>WNFV01000350.1_pt1 | contig 62834 bp, 60 predicted proteins | sample 5400101 | NCBI WGS metagenome assembly WNFV01 (sample SAMN13153361, study PRJNA577476) | soil metagenome | isolation source: 115 cm soil or saprolite under grassland replicate 1 | place: USA:California | collected 2016-06-15
ATTACTGGATCGGCGGCCAAACGTGGCATGGCGACCTCCTATCTCCGCTCCGGATTCGTCATGCCACAACACAGCCGATTCGACTCCTCAAAACTCTCCACCCCAGGTGGAGTCAAAACTTCCGCTCGGATGTACTAGAGTTTTACACGACGGACTGGCCGACGATTCCGCTGCGGCAAATCTCCCGGCGCGATCGGTGCGGACATCAGCAGCCGGCCGAAGGAGGGAACGTTCGCCAAGCGCTGCCATTCCTCGAAGCCCACGACAACGGCTTCCGGCTTGCCGTGTCGCGTGATGATCGCAGGCGCACCGCGCACCGCGTCATCAACCACGGACGACAGGGTCGCCTTGGCATCTTTCAATTGAATTTCGCGCATGGTTTGCTTCCCTACATATGACTACTGTGGTCATATGTAGCCGCTGGGACAGACATGCACAAGGACGACGCTCTCCGGGTTGCCGCTTATTGCAATCATTCGCTGTCCGACACCCGGCGATTACCGCTAAAGATCCTGCGTGCGCTGCGAGTAGCCGGACTCCCAAACCTTGTCGCGGTCCTCGTCGAAAATCAGCTTGGGTTCTCCCGGTGCGATCGACCAGTCGCGACGCGCGAGCTCGCCCTCGAGCTGGCCGGGTGCCCAGCCGGCATAGCCGAAGGCGATCAGGCTCTGCTTCGGACCTTTGCCGTTGCCGATGTCGCGCAATATTTCACGGGTCGAGGTCATGGCCACGCGGGCGTTGATGTCGATGGTGCCGGGCCCGTGATAGTCGGTGCTGTGGATGACGAAGCCCAATTCAGGTTGCACCGGACCGCCGGCAAAGATGCGGACCTTGCCGGCGACCGTTGCGTCCTTCTCGCCGAGCATCTCCAAGAGACCCGCGAGCGGGCGCTCGCCGAGCGGTCGATTGACGACGATCCCGAACGCGCCCTCCTTGTTGTGCCGGACCATCAAGATGACCGTGCGATCGAAGCGCGGGTCGGCCATCGACGGCGAAGCGACCAGGAGCTGACCGACGAGCGAAACGGGGGCCGGCGCTTGCGCCGCGGTCGGCGGCGCGACGACGAGCAGCAATGCCGACGCGAGCGTTGCCGCGAGCGCCGAGATCGGGTGCTTTTGCCAGGCCGAAGACATCACCCGCGTCCCTCATCGAGCGCGCCCGTCAATCGTGCCGCGAGACCAGCCAGAATGCCGGCCTCGCCCACGAAAGGAAGCGCCGCGTCGGGCCTGCGACCTGATCGCGTTGTCCGCCGCTCGGGCTTGAACCGCCGCAGCGACCGCTTGAGATCAAAACTCAAGGTCGATGTCCCGCGGGACACGCCCTTCTCGTGCGATCAGCTTCGGCCCGAAGTCGTCCTCCAGAGCGACCCGGGCAAGCGCGTATTCGAGCAGTTCCGTGTCCGACTCGATGCCGGAACGGGCCTTTGCGGCAGCGACCAACTGCTTGCGAATCCGTCCCGCAATACGACCGCTTTTGCCTGCGAGCAGCCCGGCGTCCTTCGCCGTCTCGAGAACGGCGGCCCGGCGCGGATTCTCCTGCGGCCGACACCGTCTCGGGACAGCTTGTCTTGCCGCGGCCATCGCGCTTTCCCTCATATCGATCGTTGCACGAAATGGACGAATTGTGCAACGAGGGCAAGGGCGCGCGGGTACCCGGTGTTACTCGATCGACAGCGGCGCGCTGCTCATTCCGGCATCGCCCAATCTTCGAACTTCAGCCCCGGCACACGGGCGAATTCGCGCTCGTTCGCGGTCACAAGAAGGGCGTCGCGCCGGCGCGCCTGTGCCGCGACGAGAACGTCGTAGGGGCCGATAGGCGTTCCCGCACGCTCCAGCGCGGCGCGGATGTCGCCCGCCTCCTCGGCGTCCGCCGGCTCGAAGGGCAGAACCGCGATCGGCCCCGCCAGAAAGTCGGCGATCCGTCGCGCGTTGCGCTCCGGCTGCGCGCTCTTCGCGGCGCCATACCGGAGCTCGAACAGCACGATCGGCGATATGGTGAGCGGGCGGCCCAGTCCGATCGCCGCGTCGATCCTCGCGCGGACCGGTGAGGTTCGGTTGTTGAGCACGACGATGACCGCGTTGGTATCGAGGCAGATCATTCGTCGAACATCTTACGTGGACGCGGCATGGGGGGCTGCTGCCGCCCGTCGCGCATGAAGGGCTCGTCGAGATATTCGTCGATCTTGGCGAACCACGCTTTCACGTCGAAGGGCGCGTCGATCGGTTCCAAGAGCACGCCGCGTCCGATCCGGCGCACGCGTACCTCCGTGCCCGGCATGCGGAATTCCTTCGGCAGACGCACGGCCTGACTGCGTCCATGCTTGAAAAGCTTGGCCGTTCCGGTGTCGGACATGGATCGCCGGCCTCAAATGATAGATATCAGAAGGTATATATCGCCAGCGGAGACGGTCGGCAAGGCCAAAAAGGCAAGATCAAGCCCTACGCCACAAAATCGCTTGTGCTCGGCAAGCTGCCGCTTACATGTTTGGCATATTGCCGCTGCGAGGCTAAGTCCCCAAATGCACACACCTGAACCAATAGTAGAGATGGTGTATCGAAAGTTGGGTGGGCGTCAGGTCCTTGGCGAGGAGGTGACCTCCGACGCGGACCTCGCTCGCCTCGTTCATCGTCGAATACCTTTGCGAGTGCTGACGTACATCAAACGCGGCGGCTTCTCGGACAGAGAAATCCGGCAATTCATAATTCCCGAGCGCACGCAGCGGCACCGGAAAGCCAAAAGGCAACCTCTCACCATCGAGGAATCGGACCGCCTCGTACGATTGACGCGCATTCAGGCATTGGCCGAGGATGTGTTCGGCGACGCGGAAAAGGCAAACCGGTGGCTCCGCGAAGGCCTGGGGGTCGTTGGCGGCAAGTCGCCGCTCGAAATAGCGCAAACAGACTCCGGCGCCCGTGTCATCGAGCAGATATTGGCCAAGATCGATTGGGGAGCCGCGGCCTAAATGCGGTTTTGGCGGCTGTCGAGCGTGCGGCGAGCGCGCGACTTCGATGGGGGATACGGACTTTCCAACAACGGCCGCTGGAGCACCAGGGGCCGACCGGTGACATACTGCTCAACCGTGCCGTCGCTTGCGGCGCTCGAGAAGCGCGTACACGTCACCGATCCCGGATTGCTGCCGCCTCAGGCGTTGGTGGAATACGACGTTCCGGACGACATCCCGGTGCACGCCATACCAATAGGCAGTCTGCCAAGCGACTGGACGACGCGCGAGACGCATTCGCAAAAGCTCGGGGACGAATGGCTCGACAAAGCGACTGAAGCTGTTCTCATCATCCCGTCCGTGATCATGCCGATCAGCAGCGCCATGGATCGAAATGTGCTGATCAACCATCGGCATGAGGGGGCAGCCCGAATTACGATTTCGGCGGTCACGCCGTTCACACTCGATCCGCGACTTTTTCAGCCGTAGGTGTCACGTGAACGCCTTATTCCTTATGACCGCGGCAGCTGCCGAATCGCAGCCGCAATCGCGCCGGCACGGGGGTGATCGATGCTCTCGAGAGCGTCGAGCGCCGCGTCGGCCAAGCCCGCCGTGGATCGGGCAATCCGGCCGAGCAAGACCACGCATTCCTCGTCGGCGATCGACGATACCGAATCGATCACATCCTCGGATGGCTCATGGCGCAGCAGACCTGTCAGCGTCGGACGAGCTTCGATTCGTCCCATTTGCCCGAGGGCGCATGCCGCCGACTTTGCTACCGTCCGGTCGAGGTCGTCGAGCAGATCGACCAGGAGGGCGATGAGTTCCGGCAACGGACGGGCGCAGCGACACGCATCGACCCGGATGCCCGGCTCGGCGTGTCGCAGAAGCGAGCGCAGGACGTCGGCGGACAGGGTCGAGCGCAACCGCGCAGCCGCGCTGACCGCGACATTCAATGCCGGTCCCTGCACCACCGCTCGCTCGATCATCTGGGCCACGGCATCCGCCGCATCGCGCCCGCCGATCGTGGCAAGCCCTTCAAGCGCGGCAACTTGCTCGGGCACCGCGCGAACAATTCCGAAACCGGCAAAGCGTCGGCACAGCGCCGCAAGGGCAGGAACGGCCGCGGCTAAACCTCGTCGCCCCGCTTCGGCGGCGAGCACCGAGCTGTCGGCGAGGTTTGCTCCCGGGATGGCGGCGATCAACGCCGCGTCGTCCATGTCTGTCGCCGAAGGAGGCGGTCCCGTGCGCGGCGGCAAGAGCTGCTCCACCGCCACGCCGGCGTCCGAGAAAAGATCGAGCTGTTGGTCGGGCACGCGGCTGGGCGACGACGTCATCGGCACTGGCTCATTGCCCACATCGTGACCTTGGTACATATTTTTCTTGAACCTCCAGGTCCTGCGCAAAGACAGTCCGCCGTAATCCACCTCCGGGGCCTGGTTTACTTGGACAGGGTGTGCGAGTCGATGATCTTCGAGCAATTCACGATCCGAGATCGGCACGATGGCACGGTCGATCATCGGTCTCCGCCGGAAGCGAAAATTGCTTTATTCCGCGCCCTCTTTCGTGGGCGCGAGGACGTCTATCCGCGCCGCTTTGAAAGCCGGAAGACGGGCAAGTCAGGCTATCAACCTGTTTGCGCCAATGAATGGGTCCACGGAGTGTGCGAAAAACCCAGGATCAAATGCAGCGATTGTCCGCATCAGCGTTTTCTCTCTGTGGCAGACGACGCAATCCGATGGCACCTCTCGGGTCAGGATAGTGAGGGCAAAGATTTCGTCATGGGCATCTATCCGATGCTCCAGGACGAAACCTGCTTTATTTTGGCCGTCGATTTTGACAAGGAAGGTTGGCAAGAGGACGCGAGGGCATTTTGGGAAACTTGCCGTCAGTTGAACATCCCGGCCGCGTTGGAACGTTCCCGCTCGGGTAACGGCGCGCACATCTGGCTTTTCTTCGACCAAGCGATCCCTGCGTCGCTGGCACGGAAACTCGGTTCGCATATCTTGACCGAGACCATGGAACGTCGACCCGATGTCGGCCTGAATTCTTACGACCGGTTTTTCCCCAATCAGGACACGCTTCCAAAAGGCGGCTTCGGCAACCTCATCGCGCTGCCGTTGCAAAAACGGCCGCGGGAATCAGGCAACAGCATATTCCTTGATGAAGATCTTGTTCCTTATCCCGACCAATGGGCATTTTTGTCAACGATCCGGCGAATCGATCGGTCTGCTGTTGAGAATATCGTTTGTCGTGCTGAAGCGATGGACCGAGTTATCGGAGTGCGGCAGGCCTTAACCGATGAGGATGAAACGGCGCCTTGGACCATGCCGCCTTCACGCCGTCCGAAGGAACTTCCCGTTGCTGGTCCGGTGCCTGCGAGTTTGGAGTTGGTTCTCGGCAACGAAATCTACATTGCTAAAGATGTTCTGTCGCCCGGTTTGCGTAATCGACTCGTTCGACTGGCCGCATTCCAGAACCCCGAATTCTACAAAGCCCAAGCAATGCGTCTGCCGACATATGATAAGCCCCGAATCGTTGCCTGCGCTGAAGATCATCCGCATCACGTAGGCTTGCCACGCGGCTGTCTGGGCGATGTACAACGGCTCCTGTCGGATTTGAAAATCACCGCTGTCATCCGCGATGAAAGGTGTTCGGGACGACCTCTGACGATGGAGTTCCGCGGAGAATTGCGCCAAGAGCAACTGACTGCGGCAAATGCGATGCTAGCTCATGATGCCGGCGTATTGTCCGCCACCACTGCCTTCGGGAAAACCGTCATTGCCGCATGGCTTATCGCACAGCGCGGTGTCAATACGCTGGTGCTCGTGCATCGACGACAATTGCTCGAACAGTGGGTTGAACGATTGTGCACATTTCTCGATCTATCTCCGACGTCGATCGGTCATATCGGAGGCGGACGGAAGAAACCCAATGGAATGCTTGATGTTGCGCTTATTCAAAGCCTGGTACGCAAGGGTGTGGTTGACGACCGTGTAGCCGAATATGGCCATCTGATCGTTGACGAGTGCCACCATTTGTCCGCCCACAGCTTTGAACAGGTGGTGCGTCGGGCAAAGGCCAAGTATGTTACCGGCTTATCCGCGACCGTAACGCGCAAAGATGGTCACCATCCAATCATCTTCATGCAGTGCGGGCCGGTGCGTCATCGTGTCGATGCCAGGAAACAGGCGGCGGCCCGCCCGTTTGCGCACACAGTTCTTGTTCGTCCGACGGCATTTCGTCCTGTGCGAGAAGCCGATGCCGATATGCGAATCCAGTTTCACGATCTTTATGATGAGCTGATTGCAGACGAAACGCGCAACAAGCTCATTTGTAATGAGGTGATTCAAGCGGTGCACGACGGCCGGTCACCCATCGTATTGACGGAGCGCAACGCGCACCTGGACCGCCTGGCTGCCGTTCTATCGCCCACGATCCGTCACTTGGTCGTGCTGCGTGGCGGCATGGGCAGGAAGGAAATCCGGGCGATCAACGGCCGATTGGCGGATATCCCCGTTGACGAAGAGCGAGTATTGCTGGCGACCGGCCGATATGTTGGCGAGGGATTTGATGATGCCCGACTCGATACGCTGTTCCTCACGCTGCCAGTGTCGTGGCATGGGACAATTGCTCAATACGTTGGTCGCTTGCACCGGCTCTATGATCGGAAGCGCGAGGTTCGGGTCTACGATTATGCCGACCTCAATGCGCCCGTGCTGGCGCGAATGTTCGATCGGCGTTGTCGAGGTTATGAAGCCGTGGGCTACACGGTTCTCTTGCCGGCCAGCGCCGTTCCAGGATGGCCGACAGACGTCCCCTTGCCCGTCGACCCTCAATGGAAACGTGAATATGCGGCAAGTGTCCAACGGCTGGTCCGAGACGGAGTGGATGCCCCGCTGGCAAATCTCTTTGTTAACGCCGTAAGAGTTATCACGGCCGAAGCCGAAGGCGCCGATCGTGCGCGAAGCGCGACGGAGGCGTTTCTGTATCGCCGCTTGGAAATGTTGCCGGCGACGATGGGGCGCTTCCGCTTGAATGTTGAGCTGCCGATCCATTCGATAGTTCGGGCCGAATGGAAGTTGATTTGTTGTGCGCTGACGCGCGCGTGGCGATCGAATTGGACGGTGCGCAGCATTTGGAAAGCACCGAGTCCTATCGCCGAGACCGCCGCAAAGATCAATTGCTCCAGGAGAACGGCTATTTCGTCGTGCGCTTTCTCGCTGAAGATGTAGGCAAGAAGCTCGACATGGTGCTGGATACGATCCAGCGTGCTTTATTCTGCCGACGAAAACAGTAGTTAGGACGCCAGGGCGGGCGCAGCGAAACTCATCCTGACGGCAGAGATGAGGGAGCCGGTTTCGGCAAAAAGTCGTTCCGCTCAACCCATCGCCGGCATCACCGAATATCGGATTTGAGGCCGGAACACTGGCCCATGTTACGGTGACGTGCCCACCGCCGCAGCCTCCTGCCATGGCGTGCAGCGGCCGGGTGTCGCGCAATGGTGAAATGGGTAAGGACAATGCCCGCTAAAATGGGGTCTTCAGTTTGTCGGCCTTGCAGTGATCGGCAAAAATGAGCCGAAGTGCCTTTTCTGTTTGATCGATATTCCCAGGCAGAGAAATGTGCGCAGACTTGAATCCGTACCCTACCGTCGTCTTGTCAAGATTCAGGTATTCGAGAATGACATCGTCGCCCTCGACCTCCAATTCGTAAAAGGTTTCCCGCCCGGCGTATTTTTTGCTGATGCGGGCGACGTCCATCTTGAACCGGCTCAAATAATATCTGGCGTATCTTTTGTTTTTAGGATCGAGCACCACGACGACGCAGGATTTTCGATCCTCGATTTCAGGACTGTCCCGGGGGTCTATTCTGCCGGTAAAAACATAGTTGACCGCCTGTTGAAACACGCCATCTGCAGCCGCTGCTGGAGTTGGTAGAGGAACCGACCAAAGAAAAGATGCGACTGCGACAGCCAAGGACAACCTGATCTTGTGACAGCTTTCGTCTGGAAGCGCTAAGCCCGCCATCGCCTCATTCCTGTGGCCAAGTCCTTGCAAGAGGAACGCCAGTTTGAAACGCTTTATGCCGGAAGCCGCACGTTCCAATGTACTTACGTCGCTTTCTCCGGCTCGCCTGACAAAGATACGCTTCCCCTGTTTTCGCTTCCAGTTGTTCACGCCAAGAAGATTGAACCCACATTCCTCAGCAATGCTTGAATGAGGTTTCGATGCATGCCCGGAGCCGAGGTTTCACATTCGTCCCCAGCCCAATCGATATGCCAGTCGGAGCAACAGCCCTGGGCGAATGGGAGTGGGAGCAGTGATTGGCTAAGCGGACCAGGCTCGCGCACAGGCCGGTCCCGGAGAAGCGGGAGCGCTGGCGCTTGCTGGCGGCCGAAACGCCTCATCCTTCTCGGAGCGCTCGTTCCCTGACCGCCGCATCCTGCTGCCACGGTGCGCATGACGCGCCCCACAGGCTGACAGCAGGCTTATCGGCTTTGCGAGCGTGACCAAGGGGAGGGCGCTTGCCATCCACGGCTCACATCACTTCGCCGGATCATCGCAGCTCTTGCACTTGAATTTCGGCGGCGGCTCCCCGGGCTCAACCATCACCGAGCCGAACTCGCCGCAGCGGCCGCATTGCCTCACGAGCTTCGTGGGCAGCTTGACGATCGGCCTGCCGGACTGCGCCACCGCAAGGTCACCTGCGGCGCGGAGCTCCGCTTTGCTGAGCGGTGGACGACGCGCTTTCATGAGCTGCGCCAAGGTCGCGGGAGCGCGATCCGCATCCTCGGGCTTGCGCCCACGCAGCTTGCCTCTGCACGAACCTGCATATTGGCCTTCCGTGTCTCACCATTGGTTGGTGGTCGCCGTGAATGTCATGTCATCGATAAGCGTCAAAAGCGAACGAAAGATGGCACCCTGCCGGCAAGTAGCACCGCGTCAATGGACCTGATGTGACGATGCGGTGGTGGAACTTGGACGATAGAAGAAATCCCAAAACACGCCGGTCCTGGAGAAGCGGGAGCGCTGGCGCTGCTGGCGAAGGGCGGTTACTCAGCCGAGCCGCTGCAGGCCGCGCCCGACAACGTGATTATCACCGTCCGGCGCATGGAAGCGGAACTCGCGGAACGGGGGCTGAACGACTGGTGGACCGCGTCATGGCGCGTCCGGCGGCGAAACACGTCTACGCCGACGAACTCGACGAAACGTCCAAACGTCCGCCGAACGAAATCCATCGCGGGCATCACCGAATATCGGATTTAAGGCCGGGGTGTCCCCGCGACGTCAGCCGGCTTGGCGGTCCGGGTCACGGAAGGCGATCCGCTCCATGAGCCCGCCCGCCAGGGCAACGCGATAGATCGCCTCCGCGAAGCGGCGGTCATCGACCGCCTCCGCGTGGGACTTGCGGCGCAATTGCGGCACCTCGTCGAGCGCATCCACCATCAGCTCGAGGTCGAGCGGCACAGCGACCCCTGCCGTCATGGAGAAGCCGTCGGGTGTGTAGAGCCGCGTGGCAAGCACCCACCGGTCAGGAAGCGAGCTCTCGAGACCCTCATCGACCAGCCAAAGCTCGATCCGGCGGAACAGGTCTTTGACGATCAGGCCGGCGGCTTCGTGCCGGCGCTCGACGCGAACAACCGAGAAGCGTGCGCGGCGCATGGCCTCGAGCACGAGCGCCTCGTCGGACCTGGGCGCAAGCCGTGCCGATCCGGCATAGCGGTCGATCGCCCGCGAGCGGCCCATGGGAGCGGTGTGGATCGCAAGGTCGAAGGCGAATGTCAGCTCGTCCATGTCGTCGAGCACCAGCGTCTTGCCGTGCGCCAGGCCTAGCCGGCGCGCATGCTGGAAGACCGCATCCCTGGATAGGAAATCCAGCATCTTGGAATGATGCCGTTTGCTGATTTCGCGCAGATGGCGGTAGCGGGCGAGTACCTCGCTGCGGCTCGATGCGGCCAGACTTTCAGGGGTGTTTTCTTTCCGCAGAACGACGGCGGCCACCATGTAGACCTCCACGTGTCGACGATCGGACGCAGGCGCGGCTCGCGCTGCGGCGCCGAAGCCGCCACCGTTCTTATTCCAACGCGCTGATTCGGAGAACGGGGAAAAGCCCGCGATCCCCACGCGGCGCGCTGAGCCTGTGCCCGGCCGGCGCGGAGCGCCGATCGAGGCGGCGCCAATCTCTCCATCGCCATGCCCGGCCATGACGGAAAGGCTGATCAAGCCCACCGGAAAATGCCCCGGCGGCCGACCGATGTGCTTACCAAGACGACAATACCATCCGACCAATTCAATCCCGGTTCTCAATAACAACGAAAGACCAAGGGGATATCGTAGCCTCCCGATTTGTTGGTGCAGGAAGGGCTTCCGGCGCCGACGCTCCCCACGGGTGCACTCCGATGCTTCAGGAAAAGCGCAAGCACGTTCGGCAGCCCCTGAACCAGGCCGCCAAGTTTCAAACCGGGGCCGGGTCGTCCTGGCGGGATTGCCTGGTCACTGAAATTTCCAGCCGTGGCGTGCGGCTGCACGCGTCGACCGGGCAAGTTCCCGACCGGTTCACGCTCCTTCTCGCCGGTAGCGGGGCCGAGCAACGCGAATGCAAAGTCATCTGGCGACAGGATGACGAGGTCGGCGCCGAATTCGTGTAGCGCCGAAGCCGCTGCTCGAATCCATCGCCATGTTTGCGAATTGGGGACACTGGTGCCGTGGGCATGAGTCCGGCTTCCGCTCCATCGAACGCCTTTGACCGGGCCCGCATCGCCTACGAGCTGATGGCGAAGCGCAAACGCCAGCTGGCCGCGGTCCGGCGATCGCGCGAGCGCGCGCGCAACGTTCGTCGCGCGCTGGTGTCCTGCGCCGTCATCGCACTCTTCACCGGCCTCGCCCTTTACCGGGGCTGGCATTCCGTTTTGCTCGGATCCTTTGCTTCATCGCACGAGACCACAGCCGATCGCTCCGCCGGCGAGCGCACGGGACGCATTCGCACGCCGGTCAGAGGCGATACCTGCCGGGAGCTCCAGTTCGACAACGCGAGCGGGCGGTTCATCGGCGGCAGCATCGGGCCTTGCGACGACATCGCCGAGAGTGCGCAAGCCGCGACGTCGCAGCCGATCAGGCGCCTCGAAGCTTTTCGCGGGGTGTTTGCGAGGTAGATGCCGCAGCTGTCTGGGCCCTGCTGCCGCAGATGGCTGCCAAGTCGGCGCGCTACGCTATTGTCTCGACGCGCTCACTTCGGGCATTCACCCGGCGTCACGTTGGTGGCGCTGGCAGCTCGGGCGAAACACGCGTTCGAATACGTCACCCGCTTGCCATCCTTGTCGGTTCCGCAGACCGGTTGATAGACCTGCGTGCAGACCTCCGGCGCCTGAGCCTGTGTCAGGATGATGTGACCGTTTCTGCCGGCGGCATCAGCCAGGGGCGCGAAGGCGAACGTGACGATGACCGCCAGGAAGACGCGTCGCTTCTTCATCGGTTCCTCCTCGTGCTCGCCCGCCGAGAGCGACTGTAGGCCGGCAATACAGCGACTTCAACTCGTCGTCGGACCAGTCGCCGAAGTGCAATCATCCCGCCCGCGCGCCTTTCCAGGCGCTCAGCCGATCCTATGCGCATCCTTGTTCGAAGCTCGATCGGGGCGCATAACTGGTGCGGCGCCGGAGCGGCAGCTCATGGACCAGGCGTCACCTTCGATCGCCGACGAGGAGTTTCCGATGCGTAAGACCCGCGCGATTGCAACCGCGGCTCCGCCCGAGGACCCCGAGATCATCAGGCATTACCATGCCCACATCTATTACGATCCGGCATCGAGCCGGGACCGGGCCGCGCGCTTGCGCGAGCGCGTGGCGGCGAGGTTCCCGGAGGCGACGCTCGGACGCTGGCACGACGCGCCGGTCGGGCCGCATCCGCAGTCGATGTACCAGATCGCGTTCCCGACCATGTTGCTGGTGTCGTTCGTGCCGTGGCTGATGCTCAACCGCGATGGTCTGACCGTCCTGCTGCATCCGGGGACCGGCGACGCCTACGCCGATCATACCGACCACGCGGTCTGGTTCGGCGCCGTGCTGCCGCTCCACGTGGACGTGCTCCGCGAGGCGCAGGAAAAGCCGGATGCCGGCGGCAGGACAGCGCGCCGATCAATCCGGCGTTGACAGGCCGCGCGCCACCAGGCGGTTCACCCGCAATGTGAACGCCGCCGGATCATCCGGCACCTCGCCGTCGAGGATCGTCGCCTGGTCGAGCAGCAGCGCCGAAAGGTCGGCAACGTCGTCTTCGCGCGCGGCCTGCTTCGCCTGCGACAAGGCCTGCACGATCGGATGGCGCATGTTGAGCTCGAGAATTGGCTTGGTGCCGGCGCCCCGCTTGTGACGGGCCAGCAATCGCTCGAGCTCGCGATCGAGACCGCGGCCGCTCGCCACCAGGCAGGCGGCGCTGTCGGTCAGGCGCTGCGAGGCGCGCACGTCGGAGACGCGCTCGCCGAGCGCGGCCTTGACCGCGGCGATCACCACCGCATCGTCCACCTTCGCTGCGGACTCCACTGCGGACTTGGGCTCGGCGTCGGCGCCGGCGGCTTGATCCAGAATCGGCACCAGGCTGAAGTCCACTTCACCCTGGCTCAGCGACTTCAACGGTTTGCCCTCGAAGCCCAGCGCCATCGAGGTCCATAGCGCATCGACCGGATCGGTCAGCAGCAGCACCTCGATCCCGCGCGCACGCGCCGCTTCGAGCTTCGGGTTCGATTTGAGACGTTCGGCGCTGTCGCCGACGAGATAATAGATCTCGGTCTGGTTCGGCTTGAGATCGGCGACGTATTGCTTGAGCGAGCGCGGGCCGTCGCCGGCGGTGGTTGCAAAGCGGGCGAGCGCGATGAGCTTGTCGCGCCGCTCGTGGTCCTCATAGATGCCCTCCTTGAGGACCCTGCCGAACACCTCCCAGACCTTGGCGAAGGTCTCCGGCTGGTTGGCGGCAAGATTTTCCAGCTCCGCGACGACACGGCCGGTCAGCGCCTTCCTGATCTGCGCTACCTGCGGATTGTTCTGCAGCATCTCGCGCGAGATGTTGAGCGGCATGTCCTCGCTGTCGACGACGCCGCGCACGAAGCGCAGGTAGGACGGCAGCAGCTCGGCGTCGTCGGTGATGTAGACGCGGCGCACATAGAGCTTCACGTGGCCCTTGCGGTTCGGCTCGAACAGGTCGAACGGCTGGGTGGAGGGCACGAACAGCAGCACGGCATAGGACTGGCGCCCCTCGGCCTTGTAGTGGAGCGTCATGGCCGGCTCGTCGAAAGCGCCTGCTACGGTGCGATACGCCTGCGTGTAGTCCTCGGGTTTCAGCTCGGATTTCGGCCGCTGCCAGAGCGCGCTCGCGGTGTTGATCTGGCGCGCCGGCCCCTCTTTGCCTGCGAGCTCGATCGGGAACAGGATGTGGTCGGAATAGGTGCGCACGATCCGCTCGATCTCGTGCGGCTCGAGATAGCGCTTGGCGTCGGGTTTCAAATGCAGGACGACCTCGGTGCCGCGCGGAACGCGTGCAGTTTCGCCCTCATTCGCCGGCACGATCTCGAACCCGGCGCCGCCCGACGAGCGCCAGACCCACGCCTCGCTCGCGCCCGCCCGGCGGCTCACCACCTCGATCCGATCGGCCACCATGAACGCCGAATAGAATCCGACGCCGAACTGGCCGATCAGACCGGCACCGTCCTGGGCCTCGGTCAGGCGGCTGATGAATGCACGCGTCCCCGAGCGGGCGACGGTCCCGAGATTGTCGATCAGCTCCTGCCGGTCCATGCCGATGCCGGTATCGGTGACGGCGAGCGTGCCGGCTTCGGCGTCGGGCTTGATGCGGATCGCCAGCGCTTCGGCCCCCGCCAGCAGGTCGGGCTTGGCGATCGCCTCGTAGCGCAGCTTGTCGCAGGCGTCCGAGGCGTTGGAGATCAGCTCGCGCAGGAAGACGTCGGTCTCGGAATAGACCGCGTGCACCATCAGCCGCAGCAGCTCGGCCGCCTCAGCCTGGAACAGGTGGGTCTCGGCAACGGTCTCGGCTTCGGTGCTCATGCCGCTCGCTCGCGTGCTGATGATGAAAGCTCATTCGATATAGCGGGCGGCGGCGGTCCCGCAAGGGCCTCGATCGTGCGCTGGAGCCTGGTCCGACGAGCCGCTGACGGCGCCGCTGACTCGGTGTGCTCCCTCCCCCGCCTGCGGGGGATCGAGTCGTTGCGCCTACCTTTTGCCTATCAGGTATTCAGGAATCACCGCCAACCCAGGAGACGAACATGTGCAAATTGCTCGCCATCGCCGCAATCGCACTGTCCTTGGCGGGAACGCTCTCGGCAATGTCGGCCCAGACTGTCCACAATCACGAATGGCAGACGCAATCTCGCCCGAGCTCGACGCCGTCGGGTGGCGGGCAGGAGCGCCCCTATCTGTGACATCGAGGCGGAAGCCGCGTACCGACAGGAGCGTAGTGCCGACACAAGCGTGGCCCGGCTCTCCTTCGCCCGAAAAAAGAGGCCTTCGGAGGGCTGACCTGTCCTCCGGGCGCCGGGCTACACGTCCTTGGCGTCAGCTTCCCTTGCTTTTCAGTTGTTGCCATTCATCGAGCTTGCAGCGCGCTTCGCGGGCCGCGGTCACGAGGAAGCCCGGCGCCTCGGTTCGCGTCGTCAATTCGAGTCGCAAGCCGTTCGGATCGAAGAAATAGATCGAGTGGACGAATCCATGGTCCACGACGCCGCGGACCTCGACGCCGGCGTGCTCGAGCCGTGACTTCGCCGCCATCACCGCCTCCACGCTGTCCACCTCGAGTGCCAGATGCAGAACCCAGCTCGGCGTGTTCGGTGACGGCTTCGGCATCTCGCCCTTGCCGAGGTCGAAGAACGCGATGTACGAGCCATCGCCCATCTCGAAGAAGATGTGCGCGTAGGGTCCGCGCTCGCCGGTGCTCGGCACGCTGTCGACCTGCATGCAATGGACGAGCGGCAGCCCGAGCACGTCTTCGTAGAAGACGCGCGTCTCTTCCGCGTCCCGGCATGGATAGGCAAAATGGTAGAGGCCTTTGATGCGCGGTGCTGCTTGCATTTCGATTTCTCCTGAACGCCATACCGCTCGACCGACCCGTTGTGGGATTTTTGCAACGCTCGGCAAATATTTTGATCCGGTCACATTGGCGGGCGAATTTTCGGTTCCGATGTCTCGAACTTACAACACGTCGGGGGCGTCCGCATGAGCATCGAATCGCTGATATTGATTCTGATCCTTACCTTCGCGGTCGGGTTTGTTTTGAACCGATGGGACATAAGAGGAAGAGGAAAGCTGTAGCTATCGCGCGCAACGACGAGGCCGATCGGCTGACGAGGGGTGGGGCTAGTGAACCCGCCGCACCGATTTTGCGCTCGACGGTATTTCGGGACTGCGCGGACGGCACGGAGCGCCGATCCGGTACGCCTTTACCCGGCACGCGTGCCGTGTTGAGGCGACAAGGATACGCGGTCAGCGCCCGACCGGTTCCATGCCGCTTTTTCTGATCAGAGGCTCGGCGGCCGGCGCCGAAATGAAGCTCATCATCGCCTTGGCGGCCTCGGGCTCTCTGGCGACCGCCAACAAGCCGGCCGCGAACACGACGTAATCCTGCAGCTCCGGCGGCAGCGGGCCGACGTAATCGATCCCGGCGACCGGCAGGATGACGTTGATCTGCTGCATGCCGATCTCGACCTCGCCGTTCGCCACCAGCTCGGCGACCGGCACGCCTTGCACCAGCCTGGTCTTGGCTTTCATCTCGTCGGCGATGCCGAGCCGGTCGATGAGCTTCGCGACGTAGAGACCGCTGTTGCCGGTCTTCGAATAGGCCACCGACTTGGCGGCGAGCATCGCGCGCTTGAACGCCTCGGCCGAGCCGATGTCGGGCTTGGGCGCGCCGGCCTTGACCGCGACGCCGATACCGGCGCGGGCGAAAACGACCTTGGCGCCGGCCGACACCTTTCCTCTCTTGATGAGATCATCGATCACCTCGGGAGTCTGCGTCACCAGGTCCGCGGGCGCGTTCGCATTGATCTTGTTCATCAGCGCCGGCCCGGACTCGAAGCTGACCACGACCTTGTGCCCGCTGGCGCGCTCGAAGGCGGGCGCGAGGTCGCGCACCGCCGAGACCACGCCTTGTCCGGTCAGGACCGTGATTTCTGCCGGCTGCGCCGTTCCGAGGCTCACCATGCCAAGCACTCCCAAGATGCCCGCGGCCGCCGCATTCGAATAAATCCTCATGGCTTGCTCCCGATCCTCTTGGCTCTGACGGAGCATGTGCCTGGTGCGTCGCCGTTGCCACACTTAGAAGTTGCAATATCCATGTCATTCCATTATGACTGATCAAGACCAGTTCAGGGGGGTGGCATGGCTGCAACCAAACGAATTATTGTCTTGTCGGACGGAACGGGAAACGCCGCCTCAAAGGTTTGGCGGACCAACGTCTGGCGCGTTTTCGAGTTGCTCGATCTCACCAGCGACGAGCAAGTCGCCAAATATGACGATGGCGTCGGTAGTTCGGCGTTCGTGCCGTGGGCGATTCTCACTGGTGCATTCGGGTGGGGTCTCAAGCGCAACATCATCGACCTCTACAAATTCGTGTGCCGGAAATTATCAGCCCGGCGCGAAGATCTACGCCTTTGGATTCAGCCGTGGCGCCTTCCAGATCCGCGTCCTGATCGCGCTGATCCTGGATCAAGGGCTGGTTCGCTACGACGAGATTTCGGAAGCGGAGTTGCACGCGCGCGCTAGCGACGCCTATCGGGCCTTTCGAGAGAAGCGTTTCAAAACGATTCTTCAAGTCGAGTGGGTGTTTCGCAAACTGCGCAATGCACTCATTCATGTGCTTGGTTGTGCACATGGGGATTTATCGGTTTCGTACAAGCCGAGTCTATCAAGGGATCTTCTGGGCGTTGCGGCGTGGCGTATTGCCATTCGCGTCCGCGGTCTTCTTGCTCTGGCTGGGCGCGGTGGCGGCCAACCATTTCCTTTTCAATGTTGCCGATTCCGCCGGCGCGTTTTGTCACGAGACGAACAAATCGGATATCCAGTCATTGGAGAAGGCAAAGGCAGGGGAGCAAGCGACGGCAAAGCTGCTCTTCAAGGCAAGCGATCTATGTTTCGCAACCGGAGTACTTGTCGAGAAGGGCGCAAAATACTCCGTCACGATTACAGTACCGCAACAACCCAAGTTTGCAGACGGCACCTTTGCTACGACGCCAAGTGGTTTCAAGACTGCCGAGCTGCCGCATTGGTGGATGAAGTTGGCGATGGTTGCAACGATGCCGATGCGCCGCGTGATTTTCAGGCGCTGGTTCACCGTTATCGCACGAATTGGCCCCACTGGCGTCTATGAAGACTTTCTCGATCCAGTCCGCGTCGACGGCACGCAAAACGTCTATCGCGGCTCAACCCAAAAAGCTCAGCGAAGCGGAGAGCTCTTTCTTTATGTAAACGAGGCGGTGGTTGCGTTGCCGTGGATCACCGATGTCCTTTACCGGAACAACAAGGGGGAGGCGCAGGTGGTGATCAGAAGACTGTAGGAGGTATGTCCGGGTGGCGCCGACCCAGCACTGCATTTACATGCGCCGACTGTATATTGGTAAGGATTCATTTAGGTAACCTGAGTCGTCCCTCTTTAGGGAACCTTAGTAGTCAATATGGTAGTGCGCACTGCTACGACCCTTCATCCAACGCAACGTGTTAGCCATGGGAGCTGGCATTGCAGGTTGATCAGCTCGGGAGGCCGGCTGGCCCGGCGCAGTCCGCCGGGGAGCCGCTGGGCTACGTGGTATCCGTGCGCGGCTCGCAAGCCAATGTCGGCATTCCGGCCGCGCCCGTCGGCGGCTCGGACGAGGCCCGTGCCACCGTCGGCAAGTTCCTCGGAATCCACACTGGAAAATCGCTGCTGATCGGAGTCATCACCGACGTCTCGATCGAGACGCTGGCGACCGAGCCCGGCTACCAGGCGATGGCACATCTCGACCTGGTTGGAGAGATCAAGGAAACCAGCAGTGTGCTTGCGCGCTTCCAGCGCGGCGTTTCGGAATACCCGGCGATCGGCGATCCTGTCACGCTGATCGGAGCTCGCGAATTACGACTGGTGTTCAACATTCGCGGCACCTCGGTGATCGATATCGGGCACCTCCACCAGGACAGCGCGATCGGCGCCTATATCGACGTCAACGACATGCTCAGCAAGCACTTCGCGGTGCTCGGCACCACCGGGGTCGGCAAGTCGAGCGGCGTCGTCCTCATTCTGCAAGAGGTGATGCGGGCGCGGCCGGATTTGCGGATTTTCGTTCTCGATCCGCATAACGAGTACGGACGCTCGTTCGGCGATCGCGCCCTGGTGATGAATCCGCGGAATTTGAAGCTGCCGTTCTGGCTGTTCAATTTCGAGGAATTCATCGATGTCATCTTCGGCGGACGGCCCGGATCGGAGGAGGAAGTCGACATCCTCTCCGAGGTCATTCCGCTGGCGAAGACCAGCTATCTCCACCGCGGATCGGCGCTTGCCAAGCGGCTGGACGCCAAGACGGTCGGATATACGGTCGACACGCCGGTGCCGTATCGGCTCGCCGATCTGATGGGGCTGCTCGACGAGCGCATGGGCAAGCTCGAAAATCGCTCGTTGCGGATGACCTATCACCGGCTCATCACGCGCATCGAGACCATCGGCAACGACCCGCGCTACGCCTTCATGTTCGAGAACGCCAATGTCGGCGGCGACACCATGGCGGAGGTCTTGGCGCAGCTGTTCCGGCTGCCGCCGAACGGCAAGCCGATGACGGTCATGCAGCTGGCGGGCTTCCCGTCGGAGGTCGTCGACGCGGTCGTGTCGGTGATCTGCCGCATGGCTTTCGATTTCGGCCTGTGGAGCGACGGCGCGGCGCCCATGCTGTTCGTCTGCGAGGAGGCGCACCGCTACGCGGCCGCCGACCGCAGCGTCGGTTTTGGTCCGACCCGGCGGTCCATTTCGCGCATCGCCAAGGAGGGCCGCAAGTACGGCATTTTCATCGGGCTGGTGACGCAACGGCCGGCGGAGCTGGACGCCACGATCCTGTCGCAGTGCAGCACGCTATTCGCCATGCGCATGACCAATGACCGCGATCAGGCGCTGGTCCGCTCGGCGGTCGCCGACACGGCCACCAATCTGCTCGCTTTCCTGCCCTCGCTCGGAACTCGCGAGGTGTTCGCTTTCGGCGAAGGCGTGGCTTTGCCTACACGGTTGAAATTCAAGCAGTTGCCCTCGCAGATGCTGCCGAGGAGCGAGGTGGTGGGCGCCGCCGCCGAAGACTTCGTGGCCGGGATCAACCAGGACTTCATCGGGTCGGTGCTCGAACGCTGGCGCGGTGCGACCACCAATCAAAAGGCCAATCCGGAAGAGGGCCCGCAGGAGGTCCGACCGGCGGTCGATGCCGAGGCCGCACCGCTGCAGCCGGCGCCTGCGCCGGATCCGAACCGCTTCAGGACCTTGAAGCGACCGCTCTCGGAGGTCTACGGCGCGCCGCAAGATCAACTGCCGGGATCGCCGAGCCGCTGGTCCAACCGGTAGCAAAAGCCGGGGCCTGACGGATCAGGATTAACAGCCCTTGTTCGAGGGCGCAGCCGTCACTCCCGTCGTCCCAGCGCATCGCCTCGCGATGTGCGGATGCCGCGTGTCTCGGGCCGCTCGCGCGGCATCGACACCGCCCGCACATCGGGTGCCACCCGCCTGGTCGTGCTGAAATCATCGAGGAAGAACGGCTTGGCGAAGTAATAACCCTGGGCGTAACGGATGCGCGTCGCCGCCTGCAGATAGGCGAGCTCCTCGAAGGATTCGACGCCTTCCGCAACGACGGTCATTCCAAGCGCGTCGCTCAAGGATTCGATCGCCTTCAGAACGCTTTGACTGCGGGGCCGCTGGTGAATGGCCGTGATGAACGACCGATCGACTTTGATCTCGTCAGCGGTGATATCCGCGAGCGCGGATAGGGACGAATAGCCGGTCCCGAAATCGTCGATCGAGACGCGGACGCCGATCTCGCGCAGCATCGGGAGAACGTGCATCTGGAACCGGCTTTTCGCCAAAAACGCGTCCTCGGTGAGCTCGAGCATGAAGCGCTGCGGACATCCGGTGGCCGCGAGCGCTTCGGCGAACGAGCGCATGAATTTCAGATCGCCGGCCTGCTTGGCGGCGACATTGATGCTCATCGTCGTCTCGGTGCCGTAAGCGTCGTCGAGCCGCTCCAGCGCTTTCACCGCCTCGGTGGTCACGAATTGGGTGATTGGGTCGATCAGTCCGAGCTCGATGGCAAGCGCGACGAAGTCGCTGGGTGCCTGGATCGCTCCGCGCTCGTCGCACCAGCGAATGAGCGCTTCGAATCCGACCACCTCCTGGCTGCGAATGTCGACCTTCGGCTGGAACGCGCAGCTGAATTGCCGATCACGAATGGCCAATCGGAGGCGTTGCTCCAGCTCCATCCGCGCGGTGATCGCCTGCCCCATATTGCTGTTGAACAGGGCGGCGCTTCCCTTGCCGCCGCTCTTGGCCCTGGACATCGCGCTGTCCGCGTTGCGACGCAGCGCCGCGTAATCCTGGCCGTGCTCCGGATAGACGCTTACGCCGATCGAGGCCGAGGTGAGCACTTCAAAGCCTTCGATGTAGTATGGTTGCTTCAATGCGTCCAAGAGATGATCGACGATAGCCTGAAGCTGATCATCGCTCTCGACCGGGTCGACAAGCAGGACGAATTCGTCGCCGCTGATCCGCGCCAGCATGTCGGATTCGCGAATACGCCCGGCGATCCGTTCCGCGACCTTCACCAGCAGGGCATCGCCGACGGCATGGCTATAGTAGTCATTGATGTGCTTGAAGTTGTCGAGATCGATGAACGCCAGCGCGAAGCGGCCGTCTTTTTCTTTGTGCTTGAGCACGTCCTCCACATGCTCCTGGATGAGCGTGCCTTTCGCCAACCCGGTCAATTCGTCGAAATAGGCGCGCCGCGCCAGCTCGCTTTCGACCCGCTTGCGCTCGGTGATGTCGAGTGAGGTCGAGAGCAGCAGGGTCTCGTCGAAAATGCGCACCAACTTGTGCGACGTGAGCAGCGTTCGTTCGCCGGTCGGCCCCACCGTTTCCTCGGCGGTGACCAATCTGCCGGTCTCGATGGCGTCGGCTTCCTGGCGGCGTCTCTCGGCGGCCTGCTCCTCGGACAGGATGTCGGCCGGCGAGGCAGCGATCGGGGCGTCCGCGCGCAGCCTCGAGTTCGTCCCCGCCGCACTATTGACCAGGATGAAGTGGCCGTCCTCGCCCTGCACCGTCAGACCGACCGGCAGCAGGTCCATGATCTCTTTGAGCAGATCGGAGTTGCGCTGAGCCTCCTGCTCGCTTTGGCGCAACTGGGCGGCCAGATCGCGCAAGAGCCGGCCTTCGGTTTCCATCTCGTTGGTGTCGCGCATCGCCAACGCCACCGATGCCAGCAGAGCGAATTGTTGTCCGACCGCAACGTCATCGGGATCGAAACTCGTCTGGCCTTCCGGCCGCGACAGAATCACCAGGCCGCGGCGGTGGCGCATGCCGAACGGCAGGTAGAGGGTCGCCTGTGCGGGTGGGATCAAATCATGCGGCAGATTCCACCAGCCGTCCAATTCATGATTGGAGCAGGTGGCCGACGCCGCATCGGCGGCGTGCTCGGGATACTCGGCCGCCATCCAGCCGAGGCCGATGAGCTCGCTCGGGACTGCCGCAATGCAGTGGATAGCGTCTTTCTTCGTTTCCGCCAGCACCATCGCCCGGTCGAAGGCAAACACGTGGTGCAGCGACTTGAAAACGATCGCGAATGGATCGTCGGCGTGCCCGGTCAGCAACAGCGTTTCCAATGCACGCAGCAGCAGCTGCGCGTGCCGCGCTTGCGCATGTGATTGATCGCCATCTCGCCACGACGAGATACACGTTTCGCGCAATGTTGCGTAGCTTTCCATGTTCTATGACAAGATGCAGCACGACCTCGAACGCCACGGCGGGAAGCGGAAATGGCCGAAAGAGGTCCTATGCGTCCCAACGGCACGCCAAACTAGTTCATCGGAGCGAAAGAAAGCTTAAGGCGCATATCGAGTTTTCGCGGATTTGCGCCGCGTTACGGTCCGGCGCCAGAACCGCGATAACCAGCCGTTAAGCCTAGGTTTGTTTTTCAAATCGAGCGGGCGAGCGCGGCCATGCTGCTGCCCGCATCGGTGTTGCGGGAAGCGGCGAAAGCCTGAGGGCGCAAGAAGACGCTAATCGGTTGGGTGGTCTTCAGGATCGCGCGGCGGCGTACTTCCCGGTCAGCTGCGGCGTCGTCACTTCCTTGGCGCCCTTGTTCTGCATGTCCAGCCTGGTCTCGCGCCCCCAGGTGCGCTTGAGCTCGTCGCGCACGTTGATGCGCAACTTGCCCAGTCCCTCGGTCTCGAGCTCGACCACGTCGCCGTCCTGAAAGGAGCTCAAGCCGCGGTGGTTGGTGCCGGTGGCCAAGACGTCGCCGGGCTCCAGCGTATGAATCGAGCTGACCCACTCGATGCAGCGGGGGATCTTGTGCGCCATGTCGTCGGTATTGAAGTTCTGCTTGAGCAGGCCGTTGACCCAGAGCCTGACCTGCAGCTTGTGCGGGTCGCGAATTTCGTCGGCGGTGACGATGTAAGGACCGATCGGTGCGAAGGTGTCGCGCGACTTCATCTGGTAAAACACGTTGCCGGGCGGCGGCAGCCCGCGCGCGGAGCCGTCGATGAAGTTGACGTAGCCGAAGACGCAATTCATGGCGTCGGCGGCCTTGACGCCCTTCGCGCGCTTGCCGATCACCACCGCGACCTCGGCCTCGCCCTCGAAAATCGTGGCCGGCACGTCGGGCAGGATCATGGTTTCGCCGGGACCGATCACCGCGTTCGGCGATTTGTGGAAGGCATTGATCGGGGCCGGCTCGGTCCGCGTGCCGTCCTCCATGTAGTTGACCGCCATGCAGTCGATATTGACCGGCTTGGGCAACGGGGCGCGAACCCGCACCCCGGCGACGGCAACGCCGTTGCCGCGGGCAGCGGCCTCCTCCAGTCGCGGCCGATATTCGGCGAAGCGCTCGATCAGGCCGTTGATCAGATCGTGCGGGCCGGTGTGCGGAATGCCTTGCACCACCGACGAGACGTCGACCACCGCGTCGCCCTTGAGCACGCCGAGCTTGTAGTCATCGAAGTACATGATCTTCATGTCGTTCTCCGAAAATGCGGTTGAGAGAAACGGAGGTGGCTGCTGGCTTCGGTCTACTCCGCCTTGATGCCGTTGGCCTCCGCGATCTTCGTGTAAAGCTCGATCTCGGTTTCGATCCGCCGTTGGAATTCCTCGGGCGAGGACGGGGCCGCCAGCACGCCGGTTTCCGCAAGCCACTGCTTGACATCGGGCAATTCCAGCGCGCGCCGCAGCTCGCCGTTGAGCCGATCGATGATCGGGCGCGGCGTTTGCGGCGCGGCCGCGAGGCCGAGCCACGACATCAGCTGGATGCCGGGGACGGTATCCGCCATCGTCGGCGTGTCCGGCATCAGCGGATAGCGCTCCGGCGAGGACACGGCCAGCGGCCGCAGCTGGCCGTTGCGGATGCGCGGGATGGCCGATGTCGCGGTGTCGATCATGGCGTCCACTCGGCCGCCGATCACGTCGGTAAAGGCCGCGACCGACCCGCGGTAGGGGACGGGCACCATGCTCACGTCTGCGCGATTCTCGATCCATTTGCCCAGCAAGTGATAGACGCTGCCGCCGCCGATGATCGCATAGTTGATTTTTCCGGGGTCGGCCCTCGCCCGATCGATCAGGTCCTTGAGGCTGGCAATCGGCGAGCTCGGCGCAACCGAGATGAACATCGGATAGGCGACGACGGTTGTCACGAACGCAAAATCACGGACCGGGTGATAGGGCAGCGTCTTCACGACCGCCGCCTGCGTGGTGAAGCCCCCGGTCAGCATCGCAAAGGTGTGTCCGTCAGGCGCCGATTTGGACACCATGTTGTTGCCCTGGATGCCGATGCCATGGGTGACGCTCTCGACGATCACCGGCTGGCCGAGCCGTTCGGTCAGCTTGTTGCCGAGCGTGCGGGACACCATGTCGGGACTACCGCCCGGAGCGGTCGGGATGATGATCCGCAACGGCCGCGTCGGCCAAGCCGGGCTCTGAGCGATGGATGAGGAGGCAGTCCCCAGCGCGGCGGCGGCGCCATACACAAACGACCTTCGCGTCAAAGGCATTTTCTTTATGTCCTCCCGACGCCGACGTCACATCGGCACTTTCTCGGCGCTTCTGCGCGGCGCCACCGTTACGAATTCTTGCGCAACCCCCGGCCCGCGTCCAGGGTGCTGGTGGCAAGAATATCAGGCTCGCGTTTTGATCATTGCTCGCGCCGTAGACGCCGACTTATGATCGACCGGCACTTTGTCGCGGTCGGACGCGGCGGAAGCGCCCGTCCGCAATCTCGTCAAACGCACGCCGGAGACGTCGATCATGAACTCCAAAGACCGCATGTACGACGTGGGCGGCGTGCTGCTGCCGCGGCCGTTCAAGCCGCGCCGGCTCGGCCATTTCGCGCTGTGGCAGTCCGACCTCGACATGGCGCGCCGGCTCTACGTCGACGTGCTCGGGTTTCGCCAGACCGACACCGTCATCCGGGACGGCAAGCCGGTTGCGGTCTTCACCTCGCACGGCACCGATCACCACTCGCTGGCCGCCATTCACGCGTCGACCGCCGAAGGCGTGCGCAGGGCCCACTATGAGAACGGCGTGATCGTCAATCAAATCTCCTTCCAGGTCGGCTCGCTCGAGGAGGTCGTCCAGGCGCATGAGTATTTCGGGGAGCGCCAAGTCTATATCAGCCGGCTCGGTCGCGATTTTCCCGGCAGCAATTGGGCGCTCTACGTGCTCGACCCGGACGGGCACCGGGTCGAATTCTACTACGGCATGGAGCAGATCGGCTGGGACCGCAGGAGCAAGCCGGCCGCCGCCTATCTGCGGCACGTGCGCGACGGCTTCTCGCTCCCGCAGCCGGCCGAGATGACGGAAATCATGACTGCCGAGCAAAGCGGCATCGACCTCGACGGCGGATTTCGTCCGGCCGAAGAGCTGCCCTGTGAGTATTGCGTCGGCGGTGTCATGCTGCAGCGGCCGTTCAAGGTCACCAAGATCGGCCCGGTCAATCTGTTCGTCTCCGATATCGATGCGTCGGAGCGCTTCTACACCGAGCTTCTCGGCCTGACCAAGACCGAGGACGTCGACTATCACGGTCACCGTTGCGTTTACCTGCGCTGCGGGGCCGATCATCACTGCATCGGCCTCTACCCGCTGGCGCTGCGCCAGGAGCTCGGCCTCAATGCGTCGACCACGTTGATGAGCATCGGGATGCAGGTCGCGACCTATAGGCAGTTGAAGGATGCGATCGCCTTCCTGCGGGAGCAGGGACTTCGCTTCATCGACACCATCCCGTTCGATCTGCATCCGGGGATCGACTACGCGGCGCACGCGATCGGACCCGACGGCCACTGCATCCAGCTCTATCACTCCATGGAGCAGGTCGGATGGGACGGCAGGCCGCGTCCGGCGGCGCAGCGGCGACGCGTCGAGCCGGATTGGCCGCAAACGCTCGAAGCCTTGCCCGACACCTATCTCGATCAGGTCTTTCAGGGGCCGCTCGGGTAGCGTCGCGGCGGCGAGCGGTGACGGGAGCGCAACCATCGCTCCGGAGCGACGCCTCGGATCGAAGTCCCCGGCCCCTCGAACAACCAACATTGATGAATTAATCTGGCGACAGGAGCCCAAAGAATGGCCGACCGCCGGCGTGCCCCCGCCGCACGGACAAGGGAGGATCGCCATGCATCGTTTGTTGTGCCCGATCGTTGCGGCAACCGGTTTGTTTGCCGCGCTGGTGTCCGGTGAGACATGGGCCGCCGGTCTCGATCCGGGCGTCGTCGAGAAGGCAAAGAAGGAAGGCGAGGTCACCTTCTACACCAACCTGATCGTCAACCAGGTGGTGCGACCGCTGGTCGCGGCGTTCGAGCAGAAGTACGGGATCAGGGTCAACGTGTCGCGCGCCGACAGTCAGGCCACCGTTCTCAAACTGATCAATGAAGCCCGCGCCGGCCGCAACCAGGTGGACATCTGGAACCTGTCGAGCGGTCTCAAGAGCCTGATCGAAGCGGGCGTGATCGCGCAATTCAACGCGCCGAGCGCCGCCGAATATCCGCCGAACTACCGCGATGCCGCCGGCCGTTGGGTTGCGACCAACGTCTACGTCAACACGCCGGGCTACAACACCAACCTGGTGCCGCCCAAGGACGCGCCGAAGACCTACGAGGATCTGCTGGCGCCGAAATGGAAGGGCAAGATCGCCTGGAAGCCGAACGACGTCTCGGGCGCGACCGGCTTCATCGGCAACATCTTGACCAGCCGGGGCGAGGAGCAGGGCATGGCCTATCTGCGTGCGCTCGCGCGCCAGGACGTCACCACGGTCGAAGCCAGCGCCCGCGCCATTCTGGACCGCGTGATCGCCGGCGACTTCGCGATCGCGCTGCAGATTTTCAATCATCACGCCGTCATCAGCGCCAACAAGGGCGCGCCTTCGGCCTGGATCGCCATGGAACCGGTGACGACCTCGCTGCAGCTTGCCGGCATCACCAAGGATGCGCCGCATCCCAACGCCGCGCTCCTGTTCATCGAGTTCATGATCTCGCAGGAGGGACAGAAGATCTTCCAGGCGGCCGAATATCTGCCCGCGCATCCCAAAGTCCCGGCGCTCACGCCCGCGCTCAAGCCGGACGGCGGCGGCTTCAAAGCCACGATCTTGAGTCCCGAGACTATCGATCAGGGCTTCGATCGATGGACGCAGATCTTCAATCAGCTGTTCCGCTGATGTGCGAAACCTGACGGATGGCGACCACTGACGTATCGGTCGCGCGAGCGGCCGCCCGCTCCGCGCCCGCGCAACGGCGTTGGCAGTCCGCGTGGGCGGCAGAGGATGCATCGGTCGCGACCGCCATCGTCGCCGTGCTGCTCGCGCTGCTGGTCCTGCCGCCGATCTGGTACCTGCTCTATGGAAGCGTCCATACGACGCTGCCCGACGGCTCTCCCGGGGCGTTCACGCTCGACTATTTCGCGCGCCTGTTCTCGGAGCCGCGCCTGCTCGAGAGCGCGGTCAATTCGGCGATCTTTGCGGTCGGCAGCGCGGCGCTCGCGATCGTGGTCGGCGGCGCGCAGGCCTGGATCGTCGAGCGAACCAACGCGCCGCTCAAGACGCTGGCCTATCTGGGCGCGTTCATATCGCTGGCGATTCCCTACATCCTCTACGTCGTCGCCTGGCTGTTCCTGTTCGGGCGCAACGGTCCGATCAACGATCTGGTGCGGCTCGTGCTGGGCGCCGACCGGCCGCCGCTTCGGGTCGAGTCGATGTGGGGCATGATCCTGATCGAGGGCTTGCTGTGGACGCCGCTTGCCTTCCTGATGCTGTGCTCGACCTTCCGCGCCGCGAATACCACTTTCGAGGAAGCCGCCATGACCTGCGGGGCAACCACCTGGGCGACGCTGCGGCACGTCACCTTCAAGCTCGCCACGCCCGCGCTGCTGGCGCTGGCGCTGCTCGTCTTCATTCGCGGCATCGAGGCTTTCGAGGTGCCGGCGCTGGTCGGGCTCTCCGGCAAGATCAACGTGTTGACGACGGAAATCTTTCTCTCGCTCAAGATGCAGACGCGTCCCGATCTCGGGCGCGCGAGCGCCTTCGCGGTGGTGCTGCTGGTGGTGGTTTCGATCCTGCTCTATTTCTACGGCCGTATCGCCAAGAGCGCGGCCAAATACCAGACCGTCACCGGCAAGGGTTACCGGCCGCGGCTGATGGATCTCGGCCGTGCCCGCTGGCTCGCCGCCGGCGCGACCGTCGTCATCTTCCTCGTCGTCGTGGTGCTGCCGATCCTGGCGCTCGCCTGGCTGTCGCTGATGCCGTTCAGCCAGGGTGTGTCGTTGCGCGGCATGCGCGCAATGACGCTGGAGAACTATCGCATCGTGCTGGATTCCATCACCGTGATCCGGTCGGTCTGGAACACGCTCATTCTGTCGTTCGCCGCCGCCAGCGTAATCATGGTCCTGGCGGCGCTGATCGGTTGGCTGGTGGTGCGCAGGCGTCCCGGAGCGTGGCTGCTCGACCAGCTCGGCACCATGCCGCTGATCTTCCCCGGCATCGTGCTGGCGGTTGCGATGATGCAGATTTTCCTCGCGGTGCCGTTGCCGATCTACGGCACCATCTGGATTCTGCTGATCGCCTTCACCACGCGCTATCTCCCCTACGGCTTGCGCTATTCGTTCGCGGGCGTCGTGCAAATCCACAACGAGCTCGAGGAGGTTGCCGGCACCAGCGGCGCCTCGCCGATCACCGGCTTCCGGCACGTGGTGTTGCCGTTGATCGGCCCGGCGCTCGCCGCCGGCTGGATGTTCATCTTCCTGATGACCGCGCGCGATCTCTCGATGCCGGTGCTGCTCGCCGGGCCCAATTCGCAAGTGGTGGCGGTCGAGCTGTTCGAGCTCTGGACCAACGGCCAGTCAACCGAGCTTGCCGCCTTCGGCCTGATGTGGACCGCGTTGATGAGCGCGCTTGCGGTCGGATTCTATCTCCTCGCCGAGCGCTCGGGTATCTCGGTTTATGGCAATTAACGTGCTTACGCGACCTACAGGAGCGTCACATGTCAAAGGCTTACAAGACCATCCTCGTCGACAAGGCGGACGGCATCACCACGGTGCGGTTCAATCGTCCCGAGAAGAAGAACGCGATGAGCCCGGCGCTGCACCGCGAGATGTACGACGCGCTGACCGATCTGGAGACCGACAAGGACACGCAAGTGCTGATCATCACCGGCAGCGGCGACGCCTTCAGCGCCGGGCAGGACCTCAAGGAATATTTCTACGCCCTCAAGGACAACGAGCAGGAAGAGCGCGAGATCCGTCGCATCTCGCATGGTTGGCGCCATCAGAAGCTCTACCACTTCCCACGCCCGTCCATCGCGATGATCAACGGCTGGTGCTTCGGCGGCGCGTTCACGGTCGTCGGCTCGGCCGATATCGCGATCGCCGCCGATGAAGCGACCTTCGGCCTGTCGGAAATCAATTTCGGCAATTTGCCCGGCGGCGTCGTGACGAAGGTGGTCGCCGATCTGATGATGCCGCGGCAGGCGCTCTATTACGCGCTCACCGGCGCGCGCTTCGACGGCAGGAAGGCGGTCGAGATCGGGTTCACGACCCTGTCGGTGCCGCGCGCCGAGCTCGAGAAGACCACGCTGGAGCTCGCAAGGACGCTGAAGGAAAAGGACCCGCATGCGCTCAAGGCGTGCAAGGAGGCGTTCAAGGCCATCGACATCCGCCGCATGAGCTATGACGAGTCCTGGTACTGGCTCAAGGCGCGGGTGGAGCAGCTCACCCTCGAGCAGAAGGGCGGCTGGATCGAGCAGGGGATCGGTAAGTTCATCGAGGGGACCTATCGGCCGGGCCTGGAAGCGATGCCGAGGGACAAGCCGTGAAGGCCGAGCGCCTGACCCGGACGGCGGGCGTCGAGGCGCTGCTGTTTCCGCGCAACATCGCCATCGTAGGGGCGAGCGAGCGGGCCGGAAACTGGGCGCAAAAGGTATGGGAGACGCTGCACCGTCTCGGATATGAGGGCGCGGTCTATCCGGTCAATCCGCGCTACCAGACGATCTGGCACGGCCAGCGCTGTTATCCCGCCCTCGATGCGTTGCCCGAAACGCCCGACCACGTCGTCATTCTGGTGCCCGGAGAGGCGGCGATCGCAAGCGTGCTCGATGCCGGCAAGGCCGGTGCGCGCAGCGCCACGGTCTTTGCCAGCGGTTTCGGAGAAGGCGGCGGCGAGGCGAGCCGAGTGCTCGGCGCACGCATGGCCGACGCGATCGGGCGCACCGGCCTCGCCGTGTCCGGACCGAACTGCCTCGGCAATCTGTCGGCGCCCAACCGGATGCTGACCTTGATGGACGATCGGGTCGCCGTGCTCGAGCGCGGCCCGGTCGCGTTGTTCGGGCAGAGCGGCGGCATCGTGATGGCGCTGCACCGGACCTTGGCGAGCCGCGGGGTCGCGGCCGGCTTCTGCGTCACCAGCGGCAACGAGATCGGGCTCAACGCCGCCGACTACATCCGGTTCTTCGCCGCGAACGGCGACACCAGGGTGATCGCCTGCTTCATCGAGGCGATCCGCGACCCCGACGATTTCCTCGCCGCCTGCGGCGAGGCGCGCGCGGCCGGCAAGCCGGTGGTGGCGCTCAAGCTCGGCGGCACGCAGGCGGGACGGGCGGCGGCGCTCGCCCATACCGGATCGCTCGCAGGCTCGCTCGCCTGCTTCGACGCGGTCGCCGGCCATGCCGGCGTCATCCGCATGGATACGCTCGACGAGATGATCGAGGCGGTCGAGTTCCTGGCGCACGCCAAGGTGCCGGCCGGGCCGCGGGTCGGCGCCATCACTTTCTCTGGCGGGCTCAAGGCGCTGATCGCGGAAGCCGCCGAGCGCAGCGATGCGGTGCTGCCGGAGCTTGCCGCGCCGACCCTCGCGCGGCTGCGTGACATTCTCGGCGTCGGCACTTCGCTGGGCAATCCGCTCGACGCCGGCTTCACGGCGCTGGCGAGCCGGGACGCCTATTTCCAATGCATCGACGCGATGCTGGCGGATCCGAACATCGACGTGCTGCTGGTGCAGGAGGAGCTGCCGGCATCAGCGCGGACCAACCAGAAGGCGGAGAATCTGCGCGCGGTGAACGATCGTGTCGCCCGCGCGGCCGGCGGTGCCGGCAAGCCAGTCGCCGTGGTGTCGATGGTGTCCTATATGCTGACCGACGAAAGTCGCCGCTTCCGGCGCGAGTTGCCGCATCTGCCGATTCTCCACGAGGTCAACAAGTCGCTGCGCGCGATCGGCGCGATCGGGCGTTATGGCGCGCTGCCGCGGCCATCGCCGCCGGCGCCGCGTGGCCGCAACGTTCCATCGCCGGAAATCACCGCGCTTCTCGCGCGGGCACGCCCGGCCGCGCATGGCCTCACCGTGCTCGACGAGGCGGACTCGAAGGTTCTGCTCGGCCTCTACGGATTACAGGTGCCGGCCGAAGAGGTGGTGCGCAACGCGGAGGAAGCCGCCGCGGCGGCCGAGCGAATCGGCGGCCCGGTCGTGCTCAAGCTCCTGTCGCACCAGGTGCTGCACAAGTCCGACGTCGGCGGCGTGATCCTCGGTCTCGGCGATGGCGCGGCCATGCGCGCGGCGTTTGCGCGCCTGGCCGCATCGCTGCCGCAGCGCGCCGCCGGCGTCGAGCTCGAGCGCGCTCTGGTCGCGCGCCAAGTCACCGGCGCCATCGAGGTGGTGCTTGGCGTTCAGCGCGATCCTGAAGTCGGCCCGGTGGTGATGTTCGGGGCGGGTGGGACGCTGCTCGAGCTTTACGGCGACGTCGTGTTCGGCCCGGTGCCGCTGTCGGCCGAAGAGGCCGACGCGATGATTGCGCGCACCCGCGTCGGCCGCCTGCTCGACGGCTATCGTGGCGCGGCCAAGCGCGATCGGGCGGCGGTGATGGCTGCCTTGGTGGCGCTCGGCCGGCTTGCCGACGCGTTGCGCGATCGCCTGGAGAGCATCGACGTCAATCCTTTCGCGGTGTTGCCGGCGGGCGAGGGTGGTCTCGCGCTCGACGCGCTGGTGGTCCTGCGCGCCGACCCGGGAGCGTGACCGTGAACGACGCGCCTGCGCCTTCGATGCTGGCGGTCGGTGCGCTGACCAAGCTCTTTCGCTCGCGCGACGGCATCGCGGGTGGCGTGGTGGAGGCGAGCTTCACGGTGCCGCAGGCCGCGTTCTTCACGCTGCTCGGGCCGTCCGGCTGCGGCAAGACCACGACGCTGCGCTGCATCGCGGGTCTCGAGCGTCCGGACGCCGGGCGGATCTCGATCGCCGACGACGCGGTGTTCGACGCCGCCGCCGGCGTGATGCAGCCGGTGCATCGGCGCGAGATCGGCATGGTGTTCCAGTCCTACGCGATCTGGCCGCACATGTCGGTCGCCGAGAATGTGTCGTTTCCGCTTCGCATCAGCCGCACCCGCCGCTTCGGCCGCGCCGAGATCGAGACGCGCGTGCGCCGCGCGCTCGCCATGGTCGACCTCGCCGGCTTCGAAAGCCGGCCGGCGACGCAGCTCAGCGGCGGCCAGCAACAGCGCCTGGCGCTGGCGCGCGCCGTCATCCGCGAGCCGAAGCTCCTCCTGCTCGACGAGCCGCTCAGCAACCTCGACGCCAAATTGCGCGAGGAGATGCGCGTGGAGCTCAAGGGCCTGCAGCAGCGGTTGGGCATCACCACCGTATACGTCACCCACGACCAGGCGGAAGCGCTGGCGCTGTCCGACATCGTCGCGGTGCTCGACCGCGGCCGCATCGTTCAGATCGGCAGCCCCGACGCGATCTACCACGAGCCCAACTGCGAGTTCGTGGCCGGTTTCGTGGGCGCCGCCAATGTCCTGCACGGCCGCGTCGTCGACGGCGCGGGTGGCGGCAACATCGTCGCCGTCCGCTTGACCGACGGAACCATTCTCAAGTGCCGTGCCAATGAATCGTTCCGCGCCGGGGATGACGTCGCAGTGGCGGTGCGTCCTGAGGCGATTCGGATCGACACCCAGCCGGCGGCGCCATCCGACGACAATCGCCTCATCGCCCGCGTGCAGTCTCGAACATTTCTTGGCCAGTCGGTGACGCTGCGCGTGGCCGCTGCCGACACCACCATCCTGGTCAGCAGCGACGCTGAGACCCGGCTGGCACCGGGCGATGACGTTGCGCTGGCATTTCCCGCTCGACGTTGCATCGCGCTGGCCGCCGATCGTTCCCATCCTGGAATATCTGGACTGCCGCCGCCGCTCGAGGAGCCCGTCCCGAACGCGGTGACTACCACAGGCCTTTCAGCCGCCCGCCGTCGAGATTGAGCGACACGCCGGTGATGTAGCTTGCGCGCTCCGAGCACAGGAACACGGTGGCGTTGGCAAGCTCCTCGGGCTTGCCGAATCGATTGACCGAGTTTTTCCGCGCCGCGGCACGGCGCGCTTCATCTTCCGACTGCGCGCCCAATTCCTGCTTGAGCCCTTCGGCGTTCTTGCGCCACAGATTGGTGTCGACCCAGCCGGGGCAGATGGCGTTGACCAGCACGTTGTCCTCGCCGAACTCGGTCGACAGCGATTTGGTGAGGTTGAGCAGGGCCGCATTGGTCATGCCGCTGCCGAACATGTAAGGGTCGGGCTCCTTGCCGGCGCCGCCGATGGTGTTGACGATGCGTCCCCATTTCTGCGCCTTCATCATCGGATAAACGAGCCGGATGGCGCGCATGAAGCCGAACAGCTTGGTGTCGAGCTGCTTCTTCATCTCGTCGTCGTCGATAACGGCGAAACGGCCGGAATACATGGTGCCGGCATTGTTGACCAGAATGTCGACGCCGCCGAGCTTGTCCTTCGCCGTGTCCACCATGCGCTTGATGTCGTCTTCCTTGGTCATGTCGGCCTGGACGGCGTGAACCTCGCCGCCGGTTTTCTTCGCCAGCTCGTCGCGCGCCTTGGCGAGCTTGCCGGCGTCGCGCCCGGTGATCAGCACGCGCACGCCTTCCTCCAGAAACAGCCGCGCGGTCTCGTAGCCGATGCCGCTGCTGCCGCCGGTGACGATCGCGCGCCGTCCCTTGATGCCCAAATCCATTGCTCAATTCTCCGTTGGCTTGACGTGCAAAACCGGTCCATAGAGTATCCTTTCGGCGGCAATGCAATAAGAAATGCGAGGGAGGATGGATCTCGGTCTGCGCGGCAAAGTCGCGGTCGTCACCGGTGCGTCGCGCGGGATCGGCAAGGCCATCGCGCATGCGCTGCTGGCGGAGGGATGCGCCGTCGCAATTTGCGGTCGCAACGCCGAGCGGTTGGACGCGGCGGTAAGCGAGCTCGCTCAAATCGGTCCGCGCGTGGTCGGCGTTGCGACCGACGTCACCGACGAGGCGGCGGTGCGCAAGTTCGTCGACGCCGCGCTTGAGACATTCGGCCGCATCGACATTCTGGTCAATAACGCCGGCACTCATCTGCGCGGTACGGTCGAGAGCACCACATTGGCGATCCTGGAGCAGCAGCTGCGCGACAAGGTGTTCGGATTCTTCGCGATGATCCGCGCCGTGCTGCCGATCATGAAACGTCAGCGCGACGGGCGGATCGTGAACATCGTCGGGCAGGCGGCCCGGCATCCGCATCCGGATCGTTTCCCGTCCGGCGTCACCAATGCGGCATTGCTGGCGATGACCAAGTCCGTCGCCGACGCGGTGGCGCGCGACAACATCCGCGTCAACGCGGTCTGTCCGCAATACATCGAGTCCGAGCTGCTGGCGTCTCTCATCGCGAAGGAAATGCGCGAGCGCGGGGTCGATCGCGCGACCGCGGCGGCCGGCTTCACGCGCGCCAATCCGTTGGGGCGCGCGGGACGGCCGGAGGAGGTCGCCGACCTGGTCGCCTTTCTGGCGTCCGACTGCTCCAACTTCACCACCGGCAGCTCCGTCAGCATCGACGGCGGCTATCACCGCTACGTTTTCGGGTGAGGGGCGAGATGGACCTTGGTCTTTCCGGCAAGACGGCGCTGATCACCGGCGGCACCAGCGGCATCGGTCTCGCCATCGCGCGCCGGCTCGGCGGCGAGGGCTGCCGGATCGCGATTTGCGGCCGCAAGCGCGAGCGGCTCGATGCTGCGCTCGCGGAGTTGAGCGTCGTCGAAGCCAGGGGCTTCGTCGCCGATCTCTGCAGGCCGGCCGACATCGCCGCCCTGATCGATGACGTGGTCAAGGCCTTCGGCCGCATCGACATCGTGGTGAGCAATGCCGGCACCCATCTGGCCGGCCGGTTCGACGAGGTCGCCACCGACGACCTCGTGCGCCACTTCCACACCAAGGTGGTCGGTCCCTGGGAGCTCGCCCGTTGCGTGGGCCCGCATATGCGCCGGCAAGGCGGCGGCCGCTTCATCGTCATCATCGGGCAGACCGGCAAGGTGCCGCAGGCCAACGCCATCGCCTCGACCATCGTCAATGCCGCGCAGCACGCCTTCGTCAAATCGCTGTCGGACGAATTGGCGCCGGGCAACATCCTGGTCAACGCGGTGTGCCCGAGCCGCATCAAGTCACCGCTGACCGACGGCTTGACGCTCTATAACGAGATCTATCTGGGGCGCAGCCTCGATCAGCAGGAAGCCAAGTGGGGCGCCGAGGTTCCGCTCGGCCGCTGGGGCACGCCGCAGGATATCGCCAATGCGGTCGCCTTCCTGGCGTCGCGCCGGGCCGAATTCATCTGCGGCGCCAACATCGACGTCGATGGCGGCCACCAGCGCTCCATCTTCTAGGTCGGCTTCGGCATGATCGACATCCGCCGCGTCTCGAAAAGCTTTCACAAGCGCGACGCGGTGGTCGACGCCGTGCGCGACATGAGTTTGACCGTGGAACGCCAGGAGATCGTCGCGGTGATCGGACCGAGCGGCTGCGGCAAGTCGACCTTACTCAACATGATCGCCGGTCTCTACGCGCCGACCCGCGGCCATATCGTCTACAAGGGGGCGACCGTCGCGGACGTCAACACCGATGTCGGCTATATGACCCAGAAGGACAATCTGCTGCCGTGGCGCAATGTCCGCGACAATGTGGCGTTCCCGCTCGAGCTCGCCGGCGTCGCGAAATCCGAGCGCGCGCGCCGCGCCGATCAGGTGATCGAGCACGTTGGTCTCGCAGGCTTCGAGGACCGCTTTCCGAACGAGCTCTCGGGCGGCATGCGAAAACGCGCCTGCCTGGCGCGCATGCTGCTCTATGGCGCCGAAACCGCCCTGCTGGACGAGCCGTTCGCGGCGCTCGACGCGCAGCTCAAGCTCGCCATGCACGATCTGGTGCTCCGCCTTGCCAGCGAGAACGCGCAGACGGTTGTGCTGGTCACCCACGACCTGATGGAAGCAGTCACTTTGGCGGACCGGGTCCTGGTTTGCACGCGCCGGCCCGCGACCGTGGCGATGGAGCAGCGCATCGACCTCAAGCGCCCGCGCGACGTCTTGAACGTGCGCTTCAGTAACGAATTCAAGGAATTCTACGACGCGCTGTGGGAGCGCCTGAGGCTCGAATACCACGAGGACCGGGTATGACGGTGCCGGACAGCAAGCTCGATCGGGGGGCGGTGCTCGATCACGAGGCGCCGCTGCCGCGTGCGTCGCTGCAGGACATGGGCGGCTGGCCGATGCTGCTGTGCCAGGCCGCGCTCGGCATTCTGGTGCTGCTGATCTGGCAGGGCGCGTCAGGCCGGCTGGTCGACAATTTCTTCATCTCCAATCCGATCGACGTGGCCGTGCGGCTTTACGGTTGGACCATGGACGGATCGATCTTCCGGCACATCGGCGCGACCGTCTACGCCACGACCATGGGGTTCTTCATCGGCGCGGTCGGCGGCGCCATCCTCGGCGTCTGGCTCGGCGTCTCGCCGCTCGCGAGCCGCCTGCTCAATCCTTATCTCAATGCGCTCAACGCGCTGCCGAAGGTCGCGCTGGCGCCGCTGTTCGTGCTATGGTTCGGCCTCGGGCTCGAATCGAAGATCGCGCTGGCGGCGGTGCTGGTGCTGTTCCTGGTGTTTCTCAACACCTTTGCGGGCGTGCGCGAGGTCGATCAGGACCTGATCGATGGGGCGCGATTGATGCGCGCCACCCGCGCCCAGGTCATCACCAAGGTGATCATCCCGTCGGCGATGTCGTGGGTGTTCGCTGGGCTCAAGATCTCCGTGCCCTACGCGCTGATCGGCGCCGTGCTCGGCGAGATGATCGCCGCCAACCGCGGGCTCGGATACCTCGTGCAGTTTTCCGGCGCGCAATTCGATTCCGCCGGCGTGTTCGCGGTGCTGTTCGTGATCGCGCTGCTGGCGGTAGGCCTTAATTTCCTGGTCGAGATCGTGCAACATCGCATGGAGCGATGGCGGATCGTCAGCCGCTGAAACAACGAATATCGGAGGACCACCTATGAGGCTCATGCGCATTCCGGCGATCGCCGCCGCCACCGCTTTGTGCGGGTGCATCTCTTTGGCGGCCTCCGCCGAGCCGGTGAAGATCACCAATATCGGCCACGGCTATTTTTCCGGGGCGCTCTATGTCGCCAAGCAGGAGAAGATCTTCGAGAAGCACGGGCTGGAGCCGGATATTTCCTACGTGCAGGGCGGCGCGCTCGCGTTGCAGGCGGCGCTGACCAAGCAGGCCGACGTCAGCATTCTGAGCTACGAGCACATCCTCACCGCCGGCGTCCAGGGCAAGCGCGTGGTCGGTTTTTTCAACATTTGCAATCGGCCGGTGAACAACGTGATCGCCAGCGAGAAGCTGGCGGCGGGCGCCGAGAAGCTCGGCGTCGAGGAGAAGATCAAGCGCCTCAAAGGTCAACGGGTGGCGATGCCGTCGGCCAACGGCTCGGGCGAAAAGATGCTCGGCGTGCTGGCGAAAAAATACGGCCTCACGCTGCCGGGCGACATCACCAGCGTCTACCTCGGCGCCGAAGCGCCGGCCTATGTGGCGGCGTTCCAGCGCGACCTGATCGATGCCGCGCTGCCGTTCGAGCCCGCCGGCGTGCTGGTGCAGCAGGCCGGCAAGGGCAAGATCTATCTCAACATGATGAACGGCGACATTCCGGAGTTTCGCGACATTCTGTTCATCGTGCTGGCGACCCATCCCGACATCATCAAGGACAAGCCGGAGCTGCTGCGCAAGGTCGCGCTGGTCTTCAGCGAGGCGATGGCGATCCTCAAGACCGATCCCAAGCGCGGCAAGGCGCTGATGGCGAAGGAATATGCCACCATGGCGCCGGAAACCAACGATCAGGCCTATGAGACCGTGAGCCAGATCTGGACCGCCGACGGCCGCATCACCGAGGCGCAGGCGCGGGCGACCTTCGCCTATCTGCAGCCGACCGGCACGGTTGCGATCGATTTCCCGGCCACCTTCACCAACGATTTCCTGCCCAAGCGATGACCCATGTTCGCCGTCGGCCAAGCCACCATCGCCCGGGTCGAGGAAACTTACGGCCCGACATATCCGCCGCGCGACATCTTCCCGGACTGGAGCGACGAGATCCTCGCCGAGCACCGGCATTGGCTGATCCCGAACCATTACGATGCGGCGAGCGGCCTGCTCAAGCTCAGCGTGCACAGCTGGCTGCTGCAGATCGGCAAGCAGAAAATCCTGATCGATGCCTGCTGCGGCAACAACAAGGTGAAGCCGGCGCGGCCGTTCTGGCACATGCTCAACGTGCCCTATCTCGAGCGGCTGGCCGCCGCGGGCGCGCGGCCGGACGAGATCGACCTCGTGATGTGCACGCACCTGCATCACGACCATGTCGGCTGGAACACGCAGCTCAAGGACGGCCGCTGGGTGCCGACCTTTCCCAATGCTCGCTACGTCATCTCGAAGCCGGATTTCGAATATTTCCAGAAGCTCGACGCCGATCCGCAGCTGGGGCCGGCCGAGCTGGGGACCTTCCGGGAAGGCGTGCTGCCGGTGGTCGAGGCCGGGCGCGCCGATCTGGTCACCGGGCCGCACCGGCTCAACGACCACCTCGAGATCGTGCCGGCGCCGGGCCATTCCGCCGGCCACGTGGTGTTCAAGCTCGAAAGCGGCGGCCAGCGCGCGGCCTTCATCGGCGACGTGTTCCACCATCTGCTGCAGGTGTTCTACCCGCTCTGGAACTTTCCGAAGAATTCGGACGCCGAGCAGGCGCGGGTGAGCCGCCGCAAGGTGCTCGAGGATTGCGCCGCGACCGGAGCGCTGGTGCTGCCGGCCCATGTCGGCGCGCCGTTCGCCGGCCGCATCGAGGCGACGGCCGCGGGATTTAGGCCGCGGTTTTGACGAGCGCTGCGTCAGAGGCGCGGGACAATTTCGTTCCTGAGTGGGGGTAAAGCACCAGACGACGAATCTGGGGGTCAGGAGTTCGAATCTCTTCGGGCGCGCCACTGCGGAATACGCCATCGACGCCGAATGCCGCCGGTTGTGCGTCCTTTGCGGGATGTCGGTGGCGACAATTGGTCAGGCCAACGAGGCCCCCATCATAACCACGGAGCGTGCCAGAAGCGTAGCGATCGGAGGTGACGCGAACTCGTCGCGCATGTAGCCAGTCCATAGCGAATGACCCGAAGGAGACATCTATGGCCGTTGACCAATTAAGAACGCGCTAACGGTTGCGACCCACTATTTTCGTCTTGCCATCGGTTTCGCGACGGTGCGCGCGCATTCGATGAAGCGTTGGGCGACGGGGCTCAGCGTTCGATGTTTGAGGCTCATAATCGCGACGGGACGGGGCTGAATTGGCAATTTGATCGGCAGCACTTTTAGTAGCCGATCCGTTCCGCTGAAGTGCAAGATCGAACGGGGCAGCATTGCGACAAAGCGGCCCGTGACAACCAGCTGCAGGGAAAGGTGAATGGATAGCGTGGTGAGTGGAGCCTCCGGTAGGTCTACGCCGCTTGCGCGGAACACCTCGGCGGTCGACACTCCGGGCAAGCTGTCCGCTGGCGGGAGAATCCATTGCTCCTGACTTAAATTCGCAAGTTCGAGCCGACGAGACCTGGCCCAGCGGCTTTGTCTGCCCGACACGACAACAAGCTGATCGTCGAACAGCACCTCGGATTCCAGATCGTCCTCCGCAAATGGCGCGAATATCCGGCCCAACAGCAGGTCGACGCTGCGTTCGCGCAGTTCGCGGTATTGCATAGTTGCGAATACCGCTTGGGCCACAGTCAGCACGACTCGCGGATATTCTCGAGAAAATCGGTCGATGATCGCCGGTAGCAATCCGGCCGCCGTGCTCTCTGAGCTGCCGATGCGCAGCTCTCCGGCGGTGGGATCGGTCAAAAAGTCGAGTTCCTGTGCGGCTTGCTTGAGTTCATCGAAAATCGTCATTCCGCGCTTGATGAGAACACGTCCGTACGTCGTTGGCTCTATTCCGTGCCGCGTGCGGTCGAGCAGGCGTAGGCCGAGCGTGTATTCCATGTCGGCTATCGCCTTGGACACGGCGGGCTGCGAGATTGCAAGTTCGGTAGCGGCTTTTGCCATGCTGCCGCGTTGCACCACTGCAAGCAGAATGTGCAGGTCGCGCAGCTTGAGCCTGCGCCCGATGCGGTCATGCCATTGCATCTCGAGTTCCTTATCGAAATGGTTATGCAGACATCAAACCTTATAATTATCCGGTCATGTTTGCATCCTCTATTGTGTCGCCATTGGGTAGGCCCCGCTAGCCAACCGGAGGTACCAATGATTAGCATTCAATCGGCTCATTGCGGGCGGTTGCGCACTATGGCGTCTGTCGTCGCCCTCGCGGTCGCCACTGTCCTGATGCCGGCTTTGTCGCTCGCGGGACCGTGGCCGGAGCGCATCGTTCGCATCACGACGGCGAGCGCCCCAGGCAGCTCCGTCGACGTTGTGGCTCGGTTGTTTGCGGAGCGGCTGGCGGAACGCTGGCGGCAGCCAGTCGTGATCGACAACCGTCCCGGCGCCGACGGCATCCTTGCCGTTCAAGCCTTCCTCCGCGCAAACGATGGGCACACTCTACTCTTCTCGTTTCCGGGCATCATCACGGTGGTCCCGTTGCTGCACGAGAGCCTCCCCTATGATCCGGTCGGCGATCTCGCCCCGATCAGCTCGGCCGCCTACGACTTCCTGACTGTCGCCGTGACCGCGACGCTTCCCGTTTCCTCCCTTACCGACCTCGTGGCATTCGCACGAGCACGACCGGGCAGCCTGAACTGGGCCGCCGCGTTTGGCGCCCCTTACCTCACCTTCCTCGAATTCCAGCGGCGCGCTGGGCTTGCGATGACCTACGTGTCCTACCGCGCCGTCGGACTTGCATTGCCCGATCTGATGGCGGGCCGGGTCCAACTGACGGTGGTGCCGCTGGCGGCGGCCCTTCCTCTGGCCCGAGACGGCCGGATCAGGCTGCTTGCCGTCACCACGCCAGAGCGAGCCGTGGCGGCGCCCGATCTTCCGACTGCCATTGAGGCGGGATTCCCCGAGCTTACTGTGGAAGCACCGCTGGGATTCTTCGGACCCAAGACGATGCCGATGGAGCTTCGTGAACGTATTGCAGCCGACGTGCGCCTGCTGGCGACCGATCCAGCGATCGAGGAGCGATTGAGCGCCCTCGGAATGGTCGCCCGAGCCGGCACACCGGCCGAATATGCCGCGGCCCTTGCTGAGCAGAGCGCGAAATGGGCAGCTCTCGCACGCACGTACGGCGTACGTCCTCAGAAATGACAGTGGAGCTACGGTTTTCAATGGGCAATCGGCAATCGGTCGAAGCTGCAAGGCAGCAACGACAGGTCAGGACGACAACGAAAATCGTAATGCTCGGGACCGGAGCGCCCGGTCCCGATCCGGTGCGTTCCGGGCCTGCGACAGCAATCGTAGTGAATGGGACCCCTTACCTTGTCGACTTCGGTCCTGGAGTCGTTCGCCGCGCCGCGGCGGCCTATCAGAAGGGAGTGGTGGCTTTCGGTCCCGGCGTCAACAACCTGCAAACCGTTTTTCTGACCCACCTGCATGCGGACCATACGGCAGGGTATCCAGACCTGATCCTGACTCCCTGGATCATGGGCAGAAAGGCGCCGCTCGAGGTCTACGGCCCGAAAGGCATCAAGGCCATGACCAAACACGTTCTGAAAGCCTGGGAATTAGACATCGCCAATCGCGTAGATGGAATGGAAAGAGGAGCCTCTTCCGGTTGTCGTGTGAATGCGCATGAGATCGACGCAGGTCCCATCTACACGGACGCGAATATTCGAGTCACGGCATTTCCCGTGAACCATGGCGAAATGGACAATGCGTTCGGCTTTCGATTCGAAACCGCCGACAGGACGATCGTCATATCCGGCGACACGGCCCCGACGGCGGCAATCGTCGAAAACTGCAATGGCTGCGACGTTCTGATCCACGAAGCCTATTCACAACAGACATACGGCAGAGTTTCACGAAAATGGCAGGCCTATCGCCGGAAATATCATACGTCATCCAAAGAGTTGGCGGAGCTTGCAAAACGAGCCAACCCCGGATTGCTGGTGCTTTACCATCGCGCCAACCCCGGCGGCAGCATCGCAGTTCCAAACTCGGAAGACGTGCTGTTGGATGAAATCCGGCAATTGTATAAAGGCACGGTGGTGACTGGCCACGACTTGGATGTTTTCTGAACGGCAATCGTTTTGGCGAGCCGCCCGTGAGGTGTAGTGCAAAGGCGCAGGCCGTCGCAGATTTACCGATTGGAGCGCGTGGCTGGCCGCGGCATCATAGGGCGATGGCGAACACGTAGTGCCCAGCTTCATCGACCGTGGCGCGCCACTCTACGCCAGAGCACGCCATGGACCGCGCGAGGGGCCGTTTCTGCGCCCTGGTTCGAGGATCAGGCCGCCTCCGGGACGTAGTGCAGGACCAGTAGGTCCGTCCTCGGGCAGGGCGCGACTGCGTAGGCACGACCCTGGTCGTCGCTGAACTCCACGAGCAGAGTCTTGTCGTCAAGCTGCTCGACGATCGTGCCGACCTGCCCGCGTGCAAGCTGTTGCGCGGGAAGGTCCGCCAGCAATGCCACGACGTCCAAGACGGACGGCGCTTCGTCCTTTGCGCGCTTCTTCGCCTTCATCATAGCACCCAACACGTGACGAACCTCGGCACGTTCTCGCCGGTTCGTACGATCCAGATCGTTCTTACCACAGCGCTCTTTCCGTGTCGCCCGATGGTCACATCGAGGCGCCAGTGGGTCCCCCAGGCGTCGGCCGCAACCTCCGAGGCCTCGTTGGAGCGCGCGGCTTCAAGCAGAGCATCCCGCAACCACGCTGCATCGCTCTGCTGAAGGTCGAGCGCTTCGCGAAATACACGGGCCTTGTGCCGGCCGCGCGGGTGCGACGGGCTCAGGCAATAGTCCTCGATCTTGCGGATATCGAGAATCGCCCCATCGCCGTGCGGCAGACGCCTCGTCATGCCGGCACGCGGCCTTCACACCTGATGCGGCCCAGCGAATACATGAAGGGATGGTATAGCGATGAGCCAGCCCCGTCGACGGCCGATCCATTCGACGACAGCGCACGCCGACTTCCGCCGTGGCGGGCTGCCCGGGAGCGCAACGGAAACGGGGTCGAGAGTAGGGAACCTGAGAACGGCAGCGGGCATTGAGATGTCCAGTCGCGATTCCGGCCAGCCAATCATAGCGTCACGGCGCACACGTAGTGCCCATCTTCATCGACCGTGGCGCGCCACTGTAGCCCGGAGCACGCTATAGCGCTCAAAACAGCGCCGTACCGCTTTCCTCAACGCCAAAGCATCGACGCTGGCCCTTCTGCGGACAGTTTGACGAATACTACCGGTATCCGGTAGTATTACGCATGTGGAATATGAATGGGACGAGGCTAAAGCGGCGGCGAATTTCGCGAAGCACGGCATCAGCTTCACGGCGGCAGCACGGGCTCTTGAGGATCCTCGCAAGATCGAAATTCTTGACGACAGGTTCGATTACAACGACGAGAGAATTCAGAGCCTCTGCATGGATCGCGCACAGGTCCTGTTCGTAGTAACAGTCATGCCAGACGAAAATATCTGTCGCATCATAAGCGCCCGGAAGGCAACACGACATGAGCAAGAACAGTACTTCCAAGGTGGTCCGCTATTCTCGTGACAATCTTCCATCTGACAAAACCGATTGGGCCCGGATCGATGCCATGACCGATGAGGAGGTCGTGGCCGCCGCGCTGTCCGATCCCGATGCGCAGCCTCTTACCCCCGAGCAGCTGGCAAGGATGCGTCGGGTATCCCGCGTCAAGGTGCTGCGACAGCGGCTTGGAATGACGCAAGTGGAATTTGCTGAGGCGTTCCATCTGCCTATCACCACCTTGCGTGACTGGGAGCAGCACCGGAGCACACCGGACGCGCCAGCCCGCGCGCTATTGTTGGCCATCGAACGTGACCCCGAGGTCATGCGGCGACTGCTTGCGGAGACGGCGGCGTAGCCTCGGCGGCTCAGTCGAGCTTCGGAGCGCCCTGTCATAGCGCCACGGCGAAGCAATAGTGTCCATCTTCATCGACCGTGGCGCGCCACTAACTACCGACTCTAGCTGACGGGATTTGGCCAAGCGACCCTGGCCGCCACTGCGTCCGCGTCAGCTGCTGCTTGACGGGCCTTGGAAGATGCCACGTTTCTTTCCGGACGCGCGTCTGTAGTCCCGATCGCGTCGTTGAGCAGTCTGCAAAGGAGTTTAGTTCCGGTCCGCAATCTGTTCGCGCGTCAACTGTCCAGTTCGCTTGTTCTATGCTTGCTCGCGCGCGTCGATCGCGGCGCGCACTTTCGGCGGCGACATGGGCAATTCGGTCAGCCGCGGGCCGACGGCGCGCTCGATCGCGTTGGCGATGGCCGCCATCGGCGGGCAAATGTTGACCTCGGCGACACCCTTGGCGCCATAGGGGTGGCCGGGATTGGGCACCTCGACCACCACCGTCTCGATCATCGGCAGGTCGGATGACACCGGAATCCGGTAGTCGAGGAAGCCGGGATTCTCCATTCGCCCCGACGCGTCGTAGATGTACTCCTCGTTGAGCGCCCAACCGATGCCCTGCACGACGCCGCCCTGGATTTGCCCCTCGACGTAGCTCGGGTGGATGGCGCGGCCGGCGTCCTGCGCCGCCACGTAGCGCAGCACCGTGACCTTGCCGGTGTCGGGATCGACCTCGATGTCGCAGAAGTGGGTGGCAAATCCCGGCGCCACGGCGGTGGGGTTCACCCCCGCCGCCGCCACGATCGGCCCGCCGGTCGTCGCCCGCTGGGCGGCGATCTCCGCGATCGACAGCGGCTTGAAGTCGCCGACGTTGCTGCTCGCCGGCCGGGCGCAGCCGTCCTCCCAGACCACGCCCTCCGGATCGACCTTCCACATCTTGGCGGCGCGGATGCACAGCTCCTGCACCACCTTCTTGGTGGCGTCCACCACCGCCATGCCGGTCGCGAAGGTGACGCGCGAGCCGCCGGTGACGTGCGTGTAGCCGACCGACGCGGTGTCGGCGACGATCGGGCGGACCTTGTCGTAGTCGACGCCCAGCGTCTCGGCCGCCATGATCGCCATCGAGGCGCGCGAGCCGCCGATGTCGGGGCTGCCGGTCGCGACCACGACGGTGCCGTCCTCGTTGACGTTCACGGTGGCGCTCGATTCGCCGCCGCCGTTGAACCAGTAGCCGGAGGCGACGCCGCGGCCCTGGTTCTTGCCGAGCGGCTTTCTGTAGTCGGGGTGGCGAATGAGCGCCTCGACGGTCTCGGCATAGCCGTCGTGCGCGAGCTTCGGCCCATAGAGCATCTGCGTGCCTTTGCGGGCGGCGTTCTTCAGCCGCAGCTCGAGCGGATCCATGCCGAGCTTCTGCGCCAGGACGTCGAGCACGCTCTCCACCGCGAACGCCGCGATCGGCGAGCCCGGCGCGCGATAGGCCGCCACCTTCGGCCGGTTGCACACCACGTCGTAGCCGACCGTCCGCGCGTTCGGGATGTCGTAGGGCGCAAAGGCGCACATGCAGGCGTTCATCACCGGCGAGCCCGGGAAGGCGCCGGCCTGGTACTTGAAGACGCCATCGGCGGCGACGATCGTGCCGTCGCGCTTGGCCCCGATCTTCACCGTCATGGCGGAGCCGGAGGTCGGGCCGGAGGCCTTGAACACGTCCTCGCGGCTCATCACGACCTTCACCGGATGGCCGGACCTGCGCGCCAGCATGGTGGCGACCGGCTCGATGTAGACCACCGTCTTGCCGCCGAAGGCGCCGCCGATCTCCGCCGGATAGACCCGCAGGTCGCCGACTTTCATGCCGAGCAGCTGCGCGGTGTACGCGCGCACCACGAAGTGCCCCTGGCTCGAGCTCCAGAGCTCGCCCTGGCCGTCGGCGTCGAAGCGCGCGACGCAAGCTTGCGGCTCGATATAGCCCTGGTGCACCGGCGCGGTCTTGAACGACATCTCTACGATTTCGTCGGCCGCCGCGAAGCCGGCCTGCGGATCACCGATCTTGTACTCGATCCGCTTCGAGATATTCGACGGCGCGGCCGGCGGCGGATCGATCCCGCGGGTGATCATGTCGGGAAACAGCAGCGGCGCATCCGGCGCCATCGCGGCGTCGACGTCGATGACGTGCGGCAGCACCTCGTAGTCGACCTCGATCAGCGACAGCGCCTCGTCGGCGATGGCCTTGCTGGCAGCCGCCACGGCGGCGACCGCATGGCCTTCGTAGAGCACCTTCTCGCGCGCCATGATGTTGCGCGTCATGTGCCAGAAGTTCTGCGCGACGCGCTCCGGGCCGACATATGCGAACGGCTGCTCCGGGAAGTCCGCGGACGTCACCACCGCCTTGACGCCGGGCAGTGCCGCCGCCTTTGCGATATCGATCGAGCGGATGCGCGCGTGGGCGTGGGGCGAGCGCAGGATGCGGCCGACCAGCATACCCGGCATCGCGAGGTCCGCCCCGTACTGCGCGCGTCCCGTCACCTTCGGCACGCCGTCCGGACGAACCGGCCGGGTTCCCACCCATTTGAACGGCCTTGCGGTTGCTTTCGTGGGGACATCTTGCATGGCTGCCTCGCCTGAGCGCCGGATTGCGCCTGCCGGGGATCACGGTCGCGCGGCCGGCGCGCAAATGCAAGCCACCGCAAGGGGGGCTCGCGGGCAGCGTATGTTCCCGGTTTCCGTTTTGCCGGACAATAGGGTAGCGTCGCACTCGGCTCGTTTGGGAGGGCCGCACCCATGCTCGCTTACACCGCCCCGTCGACGATCGAGGAGGCCGTCCGCGCGCTCGCCGGAGCCTCCGGTGTCGCGAAAGTCCTGTCCGGCGGGACCGATCTGCTCGTTCAGGTGCGGTCCGGCCGGGCCAAGCCGGACCTGATCGTCGATACCAAGAAGATCCCCGACATCTCAGGCATTCGCGAGCGCGATGGCGGCTTCGTGATCGGCGCCGCAACACCTGGTGCCGTGATCGGCGAATGCGAAGCGCTCCGGCAGGCCTGGCCTGGGGTGGTCGAGGCCGCCAACCTGATCGGCTCGACGCAGATCCAGGGTCGGGCATCGCTTGCCGGCAATCTCTGCAACGCCTCGCCGGCGGCCGACAGCGTTCCGGCGCTGATCGCCGCGCGCGCGACTTGCGTGGTGGCAGGCGCAAACGGACGGCGCGAGGTTCCCGTGGAGAGCATCGTCACGGGTCCGGGGCGCACCTCGTTGAGCCGGGACGAGTTCATCGTCGCGTTTCACCTACCCAGGCGCCCGCCCCGCTCGGCGGACGCCTATCTCCGCTTCATCCCGCGGACCGAGATGGACATTGCGGTGGTCGGCGCCGGGGTCAGCGTCACGCTCGACCCCGCCGGCGTCTGTACCGATGCGCGGGTCGTGCTGGGTGCCGTGGCCCCGACCGCGCTCCTGGTTGCAGACGCGGCCGCCGCCCTGATCGGGCGCGCGCTCGACGCCACGGCGCTTGCCGGGCTCGACCAGGCGGCGCGGCGCGCCTGCAAGCCGATCGACGACAAGCGCGGGACGATCGAATATCGGATCAAGGTCGCCGGCGTGATCGCACGCCGGGCGGCGACAATCGCCTACGAGCGCGCAGGGGAGCGTCGATGAGCAAGCATCACGTATCGACCAAGATCAACGGCGAGCCCACCGAGTTCCTGTGCGAGCCGCAGCTCACTCTACTGGATGTGTTGCGCGACGAGCTGCATCTGACCGGCAGCAAGGAGGGATGCAGCTCGGGCGACTGTGGCGCCTGCACTGTGACCGTCGACGGCCGGCTGGTCTGCTCGTGCCTGATGCTTGCCGTGGAGGCCGAAGGCCACGCGATCGAGACGATCGAGGGCATGGCGCGGGGCCATGATCTGCATCCGCTGCAGCGGAAATTCCTGGAGCATGCGGCGCTGCAGTGCGGTTTCTGCACGCCGGGCCTGCTGATCGCCGCCAAGGCCCTGCTGGATCGTAATCCGAACCCGACGGAGACCGAGACGCGCTATTGGCTCGCCGGCAACCTCTGCCGGTGCACCGGTTACGACAAAGTCATCCGCGCCGTCCTCGATGCCGCCGCCGAGCTGCGGGGCGAGTGAGTTTCGCGGGCGCAACGGGCGCCGCGAAAACGACGATGAAGGGAGAACACGGCTGAAACGAGCGGCCGTGCTGATCGGCTTCGACCGGCTTGGCGGTCGCGTTCTTCTCATCAGCCACAGATAGTTGATATCATCCACCAACTAGTTTACACTATCAACTATCATGTCCGACCAAAGGCTCGCGCGTCCGCGCACGGCGTCCGCGAACAAATCCGCCTCGAGCGCGTCGCCGGCGCACCGCCGGTCGCTCGGCGCTGCGCCGCTGACGATCAAGGATCTCGTCTCCTACAAGGTGCACGCGGTTGCCAATCTGCTCTCGCGCGGGGCGGCGATGCGCTACCGGCGCGAGTTCGGCGTCAGCCTGTGGGAGTGGCGGACCATCGCGCTGCTCGGCGCCGCGGCGCCGCAGTCGCTCAACGCGCTCGCTCGCGCCGCCGGCCTCGACAAGAGCCAGATGAGCCGCGTGGTGGCCGGCCTGATCGAGCGCGGCCTGGTGGCACGCGACGCCGACGCGCGCGACGGCCGCGGCGTGCTGCTGTCGCTGTCGAAGGCGGGCGCCGGCGTCCATCTCGGACTGATGCGCGCCGCCGCCGAGCGCAATGCGGCGTTCCTCGATTGTCTCACGCCTTCGGAACGGGCCGGCTTCGAGCGGGCGCTGGCGAAAGTGGCGCAAGCGGCCCGCGTCTTCATCTCGCGCGAGACCGCGCTCGCCGCTGCGCCGCGCATCCGGCGCGCAAGCTGAAAAACGTGAGGGAGGAAGAACAATGAATAGACGCACGCTGATTTGCGCGTTGATCGCCGCCACAGCCTCATCCGCGGTGCCGTTGTCTGCGGCCTGGGCGCAAGCCTTTCCCAACCGGCCGATCAAGCTGATCGTGCCGTTCCCGGCCGGCGGCCCGGCCGACATGTTCGCGCGCCACCTGGGCAACGGCATCGGCGTCGAGCTCGGCCAGCAGGTGGTGATCGAGAACCGCGCCGGCACCGGCGGAATGGCCGGCGTCGATGCCGTCGCCAAGAGCGCGCCCGACGGCTACACGATCGGGCTCAACGGCGCGGCGGCGCTCGCCGTCATGCCGTTCATGACCAGCAAGATGCCGTACGACTGGGAGAAGGACCTCGCGCTGCTCACCTTGGTGGTGCGGGTTCCCGAAGTCTTGACCATTCACCCCTCGGTCGGGGCGAACACGTTGCAGGACTTCGTCGTCCACGCCCGTGCCAATCCCGGCAAGGTCAGCTTCGCCTCGGCCGGCACCGGAACGGTGACGCACTTGGCGGCCGAACTGCTCAAGACCGAGGCCAAGATCAATATCGTGCACGTTCCCTATCGCGGCGCCGCGCCGGCGGTGAACGACCTGATCGGCGGTCATGTCCAGATGCTGGTGGCGGACGTGCCGGTGCTGCTGCCGCATATCAGAGCCGGAAAGATCAAGGCGCTGGCGGTGACCTCGGGCACGCGCAGCAGCGCGCTTCCCGACGTGCCGACCTCGGCGGAGGCCGGTTACGGCACCGTGCTCTCGGACAACTGGTATGGGCTGTCCGCGCCCGCCGGCGTACCGGCCGATATTTTCGACAAGCTGCAGAAAGCCGCGGTCAAGGTGCTCGCATCGGCCGAGATCAAGCAGCAATTCGACAGCCAGAACGCCACGCCGGCACCGTCGACCCCCGCCGAATACGCCGCCTTCGTGAAGGCGGAGCAGGCCAAATGGGGGCCGGTGGTGATCGCCACCGGCGCCAAGCTCGAGTGACGTGGCTGGCGATGAATTTCTCCACCCGCGTCACCGAGCTGAAAAAGAACCTCTCCCCGTCATGGCCGGACTTGTTCCGGCCATCCACGTCTTGCTTTGGCGATGGAAAATAAGACGTGGATGCCCGGGCCAAGCCCGGGCATGACGAATGAGGGAGACGAGTTAGAGGTAATCCGATGTCCGAACTGTTGATCGAAAACCGTGGGCCGGTGCGCATCCTGACGATGAACCGCCCGGACAAGCGCAACGCGCTGAACCAGGTCTTGACGCAGGCGCTGCTCGACGGCTTGCGCGCGGCCGACGCCGACGAGAGCGTGGCCAGCATCGTGCTCACTGGCGCCGGCTCGGCCTTCTGCGCCGGCGCCGACCTCACCGAGTTCAAGGATCTCACGCCCGCAAACCAGCCGCTGGTCGAGCGCCGCGCCGAGCTGACGATGAATCTGCAAGGCATCTTTTCGCGGCTGGCGAAGCCGGTCGTCAGCGCGGTCAATGGCGCCGCGATGGGCGGCGGCGCCGGATTGGCGCTCGGCGGCGACGTCGCCGTGATGGCCTCGACCGCCAAGCTCGGCTATCCGGAAGTGAAGCACGGTATCGTGGCGGCGGTCGTGATGGCCAATCTGGTGCGCAATGTCGGGCGCAAGGCGGCGTTCGAGCTGGTGGCGACCGGCGAGCCGATCGACGCTGCGCGCGCGCTCGCGCTCGGCCTGGTCAATCGGGTGACGGCGCCGGATCAACTGATGGCGGAAGCGCTCGCGCTCGCAGAGAAATTCGCCGGCGTCGACCGCGCCGCGATGGCCGCCACCAAGCAGCTGTTCTACCGCGTGCACGACCTGCCGTTCGAGCAGGCGCTCGCGGAGGGCCGCGACGTCAACAAGCGCATGCGCGCGTTCCGCCAGCGTTGAACGACCGTGAAACCGCTCCAGCACGTCACCATCCTCGACCTCTCGCGGGTGCTGGCCGGCCCGTTCGCCAGCATGATCCTGGCCGAGCTGGGCGCGACCGTGATCAAGATCGAGGAGCCTTCGCGCGGCGACGAGACGCGGACCTTCGAGCCGTTCGTGCAAGGAAACGGCGGCACCGAGAGCGCCTATTACTTCGCCTGCAATCGCTCCAAGCAGTCGGTCACCGTCAATCTGCGCGCACCGGAGGGCCAGGAGATCATCCGCGAGCTCGCTCGCAGCGCCGAGGTCTTTCTCGAGAATTTCCCCGTCGGCACGCTCAAGCGCTATGGCCTCGATTACCCGGCGATCCGCGCCGTCAACGCGGGCATCGTCTATGTCTCCTGCACCGGCTTCGGACAGACCGGCCCGTTTGCGCAGCGCCGCGGCTACGACACCATTTTCCAGGCCATGGGCGGCATCATGAGCCTCACCGGCGAGCGCGGCGGCGCGCCGGTGAAACCCGGCCTGCCGGTCGCCGACCTGACCTCTGGACTGTGGGCGGCGATTGCGATGCTGGCGGCGCTGCAGGGGCGCGCGGCGACCGGGCATGGCTGCTACGTCGACTTCTCCATGCTCGACGGGCAGATCGCCTTGCTCACGCTCGCCGCCGCCCGTTTCTTCGCGCTCGGCGAGGTGCCGCCGCGGCTCGGCACCGAGCATCCCGGCCGCGTCCCATCTGCAAGCTTCCAGTGCTCCGACGGCCATTTCCTGCACATCACCGCGAGCGACCAGCATTGGCTGCCGCTCTGCCGGGTGCTCGGGCTCGAAGCCTGGGGCAGCGAGACGGAGCTTCAGGGCAACAGCGGACGCGTGCGCCGCCGCGACGAGGTGATGGCGCGGCTCAGTAGCGCGATCGCGGCGTGCGGGCGCGACGAGCTCGGCGCCGCGCTCGATGCCGCCGGCGTGCCGCAGGGCCCGATCCGCGCCGTCGATGAGATCCTGACCGACGCGCACGCCGTAGCGCGCGGGCTCGTCGAAAAATTCACCCATCCGAGCGTGGGCGAGTTCCCCGCGCTGCGCACGCCCTACAAGTTCGACGGCTGGGATGATCCGGCGATCGAGCGCCCGCCGCTCCTGGGTGAGCATACGGATAAAGTATTGGCCGAGCGGCTCGGGCTGTCGCGCGAGCGCATCGCGGCGCTCAGAGAGGCAAAGGCGATATGAATCTCACCACCGTGCTCTATGGCGTCGCCGACGGGGTCGCCACCATCACGCTCAATCGGCCGGAGAGCCGCAACGCGCTCAACCGCGCCATGTGCGAGGACTTGGTGTCGGCGGCTGCCGCGGCGGCGGGCGACGCCGACGTGCGGCTGGTGTTCGTGCGCGGCAACGGGCCGGTGTTCTGCGCCGGCGCCGATCTCAAGGAGCGCAAGGGCATGAGCAGCGATGAGGTGCGCACCCGCCGCATGCGCGGGTTCGCCGCCTACGGCGCGCTGGAGAATCTGCCGATGCCGGTGGTCGCGGTCGTGCATGGGGCAGCGATCGGCTCGGGCAGCGAGATCGCGGCGGCCTGCGATTTCATCGTGGCGACGCCGGAGGCGACGTTCTCGACGCCGGAGGCGATCTGGGGCACCGTCGGCGCGACCCAGCGGCTGCCGCGCGTGCTCGGCAAGCGGCTCGCCAAGGACCTGATGTTCACCGGCCGCAAGCTTTCGGCCGAAGAGGCGAGGGCGGCGGGGCTGGTGACGCGCATCGTCGCCGCCGACAAGCTCGACGCGGCGTTGGCCGAGATCGCCCAGACCATCGGCAAGGCGTCGGCGGCCGGACTGCGCCAGGCCAAGCGGTCGATCGATCAGGGCTTCGAGCTCGATCCCCGCGGCGCGTTCGCGGTCGAGCTGCTCGCCATCGAGGAAAATCTCGCGCAGGACGACTGGCGCGCCCGCATGGCGGGCTTTCGGGGCTCGACATGAGCTGGACGCCGCGAGTGCTCTCCGACTTTGTGGCCGAGCGCGCGCACAGCCGCGGCGACGCAGAGGCGCTGGTCACCGCGACCGCGCGCTGGAGCTACCGCGCCCAAGCGGGCGCAGTGCGCCGCGCCGCCAAGGCGATGCATGCGCTCGGCGTGCGTCGCGGCGATTTCGTCGGCATCCTGATGGGCAACGACGAGACCTGGGTGTCGTTGTTCTATGCGGCGGCGACGCTCGGCGCCGTCACGGTGCCAATCAACACCCGCTTCAAGTCGGCGGAGCTCGCCTTCTGCCTCGCGCAGGCCGACGTCAAGGCGCTGTTCATGGCAGAGCGCTTTCTCAGTGTCGACTTCCTCGCGTTCCTGCGCGCGGCTGAGCCGGCCGTCGACCGCGTGCTCCCGGGCACGGCCTTGCCGCTGCTGCGGCACCTGGTCGTCATCGGCGACGAGATCCCGAACGCCGGCATGCGCTGGAACGATTTTCTCGCGCTCGGCGACGCTGTGACCGACGGCGAGCTCGACCGGCTCGCAGCAGAGGTTCGCCCGCACGACCTGCTGCTCATCCAGTTCACCTCCGGCACCACCGCCTATCCCAAGGCCGTGATGCTCACCCACGACAACATGTTGCGCAACGCCTGGGCGGTCGGCTCGCGGCTGGGCATTCGCCCGGATGATCGCTACTTCAACTGTCGGCCGTTCTTCCATGTGGCCGGCACCACGCTGTCGCTGCTGGTCTCGCTCATTGCCGGCGCCTGCCTGGTGACGCTGCCGACCTTCGAGGCCGGCGCCGCGCTGCGCATGATGGCGGACGAGCGTTGCACGCTCACCTCCGGCAACGACACGCTGTTCCAGCTGATGATGGGGCATCCGCGCTTCGATCCGGGCAAGTTGTGCCTGCGCGGCGGCTGGGCGGCGGCCGGGCCGGAGACCATCCGTAACATCATCGAAGAAATGGGGGCACGGGAAGTGTGCGTGGCCTATGGATTGTCGGAAGCCTCCCCCAACGTCGTGCTCAATGACTTTCGCGATCCGGTCGAGCTGCGGATCGCCGGCCTGGCCAAGCCCCATGACGGAATCGAGGTGCGCATCGCCGATCTGCAGAGCAATGCGGCCATGCCCGCGGGGACGAGCGGAGAAATCCAGGTGCGCGGTTGGAACGTCATGCGCGGCTATTACAAGAACCCGGAGGAGACCGCGAAGGCCGTTACCCAAGACGGCTGGCTGCGCACCGGCGACGTCGGCGTGCTGACCGGGGAAGGCCGCCTGCGCATGGTCGGCCGCACCAAGGAGGTGTTTCGGGTCGGCGGCGAGAATGTCGCCCCGGCCGAGGTCGAGGAGGTGCTGCTGTCGCATCCCGCGGTCGCCACCGCGCAGGTGGTGGGCGTGCCCGACGCGCGGCTCGGCGAGGTGGGCGCCGCCTTCGTCACCCTCAAGGCGCCCGCGACCGAGGCCGAGCTCGCCGAATTCGTCAAGCGGCGCTGCGCCAATTTCCGCGTGCCGCGCTATGTCGCGATCGTCGAGAGCTTCGATGCGATCGGCATGACGGCGAGCGGCAAGGTGCAGAAGACCCGGCTGCGCGAGCATGCGATCGAAAGATTCCGGCTCGGCGTCGAGCACATCGGAACTCGGGCTTGCCCGAGTTCCGCACTATTAAGCGCCGCAAGTCGGGTAAACCCGACTTGCGGGGAGGGAGCGGCCTGATGCGCGACGTCATCCTCTGCGAGTGCTTCGCGCGCGACGGGTTGCAGCACGAGGCGGACTTCGTGGCGACCGCGACCAAGCGGCGGCTGATCGAGCGCTTTGCCGATCTCGGCTTCCCGCGGGTCGAGGCGACGTCGTACTCCAATCCCAAGGTGGTGCCGCAATTCGCCGATGCGAGCGCGCTGCTGCAGTCGTTGGCCCGGCGCGAGGGCGTGCACTACAAGGCGACCTGCGCCAATGTGCGCGCGGTCGAGCGCGCGCTCGCCGACCTCGACTTGGGCTTCGGAGTGAACGAGATCAGCCTGTTGGTGTCGGCGAGCGAATCCCACTCGCAGAAGAATCTGCGCCAGTCGCGCGCCGACCAGTGGGCGAACGTGCAAAAAATGGCGGCGGCGGCGCAGCGCCGGTTCCGGCTCATCGGCACCATCTCGGTCGCGTTCGGCTGCCCGTTCGAAGGCGCCGTCGATCCTGCGATCGTGGTCGTCGACGCCATCCGCTTCCGCGACCTCGGTGTCGAGCACGTGGCGCTCGGCGACACCACCGGGGTGGCGACGCCCGCCAGCATCAAGCAAATGGTCGGCCGGCTGTGTCGCGACGCTCCCGGCATCGAATTGATCGCGCATCTGCACGACACCCGCGGCACTGGCCTGGTCAACGCGCTCGCCGCCTACGAGGCGGGCGTGCGCTATTTCGATTGCTCGTTCGGCGGCGTCGGCGGGCACCCGGCGCAAGTGAAGTATGGCGGCGGCTACACCGGCAACGTCTGCACCGAGGACCTGATCAACCTGTTCGAGTCGGTCGGCATCCGCACCGGCATCGATCTCGATGGGCTGATCGCGACCTCGCGCCTGTGCGAGGCGACGCTCGGCCGCGAGCTGTTCGGCCGCGTCACCCGCACCGGGCTCAATCCGCTGTTGTCCCAGCCCGCGTAATCCTGGACACTATCGATGTCGTGGCCGGGACCTTCCCGGCCACGATGTCTGTGGCGCTGCGGAGAAATTGATGAGCGATACGTTCCGAGGTCGGCGCGAGGACCTTCGTCTGGTCACTGGACGGGGGCGCTTTACGGCCGACTGGAATCTGCCCGGGCAGGTCCATGGCTGCTTCCTGCGCTCCGATCGGGCGCATGCGGACATCACCGGGCTCGACACCAGCGCGGCGCGCTCGAGCGCCGGCGTGCTCGCCGTGCTCACCGGCGACGACCTGGTGCGCGCGGGCATCAAATCGCCGCGGCCGCTGGCGCATTTCAAGGGCAAGAACGGCTCGGCGCTCAAGGTCCCGCATCGCCACGCGCTCGCCCACGGACGCGTGCGTTTCGTCGGCGAGCCGGTGGCGCTCGTGGTCGCGGACAGCGAGACGGCGGCGCAGGATGCCGCCGAGCGGATCGTCGTGAGCTATCGCGATCTGCCCTCGGTGATCGAGGCCGCGGACGCGCTGGCACCGGCGGCGCCGCAGCTGCATGCCGACGTGCCTGGCAACCTCGCGGTGGAATACGAGTACGGCAACCTCGCGTCGACCGAATCGGCCTTCACCAAGGCACATCGCATCGTGCGCGTGACGCTCGACGCCCAGCGCATCGCCGGCAATCCGATGGAGCCGAAGGCGTGCCTCGCCGCCTGCGATCCGGGCACCGGCATTTGCGATCTCTACGTGCCGACCCAGGGCGCCGCCGACGTGCGCAAGGAGTTCGCCTACATCACCGACGGCGAGCTGGCGCAGTACCGGGTTCATTCGCAGGACGTCGGCGGCGCGTTCGGCGTCAGGAACGAAATCTATCCCGAGTTCACCGCTCTGCTGTTGGCCGCCAAGTCGCTCGGACGCCCGGTCAAATGGGTGGGGACGCGCGCGGAAACGATCCTCAGCGACCACCATGCGCGATCGGCGAAGTTGACTGGCGAGCTCGCGCTCGATCAAGACGGCACCTTCCTGGCGATGCGCGTCGAGTGGCTGGTCAACCTCGGCGCCTATTGCTCGAATGCCGGGCCGTTCATCAACACCGGCGCGTCGCCGACCTCGATGGCGGTCAATGCCTACAAGACCCCGGCCTTCTACGGATTGAACCGGCTCGTTTTCACCAACACCACGCCGACCACGGCCTACCGCGGCGCCGGACGGCCCAACGTCTCCTATCTGGCCGAGCGGCTGGTCGATGAAGCGGCGCGCGTCACCGGGATCGATCGCATCAAGCTCAGGCGTCGCAATCTGCTGCCGAAGAAAGCCTTTCCCTACAAGACGCCGACCGGGTTCACCTACGACAGCGGCGATCCGCCGGGCTTGTTGCAGCAGGCATTGCAGGCGGCGGACTGGCAGGGCTTCGAACGCCGGCGGCGCAAGGCCAAGGCGCGCAAAAAGCTGCGCGGCATCGGCTGCGCGGCCTTCATCGAGCCGTCGGGCGGCGCCGGCCAGGAGGAGATCGCCATGCGGTTCGACGCCGCGGGCGCGCTGCAGCTCTACGCCTTGGCGGGACCTTCGGGCCAAGGTCATGAGACGGTGTTCCCCGATCTGGTCGCCGACATCCTCGGCATGGCGCCGGAAGACGTGACGCTGCGCTACAACGATCCCGACGCGCCGGTGCTCGCCGGCATGGGCTCGTTCGGCTCGCGCTCGCTGATCAGCCACGGCAGCGCCCTGTCGGCCGGCGCCCACGAGGTTCGGCGCAAGGGCATGGAATTGGCCGCCAAGGAGCTCGAGGTCGCGGCCGGCGACCTGGTTTTCGAGCGCGGCCGCTACCGCGTGCCGGGCACCGATCTGTCGATCAGCTTGCAGGAGCTTGCGCGCAAGCATGCCGGCGGCACGTCGCATCCGCTCGACACCGTCGCCAAGATGAGCACTGCGGGGGCCTTCCCGAGCGGCGCCCACATCTCGGAGGTCGAGATCGATCCCGATACCGGCACGATCGAGCTTGTTCGCTACGTGGCGGTCGATGATTGCGGACGCATCGTCAACCACACCCTGGTCGAGGGCCAGCTCCATGGCGGCGTGATGCAGGGCATCGGCCAGATCCTGGGCGAGCACTGCGTCTATGATCGCGACACCGGCCAGCTCATGACCGGCACGTTCATGGACTACTACATGCCGCGCGCCGATGTGCTGCCGGAGCTTGTCCTGCAGCACCGGCCGATTCCATCGCCGAGCAATCCGCTCGGCGTCAAAGGCGCCGGCGAGGCCGGGTCGACGGGCGCCGTTCCGTGCCTGGCCAACGCGGTCATGGATGCGCTCGCGCCATTGGGCATTCGCGAGCTCGATACGCCCTACACGCCGTTTCGCGTTTGGTCGGCAATTCAAGCGCCGGGACGATAGCGAGCGTTGCCGAGCCAGCAGCCGTTGTCGGTGCCCCACCACACTTCGGCTAACGGACTATGAAACCTCGACTCGTGCTGCAACCTGCGCACGACAGGTTTTCTTAGTTTTTTTGCGACTAATGGACCCGGGCTTTTTGATTGAAGAGCGTTGTCTTGTTGACGCGTCGGCGCGAGCTCAGGAACGCACACCGTAAGCGGACACGCTGTGCCGCCTGGATCAGCTTTGGTGCCAGCCCGACGCCGATTCCCTGCGTTCTTTGGGAAGAAGGCGTGCGCCTTACGGCTGCACACACGGAAATATTGCCGGATCGATTCACTCTACACTTAACGAAGGCCGACAAGTCGGGTCGTCCTTGTCGGGTCGCTTGGCGGAAAAAACCATATGTGGGGGTGCGGTTCATCTAGTAGGACGTCTACGCCCTGCTGAACCAATGAGCCTTGTCCGGATCACCGGCCGGCGACGCGCGGCACCCGGTAATCCGCCGGCGTCGATTGCCAGAGCTTTCCGCTGGCTCCCCGTTGATAGCCGTAGTCGAACAATTGCCGCATATAGGCGGGGTCGAAGCCGATCGCACTGGATTTCGGATAGTCGGGATCGATCGAGGCCAGGTTGAACTCCCAGTTTCGGGTTTTGCCGAACTGGTAGGAGGCGAGCAGCGTATTGCGCGTATTGGCGCGAACCGCCGTCTCGATCGACCGCCGCACGATCGGGAGCGTCGAGGCCCGCACGACCTCGAAGTCCGGCGCCAGCTTGCCGTTCATGATGATATAGACTTTCGGCCGCGCATCGGCCGGGAACAGCGGCGTGCCGGACACCAGCACGGCTTCGGGCACGACCAGCACGTTGGTCGTGACGCCGCCGTCGACATGCATTTCGGCGAAACGCCTGCCTTCTGCCTCGACGTCGATGAGCACCGGCGAAAACACGCCCGGTATGCTCGCCGATGCGGTCAGAACGTTGCGGAAAAGCTCGAGCGCGCCCGGCTCGCCGCTGGCGGCGATCTTGCCCATGTCCCAGATCGCGGTGCGCTGGGCGTCGAGATTGGTCGTCACCACGTAGAGGCGGCGTCCGGCCCGATACTCTTGCGCGATCGCTTGCAGCAACCCGGCGTCGACGTGCCGCGCGACAAAATCTCTGAGCGGGGCGGTCTTGAAAATGCTGGTGCCGAAGAGTCCAGCGAGCCCGTCGGATTGCAGCAGGTTCGCCAGCTCGCCGCTGGCGAAGACGCTTTTGAGCGTCTCGTCATGGGCGGTGCCAAGAAATGCGAACGGCGCGATCAGCGCGCCGGCGCTGGCGCCGGTCACGAAGGTGAATTGCGGCCGCGTCCCGCGGGTGGACCATCCGGTCAACAGGCCTGCGCCGAATGCGCCATCGGCGCCGCCGCCGGACAAAGCCAGCACGGTCGGTTGACTCAGCGCAACGCGCGACGCGAGCGGCGGCCGGCCCCTGCCGATGGTCGGATCATCGGCCCACAAGCGGGCGCCCGGAATGCCGGGAATGACGGCCTCCGCCTGTTCCTGCTGCGTATAGGGGATGCGGGGAGCGGCCGCGCAGCCCGCGAGGACGAGCGCGCAAGCGACCAGGGCGGACCGACGGATCGCCCCCCGCGTCAGCACGGTAGCATTGCCCCCGATCGTCATCTGGCCGACGTCGATCCCCTAATTCCGGGCGGAAACCCGGCGAATTCGCCAACACAAGCAGCTCGCGCTTGGTTTTGACTTAAGCCGGCGGCCCCCGTCACGCACAGTGGTAACTAGGCGGTAAAAGGGGCGGCCGTGTGGTAGTCAAGCGCGGGCCGGCGCGGTGCCGGCTGGCGCATTCACGGGGCTTTCGCGCCGAGCGCCTGCGCGGCGGCGCGTGCCAGCGCGGCCGGATCGGTGAACGCCGCGATGCCGGCGGCGCCGAGCTTCGCCACCGCCTGCTCGGCGCTCATCTTGCGGGCGGCGGCGTGGCCGGCGGCGATGCCGACGAACAAGGGCTTCGGCAGTGGGTCGGCCGCAATCCAGGCCAGCAGCGCCTCGACCCGCTCGGCGAGCGAGCGCGAGGCGAGCACGGTCTGGAACACGATTCCCGTCACGCCCGGACGCGCGGCAATCTTGCGGGCGATCTGCAGTCGCTCGGCCATGGTCTCGTCCGGCGCGCCGCGCAGATTGTCCATAAAGCAGGCGGCGCGCAGCCCGTGATCGGCGAGCAAGTCCATCATCATCATGCCCAGCCCGGCGCCGGCAGTGACCAGCGCAATGTCGCCGTCGGTCTCGACCAAGTGGAAACCCAAGTCGCGCGCCTCGCGCTCGAGCGGCGTCATGCCGCGCTCCGCCAGCATGCGGCTGGTTGGAAATTCTTGCCGGTCGTGCCGGAACTCCGCGCTGTCGTCGCGAATGATCTTGGCATCGCAGGCGACGAGATGCCCGTCCGGCGTGAGCACGAGCGGATTGATTTCCAGAAGCTCCAAGTCCTCGCGGCTTGCTCGACCTCTTGCCCGCCTTGCGGCGCGACCAGAAGCTCGAGTGTCTGGCGGGTGCCGTCGATGCGGACCGCGACGTAAATCTCGCGCGCGATCGGGAGCGCCTCCTCGAGCAGCAGCGGCGCGCCGGCATGGTCCAGCGCGCTGGCGATCGCTTGCCGGGTTTCCGCGAGTGCCTCGAGCCCGGCGAGCCGACGCACCAGGCCGCGCTTGCCGCGGCCGCCCGCCAGCACCTGCGCCTTCAGGACATGTCCGGTCCATTGCTTGGCTTCGGCCGGCAGGTAGCCCTGCAGCAGCACGCCGCGCGGCACCGCTAGGCCGTGGCGGCGCAACAAGGCTTTTCCGTCGATCTCGGCCAGGCGCATAATGCGTGATCTCGTCACGCCGTTCGGCGCATCATCTCGGACATTATCATGACAGAGCCTGCCTTCGAGCGCTTGCCGTTTCTCGACGCCGAGCCCTGGCGGGTCGCCGTCATCAACCCGACCGGGCGCTACGCCCGCAGTCAGGTCGCGGGTCTCGTCGCCGCCGGCACCAATCTCGTGGGCGGCGTGGCGCTCGGCCGCGGCGGCCAGAGCCTCGACGGACTGCCGCTCGTCGACCGCGTCGCCGACCTGCCCGACGCCAACGTGGCGCTGGTCTACACGCCGCCCGAAGGCTTCCGCGATGCGGTCGCCGAATGCATCATCGCCCGCATCCGCACCATCGTGGCGGTCGCCGAATACGTTCCGGTGCACGACGCGCTCGAGGTGGCGTCGCGCGCACGCGCCGCGGGATGCTGGCTGATGGGCCCCAACACGCTCGGCATGTATGTGCCTGGCCGCGGCCTCATCGGCTCGATCGCGCCGAGCTTCTGCAAGCCGGGCCGGCTGGCGCTGATCGCGCGCAGCGGCACGCTGACGCTTGCCATGGCGCGGCAATTGTCGGCCGCCGGCATCGGCCAGAGTCTCGCCGCCCATATCGGCGGCGACACCGTGATCGGACGCAATCCCGACGAATATCTCGCGGCGCTCGCCGCTCACGACGGCACCGGCGCGGTGCTCTATTGCGGCGAGATCGGCGGCGACAAGGAATATGCGCTGGCCGAGGCGGCGCGCGGCTTTGGCAAGCCGGTCGTCGCCATGGTGGTCGGCCGCCACGCGCCGGCGGAAAAGCGGATGGGCCACGCCGGCGCACTGGTCGGCAGCGCGCGCGAAGGCGCCGACGCGAAGCTCGCGGCGCTGGCCGCGGCCGGCTGCCGAACCGCCACCGGGCCGGCGCAGGTGGTCGCGATCCTCAAAGAGCTCGGGCTGGCCGAGAGCTGACCTCCAGAGTCTACTCCGTCTTGATGCCGATCTCCGGCACCAGTTGCTTCCAGCGCGGCACCTCGGCCTCCATCCGTGCGCGCAGCACGTCGGCCGGCGACACGATCATCGTCATCCCGACCGCCGCGGCCCGCTGCGCCAGGCTCGGATCCTCGCGCACCTTCGCCAACTCTGAGTCGAGACGCGACAACACATTGGCCGGCAGCCCGCGCGGGCCGAACAGCCCGTACCAGTTGGTCATCACATAGCCGGGCACGAGCTCGCCGATCGCCGGAGTATCGGGCAATTCGGGCATGCGCCTGGCCCCGCCGACGGCGAGCACGCGGACGCGCCCGTCGCGGGCGTGCGCCAGCGATTCGAGCGCGTTGGTGATCACCATGTCGATGTCGCCGGAATAGAGCGCGGTGATCGCCACCGAGATGCCGCGAAACGGCACGTGCAGCAGGTCGATGCCGGCCATCTTCTTCAACAGCTCGCCGCCCAGATGATTGCCGGTGCCGACGCCGCCCGAGCCGTAGGTGAACTTGCCGGGTTGCGCCTTCGCCTGGGTGATCAGGTCGTTGAGATCGCGCAGCGGGTGATTGGCGCGCACCGCGATGCTGATCGGGAACTCGGTGACCAGGCTGATGGGGGTGAGCGCCTGCAGCGGATCGAACCCGAGCTTGGGATAGATGGCGGGCGCCGCCGTGATCGACGAGGAGGTAAACAGGAAGGTGTTGCCGTCGGGGGCCGCCTGCACGGCCGCCTGGGCGCCGACCGCGCCGCCGGCGCCGGCGCGATGCTCCAGGATGAACACGCCCTTGGTCTGCGCCGCCAGCCGGTCGATCAGCAGGCGCGCCGGAAAATCGAGCGGCCCGCCGGCGGCGTAAGGCACGATCACGCGCACCGTGCCGGAGGGCCATTCCTGCGCCGGCGCCTCCTTGGCGACGAAGCCGATGACCAGGAGAACGGCCGCGAACACGGACAGCTGACGAAAGCGGATCATTGCATGCTCCGAACCACGATAAGGACTTATCCGCATTCAAACATTGAGACCGCTGGAATGATACGCGTGGCCGCTTGGAGGAGGGGTCGCCGCGGGACGGGGGCTGGGTTTTTTTTCATAAAGCACTTGACAGCGGCACTGTAAGGACATATCGTGAACAAGCCCCGATTTCGACCGTGATGCTTGAGTTTGGGCCTCGCGGGCGAGCCGGATGGCGACGCCGGTCGGCGCGGGAGAACGTGGCCCCGCCGAAGGCGCCGCAAGTGGAGCGCCGGGAGGCGCCGCACCCCTACGTCATTGGGGTGCGCGCGCCATCGCAACGGCGCGCGGCGGACCGCGCCACGGTCCGCAGGGCGCTCGCCGAGGCGCCCGGCGCCTCCCGGCGCTCCATATCCCTCGTCC
>WNFV01001316.1_pt1 | contig 62653 bp, 63 predicted proteins | sample 5400101 | NCBI WGS metagenome assembly WNFV01 (sample SAMN13153361, study PRJNA577476) | soil metagenome | isolation source: 115 cm soil or saprolite under grassland replicate 1 | place: USA:California | collected 2016-06-15
GTGTCTCGGGCGCGGGCGGCACGCGCATGCCCGCGTCCCCGGCCGGGCCGGGGGCCCGCTCGCCGTGCGCCTGCACGAGTCGGCGAAACGCCCGGTGGGCCTCGCCGCCGGTCACCTTCTGCTCGGCGATGGCGGGGAGGATGGCTTCGAAGACGGCACGGCTCTTGGGAAGCCGAACTCCGGGCCGACTACGGGCCAGCTCGCGAATGAGCGGGTGGCGCGTGTGCAAGGCGGTGGGCTCGTCTTCGAGCCCGGCCAGGGCGGCCGCTCCGTCCAGGGCCCACCCGGCTCCCGGGCCCCAGGCCGTCACCTCCAGCGTGTCCCGAGCCATCCGGAGGAGCACCGTGGCTGGGCCGTCGGGGGTTCTTGTCGCGCGCCACACGCCGTCCGAGCCGATGCGCATCGTGGGATCGCCATGGCCGCGCCAGAGCGGCGCGAGCGACAGCCGGAGATCGAGCGGCGCGTCGAGGCGGATCGTGCGGGTCAGGGTCAGGACGCGTTCCACTCGCTCAGTGTCGCATTTCGATGCGCGGCGGTGGCGGCGGCAGTCGCGGCTGGGGGGAGCTCGGCGAGACGTTCTCCGGAAGACCCCCTGAGGGCGATCCGCGTCAGGGCATCTTCCCGAAATCGAACTCCTTGAGCGTCCGAACTGGATCTGCTTGTCCCGTTTCTATGCCCTGCAGCGCATACGGAGACTCTCTCCGTCGTCCTCGCCGGTCGGCTCGACCGCACCGTTCGCTGCCCGCTCGCCAGCAATGGCCAGCCAGCACGTCTCTCGGGCTCGTTGTCGTCTGATGCGCCCTTGGTCATCGATCCGGGATGAATTGACGCCAGCCTCCCGCACGCGAATGCGGATCCCGGGATGATGCCCCGACGGGCCTCATCCATGAGGCACACGCAGGCGAAGCGCGGCTCGGGAAGCCGGCGGCCGGCACTTTGTTGCCCGGCCAGAGGAACAACCGGCCAGACGGCATCCCGACGCGCATCCTCGGTCGAGGTTTCCTTCTCCTAGATTAGCCCCATGAGTCTGGTAACGATCAAGGCCTCAACGAACATGAAGAGCGTCACGCAGATCCAGAACAGGGGTCGATCCCAGCGGTTTGGCCGTGCAGGCTCGAGAGTCCCCTCCGCAATCTCCCGCTTCATCCATGTCGGGAGGAGTGGTGCTGGAACCTTGTAGCTCATGAGCAAGCCGATCTCGAAACTAAGGAAAGATGCCAGCGCTAGCCAGCCCACGAGCGCCGGTGGCGCGACGAGCGTGCCCGCGAGCAGCAGCCCGCCGAGTGCGTGGATCGGGGCCATTGCGACGGTGTTTCGCAAGGCCAGCGGCATGCTTGAGTTGGTGTAGTTCTCGCGAAGACGTCCGCTGGTGTTCGGCGATCGGGCCAACCATCGGGTGACCAGCGAAGCGATGACGGCCACCAAAAGGAACGCAAACACGAAGCTATTCAACGAATTGGATCCCATGCCCCTCGTATCCTCCTCGCCAAGCATCCGCGGCCGGCCACCACTGCGGCGCCGGGCACTCACGCGCGGCCGGCCGAGACCTCTTCCTTGCACCAGGCGTAGAGCGCGTCGTAGACGGGCAGCTCGAGCTCCAGCTGGCGGAGGTCGTCGACGTCCAGCAGGGCGAAGCCGTCGGCAACCGCGAGCAGCCCTGCCGACTGCGGGGTGGCGGAGACATCCTCGGCCACGTCGGCGCCGTGGATGATCGAGGCCATCAGCGCGACGGCGGGGTCCGCGATCCGGTATTCCTCGACGAGGACCTCGAACGAGCACAGCCCGTCGCGGTGGGTGTAGCGCGCGCCTGGCGCATCGAAGGAGATCGCATCCTCGCGCTCCGCGGCTGCCAGCACGTCGTCGCGGGGCACGTACAGGATCTCCGCTCCAGGGTCGATGAATTTCCGGATCAGCCAGGGGCAGGCAATCCGGTCGGTCCGTGGCTTCTCGCGCGTGACCCATTTCATGATGGCAACCTCTCGAAGCGGGCGGTGAAGTGACGAAGGGTCGGCGGCTCGGACACGATGCGAAAGCCGCGAAGGTCGCCCGCGCCGGCGGCCACCGACGAGATCACCTCGATGCAGTAGTCGATGTGGCTCTGGGTGTACGTCCGGCGTGGGATGGCCAGCCGAACCAGATCCATGGCTGCCGCCGTTTCCGACCCGTCCGGATGGCGCCCGAACATCACGGTCCCGATCTCGCAGCCTCGGATGCCGCCGGCCTCGTACAGAGCGACCGCCAGCGCCTGGCCCGGATACTGGAGCGGCGGCACGTGTGGCAGCAACGCGCGGGCGTCGATGTAGACCGCGTGCCCGCCGATCGGCTGCACGACCGGCACAGCAGCCGCGGCCAGCGCCTCGCCCAGGTACGCCGTCGAGCGGATCCGGTAGTGCAGGTAATCCTCGTCGACCACCTCTCGCAGGCCCTGTGCGATCGCCTCGAGATCGCGGCCGGCCAGGCCGCCGTAGGTCGGGAAGCCCTCGGTCAGGATGAGCAGGTTTCGACAGCGTTCGGCCAGGCCGTCGTCGTTCATCGCGAGCCAGCCGCCGATGTTGCTCAGGCCATCCTTCTTGGCGCTCATGGTCATGCCATCGGCGAGGGCGGCCATGTCGTGGACGATGTCCGGGATGGGCCGGCCGCCCTGTCCCTCCTCGCGCTCGTGGATGAACCAGGCGTTCTCCGCGAACCGGCAGGCATCGAGGAAGAGCGGCAGGCCGTGGCGGTCACAGACCGCGCGTACCGCACGCAGGTTGGCCAGGCTCACTGGCTGGCCACCGCCGCTGTTGTTCGTCACGGTGACGAAGACCACCGGAACGTTGTCAACCCCACGCTCGCGAATGAACGCGTCCAGTGCCTCGACGTCCATGTTGCCCTTGAACGGGTGGATCGTGGCCGGCTCGCGGCCCTCCGCGATGACCAGGTCCACCGCCTCCGCCCCGCTGAACTCGACGTTTGCCCGGGTGGTGTCGAAGTGGGTGTTGTTGGGGATCGCCTTACCCGGTCCGCCGATCGTCGAGAAGAGGATCTTCTCGGCGGCCCGGCCCTGGTGCGTCGGGATGACGTGGCGGAACGGGAAGAGGGCCTGGACGCTTTCGAGGAACGAGAACCACGATGGCGACCCGGCGTAGCTCTCGTCGCCGTGCTGGATCCCGGCCCATTGATCGCGGCTCATCGCCCCGGTCCCGGAATCGGTCAGCAGATCGATGAGGACATCGTCAGCGTGGAGATTGAAGAGGTTGTAGCCCGCCGCCCGGATGGCTTCTCGTCGCTCGGCGACCGTGGAGATGCGGATCGGCTCGACCGAGTGGATTCGGAACGGCTCGATGATCGTCCGCCAGGCGTCCATCCGCACCATCGTAGCCGGGCCACGGACGCTCCGCGGCGTGCTGGACGGATCCAGGCAACTCGGGCTACCGTGACGGCATGTGCCGCAGCATCAAGACCCTACGCAATGCCACCGAGCCGGCTTCCTCTGACGAAGTTCGCGCCGCCGCCCTCCAGTTCGTCCGGAAGGTGAGCGGGTACCGCGTCCCGTCGCGGGCGAACTCCGAGATCTTCGAGGCCACCGTCGACGAGATCGCCGCCGCGTCGCAGCGGATGCTGGACTCGCTGACCACCCGCGAATCGGCCGTTCACAGCCACTGACCGGCCGTCTGCGGCCTCCGCCCGATCAGGCGCGCAGGTCTCCCCAGCTGGTGGCTGAAGCGATCGAGATGCGGATCAGGGGCCGCTCCCCGAGGGCGTGGTCGGCATATTGCGCGTATTTCGCCCGCAGGGCGCCGATCGCCCGTACGCGCTCCTCGCCGACGGCCGGATCGTCCGGCTCCAGAAGCTCGCCCCGGCCGCGAAGCCGGAGCCAGCCAAGCCGGCCCCAGTCTTCCGACCAGCGATCGACGAGGAGCGCGACCTCCGGTCGCCGGCGGATGTCGCGAACGCGGGCCAGCGCGTGCGGGTCCTCCGAGCGCTTCGGCTTGTCGTCGATGGGCGTGTGCACGACGAGCGGGCTCGTCGCGTCCGCCCGCTCCAGGACCGAGAAGCAGCACGGCACGAGCCTCGGCCGGCCGCCCTCATCGATCGTGGCCAGGATGGCTCGGCGCGCGGCGGACAGGAACTGCAGCTCGGCAGCTGTGAGGATCGGCTCGGTCACGGTCCGGTGAGCATAGACTGCGACCGTGGCCACGCCAGTTGACCCTCTGCCCGCCGCGGCCCCGCCCGCCGCGGCCCCGCCCGCTCGCCACGTCAGCTCGAGCGAGGTGATCGCCGTGCGCGGCGCCAGCGTGGAGCGCCGGCCCGATCGCCTGGTGGGGGAGGAACCGATGGCGATCCGGGCGGCAGGCCCGGGCCAGGCGCCCGTCGACGTGGCGGTCACCATGCGAACGCCGGGCGGCGAGGCGGAGCTGGCGATCGGATTCCTTCGGACGGAGGGCCTCATCGCCGGCGGGCGCGACGTCCTCGGCGTCGACTTCGGCGACCCGGCGGCGACGAGCCAGCCCGACGACGAGGTGACCGTCCGGCTTGCGCAGCCGTTCGACGCGTCCGTCGTCCCCGAGCGGCACTTCGTGGCCACGGCCTCGTGTGGGATCTGCGGCAAGGCGTCGCTCGACGAGGTGGCGGTCCGCTGCGACCCGCTCCCCGCGGCCCGCCCAGTCGTGGCCCGCGACGTGATCCTCTCCCTGCCGGCCAAGCTGCGCGAGGCACAGGCGGTCTTTCAGGCCACCGGCGGGCTGCACGCGGCCGGGCTCTTCGATCCCGACGGCAGGCTCGTGACCCTGCGCGAGGACGTGGGCCGACACAACGCCCTGGACAAGCTGGTGGGAGCCGAGCTGCTCGCCGGCCGGCTGCCGCTCCACGAGCGGGTCCTGCTCGTGTCCGGGCGCATCTCGTTCGAGATCGTCCAGAAGGCGGCCGTGGCCGGGATTCCGATTCTCTGCGCGGTGTCGGCGCCGTCCGACCTCGCCGTCGAGGCCGGCCGGCGCCTGGGCATGACCCTGGTCGGATTCCTCCGCGGCGACGGCTTCAACGTCTACACGCACGCGGAGCGGATCTCGGGGATCTGACGGTCACCGGTCCCCGCGATTCCCGATGAACTGCGTGCCGAAGCGGCCCTTGATGCACAGGTGGCCGCTGGTGATCTCGTGGTCGAGCGGTGACGTGACCTTGACGATCTCATTGTCCTGGACGTGCAGCGACAGGGTGCAGCCGACGCCGCAGTAGGGGCAGATCGTGTCCGTGACGATCTGGCTCGACTCATCCCAGGTGCCCGCCGCCCGCATGTCGTGCTCGGACTTGAACATGAGCGCGCCCGTCGGGCAGGCGCCGATGCAGTTGCCGCAGTAGACGCAGGCCGAGTCGGGCAGGCCGACGTTCCATTCGGTGGAGATGCGGGCGTCGAAGCCGCGCCCGGCGACCGCGATCGCGAACGTGTTCTGGGCGTCCGCGCCGCAGGCCTCGACGCACTTGTAGCAGAGGATGCAGCGTGCGTAGTCGCGGACGTAGAGCTCGTTGTCGACCTTCACCGGCTGGCCGACCGTGGCGGCCTCTGCGTCACCGGCGGGAGCGTGGTGGTGGCCGGTCTCGCGCACATCGCGCTCGCCGGCCTCGGCGGGCGCGGCCGCCTCGCCGTATCGCCCGGGATCCGCGCCGTAGCGCTCCACGTACGCCGCGACCGTGCCGTCGGGCGCGGCCGGCCCGGCCAGCGACACGTCGACCGACGACGCTAGGAACTCGAGCACCATTTTCCGCGAATGGCGCACGCGGTCGCTGTCGGTGAGGACCTCCATGCCGGCCTCGACCGGGCGCGAGCAGGCCGGAACGAGCACGCGCGAGCCGGTCACCTCCACGACGCAGACCCGGCAGACGTTGACCGGCGTGAGGTTCTCCAGGTAGCACAGGGTCGGGGTGTCGATGCCCTGAGCCCGGCACGCGCCGAGGATGGTCGTGCCGGCCGGCACCGTCACCGTCTTGCCATCGATCGTCAGCTCGACCGGCTGCTGCTCCGGAACCGGCGGAGCGGCCGGCGGCCGGCTTGGCCGGGCGGGCGGCTCGTAGATGATCCGTTCGGTGCTCACGGCGCCACCACGATCTCCCGCAGCGCGCTCTCGATCGCCGACGAGGCGGTCTGGCCGAGCCCGCAGATCGAGGCGTCGCGCATCGCCTGGCCGATCTCGCGCAGCAGCTCCACCTCGTAACCGGGCCCCTTCAGCGGCCGCTCGGCTGCGAGTCGGGCAAGAAGCTCCTCCTGGCGGACGGTGCCAACCCGGCAGGGCACACACTGCCCGCACGACTCGTCGCGGAAGAACGCGGCGATCCGGCGCATCGTGCCGATCATGTCCGCTGACTGGTCGAAGACCATGACGACCCCCGAGCCGAGCGTCGCCCCGATGGCCCGCGTCCCCTCGAACGTCAACGGCGTGTCGAGCGCATCCGGCCCGACGAAGACGCCGGCCGCGCCGCCCAGGAGGACCGCCCGGATCGCCTCGTCCATTGGCTGACCATCGGCGCTCGGGACGCCGCCGCCGATCGCCAGCAGCTCGCGCAACGTCGTCCCGAACGGGACCTCGTACAGCCCCGGCCGGCCGACGTGGCCGCTCAGGCAGAAGAGCTTCGTCCCGGTCGAGCCCTCCGTCCCGACGTCGGCGAACCGCCGGCCCTCGCCCTCATCGGCCATGATCAGGTTGACGTTGGCGAGCGTCTCGACGTTGTTGACGAGCGTGGGCTTGCCGAACAGCCCGACCGCGACCGGGAACGGCGGCTTGTTGCGGGGCTCGGCCCGCTTGCCCTCGATCGAGTTGAACAGCGCCGTCTCCTCGCCCGCGATATACGCGCCGGCTCCGCGGCGGAGCTCGATGTCGAACGCGAGCTCCGAGCCGAGAATGCCCGCCCCGAGCAGACCGGCCTCTCGCGCGCGGTCGATCGCGTTGGCAACGCGGTCGGCGGCGAGCGGATACTCGCCCCGCAGGTACAGGTAGCCCTGCTGGGCCCCCACCGCGAAGCCGGCGATCGTCATCGCCTCGACGATCGAGAATGGATCCTCCTCGAGCAGGATCCGGTCCTTGAACGTGCCCGGCTCCGACTCGTCGGCGTTGCAGACGACGTAGTGCGGCTGGGCCGGCTGTTCCGCGACGGCGGCCCACTTGCGACCGGTCGGGAACGCGGCGCCACCCCGGCCGAGGAGTCCGGACACGGTGATCTCCTCGATGACCGCCTGGGGGCCGACGGACAGGGCCCTGGCCAGGCTCCGGTAGCCGCCATGCCCACGGTAGTCGTCCAGGTTCGTCGGGTCCGCCCGTCCGACCCGCGCGAGCAATCGGAGCCCGCCCTGGCCTGCCTGGGGGAGCGTTCCGAGGACGCGGGTCTCGGCGTCACCAGGGCCCAACTCTGTCTGGGACTCGGCCTCCAGCCGTCGGGAGATCCCGGCCGCATCCACCGGTGCCGCGACGAACGTCTCCGGCCCATCCCCGGCGACCGTGAACATCGCGGCAGGAGCTCGCTCGCAGAGGCCCAGGCACGGGCTGCGCAGCCATGTCGCGCGGCCGTCGAGTGCCGGCTCGCCGGCCGGGCCGAGCGTTCGCTCCAGGGCGCCGCATGTGTCCTCGGCACCGGACAGCCGGCAGGCGATGTCGTCGCAGACGTGGGCAACCACCGGGGGGCGCACGCTCGTCGCGAACAGGGCGTAGAACGTGGCCACGCCGTATGCCTCGGCCGGCGGCACGGTCAGGCGGCGGCACACGTACGACAGCGCGGGTTGGCTGATCCAGCCCATGCGGGCCTGGACGGCGTGCAGGGCCGGAAGGAGGAGGTCGCGCCGGGATCGGGCCTCGTGGCCGCCGCGTGCCGAATGACCGGTCGCTTCGCTGCGCACCCCGCCCCGAAAGGCGGAGACCGGTGGACCGATCGCCGGGTCGAGGACCGAGTCGACGGCGGCTCGCTCGGCCGGACTGGCCAGCGGTGCCACGACGTGGAGATCCATCTCGGGCTCAGTGTAGCCGCGGATCCGCACGCCACGACGGCCGCGGAATCGGCGGACTCCGGGCGTATGCTGCCCGGATGGCTGGCGAGGTCGAATACGTTGGACTCATGGCCGAGTCGTGGGATGCGCTCCGCGGCGATACCTCGGCCTGGGAAGACCGCGCCTTCTACCTCGACGTGATCAGGGAGCGCGGCGAGCCGGTCCTGGATGTCGGATGCGGGACCGGCCGGCTCCTGCTCGACTATCTGCATCTCGGGATCGACATCGACGGGGTCGACAACTCGGTCGACATGCTGGCGATCTGCCGCCGCAAGGCAGCGCGGGACGGCCTGGCGCCGAGCCTCTACCAGCAGCCGATGGAAGATCTGGACCTGCCGCGGCGCTACGCTACGATCATCGTTCCGTCGAGCTCGTTCCAGCTCGTGGTCGAGCCAGCCGACGCCGTTGCCGCGCTCGCCGGGCTGCGCCGCCACCTGGAGCCCGGCGGTGCGCTGGCAATGCCGTTCATCGCGATGGACGCTCCGCACCAGGAACACTGGGTCCGCGAGGCGCAACTGGAGGACGGGTCGACGATCCGGCGAACGGCGAGCGCGGTCTACGACCCGGACACCCGGCTGGAGTCCACCGACGACCTGTACGAGCAGCTTCGTGACGGATCGGTCGTGCGCAGCGAGCGATATCGGCGGCCGCAGGCCACCCGCGGCTACAGCCCCGAGCAGGTGAGCGAGCTGCTCGACGAGGCGGGCTTCGACGAAGTGGAGTGGTGCTCGAACTTCACGCGTGAGCCGGCCCAGCCTGGCGACGAGATCTTCACGGTCCTCGCGTCGGTGGCCGAGGACTGACATCGGACCGCTGGCCGGTCAGCTGGTCGGGACCGATTCGCTCGTTTCGCGCTCGAACAGCCAGCGATCGTCGCCCGATAGCAGGCTCCGGATGTGGTTGATCTCGCCGGCGTGGTAGAGGTCGTGCTGGAGCATGACCGATACGATCCAACGGGTCTCGCGCTGCTCGCCCCAGTTCGTCAGCCGCGGGACGGTGAGGTCCGCGTGCGATAGCGCGGCGACGTGCTCGACGAGCCGCTCGTGAACTTCCTCGAGCCACTCGATCGTCTCGACCATCGGCGCCTTGCCGGCGGGCCACGGCTCGACCTCGAGGTCGGTCCAGAACAGCATCCCCGGGCCGAATGCGTAGTCGTCGTACATCACCTTGCACGCCCCGACGTGGAGCACGATCTTCTCGATGGTCCGGTCGGCCCCGGGCAGGACCGCGCGCCAGTCCGCCTCCCGGACCGTGGCCAGGTTCGTCAAAAGCGCCTGGGACTCGTTCGATGCCTCGAGGCCCTTGCCGCGAAACGCCTCGTCGACGAGATAGAGGACCAGCTCGAGAGCCGGACGGCTCATTGGATGTGGCTTCCGGCCGGAGGCTCCGGACCGGGCGTGGCGATCGCCCCCAGGTCGACATTGACTGCCTCCGCGGCGTCGAGCGCCCATGCCGTCGCCATGTTGCTGCCGATGAAGTGCTGCACTTCGAAGTCGTCCATCAGGCCTTCGAGATCGTGCATGAGGCGGGCGGTGGAGACGAGATCGCGGCCGCCCACCCACTCGTAGACGGCCTGCATGTCCTGCCACGTGGTGACGTATACGAACGACTCGCTCCCGTCACCGTGGATCTGGCGGCCGAAGACCGCGCCGATCTGGCCCCTCGGGGGCTCGATCCCGGACATCCGCTCAGCCAGAGCAGCCCAGAGGAGCGTGGCGTTCCTGGCCGAAACGTGCCCGCGTAGGACGCGAACGATCACGGGACGCGAACGATCACGGGGCGCGTTCGATCACGGCGGCGCGTTCTCCCTTCGTTCGGTCAGGAGACTGCGAGCCCAGGGTGCAGTGCGAGGTCGGGAGGAGCAGCGCCCATAACAGCTGCCTTGCAACTACGGGATCGTGATCCGCCCGTCCGGACCGATCGGAAAAGAGGGATTGAAGGCGACCTCCCAGGGGTGTCCGTCGAGGTCGGCGAAGTAGCCCGAGAACCCGCCCCAATCGGTCCTCTCGGCGGGCTTGAGAATCCGCGCACCCTTGCCGGCGGCCTCGGCCAGGGCAGCCGTCACTGCCTCCTCGCTCTCGAGGCAGATCGCCAGCGTGATCCCACCGAACGCGCCTGGCGTGCCGAGCGCGACCCGAGCGTCCTCCGCCAGCAGGCCGTAAGGAAAGAGCCCGAGATACGAGTCGGCCGTCCTGAACCAGCAGATCTCATCGCTCGACGACGGGCACCGCTCCCACCCCAGCGATGCGTAGAACGCCTCCGACCGTTTGAGGTCGGCCACGCCCAGCGTGACGATGCTGATGCGAGCGGGGATCGTCATTCCGCCTCCTCCTTCCGCCACGCTGCCTCCGCCGTCGCCCGAGCCGCGCTCAGCGGAGGGCGATCTCGAAATGCCAGGAGCCCGGCCACTCGGCGGCCTGCCAGGGAAACCGGCGCTCCTTGAAGCCCGTCACCTCGAGCCGCAGTGTTGCCTTGCCGGGTGGCGCGGGTGTGATGAGGATCTCACCCTTGGTCTCGCGCTCGTTGCCAGTGCCGCCGATCGACCGGACGACGTAGTCCGTTCCGGCATCGTCGCGAACCGCAAGTTGTGGCTCGCCGAGCGGGCGCTCGAGATCGGGACGAGCCCTCCAGTAGAGGATGGCACCGGCATCGCGGATCTCGAGGGCGATGAGCTCGACCGTGACGCCGGCCTCCGTCACGACCTGGCCGAGCCCGACGACCCGTCGCAGTGGGTCCGCCGCGACGCGCCAATACGCCTGCGAGAGCTCGAGCGTACGCCGCGCCTCCTCCACCGGCAGGGGACCGGTCACAGGATCCAACACGCGGTAGGTCTTGCCCGCGGGCCCCACCGCGGACGCCGTCGTCAGGGCCCGCACGACATCGTGGCGGACGCTGTCGAGCTCGACCCCCAGGGACTCGAGGACGCCGGCCGCGATGCCCTCACCCTCGCGGACGAGCCCGAGCAGCAGGTGCTCGGTCCCGATGTAGTCGTGCTCGAGCCCGCGAGCCTCCTCGATGGCCAGCTCGATGACTCGCTTGGCGCGAGGCGTCAGACCAACCTCGCCGACGATCGGACGATCGCCTCTCGCGATGATGAATTCAACGGCCGTCCGGGCCTTGTCCAGCTCGACGCCCCTGACCCGGAGCACCCGGCAGGCAACCCCATCGTCCACCCGAAGGAGACCGAGGAGGATGTGCTCCGTGCCGATGTAGTGGTGGTTGAAGCGCTGGGCCTCGTCCTGCGCGAGCGTCAAGACCGTGCGAGCGCGATCCGTGAACTTGTCGAATCGGTCCATGCGCGCAGTGTGCCTCAGGCCGGCGCTAGCCATCCTCGGGCTGCGACGCCGCGCCGGATCCGCCACGGAACCTCTCCACGCGATCCGATGTAGAGGGGGCGAAGCGAGAGACTGCCATGTGGAGCCTGGCCCGATGCACCCAGAGTGCGATCGCAGTAGCGGCGATCCTCACCGTGTACATGGCCGCCCCGGTAGCGGCCAAGATGAGGCCATTCTTCACGATCGCGATAGTTCCATCGCAGCCGGTGGCCGGCCAACTGATGGTCGTTGTCGTGCGGACGTGGGAAGACGCCGGGCACACGGTAGCGGCGCGTTTCACCTCGGCGGCGTCGCTCGACGGGCTGCTCGTCCTGCGGCCGGCGACCGGTAGCTCCGCCGACATCGCGATCCCACTGCGGTTCGAGGCACCCGACGAATTCCGAGCCACCGTCATCGCCCCTTCTGCCGGCGAGTGGAATCTCGTCGCATTCCCGGATCGGACGGGCTGGGGCTCACCGGAGGTCCCGCCCGGCTATCCCGATACGATCGCCGTCACCGTTGCGCCCGAGAGCGGCGATGCCACGACGCTGTGGGTCGTCGCCGGGCTGGCGGCTGCAATCCTCGCCGCAGCCACCGCTCTCGCTATCGGGCGAAGGCGGCGAACGGGTTGGTCCGGGTCAGCTGGGTGATCGACGCGTCGTCCAGCTCGGCGGCCCGGAGCGTCGGCAGGAACCGTTCGCTGAGATACGTGTACGGCCTGGGGGTGCCGCCGTGCGGCCGGGCCGGATCGTACCAGCCACGGTCCTGGCTCAGGAGCAGCCGGCCGCCCAGGCCGGCATCCAGGACGCGTTGGACCGCCTGAACGAAGTACGCATCGTCGAATTCGTCGCTGCCGATCGCGTCGTACTCGATCCAGGCGCCGCGTCGGGCGATGTCAACGTGGATGTCGAAATCCGGCTCGGCCTGGGTGTGGATCCAGATGAACCGATCCGGGGTATGGCCGGCAGCCTCGATGACGTTCAGCTGGTCGCGCACGACCCGGCCGCTCACGGTGTGGCTGCCGATGGCGCTGTTCGTCGCGCTGGCTGCCCGCGCCGCGGCCCGCAGGATCTTCGTCTCGGTCGCGGTCATGCCGTCGTCCCCGGCGCTCAGCTTGATCCAGCCGGCCTGCACGCCGGTCGACTCGATCTGCTCGGTGAGCTCACCGAGCATCCAATCGCAAAGCTCGTCCTCGGAAGCCCGATGGGCCCACGCCGGAACCCACGGCTCGCGATAGATTCCGGTCGGCACGACGAGCGGGAATTGCGTCGCCTCGGACACCGTCCTGAGGATGTCAGCCCGCCTGCCGACGCCAACCGTGCTGGCCTCCACGATGGCGGTCACCCCGACTTGCCTCGCGCGCTCGATCTCGGGCGCCATGACCTCGATCACGTCGGCCGGATCCGCCTCCGCATATCCCGGCTCGTCGGACGTCCGCAGGTCGACGAATACGTGCTCGTGCGGCAGAACGATGCCGAGCTCGTCGGCACGCCTCGGACCGAGGGTCGTGATCAGCCGCGCCACGGCTCGAATACCCTCCGCGACGTTCAGGCCAGGCTCGGCTCCCGTGTGGGCAGCTTCTCGATGCGGATCGCGGTGGCCTTGAACTCGGCCGTGCCGGACTTGGGGTCGGTCGCATCGATGGTGAGGAGGTTGGTTGCGACGTCGTCCTGGAAATGGAGCGTCATGAACGTCAAGCCCGCCCGAAGCGTTTCGTCGACTCTGACCGGGACTTCCACCTGCCCGCGACGCGACACCACCCGAACGCGCTCTCCGGACGTCAGGCCCAGGGACTCGACGTCCTCCGGCGAGACGTCGAGGGACTCGCCGCGCCGGAGTGGCGACGTGTAGCCGGCGCTCTGGACGCCTGTGTTGTATGAGTCGAGGCGGCGGCCGGTGGTCAGCCGGATCGGGTAGTCCTCCGTCAGACGATCGACCGGCGGATCGTGGTCAACCGGCGCGAACGGCGCCGGGTTGCCCGGCACTGGGTCTTCCCAGAGCCGGCTGTGCAGGAACAGCTCGCCCGGGTGGCTCTCGTCGTAGCACGGCCACTGGATCCCGCCCAGCTCCTCGAGCCGGCGATAGCTCATGCCGGCATGCATCGGCGACAGCGAGCGGACCTCTTCCCACACCCGCTCCGCCGCCGGCTCGCCCCAGTCGTGGCCCATCCGGCGGGCCAGCTCGAAGATGATCGCCAGGTCGTCGCGGGCCTCACCCGGCGGCTCGAGCGCCTTTCGGCAGCGCTGGACCCGCCGCTCCGAGTTCGTGACGGTGCCCTCCGCCTCCGCCCACGCCGCCGCGGCCGGCAGGACGACGTCGGCCAGCTCGGCGGTCCGCGTCAGGAACATATCCTGGACGACGAGGAAGTCGAGCCCTTCCATCAGCCTGATCGCGCGGTGCTGGTCCGCCTCCGACTGGACGGGGTTCTCGCCAATGACATAGACCGCGGTCAGGTCGCCACGATCCATCGCATCGAACATGGCCGACAGGTGCCAGCCGCGGGTGGGCGGGATCGTGACGCCCCAGGCTCGTTCGAACTTGCCGCGCAGCTCGTCGTTCTCGACGTGCTGGAAGCCGGTCAGCCGGTCGGGCAGGGCGCCCATGTCGCCGCCACCCTGGACGTTGTTCTGGCCACGGAGCGGATTCAGGCCGCTGCCATATTTCCCGACGTGTCCGGTCAGCAGCGCCAGGTCGATGAGCGCGAGGACGTTGTCGACCGCGTTGTGATGCTCGGTGATGCCCAGCGTCCAGCAGATCATTGCCCGGTCGGCCTTCGCGTAGGCGTGGGCCAGCTCGCGGATCAGCTCGGCCGGGACGCCCGTCTCGCGCTCGGCGTAGTCGAGGGTGTACGACTCGACCTTGGCCCGGTAGTCCTCGAAGCCGACGGTCGCCCGACGAATGAACTCCCTGTTCTCCAGGCCGGCGGCGATGGTCTCCCGGGCGATCGCGTTGGCCAGGGCGATATCCGAGCCGACGTCGAGCCCCAGCCAGACGTCCGCCCATTGGGCCGAGGAGGTTCGCCTCGGATCGACCGCGTACAGCTTTGCCCCGCGGTTGACGCCGCGGAGGAGGTGATGGAAGAAGATCGGGTGCGTCTCGCGGGCGTTGCTGCCCCACAGCACGATGAGGTCCGTCTCCTCCGCCTCACGGTAGGAGCTGGTGCCGCCTCCGGCACCGAAGATGGTCGCCAGACCGGCGACCGATGGGGCGTGTCAGGTTCTGTTGCAGCTGTCGATGTTGTTGCTGCCCAGGACGACCCGGCTGAACTTCTGCGCCGCGAAGTTGACCTCGTTGGTCGCCTTGCTGCAGCTGAAGATGCCGAACGTCTGCGGGCCATGCGCCGCTCCGGCGGCTCGCAGGCCGGCGACCGTCCGCTCCAGCGCCTCGTCCCAGGTTGCCGGCCGGAGCGAGCCGGTCCGGCGATCGCCGTCGCGGACGAGAGGGGTCGTCAGGCGGGTGTACTGCTTTGGCACGTGATCATCTCCTCGCAGATACCTGAGCGCAGTGTATCGCCGGGGACCACACTGGCGTGATGGTCGGCGAAGGTGTTCCCTACCGGGAGTCTGCGATCGCGATCAAGGTCCGGCTGCCCACCGATCTCGAGCGCTTCCGGGTCGCGCATGTCCCGAACGCTGCGCTCGGCGTCCCTGCCCATATCACGCTCATCTACCCGTTCCTGCCGGCCGACGTGCTGAGCGCGGCGGTCCGCCGGCTCCTGGCTCGCGCTCTGGCCGCGCACCGGCCGTTCACGTTCCGACTGTCGGGGGTCCGGCGATGGCCCAACAGCTACTACCTGGCGGTCGAGCCAATGGAGCCGTTCCAGGCCATCGTGCGCTCTCTCGTGGACGTCTTCCCCGAGTACCCGCCGTACGCCGGGGAGTTCGAGTACGTGCCACACGTCACGATCGCGGAGGGTGCCGATCGGACGGTCGAGGGGCTGGCCCGTGACCTGCTTGTGGCGGTGACCGAGCAGGATGTCACGAGGATCCTCCTGATCGCTCAGGTTCGCGACGGAACGTGGCGAATCCGGTGGACGTTCGCCCTGCGCGACTGATGTTTCACCGCGAAACCCTCCAATAACATGCTAGGTGGTAGTAACATGTATCAATGGCGAGCCCGGGAGGCGTGGCGCGGAGCAGTCTTCCAGCTTTGGCGGCAGCACTGATCGCCGTTGGATGCCAACGAGTCGACCCATCACCGTCTTACGCGGAACCATCGGTGCCATCGACAACGGTTCCCTTCGCGGCCGGGTTCCTGGATGGCATCGCCTGGTTAGGGGACGGCCGGATCGTGTTCGGATACCGTGCACCCGAAGACGAGATCGGCGGAGAGACGCACCTTTGGAGCGTTCGACCAGACGGCTCCGGAGCAGGACCCGTGGAGATCGACACGGGAGCGCGGTGCACCTCGATCGGAAACACTGGCCCCGCTCGCCCTTGCAGACGGACGATTGTCCTTCCAGCTCCGCTGTGCGCCGGGCAGCCGAGGTCCGTTCAGCGAGAAGACGTCGCTCCTGGCCGTAGACGCGAGCGGTCGCTCGACACCACTGATGCCGTTGATCGACGTGCCATTCATCCCGCGGCAGGCTGCATTCGCTCCCGACAACAGCGAAGGGCTCCTGGGGGGTGGAAGCGCGATCTGCGAGGGCATCGTGCGCGTCGATAAGTCGGGGACCCATCCGCTGACACTCGCAGTCACCGACGGCGGCCAGTCGTTCGATCTCGGGGACTTCCATCCACCCTCGGATTGTGGGACGGCACCGGCAACGCCGACCTTCCGGCCTGGTCACGCGATGGACACACCCCGCATTCTTCGCATCAACCGCGGTCATTGGCTTGAGCGGCCAGTCGCGACTCGACGCTCCATGGGCCCTCTTTGTCGCCGCCGCCGACATGACCAACGCTCGGGCGATCATCCAAGGTGTCGAGGACCCGGCGGGCCTGGCGTGGTCGCCCGACTCGCGCTGGCTGGCGTTTGCGAGCAACGACGGCGATCGCCAGGGGCTGTGGATCATCGAGCCAGCCTCCGGGCGCCTCGTCCGGATTTCGTCAGGGTCTGGGTGGCTTCATGTCACCTGGTCGTCAACCGGTACGAAACTCGCCGCCCTTCGCGACGAGGCGCCACTCGGGGAAGACCGGACCCAGATTGTTCTGTTGGCCAAGTGTCAGTACCTCCCGGTCACCTCACAGGCGCGCAATGAGCACGCAAGTGGGCCATCCAGGATCAAGCACAACCTGTCGATCCGAGGCCCTGCCGTACTCCAAACGATCCGCGACCAGACGCTCCCAGAGGTCCCTCCTTGAGGCGAGTCTCCTCGAACGCCTGTACCAACGACTGACCGGGACGTGGTGTCACCTGGCCTTCTGTTCGATATAGCGGCCGCGACCTCGTTGTCGCCATAGCCTGCGACCCGAAGCCGGGATTACTCACAGCTTCTTTGCCCGCGATCTCACTCCAGGACGATGGATGGAGCGTCGGCCGCTTCCACCCGACCGACTGACCAGCACTCCACGCCGGCAGTGCGCAGTACGGCGGCCACGGCGTCCGCGGGGTCGGCGGGCACGGCAACGAGCAGCCCGCCCGACGTCTGAGGATCCAGGGCCAGGGCGACGAGCTCGGGGACGACGCCGGCGGCCACGCTCAGCGAATCCGCCACGAAGCGGCGGTTGTGGGCCGCCCCGTCCGTCTCGAGGCCGGCGGCCGCGAGGGCGAGCGCGCCGTCGAGCGCCGGCAGGGCCGACACCTCAAACACGAACCGGGCGACCGACGCCCGGGCCATCTCCAGGCCGTGCCCCAGCAGGCCGAAGCCGGACACATCCGTTGCGCCCGCGACGCCCTCGCGGACCACCACTTCCGAGGCGACCCGGTTGAGCGCCCGCATCTGGTCCACGGCCGCCCCAAGCACTCCGTCCGTCGCCTCTGGCCGCCCCTGCCGCCGGCCGCTCACGATCAAGCCGGTGCCGAGGGGCTTGGTCAGCAGGAGCACGTCACCCGGCAGGGCGCCACCCTTCCGCAGGATCTTGTCCGGATGGACGACACCGGTGACCGCCAGGCCGTACTTCGGCTCGGCGTCGCGGATCGTGTGACCGCCGGCCAGGACGCCGCCCGCCTCGCGCACCTTGGCAGAGGCCCCCGCAAAGACCGCGGTGAGTGTGTCGCGCGGGAGCTCCTCAGGAAACGCCGCGATCGACAGCGCGAAGAGCACCCGGCCGCCCATCGCGAACACGTCGGACAGGGCGTTGGCCGCTGCGATCTCGCCGTACGTGAACGGGTCGTCCACGATCGGCGGAAAGAAGTCGAGGGTGCCGACGATAGCCAGCTCGTCGCTCAGCCGGTAGACCGCGGCGTCCTCTGGCGGGGAGAGGCCGGCCAACAGATCGTCCGGGCGCGCCTCCGCGCCGAGCCCCGCCAGTGCCTCGGCCAGCAGGTCCGCCCCGAGCTTGGCCGCGCAGCCGCCGCAGTCGGTCAGCTCGGTGAGGCGGGTCGTTGCCACGTTCGGTGCAGAGGTCACCGCCTGATGATAGGGAGCGGCCGGCAGACTGCCGGCTGCGCACCCCGTCAGTACAGATAGAGCCTGAGGAAGGCGTCCACATCGACGCGGGGATGGCCGGGGGTTCCGATGACGACCACCTTGAGTGTGTGGGTGCCCACCGACGCCCAGCGGGCGGCGTAGACGATGGGTTTGGCGGTGGCTGTCGAGGCGTAGAGCGAGATCGTCTTCTGGTATACGCCATCCAGGTAGACCTTGGCAGATCCGCGAGTCGGGCTCCGATACGCCACCCAGGCAACGCTCGATCCCGAGAACGAGTAGCTGGCCGAGGCGCCGGCGGCCGTCGCGTACCTGAGGCTGCCTCCAGACGCCAGCGACGTCGACACGGTCCGCCAGGTCCCGCCGTACAGCACCGCGGTGCTCGATTGCTGTGCCAGGAGCGCCCTGAACGGAGCTCCAGCGACCCAGGAGGCCACGTTGCCCTGGCGGTCGGTGGCCGTCACCCGGTAGCGATAGAGTGTCCCGAGGGTCAACGACTGGGCGATCGAGGTCGACGTCGCGGTCGGCAGGGCGACCGTGCTCCACGTACCGGCGTTGACCTGCCGATGCAGCCGATACGAGGCGATCCCGCTCGGGTCGGTTGCCGACCACCTGATTCGGACCGGGGCGGTCGTGCTGCCGAGCCGCCCGGTGGCGAGGGTGGAGGTTGGCGCCACGAGGACGGGCGCGATGCCGTCGGTCACGGCGAGGTTGACCGTCGTAGTGCGGCTGTCCCCGCCGCTCTCGCCTGTGATCGTGAGCGGATACGTCCCGACGGGAGTGGGCGAGGCCGCGGCCGACGTCGTGAGCGTCAGGACAGAGGACGTGCCGGTCGTGGGGTTATCGCTGAAGTCGCCGCTCACTCCGGCGGGCAACCCACTGACGGTCAGGTGGACCTGGTTAGTGAAGTTCGTCCGCGCGATGCGGATGGTCGTGCTCGCGGACCGTCCCTGCTTCACCGCGAGACTGCTCGGCGAGGCCGACAGGCGGAAGCCCGGGTGATAGGTCACTGCCTCGAGATTGGTGCCGTTGTAGCGGTCGAGGTCCACGCGGACGCTGATCCCGGGCACGCTGCCGACGTTGGAGTACTGCCAGAACGTCCAGCCGTTGCCGCCCCAGTTCTGGGCCGGCACGGTCGGGTTCGAGACGCCCCAGTGGGCGATCCACAGGATCTTGTAGCCGGCGTCGGCGAAATATCTCGTGTCGCCCAGGTACTTCACCCAGAACGCGGGGCTCACGTAGATCATCGGCTTGACGCCGAGTCGGGCGGTCACCTGCCCGAGCCAGGCGGCGACCCAGTTCCGGAGCGCCGTCGTGCCGAGTCCGCCGCTCTTCTCCAGGTCGAGCGCCGGAATGAGGTCCCCGTCCCCCAGCTGAGCGATGTCGACGAAGTGGTTGGCCTCCTCGACGGCTTCGCCCGCGGTCGCGTCGGGGTTGGCGAAGTGGTAGGCGGTGGTCGCGATGCCGGCCGCTCTCGCGCCGGCATGGTTCGTCGCGTACATCCAGTCGACGAACCCGGTCCCCTCGGTCGCCTTCATGATCACGAACTTCTTGCCGGCAGCGGCGACCTTCGGCCAGTCGATCGTCCCCTGCCAGTGGCTGACGTCGATGCCCTCCAGCGTGCCCGCCAGCTCGGTCAGGGTGGGCTGCACGCTCGCGTCCGGCTGCCGTGGCGGCTGGTTGTGGTCGACCGCCTGGACGGGAGCCGCGGACCCGAGCAGCGAAACGATGGCCAGCATCGCGGCCAGGACGGCGGCGGGAAACGACCAGCCGGGGCCCGACACCCGGCTCGCGCTGGTGGCTCGAGGACGGCGCAGGCGTCCCCCCGTTTCAGTCGTCCCTGTCCGCAAATCCCTCGCCCCGAGACCGATGATCCGCCCCGCCTCGGTCGTTGGCCCGTGGCTTCGGCCTGCCAATCATCCCCCATGCCGTCAAGGAAGCTCTCCGCGCGACGGGGTAGCATCTGGCGGCGTGGGGAGCGGAGGGGTCCCGGTGGGTCCCCCGGTCTTCAAAACCGGTGGCGCCACGCTCGACGTGACGCGGTGGGTTCGACTCCCATGCGCTCCCGCCATTGCCGGCCCACGCCGACCAGCGGAGGTTCGATGAGCCGAATGGCACCAGCCGCCCGCCCGCCGAGCGTCGAGCGGCTGCTTGCGGCCGCTCGCTCGCTCCTCGATGAGCCCGAGCGCGAGCATGGCGCGCTGGTGGCTGCCGCCCGCGAGCTGGTGGCCGAGGAGCGCGTGTTGCTCAGCGGTGGGGCCGAGCCGCGTCAGCTGGCCGCCCTTGCGACCGAGCTTGTCGGACGCCTGTCTGAGATCACACATCCGGGATTGACCCGGGCCATCAATGCGACCGGGGTGATTCTTCACACCAATCTCGGTCGGGCGCCGTGGCCCGATGCGGCGATCGAAGCCGCCAGGCGGGCGGCCGGTGGCTATCTCACGCTCGAGCTGGACCGGGCGACGGGCCGGCGCGGGGCGCGCTTCCGCGAGGCCGAAGAGCACGTGGTCGCGCTCACCGGCGCCGACGACGCACTCGTCGTCAACAACAACGCCGCGGCGGTCGCCTTGGCGGTCGGCCTGGCCGGACGCGGCGGCGGCATTGCCGTGTCACGCGGCGAGCTCGTCGAGATCGGCGGCGGCGTTCGCATTCCCGACATCCTCCGCCGGGCCGGCGCTCGCCTGGTCGAGGTCGGGACGACGAACCGGACCCGCGTCGCGGACTTCGCCGAGCAGCTGGCAGGCGGTCACGTTCGGGCGATCCTGCGCGTCCATCCCTCGAATTTTCGGCAGGTCGGGTTCACGGAACGGCCGGATGGCCGTAGCCTGGCGGACCTCGCCCACGCTCACGGCGCCTTCGTCATCGACGATCTCGGCTCTGGCGCGCTCCTCGACACGGCGGCGTATGGCCTGGCCCACGAGCCGACGCCGGGCGAGTCACTGGCCGGCGGCTCCGACCTCGTCACGTTCAGCGGTGACAAGCTGCTCGGCGGTCCGCAGGCCGGCCTCATCGCCGGCAGGGGGGACCTCGTGGCCCGGCTGCGGCGCGACCCCCTCGCCCGCGCGATGCGACCGGACAAGGTCACCCTCGCGGCACTGGCGGCGACCCTCGGCCTGTACCGGGCGGGCCGGGCCCTCGCGGAAATTCCCGTCTGGCGGATGATCGCGAGACCGGCCGAGGAGCTGCGCCGGCGTGCGCTGCGCCTGCTCGCGGAGCCGGGTCTGGCCGCGCTCGGCGCGGCCGGCGGGCAGGTCGTGGAAACCCGGGCAACCGTGGGCGGCGGCTCGCTGCCCGGCGAGACCCTGCCGTCCTACGGCCTGTCCATCCGCTCGCCCGACATCTCTGCGGACCGGCTCATGGCCAGGCTGCGATCCGGCGATCCACCGGTGATCGGCCGGGTGGTCGATGGCGCTGTCCTCCTCGACCTGCGGACGGTGGACCCCGCCGACGACGGACTCCTCGGCGCCGCGGTCCTGGCCGCCAGTCGGCCCATCGCCAGTCGGCCCATCGCCATTCGGCCGGCTGCCATTCGACCCGCAGCCGGTCCGCCGGCGGAATGAGCGTCGTCGTCGGGACCGCCGGCCACATCGACCACGGCAAGACGACGCTGCTGCGGGCGTTGACCGGTATCGACGCCGACCGCCTGCCCGAAGAGCGCCGGCGAGGCATGACGATCGATGTGGGCTATGCCCACCTCCGCCTGCCCGACGGCGACGAGCTCGACTTCGTGGACGTGCCGGGCCACGAGCGGCTCGTGGGCAACATGCTGGTCGGGGCGGGCGAGATCGATGGCGTGCTCCTCGTCGTGGCCGCCGATGACGGGCCGCGTGCGCAGACCCTCGAACATCTCGAGCTGCTCGATGCCCTGGGCATTCGGGCCGGGTTGGCGGCGGTCACCAAGGTCGACCTGGCGGATCGGCGCAGGCTCGCGGCGGTCGTCGAGGCGGTGGCCGATCTGCTCGGCCGGACGTCCCTCGCCGGCGAGCCGATCGTGGCCGTTTCGTCGGTCACCGGCCAGGGCCTGGACGAGCTCCGGACCGCGCTGGTGGGCCTTCGGGACCGGGCGCGAGCGGGCGGCATGTCCGGTCATGCACGGCCGGCTCGGCTCGGGGTCGATCGTGTCTTCACGATCCGCGGTCGGGGCACGGTCGTCACCGGCACGCTGCGCGGCGGCCCGCTCACACGCCGGGACGTGCTGCGCCTGGAGCCCGGCGGCGCGCGCGTCCGAGCTCGCGAGCTCCAGGTCCACAACAGGCCGGTGGACGCCGTCCACGAGGGTGGCCGGGTCGCGATCAACCTGGCCGGAGAGACGGTGCCGTCTCGAGGCGACGTCCTCACCCTCGATCCGGAGGTCCGGGCCACCGCGCGGCTGACGACCGTCCTCCGCCGGCCACCGCACCTGGACCCTCGCCTGCCAGCGGCCGATTGGCCGCCACCGGCTGGCGGCGCCGTGCGCCTCCATCTCGGGACCGCCGCCGTCGACGGCCGCATCGGTCGGGGCAGACGGCAGGTCGTCGACCTGCCCGATGGTCGCCGGGTCGCTGTGATCCGCCTGGATCGCGCGATCGCCGCTGCGACTGGCGATCGGATCGTCCTGCGCCGGCCCTCGCCGGCCACGACCCTTGCCGGCGGGCTCGTCCTCGACCCGTCGCCGCCGGAAGGGCCCTCCATACGCCGGGCAACGCCGGAGCGGCTGGTTGCCCTGGCGAACGCGACGGGCGCGGCCGCAGTGGCTGCCCGTCTCCAGCTGCATGGCGTGCTACCGGGTGTCGCCGGCGGCACCGCCCAGGGTGAGGAGAGCCTGGACGCCGGGGCCCATGCGGGCTATCGGCTCGCGGCAGACGTCCTTGCCGACCTCGAAGATGGGGCGGTGGCCCTCGTCGCCGAGAGCGATACGGACCCGCCGGCCGGTGGACATCGCCTGGCCGCGGTTCGGACGGCGCTCGTCGGAGGGCTCCGTCGGGCGGTCAGCGTCGAAACGCGTGCGGCTGCCGCCATCGTCATGGCCGTCCTCGACCGGCTGGTCGAGGACGGCCGGCTGGACCGAGAGGGCGACGTCATCCGGCTGGCCGGCCGCTCCGCTCCGGCGCTGCCGGCGACGACTCTCGCCTCGATGGACCGCCTCGAACGGTTGCTGGACGCGGCCGGGCCGCCGGCACTCGGCGAAGCGGTCCGCGTCGCCGACTGCCCGCCGGAGGGGGTGCATGCCCTGGAGTCGACCGGCCGCATCGTGCGGCTCGGCCCCGACCTCGCCTACGCCGCCTCGACGTACCGCGACCTCGAGGAGACCGCCGTCCGCCTTGCGACGTCGGGGCCGGTCAGCCCAGCGGCGCTGCGCGACGTCACGGGCACGAGCCGCAAGTACGTCATGGCGCTCCTCGAGGACCTGGACCGGCGCGGCGTGCTGGCCCGGACCCCGGCCGGCCACGTCCGTGGCCCCCGAGCCGGGCGATGACCGGAGAACCGGCGTCTCCCGCGGGCCTCGTCCTGGCGGGCGGCCGCTCACTGCGCTTCGGGCGTGACAAGCTGGCGGAGCCGATGGCCGACGGCCGGACGATCCTGGCCCATGCCGTCGACGCCGTGGCGTCGGTCTGCCGCGAGGTCGTCGTGGTCATCGCGCCGGAGGGCGGGTCGCCGGCCGGGTTGCAGCACGTGGCGCGCGTCGTGGTGGATCCGGAGGCATTTGGCGGGCCACTCGTCGGGCTGGCGACAGGCCTTGCGGCCATCCCCACGGAGGTCGTCGTCGTCGTCGGCGGCGACATGCCAGACCTCGTGTCGTCCGTCCTGGCCCGCCTCGCGGACGCCCTCAGGAGTGGCTCGGCCGACGCGGTTCGGCTCCAGAGAAGCGGTGAGGCGGTGGCGCTTCCGTGCGCGGTCCGCCGCGCGCCCGCGCTTCGGGCGGCCGAATCGGCGCTGGCTGACGGCGACCGGCGCCTCCGCGCCCTGTTCGAGCGCCTGGCCGTGCAGCTCGTTCCCGAGGCGGAGTGGCGCGCCCTGGATCCGGCGGCTCGAAGCCTGCGGGACGTCGATCGGCCGGAAGATCTCCTGGCGGAGGCCCTCCGGCCAAACGACGATTAGCGGGGGACGGACCAGCTAGCGCTGGGCCGGATAGCGTGTGAGCGGGGGCACGACTCCCGACAGCCACTGACCCTCGTCGGGCCGGCGCCCGCCGAGGAGCCCTCGCAGGCGAGTGGCAACCCCGTGGCGGGGCGTGCGGCGTGCCGACAGGCGCGACGAACCGCGCCGCGGGCTGGGCTCGCGATCGGTGAGCCGCCAGTCGGGATCCTGGATGCCGCTGGCGATTGCGTGGGCGATGGACGGGTGCATGGCGAGTTCCTTCGGGTGGATCGTGGTGATTCCGTGGCCAATCGTCGGCGGCCACGCGGGCTCGAACCATCGACACTCGTCCATGTTCGACGCCGACGAACGTGCGATGACGTCCACGGGCCTCGGTCGACGTAGACTCGAAAGCCGATGGCCACGGTCCACCTGCTCCACGCCGGATACGCAGCCGACCGCGTCGCGAGCAGCGTCGTCCTCGTCCAGGACGGCGACGTCCGGATCGTCGTCGATCCGGGAATGGTCGCCCACACGCGCCTGATCCTGGATCCGCTGGCCGCGCTGAGCGTCGATCCCGCGTCGGTCAGCCACGTCTTCCTCTCGCACCACCACCCCGACCACACGATCAACGTGGCGCTCTTCGCGAACGCAGAGGTCGTCGACTTCTGGGCCCGCTACATCGGCGACGAGTGGCTCGACCACGATGGCGACGGCTACCGGCTGTCGCCCCATGCCCAGCTCTGGCTGACTCCCGGTCACACGGAGGAAGACGCCTCGCTCATCGTCGAGGCCGAAGACGGCGTCTACGCGATGACCCACGCGTGGTGGCGCAGCGACCGCACGCCGGAGGTGGACAAGTACGCACCGGACCAGGCGGTCCTGGCCGCCAGCCGGGAACGCATCCTGGCCGTGGCGCATGTCGTCATCCCCGGCCACGGCGGCCCATTTCGCGTCCGGTAACGACAAGCGTCAGGCGGCGCGCTGGGCCACGATGTTCAGCCGGACGTAGTCGATCTCGCCGCCCGGGATGCGGCCGGCCACCGCGCGGACGAAGCTGGCCCGCTGCGACTCGGGCAGCCGGGCGAGATGCTCGCGGAGGATGACCGTCGCCAGGAACGTCTCGAGCGGCTCCCCGGGCTCGATCCGCGTCGGTTCTGCATGGAGCCAGGTCTCGACGCGGTCGAAGCCAGCCACGCGCAGGCGATCGGCGGTCTCCTCTGCGGTGGCGAAGAGTGGTCGGCGCAGTGGCTCGAGCCACGACGACGCGCCCACGTCGTCGGCCGCCCGCAGGACCGATTCGACGTTGCCGAGCCCGCCGCACTGCGCCACGAGCCGGCCGCCCGGCCAGAGGACGGCGGCGAGGTTACGGAACAGCCGATCGTGGTCGGGCACCCAGTGGAACGTGGCGGTGGACAGGATCGCGTCCACCGGCGGGTCGATGGGCAGCGGGTCGAGAAGATTCGCCACAACGTATGTCACCCGGTCCGCGAATGGCGCCAGCCGCCGGCGCGCCTCCTCGATCATCGCCGGCGAAGCATCCAGGGCGATGACATGCCCGAGAGGGAGGCTGGCCAGCAGCCGCTCGGTGACGCGGCCGGATCCGCAGCCGGCGTCCAGGACCCGCTCGTCGCCCCGCAGCGGCAGCCGATCGAGGACGGCCGTGCCCCAGCGGGCCATGGGGTCCGCGATGCGGTCATAGGTCGCGGCGTCCCAGTCTTCGGCCATGTTCGCGGGTCGCTCCCGGGCAGTGAGAGACCCCGCCGGTCGCCCGGCGGGGTCCAGATGGCGAGGCTCGGCCCAGGTCGTCCGGGCGGTTGGCTCCCGATCAGCCGACGGCGCGCGCCGCCTTGACGATGATCGTGCCCGCGAACTGGTCATGGAGCCCTTGCTTGGTTGGGCTCTGGGCGGTGGTCACGATGAGCGCGATGACCCAGATCAACGCGGCCAACCCGAGCAGCACCCCGATGAGCGGGAGCGGGTTGAGGGTCTGCGCGAGGGTGAAGACACCGCCCAGGGCGAGCCAGCGGCGAACAGCCTGCTCCATGGTCAGCGTCGCTCCATCGGCGGCGTTCCCGACCTGCATCCCCAGGAGCCTCATCCCGACGGTGCCACGCATCGCGGTCCAGGTGTAGATGAAGTAGCCCGCCGAGATCGCAGCGCCGACGATGGCGTACAGGAGCGAGGAAACGTAGTTGGTGGTCGTCTCGAATCGGACGCCGAGGATGCTGTTGGGATCGGCGACGCTGACGACCTTGGTCGGCGAGCCGACGATCGCGAACAACACGGCCCCGACGATCGCGCTGACGATCCCCACGAGGATCGCGTCGATGATGTAGGCGATGACCCGGTTCGGCACGTCCGCGTAGAACAGGCCGGCGGGCCCGGCGACGGGCGTCTGGGACGTCAGGTTGCTCGTCCAGGCCGGCATGCCGGACGGCTGTGACGGACCGGGCGGCGGTGGCGGGGATGCTGGCGGCGGCGCCGCGGGCTGCTGCGGTGGCGGTGCGCTCTCTCCAGGACCGGACATGACGACCCTCCGTTGCGGATACGCAACGCTGTGACAGGCTTTTTCGCGGAGCGCGTCACGACGGGGCCCGTCAGCCCGCGGCAGTGCCTCGCCGGTCGATTGTCACGGCGTCATGTCCGACCCGATGCCGGCCGCTTCTGCGGTCCGCCGATCATCGGCTGCCTGGCTGGCCGGGCGCTGCTCGCGGATCCCCAGCCAGTTCACGACCGCGCCGGCGAGGAGCAGTGCTGCCCCGACGAGCATGGCCAGGTGGAAGGCATCGGTCGAGGCGTCGCGGGCGGCCGAGGCGGCGGCCGGTTCGCTCGTCTTGGGCGGGTTGAGCGGGGAGAGGGACTGGCGAACCTCGGGCGATGAGGTGTCGAGGCCCGGGACCCGGTTGGCCAGCGTGACGTAGAACGAGCCCGTGATCACGATGAACAGAACCGCTGCGAGCAATGGCTGACCCACCCGCGAGATCGCGTTGTTGATTGCCGACCCCAGGCCGGAGTTGCGCACCGGGACCGAGCCCATGAGCGTGGTGGTCAGAGGGGCCACGACGCACGAAATCCCGAGCCCGAAGACGAGCATCGCGGGCAGGACGTCGATGAGAAATCCCGTGGACGGGATCAGGCTGCCGGGATTGTCCAGCGAGGCCTGCCAGGGCGAGGACGCCGCCGGTATGCGGGCCAGCCAGAGGAGCCCGAGTGCCATGAGGATCGGCCCGCCCGTCAGGAACGGCCGGGAGCCAACCCGGCCGGCGAGCGAGCCCACGCGCGTCGAGAGGAAGGTGAGCATGAGCCCGACCGGTAGGCCGATCGTGCCGGCGGCGAAGGCCGTGTAGCCCAGCGTTCCCTGGAGGAACAGCCCCTGGAACCCGAGCGTGACGTAGAGCGCCCCGTAGATGAGCAGCGTCGACAGGTTGATGACCGCGAACTCCCGGGACCGGAACAGGCTGAGGGGCACCAGCGGGTTCGGCGACCGGGCCATGAGGATCGGGAAGGCGACGGCGCCGAGGAAGCCCACGCCCAGGGCGATGAAGGCGAGGGAATCGGACCATTGCTTCTCCTGGCCGCGGATCGCTCCGAACGCGAGCCCGCCGACGGCGATGGCGACCACGATCGCCCCCAGCCAGTCGAAGCGCCCGCTGGCCGAATCGTCGCGACTCTCGTCCATGAACCGGGCGGTGGCGATCAGCGCGAGCACCACGAGCGGCAGGTTGATCAGGAAGGCGACTCGCCATGAGATCGCATCGACGAGAAACCCGCCGACGATCGGACCCAGGATGGTCGTTGCCGATGTGGCCGACGCCCAGATGCCGAAGGCCCGCGATCGCGCAGGGCCCTCGAATGTCGCCGCGATGATCGACAGCGAGCCGGGCACGAGCAGTGCGCCGGCGGCGCCCTGGAGCACGCGGAAGACTACGAGGAGCTCGAGGTTGGGGGCCAGGCCGCACATGACCGAGGTCAGCCCGAACCCGGCAAGGCCGATCATGAACACGCGCCGCCGGCCATAGAAGTCGGCCAGCGCACCGGCCAGGATCAGGAGAGCCGCGAGGGTCGCCAGGTAGCCGCTCGTGACGTACGTCTGGCCTTCGAGGACCCCCACGATCGAGGCCGGCAGGTCCTCCCCGATCTTCTTGAGGGCGACGATCACCACGGTCCCGTCGAGGAACACGATCCCCGAGCCGAGGATCGCGGCGACCATGGTCCATCGCTGCCGGACCGTCATCGAGCCCTCCGTCGTGCGTCCGGATTCACGATCCGGCCCGGCCATGGTGACGCGGCGGAAGGTCACGGGCAAGAAGCTTAGACTCCCGTGCATGCCGGGACCTGTGGCGCTCATCGGCGCCGGCGAATTCCTTCCTGGAATGGCGGGCCTCGACGCGCACCTGCTCGCCGCGAGCGCCCGGGCCCGCCCGCGCGTGGCCATCGTGCCGACGGCCTCCTTCCCGGACGGTGAGGCGATCTTCCAGCGGTGGGCCGCGATGGGCGTCGAGCATTTCACGAGGTTGGGTGCCGAGGTGGAGGCGGTCCTGATCCGGGACCGCGAAGCGGCCGCGGATCGCGCCCATGCCCAGGCCCTCGGCGAGGCGGATCTGATCTATTTCTCGGGCGGCCGGCCGGGCTACCTCCTGGATGCCCTGGCCGGAACGGATGCGTGGGCGGCGGCCCTGGCGGCCCACGATCGAGGAGCCGTCCTCGCCGGCTGCTCCGCGGGCGCGATGGCCCTCACCGCCCAGATCACCGAACTGCGACGCCGGATGCTGCCCTGGCCATTGCGCTGGCGGGCCGGTCTGGGCGTCGTTGACCGGGCGACCGTGTTTCCGCATTACGATCGAATACCCGAGCCGATGGCCGCCATCATGGCGTTCCAGGCGCCCCGCGGCACGATCGTCCTGGGCATCGACGAAGAGACCGGACTCGTGGGTCGGGACGGCGCGTGGCAGGTCCACGGGCGCTCCCGGGTCACGGTCTGGCAGGGCCGCCGACGCGAGCGCCATCGGGCCGGCGACGTCTTCCGGCTGGTCGATCGCGATGATGCGTGATCGACGAACCCCGAAAGATGCGGCGGCGTCGGACTGAACCTTTCCGGACGCCGGCCGGTATGGATGTTCAACGAGTCGCTTCGGCCGGCACCGGGTCGATCTCGTGAGCGAAGGTCGGACGGGACGCGACCCATCTGGGGATGGAGGAGGCGGCCCGACCGGCCTTCGTTGCGTCCGCGAGCCCTGCCGCCTCTTCCATCGAACGCCTGTGGAGCGCCCGGCGGGCGACTAGCTCGGCTTGACGGCCCGGAAGCAGTCGGAGCAGTAGACCGGACGGTCCATCCGCGGCTTGAACGGCACCTGCGCCTGGTTCCCGCACGATGAGCAGACGACGGCGAAGTACTCGCGGGCCGGCCGATCCTCGCCCCGCTCGTAGCCGCGCGGGCCACCAATGTCGTGGAGGTCGTAGCCGCCCTCTCGCGCCGCCCGGCGGCTGGCCCGGCAGCTCGTGCAGCGCTTGGGGTCCGATGCGAACCCCTTCTGCGTGTAGAACTCCTGGTCGGCAGCGGAGTGGATGAACTCAACGCCGCAATCGACGCAGACGATCGTCCGATCGGTGTAAGTCACGGGTTGCCTCCCAGGCGCCTGTGATCGTTGGTGCGCCCGGAAGGATCGCCGGCGTCGGGGCTCGCGGACTGGCGGGAGAGGCCGGTACCACGCGCCCCAGGTGCCGATGTCGAGGACCCCTTGGACAGGGCGCACCGGTTCATTCGGCCGGCAGGATAGCACCGAGTCCCGAAACGGACATTGCACGCCCCGAGCCGGAGAATCGGGGCCATGCGATCCGAGCGCCGGGTCGCTGTGGTTGCCGGTCGGTGCGGGGCGCCGGCCGCCCAAGGCCTTGCCGGTGCCGCGATGGGCTGCTGGCGGCCGGCGGTGCCGGCGATGGGCCGCTGGCGGCCGGCCGGTGCCGTCGATGGGCCGCTGGCGGCCGGGCCGCCGAACCTGTCACAATGCCGGCCAGGCTCGGATCGGCGGTTGGCTCGGCCCGGCGGCTGGCCCGGCCCGGCGGCTGGCCCGGCCCGGAGGCTGGCCCGGCCCGACGGAGCCGCACCGCACCCGTCCGAACATGGGAGACCCGCTCCGAGTGCTTCGACTCCTGCACACCGCGGACGTTCACCTGGGGGCTCGCCACAAGGATCTTGGCGAGGTCGCGGCCGCCCAGCGGGAGCGCCAGTTCACCGCATTCCAGGCGACCGTCAATCTCGCCCTCGACGAGAAGGTCGACCTGTTCCTCGTTGCCGGCGATCTCTTTGACTCGAACACTCAGCCGCGGCGGTCCGTGGAGCGCGTGGCGGCCGAGCTCAAGCGCCTGGCGCTGGCCTCGGTCCGGACGGTCATCCTGCCTGGCACGCACGACGTCTACGATCGCGCCTCCATCTACCGGGCCTACGACCTGGCGGCGCTTGCCGGGGTGTCGGCGGACAGCGGGCTCATCGTCGTCCTCACGCCGGATCGGCCCGAGGCGGATTTTCCGGTCCTGGACGCGACGGTGTACGGCCGGCCCTTCGCCACGAAGCGGGCCCCGAACAGCCCGCTGGCCGGCTTTCGGGCGGGCGACGGGGACAAGCGGACGTGGCGGATCGGCGTCGTGCATGGCGCCCTGCTCATCCCCGACAAGACCGATCACGACGAGGTCGTGTTCACCAACGACGAGGTTGCCCACTCCGGCCTCGACTACCTGGCCCTGGGCCACTGGCATTCCAGCCAGCAGGGTCGGGCGGGCCGGGTCACGTACGCTTACGCCGGCGCGCCGGAGCCCATCGCGCTCGATCAGGACCGGGCCGGCAAGGTCCTGCTCGTGACGCTGGATAAGGCGCCAAACGGTGCCCGCACCGTCAAGGTGGACAGCCGCCAGGTGGGCCGGACCCGCTTCGAAAAGGTCGACCTCGACGCGATTTCGATCGCCAGCCAGCCGGCCTTCATCGAGCAGCTGCGAGGGCGGGCCGATCCCGATGTGGTGCTCGACGTCCGCATCACCGGCGTCCGGCCCGACGAGCTGGACCTCGACATCGACGAGATCGAGGCGGCGCTTGCGCCGCAGTTCCTGAAGATCCGGGTCCGCGATGCGTCGACGCCGGCGCTCTCGGAGGGTCTCCTGCCGCCGGCCGACACGATCCTGGGTGCGTTCATCCGGGACGTGGAGGGCCGGATTGCGGAGCTCGAGGCGGACCAGAAGGCGGTGGAGGCGGCAGAGCTTCGCGATGCGTTGCGCCTCGGCCGGCTCCTGCTCACCGGCCACGAGGTGACCCTGTGAGGATCACCCGGCTGCAGGTCCGCGACGTCCGGCGCTATCGCGACCTGGACATCGAGCTGGCTCGGGGGATGACCGTCATCCGGGGACCCAACGAAGCCGGCAAGACGACGATCCAGCGAATCCTGGAGCTGGCCCTCACCCGAAAGGCCACATCCGCCAACACCGATCTCGACGGCCTTCGGCCGTGGGACGCCGATCCCGACGCACGGCCCTGGATCCGCCTGGAGTTCATCTCGGAGGATGAGGACGCCGTCCGGACGGGCTGGCTGGAGAAGTCCTTCCGGGGCCCGAAGGGGGTCGTCCGGCTGGAGGTCGAGGGCGAGGCGACGACCGATCCCGCGGAGGCAGACCTGCGCCTCGCCGAGCTGACCGGCCTGCCGACCGAGCCCTTCTTCCGGTCCACGGCCTCGGTCCGCCACCACGAGATGGACGATCTGGCCCGCGACGAATCGGCGCTTCGCGACAGGCTCCAGGCATCGATCAGCGGGGCCGACCGCGGGACGTCCGCCGCCAAAAAGCGGATCGACCGGGCGCTGCGCGATCTGGGCCGGGGCGGCGAGAAGAATCCCGGCCGCCTGCGCGTCGCGGAGGAGGCAGTCGGCCGGACCCGTGGCCTGGTGGAGCAGGGCGAGGCCGGCCTCGCCGAGCTGGAGCGCGACCGGGATGCGCTCGCGGGCGCCCGCGAGCGGCGAGCCGCCGCCGAGCAGAATCTGGCCGAGCGGCGCTCCATGCTCGAGAAGGCCCGCCAGGCGGAGCGCCTTTCCGCCGAGCGGACGGCCGCCCAGGACCGCTTCGAGCGCTACCGGACGGCCGTACAGGTCCGCGACGATATCGACAAGAAGGCCGCATCACACCCATCGGCCAACCCGCTGCCGGTGCTGTCGCAGATGGTCGCTCGCCTGCGCGAGCTCGACGCCACGGTCCGCGAGCTCAAGGCCAAGCTGGAGGGCGAGGGCGAGGTCCATTACGACGTCGAGGCGCCCGAGCCGACGTGGCGCGGCCCGGCGATCGTTGCCCTCGTCGTCATCACCGCGGGCTTCGTCCTGGGCGCCGCCTCCCAGCTCATCGCCCGCGACCAGGCCTTCCTGTTGCCGGTCGGTATCGGCCTCATCGGCCTGGGCGCGGTGATCGCGGTCTTCGCGCGGCGCCAGCGGACCCTGGCCCTTGACCTCCGCCGCCAGCGCCTGCTCGCCGGCGCCGAGATCGACCGGCGGCTCCGGGGCCGCTCGCTGCTCGAGCAGGAGCTCAAAGAGGCCGAAGGCGACATGATGGTCCAGCTGGCGACGCTCGAGCTGCCGGATCTGGCGACCGCCGAGGCCCTGCTCGAGGCGGAGGAGAGCCACGTGGCCCTCATCGACCGGCTCAGGGCCCAGCTCGACGGCCTGGTCGGCAAGGAGCCGCCCGACACGCTTCCGGCCCTGCGCGACGCCGCTGCCCTGGAGATCGATCAGAAGTCTCACGCGCTGGACGAGCTGGGACCGATCGCCCGCGAGCCCCGCGCCCGGGAGCGCCTGGAGGTCGAGGTTCGCGACCAGGAGGGCGCCGTGGAGCGCGCCCGGGACGACGAGGCGGGCGCCCGCGCCCGGGTCGAGGCCAACAAGGTGGATGCCGAGCAGGTGGCGGCCGAGGCGGAACGGCTGGCTGCCTGGCGCGAGCAGCTGATCGCCCTGCAGCGCCGGACCCGGATCTACGAGCTCACGCTCGGGGCGATCGAGCACGCCGAGCAGGCCACGATGCGCACGGCCACCCGATACCTCGAGAAGCGAATGGTCGTGGACCTCGACCGGGTCACCGGCGGCCGCTATCGGCGAGTCAAGGTGGACGATCGGACCCTGGACATCGCTGTGTTCGCGCCCGAGAAGGGCGGCTGGGTGGATGCTCGCGAGCTCAGCCAGGGGACGCTGGACCAGGTCTATCTCGTCGCCCGCCTGGGCCTGGTCCGTCTGGTGACCGCGGACCGCCGGCCGCCGCTCATCTTCGACGACCCGTTCGTGACATTCGATAACGCTCGCGCCGTGCGGGCCATCGATCTCCTTCGCGAGCTGACCGGCGATTTCCAGGTGATCTACCTGACGACGTCGGACCGATACGACGCGGCCGCGGACGCAGTGGTGGAGCTGCCGGCGCCCGAGTCGGTGGACGACGCCGCCGACACGCCGGTCGAGCCCAGCCCGACCGCCGGCAGGAGCGCCGCGGCCGGCGTACGAGTCCGACGCTGACAGCCTCCCGATGACGACCGAGATTCCCGCCGACATCGCGATCGAGACGATCTTCGTGGTCGAGGCGACCTACGGCCCGGACGCGGCCGAGCTCCGACCGCGCGTACGACCGGAGCACCTGGCCCGGATCGCGGAGCTGCGAGATCGGGGCATCGTCGTGGAGGCTGGCGGCTACACGGACCTGTCGTCGGCTCTCGTCCTGATCAGGGCGGACAGCGCGGACGCGGCGTTGGCGATTGCCCGCAGCGACGTCTACCTGCGGTCCGGCGTCTGGGTCGAAGTCCGGGTGAAGCCGTTCGGCCGGGTCGTCCGGCCCGCCGAGCTGGGGACGCCTAGGGCCAGCTGACCGTCGCGGTCAGCTCCGTCCCGCGCAGGCCCACGGTCGGGCTGCGGAGGGTGAGCCGCCACGCGGCACCGCCGGTCACGGCCAGGGTCTGGTCGGTCTGCGTCGCCGGGCCCTGTTTCGACAGGGTCACGTTCCCGGCGCCATTCGTCTCGTTGACGAGCGCGATCCCGTAGACGAGAGTTCGGGGCCAGCTCGCCAGCAGGTGGAGGTTGCCGTCGGCGCGAGGCGCGACCCGGACCGTGATCCCGTTGTAGTTCTCGAGCACGCGACCGTCCAGCCGGGCGTGCGCGATCGTGACCGACGGGCTTCTCGCGGGGAAGGTCAGGACCACGTCGGCGACCGGTGTGTAGATGCCCGATCCGCGCAGGGTCACCGTCCAGTCGTTGTGGCCGGAGATCGCCTTTGCGACCACGGTTCCGTTGGCGATCTCCTTGCAGACCCGCAGTTTCGTCCCGGACAGGAGGCACATCACGGCCCTGCCCTGCGGGGCGCGGGTGATGAACTGCGCCTGGATGGTGCCAGGGCCATCCGTCGAGAAGGAGATCGCGCGGGTCATCCCCTTTGGATCCCGCTTCGAGTCGAGCTTGAGATCCACGAATGTGAGCGTGGCAGTCGGCTCCGATCCCGGATCCGACTGGCTGAGCGGGCTGGACCCTGCACCGGGCGACGCACTTGCGTTCGAGCTTGGCGATGTGGCTGCAGACGCGGGAGCTGACGAAGCCGGTGCCGAAGGAGCCGCCGGCGACGCCGCCGACCCACCCGGGAACGGCGAGCCTGGGCTGATCGGCCCACCCACGACGGACGGCTGGGCGGCACCATTCGCGGCTCCGCCATTGGCCGCGGGCGCCGGGCTGGCGCCGATGCCGCCTGGCAGCAGGAACACGGCGGCGGCGATGCCGCCGAGCAATGCGACGATGCTGCCCAGGGCGGCCGCGACGATGCGCCAGTTGCGGGGGTTCATGGTCGACCCATCTGCCTCAGCTTGGGATGTCCCGACCGACATTGTGACGGCGCCGGGTCGTGACGGCGTCTCGCGTACCGGCAGGTCAGGACGTCCGCCGCCTGCCGATCATCAGATCGTCGACCTGGGTGCGGGTCCTGAGGCGATGGACGGCCGCGAAGCCCTCGGCGGCCAGGCCGCCCGGGGTGCGGAGGCTCGCCTGGAGGGCGAGCCACTGCTCGTGGACCACGCCGGGTTCGACGTGGCGAACGGGCCGCAGCCGGTCTCCCGCCAGGCAGTCCGCCTCGGGGAGGTCGAGCACCAGGGCGACGGCCGGAACACCCGCGATGCGCGCTCGCCTGACGAGATCGCCACGAGCCCGGCGCCACACGCTCGTCGCGTCCACCACGGTGAGCTGCCCGGCGGCCAGCCGCCGAGCCACCGCGGCATGGAGGGCCGCGAACGCCCGACCAGATGCGGCCTGATCGTCCTCGCCCGATCCGAGGAGCGCCCGGAACGCGTCCGAAGCGAGGATCTCGTCCGGCGCGAAATGGCGCTGTGCGAGCGTGGTCTTGCCGGACCCGGCCGGGCCGACGAGCACGACCAGGCACGGGTTGGGCAGGACGATTTCCAGCCGGTCGGTCACGGGCCGGAGGATGCCGTATCCGAGTTTGCCGATGCGATCGCGTGCCGCTGCTCTCAGCTGGAGCGACGGGCCTCCCAGCCGTTGGCGCTGCGGCGGACCTCATAGGTCGGCTGGTCGTAGACCGAGGGGCCGCGACGGAGGTGGCCATCTCCGAGCCCGTAGCGGGATCCGTGCCAGGGGCACTCGATGCAGCCGTCCACGATCGATCCCTCCGACAGCGGACCGCCGGCGTGGGCACATTGCTCATGCAGCGCGAGGATGGCCTCGCCCTGGCGGATGAGAACGAGGTTGTTGATCCCCAGCCTGGCCTTGGTGGGCGTACTCTCCGGCAGCTTCATGAGGTCGCCAGCCAGGTCGCTACCGGCCGGGAGCTCGATCGGGAGCCATTTCGTCCCGGCGCCGCGCCAGGCGTGGCGATTGATCATGTTGCCGAGCACATAGGCCACGTCGCCGCCGACGTACGCCCCTGCCGAGACGATGACGAATCCCACGATCGACAGGGCGATCGGCACGACGCGATCGATCGGCCCGCTCGCCCGGACCCCGAGGCTGGCCAGGTAGACGAGGAGCCCGACGACCATCAGCGTGCCATGCAGGGTGGCCCGGGTCCGAGGAGTCCCGTCCGTGTCCGAGTAATCGGCCAGGCCGGCCAGCGCAGCCGCGGCCATGGACAGCACGCCCAGGACGAGGGTTACGTCGGCGGCGATTCTCAGGTCCAGCACGTCCAGGACGATGACCGCGGTGAAGATCCCGATAGGCGCGTCCGTGAGGACCGCGTGGAGGGGATGGCCGAGCCAGGTGCCGTTGAGGAAGTCTTTCAGCGGCCGGATCGGCCGGAACAGGGCCGTCAGCCAGCGATGGTTGAAGTCCCCAAACGGCCTCGCCCAGCGGTCCTGGGCGGCCACCAGTCGCGCGAACAGATGCGCCATGCCTTCCTCCTGTCACGCGGAGTCTAGGCCGGCAGCGCCCGGCCGCCAGCCCCATCGTCCTCCAGCGAGGGTACGAGCACATCGCGTACCCGGATGCCGCCGCCGCTGGCCATGCCGCCGCGGCTGGCGATGCCGCCGCGGCGTCCGGACTCGGCTACCCTGCGGGTCCATGCCCTCCGCTACCCCGCGCCAGGACTGGCGCGTGCTCCTGGCGATCTTCTGGCTGACCTCGATGGTCGAGGGGCTCGGGGTGAGCCAGATCTTCGCTTTCCTTCCGTCGTACCTGCGTGAGATGGGCGTCGCCGAGCCGGATCGGCTGCAGTTCGTCGGCCTGTTCGGAGCGCTCATCTTCGTCGTCGGCATGCCCCTCGTGCCGTTGTGGGGGGTCTGGGCCGACAAGTACAGCCGCAAGGCGGTCATCATCCGGAGCGCGCTCGTGGAGGCCGTGGTCTTGACCGCGATCGCGCTGTCGCGCGAGCCGTGGCAGCTGGCAGCCAGCCTCCTCCTGGTCGGCTTCCAGCTCGGCAACACGGGCATCATGCTGGCGGCCATCCGGGACTTGGCGCCTCGGAAGCAGCTGGGCACCGCCCTCGGCTTCTTCGGGAGCTCGGGGCCCATCGGCTTTGCTGCCGGCCCTGTCCTGGGCGGGATCATCGTCGACACGCTGCGCTGGGGCCTGCCGGCGATGTTCGCGGTATCCGCATCGTTATCGGTCGGGACCGCGCTCCTCCTGGCGCTGGGCTCTCGCGAAGTCCGGCCTGAGGTGATCCCGGCCGGCTCCACGCTGGCCCTGGCCTTCGGCGCCGTCCGCGGCGTCCTGTCGGACGCTTCCACGCGCCGAATCTTCGCGATCTTCTTCGTGGCGTTCCTGGCAAACCAGGTTGCCCGCCCGTACCTGCCGGTCCTCGTCTCGCACATCAACGGACCGGCCGGTGAGGCGAGCGCGATCGGGCTCGTGATCGGCGCGGCCGCGCTGTTCGGCGCGGTCGTGGGCCCCGCGGGCGGCTGGCTGGGCGATCGGATCGGCTACCGGCCCGTGCTGGTGGCTGCGCTCGTCGGGACGGGCGTGGCATCGCTCCTGATGCCCGTGGCACCGTCCGTCCCGATGCTCGCTTTCATCGCGCTCGTCGCCGCGGCGCTCTACGCGACCGTGGCGCCAATGGTGTTCGCGCTTCTCGCGACGGAGGTCGATGCGGATCGACGGTCGCAGACGCTCAATCTCGTCTACCTGCCGCTGTACGTCGGCGGCATCGTCGGTCCGGTGATCGCGTCGCAGGTCGTGAAGGCAGGGCTGGCCGCTCCGTTCCTCCTCGCGGCTGTGGTCTACCTCGGCGGCGGCCTGCTGATCGCGGCCCAGTTCCGAGTCGGTGGCGCCGGGTCAACGGGTGTCGGCGGGCGTGGAGCTGCCGACCGGGAGGCGGGCCTCGCGGAGGGCGCTGCGGAGGGCACGGCGCCACCCTAACCGCGATAGTCCGAGGCGATATTCCGAGCATGATTATCTGTGCGCATTTCGGTGTGACCGCCTTGTCTGCCGAGCACGGAAGCCCCGCTCGGCGGGCCGACGTGAACGTTTTGCGGAGCTTTCCGCGCGCAAACGCTGGGATGTCCCGCCGCATAATCATGCTCGGACTGCGGCACGAGCCGGCCCCGCGCAAACGGTGGGATGTCCCGCCGCATGATCATGCTCGGACTGCGGCACGGGCCGGCCCCGCGCAAACGGCGAGATGTCCCGCCGCATCATCATGCTCGGACTGCGGCACGGGCCGGACGGCCCCGCGCACGCGCCGCGCGTCGTTCAGGCCGGTAGCTCGCGCTGCTGCGGGCCGGTGTAGCGCATGTCCGGCCGGATGAGCTTGGCCGCCGACACCTGCTCGATGGCATGGGCGGTCCAGCCGGCGTGACGGGCGAGCGCGAACACGCTCGGATAGAGGATCGGCGGAAGGCCCACGCCCTGGAGCACCGCGGCGGCGTAGTACTCGACGTTGGTCTTCAGGATGCGTCCCGGCTTGAGCTCGGCGAGGACGCGCAGGACGACATCCTCCACCTTCACCGCCATCGCCAGCCACTCCGCGTTGCGACCCATCTGCTCGGCGACCGTGCGGAGCGCGGCCGCGCGCGGATCATAGGCCCGGTAGACGCGGTGGCCGAAGCCCATCACCCGTTCGCCACGGGCCACGGTGTCTCGAACCCATTGCTCCGCTCGTTCCGGCGAACCGATCTCGTGCAGCTGGTTGACGACCTCCGATGGCGCACCTCCGTGGAGCGGTCCCTTGAGCGCCCCGATCGCTCCGCACACGGCCGAGGCGACGTCGCTCCGGGTCGAGGTGATGACGCGCGCCGTGAAGGTCGAGGCGTTGAGGCCATGCTCGGCGCCGACGATGAAGTACGCGTCGAGCGCCCGCGCCGACGCCTCGTCGGGCCGTTCGCCGTTGAGCTGCTGGAGAAACCCGGCCGCCAGGTCCAGCGACGTGTCCGTCTCCACCGGCTCGAGTCCCTGCCGCAACCGGCCGATGGCGGCGAGCGCGGAGGGCGCGAAGGCCGTGAGGGCACGCGCCTGCTCGGGCGTCGGCGGCCAGGTGAGCCGCTGCGTCGTGCCCCACACGGAGACCGCGGTCCGGAGCGCGTCCATGGGATGAGCGTCCCTGGGCAGCTCTCGGAGGGCGGCCAGCACCGGAGCCGGCACGGGCGCCGGCGACAGCGTTGCGCCGGGGTGCCACTCGCCCGTCCACAGCAGGTCGGCGACTTCGCCGTACGTGCCGCGTTCGACGAGCTGCCCGATCGGATAGCCGCGATAGATGAGCCGGCCGTTCTTGCCGTCGACGAGGCTGATCGCGCTCTCGGCGGCAACCACGCCTTCCAGGCCTGGGGAGTACAGGCGCTCATCAGGCGGCGCGGCCGCGCCATGTTTGACCGGCGGGCTCGGTTCTGGGGGCCGTTGACTCATGAGGCCGATGGTAGCCGCCCCGGGTCGCGCCTGCGCAGATCGGCGTCTGAGGCGGCCAGGAAGCGTTCGACCTCGAGAGTGAACCGATCCGGATCGCCGTGGTGAGCGGCGTGCTTCTGGCCAGGCAGCTCGACCACGCGGCCGTGAGGTACCGCCGCCGCGAGTGCGGCGGTACCGCGTCGGAAGATCGGCCCGCTGGCACCGCCGAGAAGCTGGAGCACGGGCTGGCGCACCTGGCGGGCGACGGCGAGCAGGTTCGCCGGGTCGTCCCCCGCCGTCTCCGCGGTCAGCTCACGGACCACGGTGTGCATCGCCGAGAGGCGGGCCGGCCAGACCGGGGACGACTGGAAGGCGGCCCATTCCTGCTCGGTCAGGCCCACGACCTGGGTCAGGAACGTCCGGAGCACGCCAACCCCGTCACCGGCCGCCTCCAGGTCGCGAAGCCGGGCCACGACCTCCGTCCGCTCGAAGGTCATGCCCGCCGGCGCAGGGGCGCTCTCGTAGAGGACGAGCCGCCGGATCGCGCCGGTCGTTGCGGCGCCGCCCAGCGCGCAGCGGCCGCCATAGGAATGCCCGAGCACGTCCACCGGCCCGCCAGCGAGGGTCGCCACCGCCTCGACCACGGCCACCACGTCTTCGAACTCGCGCTCGATCGCGTAAGGCGGCGTGTCGCCGGAGGCGCCTCGCCCTCGCCGGTCGATCGCAAACACGGCGTGGCGCCGTCCGAACATCGGGCCGACGACCCGGAACGTCGTGTGGTCCGCCGTCGTGCCGTGGATCAGCACGAGCGGCGGGCCGTCGCCCGACCGAAACCATGCGATCGGCGTGCCATCCGCGGAGATGACCCGACCGCTGGCCGCCTCGTCGATCACCGTGCCGCCTGGGGCCGTGGCGCGGGCGCCGGGTCTGGGCTCCAGGTGTAGCGCAGGTCGGGCTGGCGCTCCTCGTTGGCGCTGCCGTCACCGAACCAGACCACCCGGAAGCCGTGCCGCTCATAGAAGGCTCGAGCGCCGGCGTTGGCCTGGAAGGTGTACAGGCCCAGACCGCCTGGACGGCGGGCCTTGGCCAGGCTCACCAGGCGGCTGCCGATGCCGCGCCGGAGCCAGCCCGGGTCGAGGTAGAGCTGGGCGAGATCGTCCGCGTCGAGGGCCATGAAGCCCACGATCCGGGCAGACGCCTCGTCGACGGCAACCCAGGTCTCGGTCGTCGGAACGAGCTCGTCGCGGACCCATCGGCGGACGTCGTCGTCCGGGTGTGCCGGTGGAAAGTCGTACGTCGCCCCGAAGGAACGCAGCCATATCTCGGCAATGGCCGGCGCGTCGGCAGGGCCAGCTCGGCGGATCGCGATTCCGTTCGTCTCGACGGACGGCCGCGGATCTGTGCCTCGACGGCCCATTCCGCCTTGTCAGCCGTCAGCGGCGTCGCGGCCCGGCAGCCGAGCGGCCGCGGCCGCATCCAGCAGCCAGGTCACGCCCGCCCGCCGCACCAGTTGAGCCGGCCAGCGGGCCGGGTCGAGGACGCCGCCGAAGACGGTCGCCATGATGTCGGCCTTCGCCGCGCCGTGGCTGACGACGACGACCTCGCGAGCCGCGTCCAGGACCCGGGGGTTCAGCGTCACCCGCTCGACGTGCGGCTCGACGTGGCTGGGCGCCGGGATGGCCAGCGCCAGGTCCTTCGAGGTCAGGGCCGGACTGCCCGGGAAGACCGACAGCACATGTCCGTCGGGACCGATCCCCAGCAGGATCAGGTCGAAGATGGGCCAGCCGTCCTCGTCGGCCGAGAGTGCGGCGCGGATCGCATCCGCGTAGGTGGCGGCGCACCAGGCGGAACCCAGTCTCTCGGCGATTGCCTGCCCGCAGGGAAACGAATGCACGTTGGCGACAGGCAGGGGCGCACCCGGCTCGATCCCCAGCTCCACGTCGACGCCCGTCGCCCCCGTGCCCGACAGCCCGGCCAGAACGGCGGCGGCCAGCAGCACCTGGTCGACGGGCATGACGTTGGAATCCGGATGGTCGCGGGGCACGTAGCGGTCGTCGCCGAACCACAGGTGCACGTCGTCCCATGGCACCGCGTCACGCAGCGGTGGGACCGCCAGCTGGCTGTAGATCCCGACCGGCGTGGACCCGCCGGTGGTGGCGATATCCGCGCGACCCCGCGCGCCGACGGCGGCCACGGCCGCGGCAGCGAACCGCTCGGCTGCCGCCCGCGAGACGGCGGCCGGGTCCGGCAGGATGACGAGAGCCGGCTCCGAATCCTGCCGCGGCGCGGTCCGGGCCTGGGTCATCGGGCCGGCCTCCCGGTGATCATCCGGCGAGGCGGGCAGCGACGCGGATCACGTCGCCGGCGATCGGATCCGAGCTGCCCTCGATCGCCTCGGCCAGCAGATCCACCTCCGTCCGCCTGGCGGACAGGAAGCTGCGCTCGAGTGCGGCGACCCCGTCCAGCCAGACCCGCACGTGGACCGTCTCCGCCTCGGCCGTGACGTCGGCCCGGAGCTCGGACCCACGCCGCTCCGCGAGCAGCTCGACCCGGAGCGTCGTACCGGCGGGCATGCGCGACCCGACGGGTCGGACCACGACCGACACCTCTGACCTGGGGCCGTGCAGGGTCGTGGCCAGCCCGCGGTGAAGGGGAGGCTTCATGCCGGCCTGCGTCGGCCGGGCAGGCCGCGACATGGCCGCCGCTGTAAGCGGCTTGTGGACCGCCATGTCCAGCCGCGAGGCAAGCCAGGCCACGTGATACACGGGCTTGATGACGTTCGTGGAGCCTGGCGCTCCGGTGAGGTCGTGGGTGCCGTACGTGACGGCGATGCGCCGGATCGAGCGCAGGTACGGCAGGAAGTCCGGCAGGTCGAAGACGGAGGCGATGGCCTCTCGCCAGCGGCTCTGCCGCATGAGCGCGAAGTCACCGACCGTGACACGACCGCGGTCCATGGCCTCGGCCAGCTGGCGAAGTCGGCCCAGCCCATCCCCGGTCCAGCTCGAGCCGTCCACCACCAGCCGATCGGCCATCTTGAGCAGGTCGTGGGCGGCTTCCGTCTCGAACGGCGGCTCACCGGGCCACCACAGCATCACCGGAAGGTCGTGGACGAGCAGCGGCGCGACGATGGCGTCCAGATGGCGCCCGGCGGCGCCGCCGGCGGTGATGTAGATCTGTTCGGCGCAGGTCTCCGCGGCGTCCGGGCGCGGGAGGACGCAGTAGGCCCGGATCTGGGCGTCCAGCCAGGAGCGACTCTCCACGTCGGCCGAGGACAGGATGAGCGTCCGCGACGGATGGCGGCCGGTGAGCTGCTGGATCGTGGCCGCGGCATGCTCGCCGAGCTCGGGTCGCCGGGCGACGACGACGAGGTTCATCACGCTCGTCCTCGCCGCCACGCTGCGTTCCTCGACGCCGTCGCGAACCAGGACGAGGTTCGGGACCGTCCAGATCCGGGCGAGCTCCTCTTCGATCTCGGCGATGCTATGGACCCGGGACGACCACCGCAGCGCCGGCTCGCCGGGAACCTGGCCCGCCGTCTGGGCGACGGGCCCGCCCGAGCCCTGTCCGGATCGACCGCTCGCGGGGAGGGTCTCGGTGCCGGCCATCAGATCCGCCGCCAGCGGCGGCCCTCTCGGGCGAGCAGCTCGTCCGCCTCGGCCGGCCCCCACGAGCCGGCCTCGTAGTTCGGGAAGTCCGGCGATGACTCGTCCAACCACGATTCGATGATCGGTGTGACGACGCCCCAGGCCTGCTCGACCTCATCGGCCCGGGTGAACAGCGACGCGTCGCCCAGCAGCGCATCCAGGATCAGGGTTTCGTAGGCATCGGGCGAGTCCACGCTGAACGCCGACCCGTATGTGAAGTCCATGTTGACCGCCCGGACGTCGAGGCCCAGTCCGGGGACCTTGGCGCCGAAGCGAAGGAGGATTCCCTCGTCGGGCTGGATCCGCATGGCCAGCAGGTTGGGCTCCGGATCTGTCGACGAGTCCTTGAACAGCCGGTGGGGCACTGCCCGGAACTGGATGGCGATCTCCGACGCGCGCTTGGGAAGCCGCTTGCCCATTCGGAGGTAGAACGGCACGCCCGCCCACCGCCAGTCGTCGATCTCGAACCGGACCGCGATGAATGTCTCGGTCTCCGACTCGGGATCGACCTCGGGCTCCTGGCGATAACCCGGGACCTCCTCGGCGGCGACCCAGCCGGGGCCGTACTGCCCGCGGACGACGTCGCGCCGGATCTCCTCGGGCGTCTTCGGCGCGATGGCCCGAACCACCTTCACCTTCTCGTCGCGGAGCGGGTCCGCCTCGAAGCTCGCGGGCGGCTCCATGGCGACGAGGCTGAGCAGCTGCATGAGGTGGTTCTGCAGGAAGTCGCGACTGGCGCCGGTCTCCTCGTAGAACGAGCCCCGTCCTTCGATGCCGATCGATTCCGCCACCGTGATCTGGACATGGTCGACGTAGCGGCGGTTCCAGATGGGCTCGAAGATGCCGTTGCCGAAGCGGAAGACGAGGAGGTTGCGGACCGTCTCCTTGCCCAGGTAATGATCGATCCGGTAGACCTGCTTCTCGCGGAAGACCTTGCCGACCTCGCGGTTCAGCCGGGCGGCCGACTCCAGGTCGCGACCGAACGGCTTCTCGATGACGACGCGCCGCCAGCCGCCGCCGTGCATCTCGTGATCGAGGCCGGCCCGTCCCAGCTCGGCCACGATCTCCGAGAACGCCGAAGCGTGGGTGGCGAGGTAGTAGAGGCGGTTGCCCCGCGTTCCGTGCTCGGTGTCGATCTCGTCCAGTCGCAGGGACAGCCGGGCGTACATGACCGGATCGTTGAAATCCCCCTGCTGGTACACGATCCGCTTGGCGAACTCGGCCCAGACCGCCTCGTCAATCGGCAGGACCCGGCTGTACTTGTCCAGCGATGCGCGAAGGTCCGCCCGGAAGGTGTCATCGTCGTATGGCCGGCGACCGGTCGCGACCAGCATGAACTCATGGGGCAGCAGGTTCGTCCGCCACAGCTGGTAGAGAGCCGGCACGACCTTGCGGTGAGCCAGGTCGCCGGTGGCGCCGAACAGGATGAAGGCGAACGGATCGGGCATGCGCTCCAGGCGCAGGCCCTCCCGAAGCGGGTTCTCCAGGGCCCGCTGCGGCGGCCGTTTCTTGCCCAGCCGGGCGAGGCGCAGCTGGCGGATGGTTCGCGGCGCGTCGCGGGCGGGTTTGGCCGGAGCAGAGGCCGGGGCGGTGCCCGGCACGGCGCCCGGTGGCGCCGGCGACGCGTCCGGTGGCGCCGGCGACGCGTCCGGTGGCGCCGGCGACGCATCCGGTGGCGCCGGGGAGGTGCCCGGAGATGGGGCTCGCGGCTCCTTGGTCGTGGTCATGGCTGCATGGCGCATGGTACGCCTGGGACCGGTCCGTGCCGGCCGCTCCGGCGGCGCGGCATGAGGTCCGGCGGCGCGGCCGCCGTCGGTCAGCGCCCGGCCGCCTCGATGGCCATCACCTTCGCCAGGCGCCGGACGTGGCGAGGCTCACCCGAGAAGCGCGCCGCCAGGAAGGCGCGCGTGCACTCGAGGGCCAGCTCGATCGCGATGACCCTGGCGCCCAGGCACAGGACGTTCATGTCGTCGTGCTCGACGCCCTGGCGGGCCGAATAGGTGTCATGGCAGACGCAGGCGCGGATCCCGCGCATCTTCGTCGCTGCGATCGACGCCCCAACCCCGCTCCCACAGATCAGCACGCCGCGGTCCGCGGCGTCGTCCTGGATCGCCCGGCCAAGCCGCTGACTGAAGTCAGGATAGTCGTCGGCACCGTCGCTGCCATCGCCCCCCAGATCGATCAGCTCGTGTGCGACCTCGGCTGCGCGCAACGCCTGCAGGAGCTCCGCCTTGAGGGAGGCCCCGCCGTGATCCGCCGCGAACGCCACCCGCATGCCATCGTCCTCCTGCCAGCTGAGCCGGCTGCTCGCGTGGGCCGAAACCGTTCAGCTGTGACCGGGGTCTCGATCCGACGCCCGATCCACTCCGGACCCGTCCCGGTGGCCGTCCGAGTGGAGCGGGTGCAGATGGATGGTCGGGCCGCCTTCGCCGGTGACGCCCGGTCCGTAACCGGGCTTGATGGCCGGCAGGTGGCCGGGCTCGAGCGTCGGGATCCGCCCTCGGAGATCCCCGGACACGACCTTCCGCCCGACGTCGGCAACGCGACCAGGGGTGAAGCCGAAGTGCTCGAAGATCGTGGCCGCCGGCGCCGATGCGCCGAAGTGATCTAGGCCGATCATCGCGCCGTCCTCGCCAACCCAGCGCTCCCAGCCGAGCGTCACGCCGGCCTCAACGGATACCCTGTGGCGGACGGCCGGTGGCAGCACCTCGTCGCGATAGGCCTGGTCCTGCTCCTCGAACAGCTCCCAGCAGGGCATGCTCACGACCCGCGTTCGCGTCCCGTCGGCCTCGAGCTCCTCCGCCGCGCTCATCGCCAGCTGGACCTCCGAGCCGGTCGCGATGAGGAGGAGATCGATCGCGGTCGGACCGCCGTCCGACTCGCGGAGGACGTAGCCGCCGCGCCGCACCCCGACGCCGGCCAGTCGTTCGGTCTCGGCGAACGTCGTCAGCTTCTGGCGGGTGAGGGCCAGGGCGACCGGACCGCCCCGTCGCTCGATCGCGATCCGCCACGCCGCCGCTGTCTCATTCGCATCGCCCGGACGGATGAACCAGAGGTTGGGGATGGCCCGGAGGGCGGCGTAATGCTCGACCGGCTGGTGGGTCGGCCCGTCCTCGCCGAGCCCGACCGAGTCGTGCGTCCAGACGTAGATGACGTGGATGCCGGACAGGGCGGCCAGCCGCACCGCGCCGCGCATGTAGTCGGAGAAAGTCAGGAACGTCCCCGCGTAGGGGATGAAGCCGCCGTGATATGCGATCCCGTTCGCGATCCCGCCCATCCCATGCTCGCGGACGCCGAACCACAGGTTGCGGCCCGCCTCATCCGGCGTGAAGTCGCCGCCGCCCTTGATGATGGTCAGGTTCGACTCCGACAGGTCGGCCGAGCCACCGAACAGCTCCGGCAGCGGGCCGGCGAGGGCCTGAATCGTCTGCTGGCTGGCCTGGCGGGTTGCCAGGTCCTCGCCCGCCGCAAATGTCTTGAGACCGTTTGCCCAGCCGTCCGGAAGTCGGCTCTCGAGCCGACGCCGGAGTTCGTTCGACTCATCCGGAAAGTTCCGCGCGTAGTCGGTGAGGCGCCGCTCCCAGTCCCCGACGAGCTCTTCGCCGCGCGGGACGGCCTGGCGGAACAGCTCCAGCGCCTCGTCGGGGATGAAGAAATGGCGATCCGGATCCCAGCCGTAGGTCTCCTTGACGAGGCGGACCTCGTCCTCGCCGAGCGGCTGGCCGTGGGCCTTCTGGCTGTCCTGGCGGTGGGGAGAGCCAAAGCCGATGTGCGTCCGGACGGCGATCAGGCTCGGCCGATCGTCCGCCTGCGCGACCTCGATCGCCCGGCCGATGGCCTCGAGATCGTTGCCGTCCTCGACGCGCTGGGTATGCCAGTGGTAGGCGTCGAAGCGGCCGACGACGTCCTCGCTGAAGGCCATCGACGTGGGCCCGTCGAGCTGGACGTTGTTGTCGTCGTAGAGGTAGATCAGCGTGCCCAACCGGAGGTGGCCGGCCAGCGACGCGGCCTCGGCCGCGATCCCTTCCTGGAGGTCTCCGTCCGAGCAGATGCCATAGATCCGGTGATCGATGATCGGCTGACCCGGCTTGTTGAACTCGGCGGCAAGGCGGCGCTCGGCGATGGCCATTCCCACGCCATTGGCGAAGCCCTGCCCGAGCGGTCCCGTCGTCGCCTCCACGCCAGGCGTCAGTCCGTACTCGGGGTGGCCCGGCGTCAGCGAGCCCCATTGCCGGAAGCGCTCGAGCTCCTCGAGCGGGAGGTCATAGCCGGTGAGGTGCAGAAGCGAGTAGAGCAGCATGCTCGCGTGGCCGGCCGAGAGGACGAACCGGTCGCGGTCCGGCCAATCGGGTTGGGTCGGGGCGTGACGCAGGAAGCGGGTCCAGAGGACGTACGCCATCGGGGCCGCGCCCATCGGAGCTCCGGGATGGCCGGAATTCGCCTTCTGCACCGCGTCGATGGACAGCGTGCGGATCGTGTCGATGGCGAGGCGTTCGAGGCTCTTCTCGGCGATCGTCATGCGTGCAGCTCCGGCCAACGGGACATCGCGTCCATGGGACATCGCGCGGCTCGTCATTGTACGGCCGCATCGCCGGCCGGTACCCTGCGAGCGATGCCTCCTCCCTCCCGGTCTGGGCGGCCAGCGTCCTTCGTCGTCCTGGGCGATCTGATGCTCGACGTGGTGGTCAGGCCCGACCGGCCGGTCGTTCCTGCCACGGACGTGCCGGGGACGGTCAGGCTGCGGCAGGGAGGCTCGGCTGCGAACACTGCGCGCTGGCTGGCCCGCCTGGGCGTTACGTCCCGGCTCGTGTCGGCCGTGGGCCGGGATCCGGTGGGCCGGGCGCTCGTCGGTGCGCTCAAGTCGGACGGGGTGCGGGTCCAGGCGACGCGTGCCGCGGGCCGTCCGACCGGGCGTGTGGCGGTGCTCGTGGGGCCGGGCGGCGACCGGTCGTTCGTGGCCGACCGGGGAGCTGCCGATGAGCTGGCCCCGAGCGATCTTCGGCCGGACTGGTTCCGGGGGGCGGACATGCTCCACCTGCCGGTCTACTCCCTCCTCGGCCGACCGCTCGGCGATGCCGGCCGGGCCGCGGTGGAACTGATCCGCCACGCCGGCGGCCGAATCAGCGTCGATCTTGCCTCGAGCGGCCCGTTGCTGGCCGGTGGCCCCGGCCCGGCACGGGCACTCATCGCGGGCATCGCGCCCGACCTGCTCTTCGCGACGGCGGCCGAGGCCAACGGGATCCTCGCCGGCCGGCCGCTCGACGATCTCCTGGAGCTGGCCCCGGTCGTCGTCGTGAAACGCGGCCTCGCCGGCGCCACGGTCCTCGCGCGCGTGGCGGGCGCGCCCGGGCAGGACGGCCACGACCTGCGCTTCGAGGTGGCGACCCGCCCGATTGCCGCAGCCGATACCACGGGCGCCGGTGACGCCTTCGATGCCGGCTTCCTCGTGGCCTGGCTCGAGGCCGCAGCGGCGGGACGATCGACCCCTGTGGCGCTCCAGCGGGCGACCGCGGCGGGGCATCGCGCCGCCGCGCGACACATCTCGACAGCCCGCCCGGAACTGTCGCTCTGGTAGGTCCGGACACGCGGCGGCCGCGGGACACACGGCGGCGGAAACCTCAACGGGATCCTCTTTGTCGCTGATACCAATCCGGTTGGTGCTGGCGCCCGGCGGCGTGGCGCACAGCGAGTCCGTGGGCAGCGTTCAGCTCAGCCCACGCTCGGATGAGTCGACTCCCATACCCAAACGTGAACCGGCCACGGAGCTGGCGCTGTTAACACCAACGGGATTTGTATCCGCGGCCGACGAGCGGTTCCGCGACGATTAGGACCAACCCGGTTGGTACGCAGGCCCGGTACGCTCCGACAATGAGCGCATCGTCGTCGGGGATTCGTGACAGGCTGACGCTCGCGCCCGACGTCGGCGCCGCTCTCGCGGCCGGGCGCCCCGTCATTGCCCTCGAGTCGACGCTCATCACGCACGGCCTGCCGCATCCCAGCAATCTCGAGGTCGCGCTCGCGTCGGAGGCGGCCGTACGTACCGCCGGCGCGACGCCTGCCACGGTCGCGATCAGCGACGGCCGCATCCTCGTCGGCCTGACCAACACCCAGCTCGAGGCCCTCGCGAGCGCGCCGGCGGGTTCCGTCGCCAAGACCGCTCGGCCGAGCCTCGCCGGGGCGCTCACCGGCACCGGCTGGGCCGCGACGACCGTGTCCGCTACGATGATCGCCGCGGCCGCCGCCGGGATCCACGTCTTCGCCACGGGCGGCATCGGCGGCGTGCACCGAGGCGCCGTGGGCGGCTCGCACTCAACCTTGGACATCAGCTCCGATCTCAACGAGCTTGCCCGCACCCCGGTCGCGGTCGTGTGCGCCGGCCCGAAGGCGATCCTGGATCTGCCGCTGACGCTCGAGTACCTCGAGACCAGCGGAGTGCCCGTCATTGTGATCGGCCAGGACGAGATGCCCGGCTTCTATAGCCAGGGCAGCGGCGTGGTCGCACCCACCCGCGTCGCGGACGAGTCCGAGGCAGCCGCGATCGTCACCTCCCATCTCGGGCTGGGGCTGGACTCCGGGATCCTCGTCTGCGTGCCGGTTCCGGAGGCCGATGCGCTGTCACTGGAAGAGTCGCGCAGCGCCGTGGATCGGGCCATCGACGAGGCCTCGCGAGCCGGCATCCACGGCCCGGCGCTTACCCCGTGGCTGCTCACACGGGTCGCCGAGCTTACGGATGGACGATCCGTCAGGGCGAACACCGCCCTCATCGTCAACAACGCGGCGGTGGCGGCGCGCCTCTCCGTGGCGATGGCCTCACGGGACGAGTCCTGACGGAGCCAGTGGTTCCGCGCGCCCACCGCATCCGGCCGGCTATCAACTAGGGTTTTTTAGCGCATCTTCAACGGCGCGTCGCACACGCGGATCGTCGTCCTCGAGGTGCTCGCGAAGCGCCGTCTCAATGTGTACGTCGCGGTTCCCGGCGACTCGCCATTCGGCGAGCTCGAACAACGCCGAGAAACCTGACGTCGGGCGAGGGATCGTGACCAGCCAGAGAAGAACATCCTCGTCCGACTCGCGACCGATCTGCTCGTGCACGAGCCGACCCGCCTCGGCCCGGTTCGTCTTGATCTCGCGAAGAATCCGCGCACCCAGCATCCGACGGTCCACCCGAGGGTCGGCTAGGAGATCTGCCGCCGCCCGAAACACCTGCGGGTCAGTCGAGTCATCAATTAGCGACGTCAGAGGCAGGTTCGTCGTCGCGCAATCGGAATCGAACTCGGCTTGCTGCCGCACGAGGGCCTGCTTCAGCCGCGCGCTTAGCGTGAGAGATAGCGACTCGCCCATTTCTTGGCCTCAACGGTCAGCAGGTGTTCATTCTCGCAGCAGGGTAGGTCCCTTCGGTTATCCACCACGTTTCGCGGGTCCTTGTGTCGAATGATCATGTCGTTCGAGTGAGATAACGCTCGCCCACGTGTTAGATGACCCTCTTCATCGACGGGCCACGGACGGCTATACTCGACGGCCCCAGACGAACGCTTCCTCCATCTCCCTCGAGGCCGAGCCATGTCCGCCGCGACGCCCGTCGAACCGCTCGCCATCGATGTGCGGGGAGTCCGGCGGATCTACAAGGCCAAGCCCAATCCCGTCGTCGCGCTCGACGGCATCGACCTCCAGGTCGAGCCGGGCGAGCTGTTCGGCCTGCTCGGACCCAACGGCGCCGGCAAGACGACGCTCATCAAGATCCTGACCACGCTGCTCCTGCCGTCCGAGGGGACGGCTCGCGTCTTCGGCTTCGACGTCATGACCCAGACGAAGGAGCTCCGTCGGATCATGAACATGGTCGCCGGTGGCGAGCAGTCGGGCTACGGCATCCTCACCGTCCGCGAGCAGCTCTGGATGTTCAGCCAGTTCTACGGCCTGGGAACCCGGGAGGGCTGGCGGCGGGTGGATGAGCTCATCGACGCGATCGGCCTCGCCGAGCAGCGCCGGCAGCGCGTGTCCACGCTCTCGACCGGGGAGCGCCAGAAGATGAACTTCGCCCGCGGCCTGCTCAACGATCCGTGGATCTTCTTCCTCGACGAGCCCACCCTCGGTCTCGACGTCTCGGCCGCTCGGTCCGTGCGGGAGCTCCTCGTCGAGTGGAAGGCCGCCGTGCCTGGCCGAACGATCCTCCTGACGACCCATTACATGGCCGAGGCCGATGAGCTGTGCGAGCGCATCGCGATCGTGGATCATGGCCGGATCCTGGCGATCGGCACGCCGGCCGAGCTGCGCCGCCGCGTCCAGCGCGAATCGATCTTCCGGCTCGAACTGGATCGGCTGGAGGACGGCAGCCGTTCGCTGGCCCGGCTGCCGGGCGTCGTGAGCGCGTCCACGGCGGCCGCCGGCGAGTCCAACGGTCACGAGCGGCAGACGGTGGTCGTCAATCTCGTCCTGGAGAACGACGCGGCGCTCGGCGGGGTCGTCAGCGCCCTCAGTGGCGTCGGCGCCAGCATCCGGGCACTGCGAAAGTCGGAGCCGAGCCTGGAGGACGTGTTCGTCGAGCTGGTGGGCCGCGGCTTCGATGACGCCGACCAGCCGGCGGGCACCGACGAATCGCCCAACGGCGACTCGGCCGGCCGTTCCGACACGCCACAAGCAGACCAACGCTCGGCGGAGCGGCCCGCGGCTCGACCGCACGGTGAGCACGCCGAAGAGGAGGAGCTGGTCTGATGGCGGCCTGGACGCGCCGGGTCGCCGTCGGTCCCGCTGACTCTCCGGCGACGTCGGCGGCCTGGTCCCGACGCCAGGTACTGGCGACCGACCTCCGGACGATCGTCGGTCGGGCGTACCCGCGTGTTCGGGGCATGGTCCGCGAGCGCTCGTGGCTGTTCTTCGAGATCCTCCTGCCGTTCCTGGCCACGTCGACGTTCGTGTTCGTCTATCGGGCGCTGCGCGCACCGCCCGAGTACGTCGGCTTCGTGGTCCTGGGCGGAGCGATGACCGCGTTCTGGCTCAACGTCATCTGGATGATGGCGAGCCAGCTGTGGTGGGAGAAGAGCCAGGGCAACCTCGAGCTCTACTTCGCCGCGCCCATGAACATCATGTCCGTCCTGATCGGGATGGCGATCGGCGGCCTGATCCTGAGCTCGAGCCGCGCCTTCGTCGTGCTCGTGATCGCCACGGAGATCTACGGCGTGTCATTCGCGGTCGACCAATGGCTGCTCCTGGCGCTCGTGTTCGGGCTGACGCTGGCCGCGCTGTACGGCCTGGGCATGGCGCTGGCGAGCCTATTTCTCATGTGGGGCCGCGAGGCGTTCCACCTCACGCAGCTCCTCCAGGAACCGATCTACTTCGTGTCCGGGCTCAACTTCCCGGTCGGTCGGCTGGGCTTCATCGGCGCGCTCGCGATCGCGCTCCTGCCGCTGGCCGTCGGGCTCGACGCGATGCGCCAGCTCGCCTTTGCCGGATCGGACTACCCGAAGGGCACGCCGCCACCGGTCATCGAGGCGCTGATCCTGGTGGCCATGACCGTGATCTCACTGCTCCTTGCCCGCTGGATGCTGCGCACCCTGGAGCGATTGGCTCGCCGCGAGGGCCGCCTGTCGGTGCGCTGGCAATGACGACGCGATGGCAATGACGACGCGATCGCCTGCCCTGGATGAGCCCACGTTCGGTACGCCAGCCTGGGGCGGCTTCGATCCGGCGCGGACGCGCGGTCGCGGCGTGGCGGACCTCATGCGCGCATTTTCGACCGCGACCCGTCTCGGCTGGCAGATGGAAGCGAACTGGACGGATCCAGTCCTGTTCTTCATCTACTCGGTGGCCAAGCCGATCTCGTCGGCCCTGATCTTCGTCGTCATGATCGACGTGATCGGCGGCGGCTCCACTCGCGAGCTGCGGAGCTTCGTGGTCGTCGGCACCGCGCTCTGGTCGTTCGTTCTGAGTGGAATCGCCGGCCTCGCCTGGTCGGTCCTTGACGATCGCGAGCGGTACCGGATGCTGAAGTACGTGTATGTCAGTCCGAGCAGCTTCCTGGTCGTGCTGCTCGGGCGCGGCGTGGCCCGCGTCGCCGTCGGGGCAATGGGGGCGCTCATCACCCTCGCGGTCGGGGTCGTCGCCCTGGGCGTCCCGATCGACGTCGGGCACATCGACTGGCCGATGCTCGTCGCCGTCATGGTCGCCGGGCTGGTGACGATCGTGGCCGTCGGGATGTTGCTGGCTGCGATCTGCCTCCAGACCCGCCAGGAGTCGTGGTCCTACCCGGAGGCGGCCGCCGGCGCCCTGTTCCTCGTCAGCGGCGCGGTCTTTCCGCTCGCCGTCCTGCCGGCCGCCGTCCAGGTCATCGGCTACCTCTCGCCGCTCAGCTGGTGGATCGAGGGGGTCCGCCGGGCGATCATGCCCGAGGTCGGCGTCGGTGCGATCGGCGGACCGGGCTCGCTGTTCACCGAGCTCACCGGCAGGGCCACTCCCAGCTCACCCGAGATCCTTCTTGCCTTGCTGGCCACGGGGGCCCTCGTTACACTCGGCGCAATCGTCGGGTTTCGCCTGAGCGACCATCGCGCCAGGGATCGAGGTCTCCTCGACCAGACGACCGGCTCCTAGGCTGGCCGCCATGCGCGGCGACAGGATCGACGAGCAGGGGTAGCCACATGCGGATCTACGAGGGCAGCCCGCGCCAGGACTTCGAGGAGGTCTTCCGCTCGATCGGGGCGTTCCTCGATCAGCGCGGGATGCGCGAGGTGCTTCTCGTGGAGGCACCCGACGGGTTCATCGTGCAGGGGCTGGTGAGCACGGCGAGCGGCGAGAGCGGGTGGTCGGAGGCGATGGGCGTCGTGGCCAAGGAAACGCTCACCTTTCTCGACGACGACATCGCCCGGTTCATGGACGAGGGGATCGCGCGGCGCCGCGCCGAGGGCAGGGACATCGCCCCACCGCCGGCCGATTGGGAGCAATCGGGCTACTATGAGACTGCGTTCCGGGTCCTCGGCCGGTACATGGACGAACAGAAGCCGCGGGACGTGTTCTTCTTCGAGCAGGCCGGGGCATTCGTCGTCCGGCTGCTGATGGCGGACCAGAAGGGCAGCCATCACGTCCTCGCCGAGTTCACTCGGGAGGACATCCAGGAGATGGTCGAGCGCGCCCCGACGCTGCGGGTTCCGCCGACCGCCACCACCGGTGCCCCGGGCGCCGGACAGACGACGGCAACCTGAGCGGCACAGGAGGACAAACCACATGAAGGCACTCAAGACGGTCGCCATCGCACTCGGCGTCACCCTCGGCGCACTGATCGTCATCCCGCTCCTCATCCTGGCCGGCCTCTTCGTCTGGCTCAAGCTGACCGAGGAGTCCGACGAGGAGGCGCTCGAGCTCGATCAGGAAGGCGTCTGAGTCCTCGCCGCCCGGGCGACCCAGCGGCCGGCGACTCAGCGGCCGGCGACTCAGCGGCCGGCGACCCCACGGCTGGCGGCTCAGCGGCCGGCGACGCTACCACCGGCGACCCAACCGGCGCCGGTGTCCCATTGGCGCACCTTGCGGCGCCGCCGGTCGAGGCGCTTCGTCCCGGCCAGCCTCCGGTCGCGATCCTCATCGACTACGACGGGACGATCGCGCTGACCGACGTCTCCGACACGATTCTGGCCGAGCACGTGCCCGGCGCGTGGGAGGAGCTGGCCGCGGCATATGACGCTGGCCGGATCGGCAGCCGCCGCCTGATGGAAGCCGAGATGGCGCTCATCCGGGTCCACGACGAAGGAGCCGCGATCAGGGCCACAGCCGCCGCGCAGCCACACGATCCGGGCTTCGCGCCGTTCGTCCGCCGCGCGAGGGCCGCCGGGATCCCCGTCGAGGTCGTGAGCGATGGCCTGGGCTTCTTCATCCGGCCCGCCCTCGAGCGATTGGGCGTTCCCGAGCTACCGGTCATCACGGCCACGACGACCTTCAGGGATGGCGGTGCCCGCATCACCTTTCCCAACGGCCACCCGCGCTGCCTCGTGTGCGGCACGTGCAAGCGCGAGCGCGTGCTGGCGCAGCAGCGAGCCGGCCGAGCCGTGGTCTTCATCGGCGACGGCGAGTCCGACCGCTACGCCGCGGGCTACGCCGATGTGATCTTCGCCAAGCGCGCCCTCGTGCCGATCTGCATCGCCGCCGGTTGGCCGTTCCATCGGTGGACGGAATTCGCCGAGATCGAGCAGTGGCTGGCGCTCAGCCTCGAAGCGTGGGGCGCTGGAGATCGGACGCGGTCGATTCCCGGTCCCACCGCGAAACCGCTCTTCTGCGGGCCGGAAGTCTGGGGCGATGGGGCGATCGATCCTCCGCCGGAGGCCTGGACGCCGGGCGCGTGAGCCAATCCTGCGCAATTTCCTGTCAGATACGAACGGAGCGCGCGGCGGCAGTGGTCTTGCCACTTGCCGCTCGCCGCTCGCGGCGTCGGCCATGCACGGGTCGGCTCAACAACGGCCGTTGTGGCCCGGGCGATCGAGTCAAGTACGAACCCTGGTCGTGCATGGCACGGGAGTCGTGCCAATGACGAACCCAGCTCGTATCTGGCATAGGATCGCTCCGGTGTCGCGCTGTCTGACGCAGCTGACTCGTATCTGGCAGCGAATTGCCTCGTGGGCCACGGGAGCCACGGGGGCCGCTCGTATCTGACTGGCTCGGCTAGGCCCAACGATCCCAGCGAGCGAACTCCTCGTATGGCAACCAGCCGCGCTTGAGCGACGGCGACCGCTTGTCCGGGCGCGGGATGCCCACGGGCATCGCCCCGATGGGGGTGAACTCGTCCGGGAGCCCGAGCGCCGCACGAAAAGCGGCCACGTCGTCGGTGCCGGCGAAGCCACAGCCGAGTCCTTCGTTCACGGCCGCCAGCATGATCGTCATCATCGTCGCCCCGACGTCCACCCACCAGTAGGGGATCGGCCAGTCGATCTCGCTGCCGTCCTCCCGGATCTTGTCGGCCTCGCGGTAGCGGCGGTGGTAGATCTCCTCCGACACGCACGGCACGAACTGGGCCGCGCATTCGCCGATCCAGGGGCCGAAGCCCGCCTCGTGGTAGTCCTCGTCGCCGCAGATCCGTCCGACCTCGCGCCGAATCTCCGGATCCATCACCACGATGAGCCGCTGGCCCTGGCTGAACCCGGCCGACGGCGTCCGCTGCGCGAGCCGGGCAATCCGCTCGATCGTCTCGCGCGGCACGCCGCCCTCCTGGAAGCGCCGCACCGCACGCCGCTTCATCACGGCGTCGCTGAACTCCATGTGACCTCCATACCGGCTCGACTGACTGGACTCGCAGTCTGATGAAGGCCGACAACCGCGCGGCGCCGGGGCCGCTGCACACGACCGGCCGGCGCTGGGCGGGGCTGGCGCTCGCCGCTGCCGGTCTGGTGATGCTGCTCGGCTCCCTCGGTGATTGGGTCGAGTGCTCCACGACTGACTGTTATGGCCCTCTGCAGTCCTTCTCTGAAATGTCCGGGCTCGACGTCGGATACGGCGTCGTGACTGCCATCGCAGGCATCTTGCTGACCGCCATCGGCATAGACGCCATTCGACGCGGCGGGATCTCGCCATTCGGCACACTGGCCACGCTGCTCGCATGCCTGGGCCTCGTGGCGGTGACGCTATTCGTCGTGGACGTGTACGTCTTCGCAGACGAGTCGATGCACCTCTGGGGGCCGCCTGCCTTCGCGGCCTTTCTTACCGGAGGCGGCGGTCTGATCGCACTGGCCGCGGGCCTGCGCTTGAGCCTGGCGAGTGGCTCGGTTCAGAGGCCCGCGCGGCCAAACTGACAGACGACCTCCGTCAGTCGTCTTGCCTCGCCGGGTTCTTTCCGATAGCATCAGAAAAACCCCGGAGGAACAGACCCATGGCGAAGTATGTCTTTGTGACCGGAGGCGTGACCTCCTCACTGGGGAAAGGCATCACCGCCGCCAGCATCGGTCGCATCCTCAAGGCGCGTGACCTGCGGGTATCCATCCTCAAGCTCGACCCCTACATCAACGTCGACCCGGGGACGATGTCGCCGTACCAGCATGGCGAGGTCTTCGTCACGGACGACGGAGCCGAAACGGACCTGGACCTCGGTCACTACGAGCGGTTCATCGACGAGAACCTGACCCAGCTATCCAACGTGACGACCGGCCGGATCTACCAGGCGGTGATCGCCAAGGAGCGCCGCGGCGACTACCTGGGCGGCACGGTGCAGGTCATCCCGCACATCACCAACGAGATCAAGGAGCGGATCTCCCGCGTCGGACGCGATGGCGATCCGGACGTGGTGATCGTGTAGGTCGGCGGGACGGTCGGCGACATCGAGAGCCTGCCGTTCCTCGAGGCCATCCGCCAGATGCGCAAGGATGTCGGGCGGGCCAACGTCCTGTACGTCCACGTCACGCTCCTGCCGGCACTTGCCGCCACCGGCGAGCTCAAGACCAAGCCCACGCAGCACTCGGTCAAGGAGCTGCGCGGCATCGGCATCCAGCCGGACGTCATCGTCCTCCGTTCGGACCACCCGGTCTCTGCCGAGATCCGGGACAAGATCGCCCTGTTCACGGACGTCGCGACGGACGCCGTGATTCCGGCCGAGACCGCGGCCACGATCTACGAGGTCCCGCTCCAGTTCGAGGAGGCGGGCCTGGGCCGGCTGATCGTCCGCGAGCTCGCGCTGGGCGATCCGGAAGCCGAGCCGGACCTGGCCTCATGGCGGGCGCTGGTGGACAGGATCAAGGCTCCCAAGCCCAGCCTGGAGATCGCCCTCGTCGGCAAGTACATCGAGCTGCCCGACGCGTACCTGTCCGTCACCGAAGCGCTCAAGCACGCCGCCTGGGCCAACGGCGTCGACGCGCGGGTCCGCTGGGTCGACTCGGAGGTCCTCACCGCAGACAACGTCGACGAGCACCTGGCCGGCGCCGCCGGCGTGCTCGTGCCGGGCGGCTTCGGCCATCGCGGCATCGAGGGCAAGGTCCTGGCCGCGCGCTGGGCACGCGACCGGCGCATCCCGTACCTGGGCCTGTGCCTGGGTCTCCAGTGCGCCGTCATCGAGTTCGCGCGGCAGATCATCGGGACTCCGGATGCCAACTCGACCGAGTTCGACATGTTCACCCAGCACCCGGTCATCGACTTCATGCCGGACCAGCGCGAGCTCGAGGACAAGGGCGGCACAATGCGACTGGGCCTCTATCCGGCTCGCCTGACGCCCGGCTCGCGGGCGGCCGCGGTGTACGGCCAGGAGATCATCTACGAGCGCCACCGCCACCGGTTCGAGGTGAACAACCGGTATCGCCAGATCCTGGAGGGCGCGGGCATGGCCCTGTCGGGCCAGTCGCCGGACGGGCGATTGGTGGAGATCGTGGAGCTGCGCGATCACCCGTGGTTCGTCGCGAGCCAGTTCCATCCCGAGTTCAAGAGCCGGCCGGAGCGGCCCCATCCGCTGTTCGACGGCTTCGTGGCCAGCGCCATCGCCGTCCAGGATGGCCGCGAGCCGCACCTGACGGCGGTGAGCCAGGTGAGCCCTGAGGCCGAGGCCAACTCGCCGGCCGAGGCCACCTCGCCGGCCGAGGTCCCTTCGCCCGCCGAGGCGCCCGCTCCTTCGCGCACCTCGTCGGCTTCCGCGCCCGTCTGACCGTCGCTCGGTGGCTCTGGCCGATCGTCGGCCCGTCTTGCCCGCGCCTTACATTCCCCGGTTGCGGAAAGGATGCACGGCGGGAGCCCTCGGCCCATCGTGATCGAACAGGACGCGGGCCGTGGCGGCGCCGGCCGGGCGATCGCCCGGCCGATCAGCGCCCAGACATGCCGGTCAGCTCGCGTCCGGGAGACACGAACGATGAGCCACAACCAATCTGCACGAACGTCCCGGATGCTCGGAGCGGCCGGCCTCTTCCTTCTTGGTAGCAGCGTCGCAGTCGGCGCCCTTGCCGCAGTCGGCGCGCCGGTGGTCTCGCCTGCCGCGCCGGCCGCGGCGGCCGTCGCCGGCCCCGCCTCGCTCTCCGGCACGTTCGACGACGCGATGCTGACCGCCGCAGACCTGGCCCTGGCGGATGGCGACGCCAACGGTGGCGCCGCAGCCCCGAGGGCGGCCGGCCGGCCGATCGGCCTGCTGCGCATGCTCGTCGGACGGACCGAACGCGCCGAGATCACGGTGTCGACCGCTGCCGGCACCAGGACCCTCCTGTACGTCCGCGGCGCGATCACCAGCCTCTCGGCATCTTCGCTGACGATCACGCTCGCCGACGGCAGCCGGGCGTCGTTCGCCATCACGGCGAGCACCCGGGTCCGCGAGAAGGGCAAGGACATCAAGCCGACCGACCTGTCGACGGGCGACCGGGCGATGGTCTTCGGCCTCAAGAACGCCGACGGGAGCTACACCGCGATGCTCGTGCGGTGCGTTCGCGAGGGAGCTCGACGAGCCCCGGCAAGCTCGCCCGCGGCGAGCCCGGCCGGCTGAGCCCGCCGGGCTGAGCCCTCCGGCCTCGTTGGCCGGGTCGGCGTACCATGGGCTCGATCAGAACACGATCGAGCCCCGCTGCCCGGACGCCATCATGTCGGCGGCCGGCGTCGAATCGCCGCCGCAGCGAACCACTCGGAGGACTCCCATGAAGCTCTTCCTCGACACCGCCGATATCGATGAGATCCGGACAGCCGCGCGCTGGGGCGTTCTGGACGGTGTCACCACCAACCCGACGCTGTACGCCAAGGTCGGCGGCGCCTCGTACGAGTCCATCCTGGCCGAGGTATGCAAGATCACCCCGGGCCCCGTCTCCGCCGAAGTCGTGGCGGATGAGGTCGAGGGTATGCTCCGCGAGGGCCGTGCTTTTGCCAAGATCGCGCCCAACATCGTGGTCAAGGTCCCGATGAGCGAGGAGGGCCTGGAGGCCATCTCGCGCTTCGCGGAAGAGGGCATCAAGACGAACTGCACGCTCGTCTTCAGCTCCAACCAGGGTCTTCTCGCCGCCAAGGCCGGGGCCAGCCTCATCAGCCCGTTCGTCGGCCGGCTGGACGACATCAACCAGGACGGCATGATCGTCATCCGCGAGCTGGCGGAGATGTTCGCGATCCACGACATCGATTCGGAAGTCCTGGCCGCCTCGATCCGCCATCCCCAACACGTGACCCAGGCCGCGCTGGCGGGCGCACACGTCGCGACGCTGCCGTTCAAGGTCCTCCAGCAGATGGTCCACCATCCGCTCACGGACAAGGGCATCGTCCAGTTCCGCACCGACTGGGAGAAGGCCCGCACCGCGCTCGCCGAGAAGAAGGGCGACTGACGCCTCTGGCAGGCCAATTTCGCGCGGTCGCCCTTGGGAGTCGTCGAGAACTGGCGCGATTCGGCTGCCTGGGCTCGCCTGGTCAGGCCCGAGGATTGCCCGATCTGCACCAACGGCCGGCCTCTGGACGTGCTCGTGGAAATGCGCGCTTCGTGGGCAACCGGGCAGGCTGGGAGCGCGAGCGGCTTTCTGGGATGACGTCATGCGAGCGGCGCGGGCGACGAGCTCCGCGACCGGTGCCGTCAAGATGAACTATGCGATCTATGGAAACACCATCCCGCACGTTCACATGCGTCTATTCCCCAGGTATCCGGATGACCCGTACCGCGGCGTCCATGTGGCAGCGCAGCACTCGTTTCATCGCACCCAGGAAGAGCTCGGGAAGCTGGCCGAGGCAATTCGGATGTCGATCGATCCAGGGTGACCCACTCACTATCGATGGCGGCACAGAAATCCACCATGCGACTGGTCGGCCGCCCGTGGCCAGTCTAGGCCGTCTGTTTCGAGGCTTCCGCGCTCCGGTCGACACCCGGCCACGCACGGATGAGCACGGAGAAGGCCGGGGCCTGGCCAGGCGGCCTGCTCTACGAGGCCTAAGAGTCCCGCAACGAATGCCTGGCCGCGGATTCTGCAATACGGCCAGATAGCACTCACCTGGCGACTAACTGGCCACCGAGCGCCGGGAAACTGAGCCTCGCGCCCATCGGGCGCGTTGCGGCTGAGGCATCGCGCTCGGCACGAACGTGCAGGGTTGTTTCGGGAATCCGATGACCCGGCGGGCCGCTGTGCACGAACGTCACGCAACTGGTGCATGAAGCAATCCCGGGATAGAACGTCCACCCGCCAGGCTGGCAGCAAACAGCTGTCTGCGACCTACCCGTTGACGAACAGCCGTTCGACACTCTAGACTTGATCCATCCCCTCCCGGCGCTCAGCTGCGGCGCGATGCCGCGCGAGCCAACCGGCGAAAGGCGAATGCCCTCCCCACACCGTGAGCCCCTCCATGCCGCAACTTTCTCCCGATCAGCGTGACCGCTCCCGCCGGCGCGGTCGCCGTCGACCACAAGGGTCGATTCATGCCCCCGTCACCGAATACGACGAGCAGCAGGAAATAGAGGCCGCGCGCGAGCGCAACGACCTCGACATCAGCGAGCTCCGCGAGATGAGCGTGCCGGAGCTGCGCGAGGTTGCCCGCGAGCTCCAGCTCGAGACGGGTACTCAGGAGCGCCGCGACGACCTGTCGGATCGCATCCTCCAGCGCCAGACCGAGCGCGCCGGACTCGATTACGCGAGCGGCATCCTGGACATCGTCGACGAGGGCTTCGGCTTCATGCGCCGCCATGGCCTGCTGCCCAGCCCGGATGACGTGTATGTCAGCTCGAGCCAGGTTCGCCGGTTCGGCCTGCGGATCGGCGACCGCGTCTCGGGCGCGGTCCGCGCCCCACGGGAAGCCGAGAAGTACTGGGGCCTGCTCCGGGTCGACTCGGTCAACGGCGTCGACATCGACACCGCTCGCCATCGCGATCACTTTGCCGATCTCACGCCCGTTCATCCCGACGAGCTGATCAACCTCGAGACCGACCCCAAGAACCTGAGTCAGCGGCTGATCAACCTGGTCAACCCGCTCGGCAAGGGCCAGCGCGCCCTCATCGTCAGCCCGCCCAAGGCCGGCAAGACGTTCCTCCTCAAGCACATCGCCAACGGCGTGTCGACCAACTATCCGGAGGTCCTCCTCATGGTCGCGCTCATCGGCGAGCGCCCCGAGGAGGTCACCGACATGCGCCGCTCGGTCAAGGGCGAGGTGATCAGCTCCACCTTCGACGAGCCGACCGAGAACCACACCCACGTCGCCGAGATGGCCCTCGAGATCGCCAAGCGGCAGGTCGAGACCGGCCGCGACGTCGTCATCCTGCTCGACTCCATCACCCGGCTGGCACGGGCATACAACCTGGCCCTTCCGCCGTCCGGCCGGACCCTGTCCGGTGGGATCGACCCGATCGCGCTCTATCCGCCGAAGCGATTCTTCGGTGCCGCCCGCAACATCGAGGAGGGCGGCTCGCTGACGATCATCGGAACCTGCCTCATCGACACCGGCTCCCGCATGGACGACGTCATCTATGAGGAGTTCAAGGGAACCGGCAACAGCGAGCTCATCCTGGACCGGAAGCTTGCCGAGAAGCGCATCTTCCCGGCGATCGACGTCCAGCGCTCGGGTACCCGCCGCGAGGAGCTGCTCCTCGAGGACGGGACGCTCAAGATGGTCTGGACGATGCGCCGGATGCTGTCCGCCGTCGGCACCAACGAGGGCATCGAGCTGCTCCTGAACCGCCTGTCCAAGACCGAGAACAACACCCAGTTCCTGGCGACGCTCACGAAGAGCCTGGACGCCTGATCCTCCGTCGGGCGTCCGCGCCGCCCGCCCCTGACCACCGACTTGTTTGCGCTGTGCCGATGCGTCTGGTACGGTTCGGCTGCCATTGAGAGCCCGGTGCAACACCCTCGGGCCGAGCCGCATACGAGACCCCCAGCTCGATAGCGCGACCAACGGACGGT
>WNFV01000491.1_pt1 | contig 62539 bp, 60 predicted proteins | sample 5400101 | NCBI WGS metagenome assembly WNFV01 (sample SAMN13153361, study PRJNA577476) | soil metagenome | isolation source: 115 cm soil or saprolite under grassland replicate 1 | place: USA:California | collected 2016-06-15
GACCTGCGAAGGCAACGGAAGTCGCACCGGAAGTTCTCCTGGAACGTACGGGAGCGGGAGGTATTGGAGACCGTCAGGGCTCTCCGTCGAGTGTCAGGGGAGGTCGAGACAGCCTTGCAGGAGGCCGTGCGTGAGGCCAGACGCGCAGGCTACAGCTGGACAGAGATCGGTGAAGCTCTCGGGATGACGAAGCAGTCGGCCTGGGAGCGATTCGCAGGCGAGGAGAAGTAGTGGGGAACCGAAAGGGCTACGTCAGGAAACGAACGGCCAAGCCCACCGAGGGCCGAAAGGCCAAGTGGCAGGTCCGCTACCAGGACCCCCTCGGCGACTGGCGGACGAAGCAGTTCTCCAGGAAGGCCGATGCCGAACACTGGCTGAAGATTCAGGAGACCGACATCCTGCGGGGCGAGTGGGTCGACCCTAGGCGCACGCAGCTCACCTTCGAGGAGTGGGCGCGCTCCTGGCTGAAGTCGACCGTCCATCTCAAACCGAAGACGAGGGTCGGGTACGAGTCCCTATTGAAGTCCCACGTTCTTCCGAAGTTCGGTGGCGTGCGGCTCGATGAGATCGAGCGCCTGGACATCCAGCAATGGATCGCGGCCCTCTACGACGATCGGAAGCTGTCGCCGTCTCGCATCCGGCAGGCGTATCAGGTCCTGTCGGCCGCCCTCAAGGCGGCGGCCCAGTCCAAACTCCTCATCCACACACCATGCATAGGGATCAAGCTCCCCCGGGCAGTCCCACGAGAGATGCAGTTCCTTTCGGCGGATGACGTGGCTCTCCTGGCCGAGGGAATAGTGGAGCCGTTCGAGACACTCGTGTATCTCCTTGCCTACGGTGGCCTCCGCTGGGGAGAGGCTGTCGCGCTCAGGCGGAAGCGGATCGATCTGGCCAAGCGCCGGATCGAAGTAGCGGAGTCGGTCGCCGAGATTGCTGGGACCTTCTATCCGGGAGCACCGAAGAACTGGCAGCGGCGTACCATCGCCATCCCGCCCTTCCTCGCCGATCTCCTCGCAGCGCACCTGAGCCATATGCCGGATGATCCCGACGCGCTGGTCTTCGCGGACGGGAACGGCAACTTCCTCAGGCACTCGAACTTCCGCCAGCGGGTGTGGATCCCGGCTCTGCAGGCAGCCGGCCTACCCGAGGACCTCCGGATCCACGACATGCGTCACACGTGCGCTGCGCTTCTGATCGCCCAGGGCGCCCACCCCAAGGCCATCCAGGTTCACCTCGGCCACTCCTCCATCCAGGTGACCATGGATCGCTATGGACACCTCTTCCCGAATGAGTGGGATCGCCTCGCGGCGCAGCTGGACCAGACACACCGCGCCGCGCTGGAGGGGTACCAGTTTGGGTACCAGTCGGACGAAGAGAAGGTCGTCTCGCTCGAGAAGGCCCGCGTGACCAGGGCAAACAGACGTGGGGCGGGGAGGACTCGAACCTCCGACCGGCGGATTATGAGTCCGCTGCTCTGACCAACTGAGCTACCGCCCCGGCTTCGGCGATCGCCCGCAGTGTACGCCGAGTGCGACGGGCTCTCAGTTTGGACTGCGCTCCGGGGGTGGGACTCGAACCCACAACCTTGGGCTTAACAGGCCCCCGCTCTGCCGGTTGAGCTACCCCGGAATGTCGGCCGGAATCGGCCGTCGGCCAGTTTACCAAGCGGTCGATCCGCTACCGTCGGTTTCGACTCGCTGTCCGGGGGGCAAGAGGAAGCGGGAGCGGACGAAAGGAGTAGGCGATGGGCATCAAGACCGGGTTCGTGATCGGGTTCGGCGTCGGGTACGTCCTGGGAGCGAAGGCGGGCCGGGAACGTTACCAGGACATCCGCCGCTGGTGGGGTCAGTTCACGGGTTCCCCGACCGTCCAGAAGGCCGCCGAGCGCACCAGGGCGGTCGCCGCGGATGCTTCCAGGCGCGGTTTGGGGGTCGTGCAGAGCGGCGTGGAGAGGGCGGGCTCCGCGGTGAGGTCCCGGCTCCACCAGGTGGACCCGAACGAGCCTCTCGTCGATCAGCTGGAGACACAGTCGGGCAGCTCACCTGAACAGGGTCCCGACACCGCCAGAGATGCATTCCGCGGCTCAACGAGGAGCTAGCTACTCCAGATAGTCGCGCAGCTTCTGTGACCTCGAGGGGTGTCGGAGCTTGGACAGCGTCTTCGACTCGATCTGACGGATCCGTTCCCGGGTCACTCCGAATTCTCGCCCGACCTCCTCGAGCGTTCGTGGATGGCCGTCCAGCAGGCCGAACCTGAGCTGGATGACCTTCTTCTCCCGCTCGGACAGGGTATGCAGCACGGATTCGAGCTGCTCCTGAAGGAGGATGAAGCTGGCCGCGTCGATCGGCACGATCGCCTCGGAGTCCTCGATGAAGTCGCCGAGGTGCGAGTCCTCCTCTTCCCCGATGGGAGTCTCCAGCGAGACGGGCTCCTGCGACACCTTGAGGATCTCGCGGACCTTGTCGGCGGCCACGCCCATCTGCTGGCCGATCTCCTCGGGGAGCGGCTCGCGGCCCAGGTCTTGAAGGAGCTGGCGCTGCACCCGGACCAACTTGTTGATGGTCTCCACCATGTGCACGGGGATCCTGATCGTGCGGGCCTGGTCGGCGATGGCCCTGGTGATGGCCTGTCGGATCCACCACGTGGCATATGTCGAGAACTTGTAACCCTTGGAATAGTCGAACTTCTCCACCGCTCGGATCAGCCCGAGGTTGCCCTCCTGGATCAAGTCGAGGAAGAGCATCCCTCGACCGACGTACCGCTTGGCGATCGATACCACGAGCCTGAGGTTCGCCTCGATCAGCTTCTTCTTCGCTAGCTGCCCGTCGCGCTCGACCCGACGCAGGAAGTCGATGGTCTCGGTGCGGGCCTTGGGCCGATAGGTCCGGCTGACTTTCTCCCGGCCGATGCCCTCGTGACGGAGACGCTTCTCCGGCTCCAGTTGATGCTCCCGGATCCGCACCACCGAGTCCACCACCCTACGGAATTGCTTCTGGTCGACCTTCCCGTTGCCGTCGAGTGAGACCAGGAGCGCCGTGGCGAACTCGCCGCCCTCGATCCGCATGGCCAGGTCGACCTCCTGCGCCGCCGTGAGGAGTGGGACCTTGCCGATCTCCTTGAGGTACATCCGGACGGGGTCGTTCGTGGGAGCCTTCAACACGTCGTCATCCCGCGGCAGACGGATCCCGACGAGCTCGCCCTCGGCTTCCACCTCTTCTCCGGGGACCTCGATGACCTCGATCCCTTCCTGGCGAAGATGCTCCTCGACCTGCGTCAGGAAGTCCTCGACTTGCTCCGGAGTCAGATCCTCGACGGGAAGCCCTTCCAGGAGGTCCTCGGAGGTGACGAAGCCTCCACGCTCACGGCCGCGAGCGACGATGACTTCCTTGGCTTCGTCGATGCTGATCGTCTGGACAGGATCGGGAACGACTTCCTCGATCGAATCTTCGGCGATCGGATCTTCCGTCATGGGCTCAGAAGACTATCGGGGTGAATTTATGCGGGCGTCCGAAGCCATGGCCGTGATTCGCATCAGGATGCCCAACAGTTTCCCAGATGATTCGGCTCCTGCCCCGTCCGAGGCAAGATCGACGAGAAGTTACCGAACCAAGGGTAACTAAGGGGATGTCCCACCGTCGTCTCCTGTGGCGTGGAGCCGGCGGCGCGTTCCCTCCAGCCTGACGAACTGCTCGTACAGCGCGTCGTACTCCTCGGAGGCCTTGAGCGGATTGAGGCGCTCCAGCCGCTTGCGGATGTCCTCCGCCTGACGCTTCAAGGCGAACTCCTCCAGCCGGAGGAGCACTTGATCCACATATTCGGAGGTCACGTCGCCAACAGTGGTGATCGGCTCGACGGCGAGTGCAGCAAGCAGCTTCCCGACCTGTTCGCCGCGGCTCCGTTCCTGTGCCTTCTCGACGAGTGCGGCCGGCCCGGCGCCCGAGCCGGTCAGGATCAGCTCGAAGCAAGAGCGATAGCCAGCCGTGGCGAAGTGTTCCGGGGTCAGCTGAGGAAGCCGACCGACGCACAGCGCCGGCGCCTGGATCAGGAGCTTCAAGGTCTCTCTCTCCACCTTCTGAGAGGGGGGGACGCGGGTTCCTCTCGGTGCTTGTTCGGCCTCCCCGCCACTCTCGACCAATCCCTGGAGCTCGAAGAGGACAGCATTCTCGCTGATGGTGGTCCTCCCCACCTTGTCGGCAGTGAGCACGGCGTATTTCTCCCGGAGTACCGGGTCGCGGATCCGCTTGAGGATCTGATCGATGACGATGCGAACGGCACGCATCTGATCCTCAGGTGATGTCAGATCCCGGCCGCGGAGCGCTCGGTCGATCATGTACTCGAGGAGAGGGGTTGCCTGCTCCGCCAGCTCCGCGAGCCGCTCGCTCGCTTCGACGCCGACGGCCAGGACGAAGTCGGCCGGATCCTTGCCCTCCGGTAGAACGAGGACGGCCAGCTCGACGGGATGATCCTCGAAGAATTGGAATGCTCGTTCGGCTGCTCGGGCGCCAGCCTCGTCCGAGTCGAAGGCCAGGACGACCTTCTCGCCGAACCGCGACAGCAATCGGACGTGATCCTCACCGAGGGCCGTTCCGCACGTAGCCACCGCCGCGTGGATACCTGCCTGGTCCAGGGCGATCACGTCTGTGTATCCCTCAACCAGGAACGCTCGGCCGAGGCGGGTGATTTCGGCCTTGGCCCGGTTGAGGTTATAGAGGAGGTTGCCCTTGTGGTAGACCGACGTCTCGGGCGAGTTCACATACTTCGCGGCGTTCGGCGGCGCGTTCCGCCCCGCCACGAGCCTGCCACCGAAGCCGACGGGGTTCCCGGATAGATCGTGGATGGGGAACATGACCCGGCCGCGAAATCGGTCGCGGAGCGCCCCACCGGAGTCCTTGGCCACGAGTCCGGCCTCCACCAGGAGCTCCGGAGAGAAGCTCCTGGACAGGCGTTTGAGCAGGAAGTCAGAGTAACCGGGGGCATATCCAAGCCCGAACGTCTGGACGCTCTCGTCGGAGATCCCCCGAACCGCCAGGTAAGCCCTGGCCTCGGCGGCTTCACGGCCCTCAGTCAGCATCCGGTGGTAGAGCCCGGCCGCGTCTGAGATTGCACGATGAAGAGCCTGCCGGCGACCTGCCACCCGGCGATCCGTCGGCGATTGCCCCTCGTATCTGAGCGTGATTCCCGCGGGGCCGGCCAATCGTTCCACCGCCTCGACGAAGCTCAGGTTCTCGACCTTCTGCACGAACTTGAACACGTTCCCCCCCTCGCCGCAGCCGAAGCAGTAGTACACCTGCTTGGACGGGCTCACCGACAGAGAGGGCGTCTTCTCGGCGTGGAAGGGGCACAGGCCGACCATCGAGTCGCGTCCCGCCTTCCTGAGTTGGAGGTGCTGCGAGATTGCCTGGACGATATCGGTTCGCTCCCGAACCGCGTCCACATCCTCTTGGCGGATCAGCCCCGCCATGCTGCTCCTTCCCTGTTCCGACCCGTTACAGCAACCAGCGCTGGGGAAGGAAGAGTTGCTCGTATGTGCGAAGGGCGAACCGGTCCGTCATCCCCGCTATGTAGTCGGCCACCTGTGTGGGCAGGTCGTCCGAGACAGGCGGATTTCCCCTGACTCCTCGCTCCTTCGAACGAGGTCGGTCACCAGGTTGTCGATACGCTGTCCATGCGTCGACCCGAGAACGTTGGTTGCCTTCCTTGGGACCTCGCTCGGGTCGAGCAATCCCGCGCGGATGGCGTCGTCGACGTCGTGATTCACGTACGCGATGCGATCGGCGAACCTGGCCACCTGACCCTCGAGGGTGGAGGGCAGCGGCATCGACCAGGTGTGGTTCAGGACGCCGTCCCTGACCTCCCAGGTCAGGTTCAGGCCGCGGCCGTCCCGTTCCAGCTGGTCCACCACACGAAGACTCTGCTCGTTGTGGCGGAAGGGCCGACCCAGGAAGGGGGTGAGCGCCTCTTCCCCGAGGTGCCCGAACGGGGTGTGCCCCAGGTCGTGGCCGAGTGCGATGGCCTCGGTCAGATCCTCGTTCAGCCGCAAGGCTCTCGCGGCGGTCCTGGCGATCTGGGCCACCTCGAGCGTGTGGGTGAGGCGAACGCGGTAGTGGTCGCCCTCGGGAGAGACGAAGACCTGGGTCTTGTGCTTGAGGCGGCGGAAGGCCTTCGAGTGGACGATACGGTCGCGGTCCAACTGGAACGCGGCGCGGAGGGGATCGGCCTCCTCTTCTCGTTCTCGGCCCTTGGTCTCCGAGGAAAGGACGGCCATGTCCGAGAGTGTCTGCCGCTCGATCTCTTCGGTGCGCCCTCGCGCGCTCAGCCTGGAAAAACCCACGACGGCCACAGGGTAGCACCCCCCTTCCGCCGTCCCTCAGGTGGTCGGCTGGGGCGGTCATCATTCTCACTTCCTCGGACGCCCGACTACTTTCCGAAGACCCGGTAGTACAGATAGGCGAACGTCTCTCGCGAGTAACCGGAGAGCCGGGTCCCCTCGCTCCTCGCCGCCGAATGCCAGGTTGCCGACACGTAGGCCTGGATGCCGAGGTCACGAGCCATCTTGCGAATCCTGAGGTTGTGCCATGGGTCGGATACCAGGAAGGCCGACTTCATCCCCCGCCGCCGCATGTAGGAGGCGGCCGCTTTTAGACTCTCCAGTGAGTTGTTACCGATCGGCTCGGCGGACACGTCCGCCTCAGGGAGCTCCCGGGTCACCAGCCATGAACGCCCCGCCTCTGCCTCGGTGGTCCGGTCGCCGGGCTTCTTTCCTCCGAGAACCAGCACTTTGTCCGAGAAGCCCTTCCGGAACAGCGTGGCGGCTTGCCGGAGCCGTCCCTGGAACGTCAGCGATGGCCGCCCGTTGTACTCGGCTGCACCCAACACCAGGATGACATCGGCGTGGCCGACCCGCCGGGCCTCGTCGACGTGGGCCGCACGCCACACCGCGACCCCGGCGGCCATCAGTACCCCAAACAGACCAAGGAGGATGATGAAGGTGACCGTCAGGAGGCGGTGGCGCCCGAGAAACCCCACAAGGCGAATGTAACAACAGCGGTGCATGGGGGCTTGTGGAGGTCGCTCCCCACGCATCGCTCTGGCTCGGATTCAGCTCGGTCAAGGTCTGCGCAGGATCAACATTCCCCCCTTCTTCGCAACCATCAGGTAGATGCCTCCGTCTGGCCGCAGGGCGAGGTACCGGCCCTGAGCCTCATCGCTGATGCCAGGGTTGGGTAGTCGTTCCCACAGGACTGGCGATCGGCCCAGTCGCAGAAGCCAACGGCCCCCGCCGTAACGGCTTGCATCTCGGGGGCGCGACGGCGTGAGCATCACATACATGAGTACGTCGTCCCCTGATGTGACCATGTTCCCCGGCCCCACTTCCGCAGGAAGCGACCGGCCTGCCGGCCGCCCGTCGGTTCGGACCTCCACATGGAACGGTTGAACGAATGCTTGGCCTGGAGCCAGGTATTGCAGCTTGAAGTCCTGGTCGGTACCTGAAGGGAGGCGCTGGAGCTCGATCCACGAACCTTTTCCGTTGGGAAGCCCGGGCACCTGTTCCGGCGGGCGGGGCGGTACCCACTGGAAGAAGCCACTGGGCCCGTCGTCCACGAAACCCTGATCCGGATTGACAAGTCCTCCGACGAGGATGGTGAGTGCACCCTCGGAAGGGAAGATCTCCGCAACCCACAGGCTTCGGCCCTGAAGTTGCGGCCTCAGGTATTCAATGTCTCCGTCTCCATCGGTCTTGACCTGCGCGATCGGGCCTCCGGTCGGATCGAACAGCGCGTACAGCCGATCATCGGACAGCACGATGTCGCGAATGCGGCTTCGGGTTTGGCCGATCGATACCCCCCGAGGAGGTCTCGGCACCTTGATCGCACCAAGGAACCTCCCTACCGACGAGTAGTGGGCGAGCCGGTCCTTCCACCGATCCGCGATCCATACGGAGCCATCGGCGGCGACGGCAAACGATGACGGCTGGCTGTTCACGGACTCGTGGAAGAACTTGAATCCGAGCTCGGAGGATCGACGGCCAAACGGGACGAAGAAGAGCTTCTGCCACCTTGCAGGCCTCTCCGAGAGCTCTGCCCTCAGGACGAGCCGCTCGGAGACGACAGGCGAAGCTGATGGTGTCGGGGAAGAGCGGACAGAGTTAGTGGGGGTGGCCATGCTTGGCGTTACGACGGGGCCACCGCGCGTGCAGCTCGCGGCCAGCGCAAGGACGGCACCAATGGCCACCCCCGACCTCCTCAAGGAACGGTCACCACCCGCGGTTGGGAGGCTCCCATCTGACACTGCGGATAGCAGTCGGGCGTCCAGTTCTTTCGTCTCACCCCCACGTAGGACGAGTTGTACCGATAGCTCTCCAGCCATTCGCCTGTGCCGTATGCGTCACCCTTCGCTTCGATGATGTAGTCGGTGTTCGAACTCGGGCTGACTCTGTTGGACAGCAATCCAACGTGGCCGTTCTTGGCGAACGCATCCATGTATATGGTCGTCTTGCGACTCTTGTCCGGGAGCTTGATGAACGGATACGTCGAGGCCGGTGAGTGGTAGTCGTAGGTCGTGTATGGGCCGTGGACGTTCTCGAGCTTGTCGTAGTACGTGTACCGGTTGTCGCCAGGATTGCGTAACTCCCAGCTCTTGAAGGTCAGCCCCGAACAGTCGGGCCCCTCTCCATTGGAATCGGGTGCGTTGGGCGTGTCATCACGGTTGTTGTCGTTCCAGCAACCCCCGCCCCACTCGTAGCCCTCTCCCTTGGCCACGATCGCGTATGCAAGGGCGTCCTTGCGCCTGTGGTGATCGTCGGAGGCATGGTTCGTCCGGCAATTGTTGCTGACGAAGGATGCGCGGGCTGGCCCGGCAGTCAAGCCGAGGAAGATCAACACCATTGAGGCGACCGCGGCCATTGCCACGGGCCCGCTGACAGCTCGCTTCATGACTCCCCCTTCAGTTCGAACCGTACGATGCGAATGCCCGCGGAGCCGGTGACCAACTGGTAGAGGCTGCCGTCGGGCCCCAATCGGAAGCGCGACATTGGCCACGTGTCCACGAAGCCTCGGCTGGGCACGGCGAAGGTTTCCGCGACGCGGCCTCTCGAGATGTGGATCACCTGGAAGTGGTCGGCCTGCTTCGGCCTGGACCGCCATACCCTGACGACGACCACGTACCCGCCGCCCCCATCCGACTCGGCCAGAGCTACTTCGCCGAAGCGGGCAGCCGACCGAAGCTCCACCGCCGCGTGTACTCTGCCATCGCGGACGGTACCGAGCCTGACGAATCTCTCCGTGCCAACCCGCAGCACTCGCTCGCCCGAAGCCAACGGTCGTCCCGAGATCGGAGTGAGCTGGGCGGCGCGGCCCCCGCTCGCGGGGATACGAACCCACGCATCGAGCGGCAGGAGCTCCCCGTAGGCGGTGGAGCCGGCCGTCCTCACCTGTGAGAGGACACCCGTGCCGAGCGACACGGAACCGAGACTTCTGCCGGAGCGACTGAGCCGTGTCACGCCGACGACGCCCCCACGGACGTGGGCGACATAGGCTGTGCCGTCGGGCGCCACGGCGACGTCGGCCGACTCGAGCTGCACCGACCTCTGCCGGAGAAGGCGATTCCCCTTGAACTCCGCGAGACGCCCCTGCAGCGTGTCCAGCAAGTGGACGTGGCCGGCTCGATCCACATCGAACGCCGGCGGACCAAGCGCGGGGGATTCGCGCCCCAGCGCCAGACCGACCCGTCCGGGTCCGCTCCCCCATGGAGCGGACAACATCGATTGTCCTCTCCTCGACCGTCCGAACGGGATGATGGGGACCGTCACGAGACGGATCTGACGACTCACATAGAACCTGAGGGGCGGTCCGGCATCGCTCGCCGGGAGGGATGTGGTGACGTCTCCCGCGTGTGCCTGGAGGAAGAAGGCAACCGATTGATCGGTGGAAGAGGCCGAAGCTCTGGCGGCCGGAGCAGACAGATCGACGGTGAGCCCCGGCTTCGCTGCAGCCGTCTGGAAGCGCCAGGCGTCGCCGGTTCCGGCGCGGACCCCGAGCGAGAGCTCCGCGTCACACGCTCGCCCGCGGGCCGTCACGCAGACCACGTGCACTGGCATGGCGACCGACTCCCCTGCTTTCACCAGCACGGGAGCTTGGTAATAGATCTGAACCATCCGGACGGTGTCCTCCGATGCTCGTCGCCGGGCCTGCCCCGCGGCCCGAGCCGAGCCTGGCAGCGCCCCAGTGATCAGTGCGACCACCATCAAGCTGGTCAGCACCCTCCATCGTTCTTTCACCGCACACCTCCTCGGGAAGGGCTGATCCCTGGCGGGAAGGTGGCGGGGAAGGTGCAGTCGGGGAAGGCAGGCCTGCGGGCCGGACCTGGCGATCAGACTAGCGGAGACGAACGTATGTTTGTATCCCCAGGCCGGGGGAATCTGGCCGTGGGGCGGGGGAAATCCACGCCTGAGACGGTCGCACTACCGTCGGCCCACTCTAGCCGCTACTTCGAGGCCACCTCGGCGTTGCCCAGCGCCCCTTGTCCCGCCGCCAGGCGGGCCGTCTCCACCCTGAACGGCGAGCACGACACATAGTCCAGAAGGATCTCGTGGCAGAACACCACGGAGGCCGGGTCTCCACCGTGCTCTCCGCAGATGCCCAGGTGCAGTTCCGGCCTCACCGCCTTCCCTGCGCCCACTGCCATCTGCATCAGGCGGCCCACTCCCCCCCGGTCGATCGTCACGAAAGGATTGGCAGGCACCAGTTTTCGTTCCTCGTACATGCCGAGGAACTTCCCGATGTCGTCACGGGAGAACCCGAAGGCCGTCTGGGTCAGGTCGTTGGTCCCGAAAGAGAAGAAGTCGGCCACCTCGGCGATCTCACCGGCCACGATCGACGCGCGGGGCAGCTCGATCATCGTGCCCCAGTGGATCGGAAGCTCGACCCTGCGACGCTCCAGGATCTCCTTGGCCACCGGCTCCAGCTCTTCGCGCATCTGGCGAAGCTCTTCCTGCGTGGCCACCAGAGGAATCATGATCTCGACCTCCGGGTCTCCGCCGGCCTCCACTCGATCGCAGGCGGCCTCCACGATGGCCCGCACCTGCATCGCGTACAGTCCTGGCTTCACGATGCCCAGCCGAACGCCTCGCAGCCCCAGCATCGGGTTGGCCTCGTGCAGCTCCTCCACCTTCGAGAGCATGATGCGGGCGTCGTCCAGCGAGAGCTTCTCGTCGCGCAGCGTCACCGAGTCCTCGCCCCGCTCCTCCCCTAGGGCGACGGCAACTGCCAGGTCGACGTGGTTCGGGAGGAACTCGTGAAGCGGCGGATCGAGCAGCCGGATTGTGACCGGGAGCCCGTCCATGGCATCGAGGATGCCCACGAAGTCATCGCGCTGTAGAGGAAGCAGGGCCGCGTATGCCTGCTCTTCCTCTTCCGTTGTGTCGGCGAAAATCATCTTCCGGACGGCGGCCACGCGCTCCTCGCCCAGGAACATGTGCTCGGTCCGGCACAGCCCGATCCCCTCGGCTCCCCGGGCCCGGGCATTGGATGCCTGGTCCGGCGTGTCCGCGTTGGCCCGGACCCGCAGCCGCCGCTTCTCATCGGCGAGCTCCATGTAGGCCTGGAACGCCTTCCAGATCTTCTCCTGGCGCGCCTCCTCGTCGCCCTCCACCGCACGCTTGAGCGGGGGATCCTCGAGATCGAGCTGCTTGAGATAGACCGTTCCGTCGGTCCCGTCGATGGTGACCCAGTCGCCTTCTTGAACCTTCGAGCCGTCCAACGAGAACGCCCTTGCCCCGCGCTGGATCCGAATCTCGTCGGCTCCACAGACGGCCGGGATCCCTTCCCCGCGGGCGACCACAGCCGCGTGGGAGTTCGTCCCCCCGGCGCTGGTCAAGATGCCCTGGGACCGGATCATCCCGTGGTAATCGTCCGGTGTGGTCTCCCGCCGCACCAGGATGACTTTCTCTCCGCGTTCGGCCCACTCCTCCGCGGCGTCAGCCGTGAACACCACGCGACCGACGGCTGCCCCGGGCGACGCGTTCAAACCCTTCGTTGCGGGGTTCTCTGAAGATTTCTGCTCGGCCTTGATCACGGGTTTGAACAGTTGCTCGAGCCGGTTCGGATCGAGCCTGAGCAGCCCCTCCTCCCTATCGATCAGGCCCTCCTGCCACATGTCGTATGCCATCACCCATTCGGCGAAGGAGGTGCGCTTCCCCACGCGCGTCTGGAGGAACCACAGCTTGCCGCGCTCGATGGTGAACTCGATGTCACACATGTCGCGGTAGTGCTTCTCCAGGGTGTCCATTCCCCGTCGAAGCTCGTCCCAGGACTTCGGATCGAGCTCGGCGAGCTCCGTCAGCTTCAGCGTGTTCCGGATCCCCGCCACCACGTCCTCGCCCTGGGCGTTGGGAAGGTAGTCGCCGTATGACTCCTTCTCGCCCGTGGCGGGGTTGCGGGTGAACGCCACGCCCGTGCCCGAGTCCTCGCCCATGTTCCCGAAGACCATGGCCACGATGTTCACCGCCGTGCCCAGGTCGTCGGAGATCTTGTTCTGGCGACGGTACGCCACGGCCCTCGCACCGTTCCACGACTTGAAGACGGCCTCGATGGCCTTCTGGAGCTGCATCCGGGGATCCTGAGGGAAGTCCTCCCCCGTCACGCTCTTGACGATGTCCTTGAACTCGTCGGTCAGTCTGTTCAAATCCCCTGCGTCCAGATCGGTGTCCTTGGCTTCCTCGCCCTTCGTGGCCTTGGCCTCGTCCAGCTTCTCCTCGAACTTGTCGGCGTCGATCCCCAGCACGATCTTCCCGAACATCTGGACGAACCGGCGATACGAGTCCCAGGCGAAGCGCTCGTTGCCGGTCTGCTCGGCGAGCCCCTGGACCGATTTGTCGTTCAGCCCCAGGTTCAGGACGGTGTCCATCATCCCGGGCATGGAGAACTTGGCACCCGACCGGACCGACACCAGGAGCGGATCACGGTCGTCCCCCAGGGTCGTCCCCATCGCTTTCTCGAGGCCGCGAAGGTGTTCCTCGCACTCCTCGATCAAGCCGTCGGGAAACGATCCCTTGGCCAGGTACGACAAGCACGCTTCGGTGGTGATGGTGAACCCCGGCGGCACGGGCAGCCCGATATTGGTCATCTCCGCGAGGTTTGCCCCCTTCCCCCCGAGGAGGCCCTTCATGTCCCTGTTGCCTTCGTTGAAGTCGTAGACGAACTTGTTGATGGTTTTCGTGGCCATAGCTAGAAGCCTCCCAGCGTTCCCTCGATCCCGTCCAGTCTACCGGCAGGGCCGTTCCGGCTCAGGAGCGACGGGTCAGGCCGATCGGCCCAGGAACCGATCGCTCTCCGCCTTCGCGTTGACCGTCGGCTGGTCAGCGTGGTTTCTTTGCTGGACTAAAGCCATGCCGGTATCGGAATCCAGCTCGAAAGTCGTCTATGAGGCGCTCAGGGCCTCTGGGGTTCGCCTCGTATCAGCCCTACCCGAGACCTGGCTCGTCCACCTGATCCGGATGGCCGACGACGACCCCGAGATGATCCTGGTGCGATTGGCCAAGGAAGAGGAGGGCGTGGGGATCTCCATGGGTGCCCACCTGGCGGGGCTGCAGACTGCCATGCTCATGCAGAACCATGGGTTCTTCGCCGCGATCAACGGGATCATCTCTGGGGCCATGCTGTACAAGATTCCTCTGCTCATGCTGATCAGTGACCGGGGCTTCATGGGCGAGCGGGATCCCTGGCAGACGGAGGGCGGCAAGTTCACCAGGCGAACGCTGGATGCCCTCGGGATCGTGCAGGACGAGCTGACGCATCCGGACGACGCCGAGGGCAAGGTCGCCATGGCGATGACGCTGGCCCGCGCGTCACTTTCGCCGGTAGCCCTCCTCCTGTCGCGAGGCCTGATGTGGGAGGAGCCGGCGGCGTGACCCACCGGAAAGTCTCGTGGTGAAGCGGATCGACTGTCTCGAAACGATCTATGAGGAACTGGGCGACTGCGCGGTCGTCACCATCATGGGGGCGGTGGCCGTCGAGTTGTACTCGTTGGGGCATCGAGCGAACTTCTTCTATCTGGAGCATGCCATGGGCCTGGCCTCATCGATGGGCTTGGGGATCGCCCTCGCCCAGCCCAACCGAAAAGTCGTGGTGATCGACGGGGACGGATCGGTACTCATGAACCTGGGAGGCCTCAGCACGATGGCCCGATATGCCCCGCCCAACCTCACGCACATCGTGTTCGACAACGAGAGCCTGCTGTCAGTGGGCGGCTTCCCCACGGCAACCTCGACCGGCGCGGACCTCGCCGGGATCGCCCGCGCTTCCGGCATCGATGATGCCAAGCTGGTGAAAGACCTCGACGAATTCGCGGGCGCGGCCAAGAAGGCCATCGCCGGCGATCACCTCGCCTGCGTGGTGGCCAAGGTGGAGGCGGTCGGCCCGGCCAGCTTCCACATGGACCTGCACCTGTTGGAGAACCGGTTCGAGTTCGCACGGGCCCTCAGGCCACCGCTCCCTAAGGGAGACCTCATGTGACAACGCTCGCCTCGCTGATCGACGCGCTCGCTTCGGGAAGCGTTCGCGTCGTCGATCTCACCCAGCCGCTGTCGGAGACGACGCCGATCATCCAACTCCCCCCGCCGCTGGCGAACACGCCCGGGTGGACGATGCACGAGATCAGCCACTACGACGAACCGGGCCCGGCCTGGTACTGGAACTGGTTCGAGGGCGGCGAGCACGTGGGCACCCACCTCGACGCCCCGATCCACTGGGTCACCGGCAAGGACAAGGAGGACGTGTCGGAGATCCCGCCGGAACGGCTCGTCGGGCCGGCGGTGGTCATCGACAAAGTTGCGGAGGCTCGGGACAACCCGGACTACCTCCTCACCACCGATGACGTGAAAGCGTTCGAACGTGAACACGGTCCCCTACCGGAGGGCGGGTGGCTCTTGTACCGCACGGGCTGGGACTCCCGAGCCCACGACCAGCAGGCCTTCCTGAACGCCGACTCAGGCGGTGCCCACACTCCGGGGATCGCCATCGACTGTGCCCGGTGGCTTGCCGAGGAGACCCCCCTCGTGGGCCTCGGTGTCGAGACAGTGGGAACCGACGCGGGACAGGCCTTTTCCTTCGACCCCGCCTTCCCGTGCCACGCGTTCGTGCTCGGAGCCGGTAAATACGGCCTCACGCAGCTCGCCAACCTGGCCGAGCTGCCCCCGACCGGCTCGATCCTCATCGTGGCTCCGCTCAAGATCGTGAAGGGATCGGGCAGCCCCGCTCGCGTGTACGCCTTGGCGCCGGCGTGATGACCGGAGCGGTCGTCAGACAGCCGGGCGAAGTGGGGCAATCCCCTCATGGGCCGCCGGGCTCATTCCAGGTCCTGATCGATCCTGCTACCGGGAGCGAGCGGCTCCTCCAGAGAGTCCTCGAGCTTCCCTCTGCAGTGAGTGCTGCCGTCGGCCATGCGGGGGCCGAGGACGTTCTCTACGTGGGCCGGGGATCGGGTGTGCTGGTCACCGGGCTGGAGGAAGTACCGCATCCGGTGCGCCCCGGGTCTGCCGCACTCGTGCCCTCGAAGGTCCCCGCCTACTTCGTGAATACCAACGACGAGGCCCTCGTCGTGATCTCCGTTCTCTCTCCTCCACCTTTCGTTGGGGTGTTCACCATGGAGGTGCGGGACCTGCCCACGCCAACCGTCCACGAGGACGACCGCGATCCTTTGTCCGCGGGCGAGGATCGCTCCTTCAAGGTGCTGATCCAATCGGACCACGTCACCCAGTTCGTCGGGTTCATCCATAGGAGCAAGGCCCCACCGCACACCCACATCTACGAAGAGGCCCTCTACGTCCTGAGCGGCCAGGGCCTCGTGCACATCGAGGCCTCGACCACCCCTATCCGGCCCGGCACCAGCATCTTCCTCCCGCCCGGCACGTCTCATTGCCTGGAGAACCAGGGCCTTGGGTTGTTGAAGGTCCTCGGCGTGTTCAGCCCTCCCGGCTCCCCCGCGGACAAGGTGCATCAGAGCGGCTAGACCAAGACCGCCTTAGTGCAACCGGATAGCTTTGTTACGGGTTTAGTACGTGTGGAGCGGCGATGATCCGGACTGTGATTGAACCGGTCGACCGAATCCTTCGGTGCCGATCCGGGACGGCCAAGGCGCCTGTCTCCACGGGCTCCGGGCCCCCGCGTGAGATGAGAGGGTGGATGAGGTGAACAAGGGCATCCGCGAGCTCCCTCGCCTACTGGTCGATAGGGCTCGTGCCTTCCGGGAGATTCGCGCCCGGACACTCCGTTGGGGCAAGCGCCGGGTGGGCCTGACCATCCTCTTCGGGTTGGTGGCGATAGCAGCCATCGGAGCGGGCGGCTTCGCCACCGTCCGTACCTTGGCTGGCGCCGGACCACAGAACCCCGGGCACCGATCCCCGACACCCGGCCTATCGGCGAAGCTCGTGCCGACCCCGCCTGCCTCGATGCCGGCCCCCTCCCCGTCCCCCAAGATCCTGGCTAGGGCTTTCGTGCCCACTTCGATGGCGTTGTTCGACGACCGTCACGGGCTCATCGCCGGACACATCGAAGAGGAGGCCGGTTCACTTCTCGGCTGCCCGCCGGGGTGCAGGGGCCTCATTGGTGTCACTAGGGACGGTGGGCAGTCGTGGAAGGTCTCCTACAAAGGGCCCCGGGCGATCGCGGATGTCACGACCTTCGGTGACCGGCTGGCCTGGGCGACGATTGCCGATTGCGACGGCGTCCTCCGGCAGTGCACCGGCGCAGGCATCCTTCACAGCGAGGATGGCGGCCTGACCTGGAAGGTGATCGGCAATGCCGGGGTCTTCAGCCCGAGTTTCGTCTCGCCCCTCGATGGTTGGGCCATCAGGGCCTCACGCGACGTGGCCCCCCGGAAGCTGGTGGGCTCATTCGACGGTGGGGCAACCTGGCGCGACACCTTCGATCCCTGCCCGAGGAGCGTGGTCCTTCAGAGCGTCCGATTCGTCACCCCGAGACACGGGTGGGTTCTGTGCGGTGGCGAGTCGGGCGCGGGCCAGCAGGCCAAAGCGGTCCTCGAGACCATCGACGGCGGGGCGATCTGGCGGATGGCCTCGGCGGCCCTAGTCGCACCAAAGTTACAGCTCGTAGGCGGCGGCCTCGGCGGCTCCGGGTACGGGCACGGCATCTTCTTCCTTCCCGATGGACACGGGTGGCTGTGGATGGGACGGGAATACTCATATTTCACCGCAGACGGCGGTCGCTCCTGGAAACCCATGGGCGATATCACGGCTCCCGATGTCAGGGAGCCCGTAGGCGCCTGTTTCACGTCGGACTCGAGCGGGTTCGTGCTGCTCTGGGATTCAGCGCGTGGCGGCTACTCGCTCCTGCACACGGGCGACGGTGGCGTGAGATGGGAGCAAGTCTTCTCAGGGCCGCACGCCTCAGGCACGCACGGCTGCGCTGTCCAGCAGGCGGAGGGTGGCCTTGTCGGAGGCGAATAGGACGGTGACAGAGGTGCCCTCGCGCACCACCTTCGCCAACCGCTTCGATATCCAGCGTTCGATCGTACCCGAGAACTCCCGAGCGTCCAGTTCGGTGTCCCAGGCCGTTATGAGCAGGACTGCGGTCCGGGACCCCTTGCCGAAGGCGCGGTACTGGCCGCCGTCCCAACCGGCGGCTGCTTGCCGGGCCTCGGGGGCGGGGAGCTCAAGCTGGAACATGTCCCGCAGGAATCCCTCGCCCACGTCGGAGAAGTCGGTGGCCTTCCAGCCCTTCCCCAGCTTGGCCGAGATGTCGGGGGCCCGAACGTCCCGAGGGGCATCCTTGGGGTACTTGGCGGGGTGAAGGATCTGCTCGGTGGAGACGGGTGGGTGGCGCAAGACCTTGTCGAGGGCGCTCAGCCCACCTCCAGCAATAATGGTCTCCACGAACGACTGTCCCGCAGCGTAGGGGAAGGCGAACTCCGCCTGCACGAACCTGGGAACCGACGCCGGAGCGGGAGGGATGCTGGCCGCTTCACGTTGGATCTCCAGGATCTCGTCGTTCGACAGGTTCGCCCGGGCCCACCGGATCTGGGACTCCACGGCGTCCCCTTCGATCAGCGACAGGAACGCCTCGGCCCGGTCGTCCCGGCACGTCCGGTTCAACCGATCCAACCTCCCGAGCCCGAAGTTCTGATCCTGCAGGGCGTGGGTCAGCTCGTGCGCGAGGGTGAACCGGGCGAGCGGAGAGAAGGCCTGGTTGCTCTGGAACACGAGTCTCCGCGTCTGCGTGTCGTAGAACCCCAGGATCTGGCTCGTCCCGAAGTCGAGCACGGCCTTGTACAGGTCGGTGCCGGCCGGCAGAGCCCCCATCGTGATGAGCGCCCGCTCCTCGGCCGCCGCCTGCGCCTTCGGGTACTGGTCCTGATAGGCGCGGGTCAGCATCCTGGCCATCTCCCGTCGTGACACGGGCTCAGGTGAGACCGGTCGCCTGAACTTCAGGCCTCGCTCGGTCTGGACCTGGTCAGCGATCTTGGCGATGGGGGGCGGAAGGACGCCTCCCTTCTGCTGGCCGGGCTTCTCCGGTGGAGGGGGCTTGCACAGTGGATCGACTACGGGGGAACTGGAGGGTGATACCAAAGGCGACCCAGGAGCCGCCGGCGAGGCGGATCCCGAGGCAACCGGTGCTGGCTTGGCCCCGGTGCACGCGCCCGCCAGAAACAGGGCTGCCAGGAGGGCAGTGAGCGCCCGACGAGTGACGATGGGAGGGGTCACCGCGGAGGGCGGAGCACCACGGCGACGATGGTGAGGACGACCGCTCCGGTGGAGAGCCCGATCGAGGTCAGGGGGGCGACCTTGCTTCCCGGGGAGAACTGACCGACGGCGACGGCGACCGTTGCCCCGAGGAACAACACGAACCCGGCGATGTACAACCGCATCGACGTGATCTGCATCGACCGCGGATGCGACCGCGCATCCGGCACCGGAGCGGAAGGAGGCACGTCCGAGGACTCGGAGGACCGGATCTTCAGCGCAATCGCTCCTCGAGATATCCGACCAGGTTGTCGATGGGCAAGCGGTCCTGGGCCATGCTGTCCCGGTCTCGCACGGTCACCTGCCGGTCGTTCAGGGTCTCGAAGTCGATCGTCACACAGAAGGGCGTCCCCGCCTCATCCTGCCTGCGATATCGGCGCCCGATCGACCCGGCATCGTCGAAAGTGCTCATCCACCTGTTCTTCAGCTGATCGAGGACGCCCCTGGCCTCCGGCACCAGGGCTTCGTTCCTGGACAGTGGCAACACGGCGACCTTCATCGGCGCCAGGCGCCGATGCAGGGCCAGGAGCGTGCGCTTCTCCGTGCCCCCGGATGCGGTCGGCGCCTCCTCCACCCGGTAGGCGTCGAGCAGGAACACCAGCATGGCCCGATCGACGCCCAGCGCCGGTTCCACCACGAACGGGATATACCGGCGATCGTTCTCCTGGTCGTAGTAGGACAGATCCTCCCCGGAGAACTGTTGGTGTTGCCTCAGGTCGAAGTCGGTCCGGTTGGCGATGCCCTCCAACTCGGACCAGCCGAACGGGAACTCGTATTCGATGTCGGTGGCAGCCTTCGCGTAGTGGGCCAGCTCGTCGGGCTCGTGCGGGCGCAGGCGCAGCTTTTCCTTGCGCACACCGAGATCGACGAACCACTGGAGCCGTTGGTTCACCCAGTACTCGAACCACTCCTCGTCGGTCCCCGGCTCCACGAAGAACTCCATCTCCATCTGCTCGAACTCGCGGGTCCGGAAGATGAAGTTCGACGGGGTGATCTCGTTGCGGAAGGACTTCCCGATCTGGGCAATACCGAAGGGGACCTTCAGTCGATTCGTCTGCTGGATGGTCTTGAAGTCGACGAACATGCCTTGAGCGGTCTCGGGCCTGAGGTACACGATGGCGCCCTCGTCCTCGACCGGGCCCATGTGTGTCTTGAACATCAGGTTGAACCGCCGGGGCTCGGAGAGCTTCCCGCCGCATTCCGGGCACTCCAGCTCACCCGAGGCGGCATCGACGGTCCCCTCCGTGTCGTGGCCGGAGGCGGTTCCCCAGCCGGGCACGTGGTCTTCGCGGAACCGGCGATGACAGTCCTCGCACTCCACCAGCGGGTCGCCGAACGAGGCCACGTGGCCGCTCGCCTCCCACACCCGCGGCGACATGATGATTGCTGCCTCCAGACCGACCACCTCGTCGCGCAGCTGGACCATCGACCGCCACCACGTCTGGCGGATGTTGCGGCGTATCTCCACCCCCAGCGGACCGTAGTCCCACGACGAACGAAGGCCTCCGTAGATCTCGCTGGATGGGAAAGCGATCCCCCGGCGTTTGGCCAGGGAGGTAAGGGCTTCCATGAGGTCGGCCACGAGGTCACTCCTTTCCCGGCCGCTGGTTGCAGCCGCTGGCGTGGCCACCATCATATTGGGGCAGTGTCGGGATTGACTGGACGGCGCCCCGGGCTTCTACGTGGAGATCGACGGCTTGGGGGGCCTGGCGGCCCGGTCCACCATGTCCAAGGCCTCCGGCGGCAGACCGTGCGTCCTGATGGCCGAGCGAAGCAGCTGCACGTAGGCGTCGGTGGGACGGACGTACGTCCCTTCCTGGTGCGCCACCCGGTAAGTCCAGGCGATCGCCGGACCCTCGGGGCCCTCCACCACCACGTCCTCCTTGCGGAAGAACGTCGGGTGTCCCTGGAACGCGTCGAGCCCGTGGGTCTCTCCTTCGGGCACCTCCCAGAGCACCCCCCATACGTGCGCGTCGGAATCCAGCTCGAGATTCGCCGCTCCGCCCTTCCACTCCGTCGAGTAGACGCTGAACGCCAGGCGAAACCCATCCAACCTGGCATATCCGAACAGCCGCGCACCTGGGACGCGGCGCGTCATGTGGCGGGGGTCCATGTTCGATCCGTAGGCGAAGTACAACTGCATGTCGTCCGATCATACGCCGCGTGAAGTAGGTGGGGTTGCCCCCGCTACTGGTCTTCGACTCGACCGAACCTGCGGTCGCGTTTCTGGTAGTCGCGGATGGCCTCGTAGAGATGTTCGCGATTGAAGTCGGGCCAGTACACGGGGGTGAACCACAGCTCCGCATACGCGGCCTGCCACAGCAGGAAGTTCGAGATGCGCATCTCCCCGCCCGTGCGGATGAGCAGGTCCGGATCGGGCATCTCCGAGTGATAGAGCCGCGCAGAGATGCTCTCAGCGCTGAGGCGCTTGCCTTTCAGCTTTCCGGCGTCGTGCTCAGCGAAGAGTCTCTTTACCGCGTCGACGATCTCCGTGCGACCCCCGTAATTGAACGCGATGGTGAAGTCCATCTTTGTGTTGTGTCTGGTCAGCTCCTCGGCCTGCTCCATGTCCTTCAGTACGGACTTCGGGATGCGCCAATCCTCGCGCCGGCCGAGGAACCGCACCCGGACATTGCGATCGTGCAGCTCGTCGCGCCGCTTGCGGAGGAGAGTGCGGTTGAAATTGAGGAGGAAGCGCACCTCTGAGGGTGGCCGCTTCCAGTTCTCAGTGGAGAAGGCATACACGGTGAGGCATGGCAGCCCGATGTCCAGGGCACCGAGGGCCACATCGTACAGGGCCTCCTCGCCGGCCTCGTGGCCCTTGGTCCTGGGGAGTCCCCGCTGCCTCGCCCACCGCCCGTTGCCGTCCATGACGATGGCGACGTGATGAGGAAGCCTTTCCAGGTCGAGGTCGGGGAGGAAGCTCATCAGCCGATCAGCACGGGATTCGGCTGGCGAGCGAGGAGCGAGAAGCTGCGCATCCGTCGCTCCAGGTGGTATTCGGCGAAGCCGTAGAGGATCGCCCTGGCCTCCCGGCGGACGTCGATCGCCGGTGTCATGTCGCCCGCTGAGACCAGGTCGATCCGGGCGAGCGCGTCCAGCCATCGAACGGTATGCTCTCCCACCCTTCCGGCATCGTGCTCCGAGCAGCCCTGGCACACCACCCCACCCTGCCCTGCCGAGAACCACCCGTGCGGGCCCGCCGCGCCACACACCGCGCACGCAGAGAGGCTGGGGTGGAATCCCGACAGGGAGAGCAGCTTGAGCAGGAAGCACTCGGCGACCGCGGCTGCGTCGCGAGGACGGGCTTCCAGCGCCCGCAGGCCGGAGAGCAGCAGGAGGAACAGGCGGACGTTTCGTTCGTGCTCCTCGGCGACCTTGTCCACGGACTCCAGCAGCATCTCCCCGGCCGCGATGAGCTCGAAGTTCCCCCGGATCGTCCGGAAGGGACTGACGATCTCGGCCTGCGTGATCGTGTCCAGGTTCCTACCTCTGTACAGGAGAAGCGAGACGTGGGTGAGCGGTTCCAGCCGCGCCCCGAACTTACTGTTCGTGCGGCGAATGCCCTTGGCCACCGCCCGCACCTTTCCGGAGCCCTGAGTGAGGATGGAGACGATCTTGTCGGCCTCACCCAGCTTGACCGCGCGCAGGACGATACCCTGTTCCTTGTACAGCGGCATGGCCCGAATGGTACCGCCCGTCACTCGTGCTCAAGCAGTGCTGCCGGCCGCGCGTGACCAAATCTCCACAGCAGCACCACGCCGGAGGGACCAGGAGATCCGAGCAGGTGGGTTCAGGCACCCATCGGATGCCACACTGTCTTCATCTCCATGAACCCGGTGATGGCGTAGAGGCTCTGGGCCGACTCGGAGAAGAAATCGGCTGAGCCGTCGTGGACGATGCGCTTCACGTTGCCCGCCGCCGTGGCTTCCACTTCGGCCCTCAGGTGCTCGGGCACCCCGGTCAGATCGACGGCATTCACGTCCATGTGCGAGGCGAGCCAGGGGACCAGCTCCTTCTTGTGGCCGGTCAGGACGTTGATCACCCCGGGAGGGACGTCTGAGGTGGCGAGCACTTCACAGAGCGTCACCGCCGGGAGTGGCTTCGCCTCGCTGGCCAACACCACGGTGGTGTTCCCACTGACCACGGCGGGGGCCAGGCGGGAGACCAGGCCGAGCAGCGGCGGCTGCTCGGGGGCGACCACGCCGACCACGCCGGTGGGCTCGGGGAAGGTGAAGTTGAAATAGGGCCCGGCGACCGGATTCACCGTCCCGGCGACGTGGTGGACCTTGTCCGACCATCCCGCGTACCATACCCATCGGTCGATCGCCGCATCGACCTCGCGCCCGGCTTTGGAAGACCCGGACACCTCGAGTTCTTCGATGAACTGGTCTCTGCGGCCCTCCATGAGCTCGGCCACCCGGTACAGGATCTGGCCGCGGTTGTACGGAGTGGCCCCCGCCCAGCCCTTCCACGCCGTGCGGGCGGCCAGCACGGCATCCCGGAGGTCCTTCCGGGAGGCTCGAGCCGGTCGGGCCAGCACGTCGCCTCTCCGATCGAGCACCGGGTAGGAGCGTCCTGACTCCGATCGCGGGAATGCGCCGCCCACGTACAGCTTGTAGGTCTTGCGAACGGTCAGGCGCTTCGGGCGGGGAGGGCTCATCGCCTTCCCCGCCTTCGCCCGGTGTCCCCCTTGCCTCGGCCACCCCCGTTGGGCTCCGTGAATTCGAGGTACGACTCCAGCCCGTGCAGCCCGCCCTCGCGGCCGAACCCGCTTTCCTTGTAGCCCCCGAACGGGGAGGAGGGATCGAACCGGTTGTAGGTGTTCGCCCAGATGACCCCTGCCCGCAGCCGTTCGGTCATCCACAGGATCCGAGAGCCCTTCTCCGTCCATACTCCGGCGGAGAGCCCGTATGGCGTGTTGTTGGCCTTCTCCAGTGCCTCTTCCGGCGTGCGGAACGTGAGGATCGAGAGCACCGGCCCGAAGATCTCCTCTCGGGCGATCCGGTGGGACTGCGACACGCCGGTGAACAGCGTGGGACGGAACCAGAATCCCCGATCGGGCAGCGCACACTCGGGCTGGTAGATCTCCGCGCCCTCCTCGACGCCGGCCTCCACAAGCTCCTCGATCTTCTGCAACTGTTGCCTGGAGTTGATCGCTCCAACGTCTGTGTTCTTGTCCAGGGGGTCGCCCACCCGCAGCGTCCGTAGCCGGTCCTTCAACTTGTCCAGAACGGGCTCGAACACGGACTCCTGGACCAGCAGGCGAGAACCCGCGCAGCACACGTGTCCCTGATTGAAGTAGATGCCGTTGATGATTCCCTCGACGGCCTGGTCCAGGGGGGCGTCCTCGAACACGATGTTCGCGGCCTTGCCCCCCAGCTCCAGGGTGAGGTGTTTCCCCGTGCCGGCCACGGCCCGCCGGATGATCTTGCCGACCTCGGTGGAACCGGTGAACGCCACCTTGTTCACCCCGGGGTGCTTCACCAGGGCTGCCCCGGTCTCTCCCGGTCCGGTGACGATGTTGACCACGCCCGGTGGCAGCTCGGCCTCCTGGATCACCTCTGCCAGCAACAGGGCCGTGAGCGGTGTGGTCTCGGCTGGCTTCAGCACGCACGTGTTCCCACAGGCCAGGGCGGGCGCCAGCTTCCAGGCAGCCATCAGGAGGGGGAAGTTCCAAGGGATGACCTGTCCTGCCACCCCCAGGGGCTTGGCCAGGCGGTGAGGGAACGCGTAGTCGAGCTTGTCCGCCCAGCCCGCGTAGTAGAAGAAGTGCGCCGCCGCCAGAGGCAGGTCCACATCCCGGGATTCCTTGATGGGCTTGCCCCCATCGAGAGACTCGAGGACGGCGAACTCACGGCTGCGTTCCTGGAGGAACCGCGCGATCCGGTACAGAAACTTGGCCCGGTCCCTGCCCCGCATGGCCCGCCAGTCGCTGTCGAAGGCATCCCGGGCTGCGGCCACCGCCGCCTCCACGTCCTCCGCCCCGGCCTCGGCGACCTTGGCGAGCTTCTCTTCGTTCGACGGGTCGATCGTGTCGAAGTACCGGCCCGACAGCGCCTCTACGAACTTGCCTCCGATGAACAACCCGTACCGATCGCTGATCGAGACGAACTCGCGCGATTCCGGCGCCGGCGCGTACTCCCAGGCTGGGACTCTTTCCGGGGTTCGTTCGTCTCGTCGCTCGATCTCGGACACTTTCTCTCCCTGGTCAGTCGACAGTGAAGTAATCGGGGCCCTGGTAGGCGCCGGTCCGCTCCTTCTGGATCTGCATCAGCACATCGTTCAGGAGCGTGGACGCTCCGATCCGGAACAGGTCCTGGGTCATCCAGTGGGAACCCAGCGTCTCGTACAGCAGGACCAGGTATTGGACGGCCTGCTTGGCCTGGCGGATTCCACCGGCCACCTTGATCCCTACCCGTCTCCCGGTCTCGTGATAGAAATCGCGGGCCGCTTCCATCATGCACAGCGCCGCGGGGAGCGTCGCTCCCGTCGAGAGCTTCCCCGTGGAGCTCTTGATGAAGTCGCTGCCGGCCGCCATCGCCAGGACCGAGGCGCGTCGGATCTGATCGTAGGAGCCGAGCTCGGCCACTTCCAGGATCGTCTTCAGGTGGGCATCCCCGCAGGCTTCCTTCGACGTCGCGACCTCCTCGAAGGCCTGGCGGTACCGGCCGGACAGGAACGCCGAGCGATTCAGGACGATGTCGATCTCGTCCGCTCCCATGGCCACCGCGTCCCGGATCTCCGCCAAACGACCCTTGAGGGGAGCCAGGCCGCTGGGGAAGGAGCCGGCCACGCTGGCCACGTGTACCCCTGTTCCCTTCAGCCGGCCCACGGCTATGGGAACGAGCTCCGGGTAGAGACACACCGCGGCCACGGACGGGGCCGAGGGGTCGGTCGGATCGGGGTGAACGGCCTTTGCGCACATGGCCACGATCTTGCCCGGGGTGTCCTGGCCCTCCAGAGACGTCAGGTCCATGCAGCGGATCGCCAGGTCGAGCGCCCACAGCTTCGAGTCGCGCTTGATCGAACGCTTCGCCAGCGAGGAAGCCCGCTCCTCCAAGCCCACAGCGTCGACAGCAGCGGTTCGAGCCACCAGGGCGACCGCCTGCGCGGCGGTGAAGCCCGGGGTATCCGGTGCGGAGGTACTCGCGCGCTCGATGTCGGTAGAGGGTGTGGCCATCGCGCCTAGCCCGGCTAGGAAGATATCTATGGTAGTCCTGCGTTACCCTTCCAACGCTGAGGACTACGTATCGCTTCCGGCGCTCTCGAGATCCGACCGTCCGAAGCCGTCCACCAACAGCTCCGAAAGGGCCCATACCTTCCGTGTTCCGTCGGTGCCTTCCGAGACCACGGTCATGTCGGCGCCGAACTCGTACAGGAACTGGCGGCATGCCCCACACGGTGATGCCGGCCCGGTAGCCGAGCTAGTCACCGCGACGGCGTCGATCCTCCTCGCCCCCGCTGCCACGGCCGTGGATGCGGCCACCCGTTCCGCACAGATCGAGAGCCCATACGATGGGTTCTCGACGTTCGCACCCGAGAAGATCCCCCGGTCGGTGGAAACCGCTGCTCCCACACGGAACCGGCTGTAGGGAGCGTAGGCGTGCTCTCTCGCGGCTCGAGCCCGAGCCATCAGGTCGTCGAGGTCCGCCTCGTCACGGCTCTGTGCGGCGGCCCGCTCACTCAACGGCGACCTCCGCCTCCTCCGGATGCCTCTCCCGCTTGATCAGGACCTTCGAGATGCGCCGCCCCTGCACCTTCTCCGCGATGAACGTGAGGTTGTCGAACCTGACGGTCTCCCCCTGGGTGGGGACCGAGCCGAGCAGGCCGTACATGAGACCAGCCACGGTGTCCCATTCGTCATGGGGTAGGTCCACGTCGAGGAGCTCGTTCACGTCGTCGATCGACAGGCGCCCGTTCACGCGGTAGGTGTCCTCGTCCACCGGCTCCATCTGGGGCTCTTCTCGGTCGTACTCGTCGGCGATCTCCCCCACCAATTCCTCCAGGAGGTCCTCGATGGTGGCAAGACCGGCAACCGATCCGTACTCGTCCAGGCAGATGGCGATGTGCACCCGGCGCTGTTGCATCTCCCGAAGGAGCTCGGACACCTTTTTCGTCTCCGGCACGACGTATGGCTCGCGCATGATCGTGTCGAGAGCGACGTCTCCCTTGCCGGCGTGAAGGTGGCGAAGGAGGTCCTTGGCGTAGACCACCCCTTCGATCTCGTCGATGTTCTCCCGATACACGGGGATCCGCGAGTATCCGTGGCGGAGCATGAGGTCGAGCACGTGCGGCGCACCCGACCGGACGGGGGCGGCAACGATGTCGGGCCGGGGAACCATCACCTCGCGCACCAGGGTGTCGCCGAACTCGAAGATCGAGTGGATCAGGTCCTTCTCTTCCTCCTCGATGGCCTCCTCGTCGGATGCGACCTCTGCCATGGCCCTGATCTCCTGCTCCGTGATGAACGGCCCCTGGGGTAGACCCTTGCCAGGCATCACCAGGTTGGCCACCTTGATCAGGACGTTCGCTACAGGCCCGAGCACGCGGGTCAGGGCGACGATCAGGGGGGCCACTCGCAGGCCCACCCTGTCCGTGTGCTGTACGGCGAAGGTCTTGGGGGTGACCTCGGCGAAGATGAACAAGAGGAGCGTCATTCCAGCCGTGGAGACGACCTCGCTCCAGCTCCCCAGGTGTCGGCTGGCCACGATGGTGGCCAGCGTGGTCCCGCCGATGGTCGCGAGCAGCGTGAGCAGCAACACCACGTTCAGGTAGGGAGCGACGTTCTCGACGATCCGGAGGAGAGATTGGGCACCCCGCCGCTTCTCCTCCAATAGCCTGTAGGCGCGGGCCCGGTTCATCCTGATGATTGCCGTCTCCGATGCGGCCATCACCCCGACGGCCAGGATCAGAACGAGGATGCCCAGGACCTCGGCCCAGTCGGTGGAGGTCACCTCAGGGTCACCCCCGTGTACGTCGCCTGCTTCGCCCACATCAACCGGCGGCCCTCCTCCTCCTCGTGGTCGTAACCAAGCAGGTGAAGGACCCCGTGGGCCACCAACAGGCGGAGCTCCGCGGCCAGGTCGGGGTTGTTCCGGGCGGCCTCTGCCGGGCACATGACAACGTCGCCCAGCAACCCGTCCTCGTCCAGGGGAAACGAGAGCACGTCGGTGGGCCCTTCCTCGCCCATGTAGGTGAGGTGCAGATCGGTCATCTCGGTCGGGGTGACCAAGGACACGGAGAGCTCGCCCTCCGCCCGCCCCTCCCCCGCCAGGGTCCGTTCGGCCACGGCCACAAGCTCACGCTCGTCCACTGGGATGGCCTGGCGGTTCGATATGAAGACCGCAAGCCCTGCATTCGGAGGTTCACCCTCACTCGCTGGTGGCACTGCGTTCCCCGTGGGCCCGATAGGCCTCGACGATGTTCTGGACGATCCGGTGGCGGACGACGTCCTTCGCCCCCAGGTGGACGAAGCGGATGCCTTCGATCCCCGAGAGGATCTCCTGCACGATGACCAGTCCCGACCGCGTCCCGGAGGGGAGGTCGATCTGGGTGATGTCCCCGTTGACCACGACCTTCGAGCCGAACCCCAACCTGGTCAGGAACATCTTCATCTGCTCGGGAGTGGTGTTCTGGGCCTCGTCCAGGATGATGAACGAATCGTTGAGAGTTCTCCCGCGCATGTAGGCAAGCGGGGCCACCTCGATGGTTCCTCGCTCCATCAGGCGATGGAACGCCTCCGCGTCCATCATCTCGAAGAGCGCGTCGTACAGGGGTTTGAGATAGGGATCGATCTTCTCGTAGAGCGTCCCCGGCAGGTACCCGAGCTTCTCGCCCGCCTCCACCGCGGGCCGAGTCAGGATGATCCGGGACACGTCCCGGTCCTGGAGAGCCTTCACCGCCGCGGCCACCGCAAGATAGGTCTTTCCCGTCCCCGCGGGTCCGATGCTGAAGCTCACGGTGGAGTCCCGAATGGCATCCACGTAGCGCTTCTGTCCGAGGGTCTTGGGGGCGATGGTCCTGCCCCGGACCGAAAGGATCACGTCGCCCAGCACGGCGGACGGCTTGGCAACCTCCTCCTTGATCATGTCGATCGTCTTGCCCACGGAGTCGGTGGTCAGCATCTGCCCCTGGCCCAGGATCTCCAGCAGCTCCTCGAACAGCAGCGCCACCTTCTCGGCCTCACGTTCCTCGCCGGTGATGGTGATCTCGTTCCCCCGCACGAGGATCTGTGAATCGAACGCAGACTCGATCAGCCTGAGCAGCTCGTCTCGCTGACCGAGGAGCGCCACCATCGACTGGCTGCCGGGGACCAGGATCTTCACCTGGGTGGATCTGGCGGCCATCAGCCCGGGGGCCAGCCCATCTCCCGGCCCCCGAGCAGGTGAAAGTGCAGGTGGGGAACGCTCTGGCCGGCGTGCGGGCCCACGTTCGTCACCAGCCGCCAGCCCGACCCGTCCACGCCATCGGCCTCGGCCAGGTGCGTGGCAGTTTGAAAGATCTCGGCCAGAAGGTCGCCATGGTCGTCGGTGACGACCGCGGCCGACTCGATGTGCTTCTTGGGGATCACCAGGATGTGCGTCGGCGCTTTCGGGTTGATGTCCCGGAACGCCACCACGTGGTCCGATTCGTGCACGATGTCGGCCGGGATCTCTCGGGCCGCGATCTTGCAGAAGAGGCAATCACTCGCCTGATCCTTTTCGGTCACTTCGACCAATCTAGCCCAGCCTGCCGTACCGGGCCAATACCAAAGAGGCTCCGACCAGCGCGGCAGTCTCGCTCCGGAGGATGCTCGACCCTAGGGAGGCTTCGACGAGGCCGGCCTCCATCGCCGTGTCGATCTCCTCTTGCGAGAAGCCCCCCTCCGGGCCGACGAACAGCCTGACCCCGCTCGCTTCCTCCGGCAGGACCCGGGCCAGCCCGGCCTTCGCCCCGGCCCACAGGAGGATTCCGCTTGCCCCGCGAGGCGGGAAGGCATCCTGGAACGGGACGGCGGGCGTCACCTCCATGACGAACGGCTGACGCGACTGCATGGCGGCCTCTCTGGCCACTGCCCGGAGCCGGTCGGCCGCTCGGTCCGCCCGATCGTCCTTCCACGTCCTCACGCCGCGTCCCGTCTCCATCAGCACCACCTCGTCTGCTCCCACCTCCGCCAGTTTCTGGACGGCCCAGGCAAGTCGGTCGCCCTTCGGAGGAGCCAGCGCCACCGACACGATTGGCGGACGCCGCACCACCCGATGCACCTCCTCGACGCTGATCACGGCCAGGTCGCCCTCCTCGCCTGCCAGTCGGCCGCGGCCGAGCATCCCCGCGCCGTCCGCCAGTGAGACCTCCTCGCCCGGTTGGAGCCGGAGCGACCGAAGCGCGTGCCGGCTGTCCTGCGAAGACAGCGACACGGTGGTGTCGGGTCCCTTCAGCAGGTCCACGAAGAAGTGGGGTGCCGTCACTTCTCCGGCGGCTTGCGGAGCGTGCCGCGTACCCCCTGGCCCTTCTCCGGAAGGTCGCCCCGGAGCTCGGCCAGCTGCCTGAGGAGCGATTCCTCTTGCCGGTTACGGGCCCTGGGCGTCTCGACCAGGAGGGTGACGTACAGGTCCCCCCGTCCCCGGCGTCCCAGATGGGGAATGCCCCGGCCCCGCAGGCGAATCGTCGTCCCCGACTCGGTTCCGGGCTCCAGGCGGAGTCGCTCCGGCTCGCCCTCGAGGTTCGTGACCTCGATGTCCCCCCCCAGCGCGGCAAGGGTCATCGGGACCGGGAGCCCGCAGATCAGGTCCTGACCTCGGCGCTCGAAGACGTGGTGTGGCTTGACCTTGAGTGAGACGTAGAGGTCGCCGGACTGGCCCCCCTGGCGGCCCTCCTGTCCCCCCTCGGACAGGCGCAGCTCCATCCCGTCCGACACGCCTGCTGGCACCTCGACCGTCAAGTCCTGGCTTCGCGGTACCCGGCCCTCCCCCCCACAGTCCTTGCACGGAGCCGCGATCTCCTCCCCCGTTCCCTCGCATACCGTGCACGGCCTGGCCGTCATGACCGTGCCGAACACACTGCGCGAGATGTCCTGGATCTCACCCGTCCCTCCACAACGCGTGCATCGGGAGGGGTGCGTTCCTGGTTCGCACCCGGTCCCCTGGCACCTGCTGCAGGCCGCGAGGCTGTCCAGCCTGACCTCCTTCTGGGCACCGAACGCAGCCTCCTCGAATGACAGGGTGAGCTGGACGAAGAGGTCCTCGCCCCGCTGGGTGCGTGTGCGGCGACCCCCCCGGCGCCTCGACCCGACCCCTCCGCCGAAGAACACGTCGAAGATGTCGCCCATGTCCCCGAACGGGAAGAAGTCGGGGGCTCCACCGCCGGGGGCCGACCCGAACAGGTCGTACTGGCGGCGCCTGGCCGGGTCGGAAAGCGTCTGGTAGGCGGCCGATATCTCCTTGAATCGGCGCTCCGCCTCCGGATCCTTGTTCACGTCGGGGTGCAGCTCTCTGGCGAGTTTGCGATAGGCCCGCTTGATCTCGTCATCCGAGGACTCAGGCCGAACGCCGAGCACCGCATAGAGGTCAGGAACTCGTGCCATCGAGTCGAGTGTACCGGCGGATCGCGAACGCTCCGGTCAGGGCGAGAAGGCTTCCATCTTCAGTGCGAAAGGGCCTCCACGGCCGCGGACAGCCGCTCGGCCACGGCACGCACGGCGGAGATGGCAACCGCGTAGTCCATCCGGAGAGGTCCGACCACGCCGATCGACCCGATGGCCCCACCGGCCGCGAACGGCGCGGCCACCACGCTGGCCTCCCACATCTCGGGCATGGCGTTCTCCCGCCCGATCATCACCCCGAGCGGCGCGTTGGCCGCCGCCTCCCTGAGCAGGCCGAGAACGGCAGATTCCCGCTCGAGGGCTTCGTAGATCTGACGGAGGGTCTCTCGCCGATTGAAGGCTTTCTCGGCGGCGATGTTGGCCACGCCTCCGAGGAACACGTGCTCGGCCTCGGCAGCCTCGTCGATCGACGCCAGCGCATCCGCCACCCGAGAGAGGATCGCCCGCTCCGGGTCCTCGGCCCGCCGAGCCCGCTCCGCCGCCAGCTCCCGGGCTGTGGCCGCGGTCTTGCCCCGGAAGCTGTCGCTCATGGCCCGGGAGATTCCGTCCACTTCGTCATCCGTGGCTTCCGCGGGCAGGTCGATCAGCCTCTTGTCCACCTGCCCTGTATCGAAGACCACCAGGAGGAGCGTGGCCGTCCCCAGCCGGACCAGCTCGGCCCGGGCGATGGCGGTCTCGCGCTGGCTTGGAGCGAGAGCCAATGATGCGTAGCGGGTGAGCCGGGACAGCAGGTGCGTGGTCCCCCGGAGGATGTCGTCCACGTCCGCCAGGGCCTCGTCGAAGAAGTGAACGATGGCCTTGCGTTCCGGATCACGGAGCCGGGGCCTGGCGGGGAGCATGTCGACATAGGAGCGATAGGCCAGATCGGTGGGCGCGCGTCCGGCCGAAGTGTGGGGCTGGGTCAGGTATCCCATCTCTTCCAGCGAGGCCAGCTCGTTGCGGATGGTCGCGGGGCTCACCCCGAGGCCGGCGGAGGCGGCCAGGGCCTCGCTCCCGACGGGCTCCCCCGTGCGGATGTACAGCCGAACCAGAGCGCGCAGGATCGCCGCTTTCCGCTCGCTCAGTTCCCTGAGGGCCTTCATCGCTCTTTAGCACTCTACTACCACGAGTGCTAGCGTCGCCGCAGCCGCGCCCCGGAAAGATCCTGGATACAAGGGTCAACCCATGCGAGCCTGAAGGCGTCTTACCTGTGTTCTAACTGCGCAGCCTTCGGGCAGACACGGACGCCGGGAGGGTAGACCTGGACGAGCACATGATCCGAGCTTTCCTGGCCACGGACTACCCGAAGCTGGTCGCGGGCATCGCGCTGATCTCGGGGAGCCAGGCCGCGGCCGAGGACGCAGTCCAGGAGGCGCTGGCCCGGGCGTGGGAGCGATCCGAGCGAGGCGAGCGGATCGAGTCGCTGAAGGCGTGGGTGGCCACGGTGGCGGTGAATCAGGTTCGAAGCGGGTTTCGAAGGCTCCGCGCTGAACGTCGTGCCCGGCAGCGGTCGGGGCCCGGCGGGTGGCCCGATGTGGGGGGCGGATTGCCTTCCGTGCCCGGAGCCGAACAAGCCGTGGATGTGGGGCGAGCGCTGATGGCCCTCCCCCGCCGCCAGAGGCAGGCGACCGTTCTCCGCTATTACCTCGACCTCGATGTGGCGGAGGTCGCCAGGGCGTTGCGGATCAACGAAGGCACGGCGAAGACGACGCTGCACAGGGCCAGGCGGGCGCTGGCCTCGGCGCTCGGCGAGGGGGACCTGGAGGAGGCGAACGACGTTGCCGGGATTTGACGAGCGGCTGAAGCAGCATCTGGATCAGCTCGCCCCGCCAGCCGACCCGTCGGGCGCCTTCGACCGGATCCTGGAGAAGAAGATCCGCCGCCATCTCATTCGGCGTTTCGAAGCAGCAGGTCTGGCAGTCGTGGTCGTTGCCGCCACGATCGGGGGGACATTCGCCCTTGTTCAAGCCTTCAGGTCGAACGGCCAGACGGAACGCTTGGGGGGCATCCACCCGACGCCGGTACCAGTGCGAAACGGGCGAATCGCCTACAACCAGGTGCAGGGGGGGAACGCGGACATCTGGACGATCAACCCGGACGGGTCGCAGCCAGACAACATCACAGCCGACTCAAATGCCGCGAACTACACGTCTGCCTGGTCACCCGATGGGAGCAAGATCGCCTTCATAAGGGAACGGAACAGCGACCCTACCATTTACATCGCGGAGGCTGACGGAGCCAACGCCGTGCCAATCAAGGTCCTGGCCGTGTCCAATCACGACCTCGCCTGGGCACCGGATGGATCGAGGATCGCCTATACGAACCGCGGCGACATCTTCGCGATGAACGCGGACGGCTCCGGCTCCAGAAGGGTCACCGAATCTGGGCCACAGAAGCTGGATTTCCACCCGACCTGGTCACCGGATGGGTCCCGGATCGCCTTTGCCCGTTTCACATTCAGCGAACCGCTGAGTCACGACGTCTTCTCCGGACAAGAGCCCTCGGGGTCTGGCATCTACATCGTGAAGACGTCGGGTGCTGACCCAACCCGATTGACCGAGGGCCCCAGTCCTGATATCGGCCTGGACGAATGGCCGGACTGGTCGCCGGACGGAAAACAGATCGTCTTCCAGCGAGCCTTTCAGATCTATGTCATGAACGTCGACGGCTCGGGCCTGAAGAAGCTCACCAGCGGCGGTAGCTCTGCTGCACCGTCGTGGTCCCCAGACGGAACGAAGCTCGTGTTCCAGCGGGAGATTCGTAGCAGCGGCGAGGATGACCTGTACATCATGGATGCAGATGGATCGGGCCTGACGTCGCTTCATGTCGGACCGGCGGAGGATCTTTCTCCAGACTGGCAGCCAGTTCCGGCCGTCGGCTCAGAGACCCCACCCGCCACGAGCGAGCCCTCTCCCAGCCCGACCCCCTCCCCGCTCCCAGCGATGTGCCATGCGTCCCAGGCAATTGGAGACTTCGACGGGGACGGACAGCCGGACACCGCGACGGTTGCCCTGACCAAGTGTCTCCTCGAGCCCGGCGACCAGCGAGGCAGGTTCGAGACCGAGTACTCATTGGACGTCCGCTGGCCACCGTCCGAGGGAATCGTGCCCCTCCCCGACTGCGAGAACGTGTGTCAAGCCCTCGCTGCCACCGATCTGAACCTCGACGGAATCGACGAGTTCGTCCTCAAGGTCAATGAAGGTTCCTCCTACATCATCGAGGTCTTCGAGCTACCCGCCAGCGAAGCGTTCGGGGACCCGGCCAGCATCACCCCTCCGGGAGGGCCTGGCTTCCCCCCGGACCAGGCTGCTCAGTTCGGTGTCGGTGGCTCGGTTACAGCCTTCGCCGCGCTGGGCTGCCCCGGGAACAACCAGATCATCGTGGAAATCGCGAAACTCGATTCGAAGCAGTCTGAATACGCGGTCCATGAGACGGTCCTCCGCTTCGACCCGATCGACGCTCCGCCCTTTGGGCAGTTCACGGTGGTCTCCACGCGCGACTACACGGAGTCGTACGACCAGGAGGTGGGGCCGGGTGATCGGTTCGAGCCGGGCGGGCCCTGCTGGATGGAGGAGCCGAACCCCTGAGCTCGGCTAGGACCCGAGAAGCTCGAGGACGACCTCGCTCGCCAGAAAGAGTCCGCGCCCCGTGAGCGCCAGCCGTCCGTCGCGCTGCTCGGCGAGGCCCTGTGCGAGCAATGGTTCGGCGCGCACAGGATCGACCCACGTTGCCGGAACCCCGTCGGCCACCCTGAGACCAAGGAGCAGCCGTTCCATCCCTTGCTCGTCTTCCGTGAGCCACTCCTCGCCTCCCACGGGCCTCCGATCCTCAGCCACCGAGGCGATGTACTGCTGGGGCGGCCGGACGTTCCACCAGCGGATCCCATCACGATACGAGTGGGCACCTGCGCCGAGCCCGAGATATGGCCGGCCGTCCCAGTAGCCCAAGTTGTGCAGGCATCGATGGCCCGGCTGGGCCCAATTCGATACCTCGTAGTGCTCGTACCCGCCGGCAGCCAACGTCTCGCAAGCCAGCTCGTACATGTCGGCCTGGAGCTCGGGATCTGGCGGCGGGACGAGCCCGGCCGCGACCTTCCGACCGAGCGGCGTCGCGGCCTCGATGGTGAGCGCGTAGCAGGAAAGGTGTTCGGGGTCGAGGTCGATTGCGCGCTCCACCGTTTGTCGCCACGAGTTCAGGGTCTCCCCGTGCGCGCCGTAGATCAGGTCCAGATTCACGTTCCCAAAGCCGGACCGTCTGGCTGCGGCAAACGCTCTAAGGGCTGCCTCCGGCGAGTGGATGCGCTCCAGGGCCGCCAGGACCGTTGGATCGAACGACTGAACGCCCATCGACAGCCGAGTGATCCCAGCCTCGAGGAGTACGCTCAGATAGTCCTCGTCAACGGTATCCGGGTTGGCCTCGGACGTGATCTCAGCTGCGGGCAAGAAAGCGAACATGGCTCGCAGATCGGCAAGTAGCTTTACCAATCTGGGCGCCGGCAGGGCGGTGGGCGTACCCCCGCCGAAGAAGACCGAGACGAACTCCATCCCCTCCCAATCGGCTGCCCACAGCCCCGCTTCCTTGACCAGCATGTCGACGTAACCGCCGGCCAGGTGGTCCAAGCCGGCGTACGTATTGAAGTCGCAGTAGCCGCATCGAGTGAGGCAGAAGGGGATGTGCAGATAGAGCCCGGCGTTCACGCCTGCCTCCCCGCGGGTTCGCGGTCCACTCGAAGCGCGGCGATGAACGCCTCCTGCGGCACGTCGACGCGGCCCACACGACGCATCCGCTTCTTCCCCTCTTTCTGTCTCTCCAGGAGCTTTCGCTTGCGGGTGATGTCGCCGCCGTAGCACTTGGCCAGCACGTCCTTGCGCTTTGCTCGGACGGTCTCCCGAGCGATGATCCGGTTCCCGATGGTGGCCTGGATGGCCACCTCGTAGAGCTGCCTCGGGATCAATTCGCGAAGGCGTGCCGTCATGGCCCGTCCATAGGCGTAGGCCTTCTCCTTGTGCACGACCGAGGAGAACGCGTCGACCGGCTCGCCCTGGAGGAGCACGTCGACCCTGACCATGTCCGAGCGCTCGTAGCCCCAGTGCTCGTAATCGAGCGAGGCGTAGCCGCGCGTCTTCGACTTCAAGAGGTCGAAGAAGTCGAAGATGATCTCTGAGAGAGGTAGGAGGTAGTGGATCTCGGCCCGCTCCGGCGAGAGGTACCGCATGTCCTGGAGCTCCCCGCGGCGCTGCTGGCACAGCTCCATCACCGGTCCCAGATAGGTCGACGGGGTGATGATCGTGGCCAGTACGAAGGGTTCCTGCACGTAGTCGTAGGTCCCCGGCGGTGGCATCTCGGAGGGGTTGTGGACGGCAATGATCTCCGATCCCCTCACCACCCGGAACTCCACGTTGGGTGCGGTGGCGATGAGCTCCAGGCCGAACTCGCGCTCCAGTCGCTCCTTGACGATGTCCATGTGCAGCAGCCCCAGGAACCCGCACCGAAAGCCGAACCCCAGGGCCATGGAGGACTCGGGCTCGTAGGCCAGCGCGGCATCAGAGAGCTTCAGCTTGTCCAGGGCGTCGCGGAGCTGGGTGTAGTCGCCGCCCTCGGCTGGGAACAGGCCGCTCCACACCATCGGCTTGGGCTCCCGGTAGCCCGGGAGGGGTTGCTTGGCCGGGCGCCCAGCCAGGGTGATGGTGTCCCCCACCTTGGCCTGACGAACGTCCTTGACCCCGGTCACCAAGTACCCGACATCCCCGGCAGCCAGAGAGGGGAAGACGGTGGGCTCTGGGGCGAACGCTCCGACCTCTTCGGATTCCGACGCGGCCCGATTCGACATGAACAGGATGCGGGAGCGACCCTTGATCTCCCCGTCGACGACGCGGGTGTAGGCGATGACGCCCCGATATGGGTCGTAGCTCGAGTCGAAGATCAACGCCCGGAGCGGCCCTTCCGGGTCGCCCGAAGGCGGCGGGACCCGCGACACGATGGCCTCGAGCAGGTCGGGCACTCCCTGGCCGGTCTTGGCCGATACTTGGAGGACATCTGATGGATCGCACCCGATGAGCTCGGCCAGCTCGCTCGCCACCTCGTCGGGGTCAGCGGCGGGCAGGTCGATCTTGTTCACGGTCGGGATGATCGTGAGTCCGGCGTCGCGAGCGAGGTGGAAGTTGGCCAGGCTTTGCGCCTCGATGCCCTGGGCCGCGTCGACCAGAAGGACGGCTCCCTCGCAGGCGGCCAGGCTGCGCGAGACCTCGTAGGTGAAGTCGACGTGACCCGGGGTGTCGATGAGGTTCAGCTCGTACTCCGTATCGCCCGAGGGGTAACGCAGTCGCACGGCCTGGGCCTTGATGGTGATGCCCCGCTCCCGCTCGAGGTCCATCCGGTCCAGGTACTGCTCGCGCATCTGCCGCTCGGACACCGCGTGGGTGAGCTCGAGGAACCGATCGGCGAGCGTGGACTTGCCGTGGTCGATGTGCGCCACGATGCAGAAGTTGCGAATGAGGGATTGATCCACGGTCCAGCAAGCGTACGCGGTCGGCGACCCCTCACCGATAAAGGTCGTTGACTGCAACCGCCCTGCTAGACTCGGCCGCCGTGGCCAACATCAAGTCGCAGATCAAGCGGAACCGGCAGAACGAGGGTCGGCGCCTCCGCAACAAGGCCGTTCGGACCGCGCTGAAGACCGAAGCCAAGAAGGTCCGGTCGGCGGCAACGTCCGGGGACGCCGACGCCCTCCGGGACGATCTCCGGCGCGCCTCTCGCGGGTTGGACAAGGCGGTGGCGAAGGGCGCGCTGCACAAGCGCGCCGCCGCCCGACGCAAGTCCCGCCTGGCCCGGGCAGCCAACGCTGCCGCTGGAAGCGCGTAAGGCGACTCGTAACCCTCATCTTTCTCGTCCGGTCACCGTCAGCGGGAAACGCGCATGGGAAGGTCCAGTGCCGCGTCCCCTTCCCCGGCCATGACCGAGACGAGCGCTGCCAGCACCACGTCGGGCGGAGCGCCTCCCTTGAGGGCCCGATCCGCCTCCACCACCCGCGCATGAAGGCCGGCCAGGCTTCCCGGCGCGAACCTTCTGGCCTGATCCCGGTACCGCCTGACCTGCCAGTCGAACCGAAGGCCCGCCTCCTTGGCCGCGTCGGCCGACGACATCCGATCGGGAAGTTCCTGGACCCGAAGAAGGTCACGCACGCGCGAAGCGATGCCGCCGAGGACCAGCAGAGGGTCCTCCTTCTGATCGAGGAGCGAACGGAGGACGAGCAGGGCCTCCGGGAGCCGGCCTGAGAGCGCTCGATCGCACAGGTCCCACACCCGCTGCTCACCCAGCCCCTTGAACTGAGATCGGACCTGTTCGGGTCCCACCGCCACCCCCGGAAAGGCGGTGGCAAGCTGCTCGACCGATTGGTCCAGGGCTGCCGGGTCCTCGCCGATGACGCCGATCAGCGCTGCGGCCCCAGGCGAGGCCAGCGTCAGCCCGCGCGCCCGAGCCCTCTCCAGGATCCATCGAGGCAGATCCTGTCGCTTCACTGCGATCTGGCGGACAAGGCCGCCCGACGACTGGACGAGCTTGGCCAGGGGAGGCAGGGACTTGGCCCGGGACACCAGCGTAAGCACACAGAGGGCGTCCGGCGACGGTGCCGCCACGTACCCTCGGACCTCCCGCGTCCCCTCCTCGGGAAGCGCCTGGCAGCGAGTGACGAGCAGAGCGCGCTCCTCACCCCACAGCGAGGGCGTGGCGAGATCCGAGGTCTCCCCGCCCCGCCACTCAGAACTGTCCACCTCGGTCGTACGGACGCCTCGTTCGGCCAGGAACTCGAGCGCAGCTTGGCGCAGGAGGAACTCGTCGTCGCCCCAGAAGAGCACGACGGCTGACAGCTTTGACATCGAACCGATTCTATTGAGCGGACGTTCACGCGGGGGACCCCGCCCACGACCGCTCGTTCGCTTCATCTTCCCGAGCTCACCAGCACCCTCCCCTCTTCGAACGAGACCGTGATGTCGCCCGCGCGGTCGGTCCGGAAGACGCGCATGCCATCGGCGGCGAGTTGCCGAAGCACGGCCGGGACCGGATGGCCATACCGGTTGGGGCCGACGCTCACCACGGCCACCCTGGCGTGAACGGCGAGGATGAAGCGTTCGAGCGACGTCGCACCACCATGGTGAGGCACCTTGAGGACGGAGGCGGGCAGCAGTGCCGCATGGTCTTCGAGCACATCCGTCTGGGCGGGCTGCTCCACGTCGCCGGTGAACATGACGGAAACCGGTCCGTCGATCATCCGGAGGACCAGCGAGTCGTTGTTCGGATCCGATCTGGTGCCGTGGTAGCAACTTCCCGGCCCCAGGACGTCAAGCCGTACATCTGCTACTCGAAGCACGGAGTCGCGCGCGGGGTGGCGGAACGGGACGCCCGAAGAGTGAACGGCGCTCAGGAAGGCCGAGTAGTAGGGAGCGTCCGACGGACATCCCGGGTCGATCACCAGGCCCACCTGAAATCGAGCGAGGACCGCGGGAAGCCCGACCACGTGATCTGCGTGCGCGTGGGTGGCCACCACCAGGTCGAGCCGGCGAACACCAAGGGCCGCGAGCTTCGCGGCAACGAGGTCGGGATCGGGGCCCCCATCGATGAGGATGGTGGCACCACCGGGCGAGCGGATCAGCGCAGCGTCGCCCTGACCCACGTAGAAGAAAACTATCGTGAGGCGGGAAGGCGGACCGGCCCGGAACGCGCTGGTCAGGAGCAGGACGGGAAGGATCAGCAAGCCCAGGACGACCGCCCTGCGAGGGATTCCCCGGCCGGATCGGATCCACCAGGCGATAGCCGCCAGGGCGACAGAGCCGACGATCAGCGTCTCGACCTGGCCGCCCGGTGACGTGACCGAAGGAAGAGGAGAGCGCGCCAGGTGGTCGGAAAGCCACTCCAGGTACCCGATGGGGATCCTACCGAGCGCGGCGGCCACGACCCCGAGCGGGTGCCCCAGCACCTCCAGGGCCGCGGCGCCGAGGCCGAGGAGCATCCCCGGCCCGACCGCGGGGAAGGCCAGCACGTTGGCAGGAATGGACACGAGGGGAAACACCCGGAAGTAGAAGAGCAAGAGCGGCATCACCCCGGCCTGCGCTGCCAGAGTGGTCCCCGCGGCAAGCGCCAGCGACGGAGGGAGCGACGACAGGCGGTTCGCCAGCGGCTGGGCCAGGAGGGCCATCCCGACGGTGGCGGCCACAGAGAGCTGGAAGCCCACCGAGTGAACCAGGGTCGGGTCGTGGGCGAGCAACAGGAGCACCGCGCCTCCGAGGATGGCCGGGGGGCTGCGGGGCCGTCCCAGGAAGACACCCAGGAGCGTCAGGCCGGACATGGCAGCGGCACGAAGCACCGACGGCTCGGCCCCGGTCAGGAGGACGAAGAAGCCGACGGAAGCCATGCCGACCGCGAACCGGGCTCGTCGGCCCGCGCCCACCCATCCGGCCAGCCCCAGGATGGGAGCGAGGAACATCACGAGGTTCTCGCCGGATACAGCGGTCAGGTGGGACAGCCCTGTGGCTCGGAAGTCCTCCTCGACGCGACGATCGAGGCCCGAGGTGTCACCCAGCGCCAGCCCCATGACCAGTCCCGCCTCCTTCCGGGGAAAGACCCGGGCCAGAGATCGGCGGAGAGACGTCCGAAGCGAGTTGGCCAGACGAACGAACGGGTTGCCCGGAGGTCCGCGATCCAGCTGCGCGTCTACCGCCAGCGTGGCCGCGTAGCCTCGCCGCCGAAGGTATTCCCCGAAGGAGCCCCTCAACCTCTGGAGCGTTCCCTCCACGATGACCTGCTCACCTGGGGGAAGGCGCGGTGGCCGGCCCCGGCCCTCGAGCCACACCGTGTTGGATGACCGAACCCGTGAGGACGGCGCCGCCTGGAGCATGACCATCTCCGTCCGCATGGCTCCCGTCCAGCCGAACGTTCCTTGCTCGGGGCTCGAGGCGATCTCACCCGACACCTTCACCGCACGCCCGGTCAGCGTCGCGATGGGAGAGGACCGGACTCGGGCCTCCCTGATTCCCGCCCAGCCCGCCCCGAGGAGGGCGAACGCGATGAATACCGCCAGGAATGCCATGGCCGGCCCCGCGAGCACGAGAACAGCCGCACGCGGACGAGGGATCCGCGCCGCGGGGTCGGGCTGGGTCTGTGTGCCTCGATCCCTCGCGGCGGCCGTGGACAGGAGGACGGCTCCCGCGGACAGGAGGACGGCTCCCGCGACGAGAAGACTGGCGCCCGGGCGCAGTCCGAGTTCGCGCTCGCCTCCGGTCGCCCACAGGATCCCGGACCAGAAGGCGGCCGCGGCGATGGCCAGCGTCCACGCTCCCACCGGCTCAAACCGTCACTTTCGACCTGAGATCGGCCAGCCTCTTCTCGCCGATTCCAGACACGTTCAGGAGGTCGTCCACCGATCGAAATGACCCGTGCTCTTGCCGGTAATCGATGATCCGCTGCCCCAATGCGGGACCGATGCCCGGAAGCGACTCGAGTTGGTCCAGCGTGGCGGTGTTCAGATTGATCAGGGGCTCGGCTCCCCCCGAGCCGGGAGCCACCGCCGCGCCGCCCGACCCTGAGCCCCCGGCACCCAGCTTCCCCTTCCTCGGCACCACGATCTGCTGGCCGTCTGTCAGGGGCGCGGCCAGATTGATGGACGTGAGGTCGGCGCCCGGCCTCCCACCGCCGGCCATGCGGATCGCGTCGATGACCCGGTCTCCCTGGCGAAAGTCGTACACGCCGGGTCGCCGGACCCACCCCGCCACGTCCACGATGATCGTGGCCGCGGTGGGCGAAGGCGCCGGCGCGGCCAGTCCGCTCGGACCCCGGCGGTCGGTGGACGTCTGGATGCTGACCGAGGAGGGAACGGAACGCACGTACCACAGCGCCGCTCCGCCCACGATGAGAACGGCCACGACCACGAGCCCCACCCATTCCCGCCGGTCGAGCGAGCGAAGCCGCTCCCGGAGCGGCTCACCGATCACGCCCTGACCTCGCGGTCCCGACAGAGGCTGCTGCCCACCGCAATCACCCCTTCACCTGGAGGAGGGAAGGAAGGGAAGAGGAGGAGGAGAGAGGGAGAAGAAAGGTCGCGCCAGCCTGAGCGCGCGCGAGTTCCGGCACGCTAGCAGCAGGTGAGCCAGCCTGTCAGTGAACTAGGTCACTGAAACCGGCATTTTCTTTCGATGTTCTCGGACCAGCGGGGACGGCGGTCAGTCGGCCGTGACGATGTTCACGAGCTTCGGCGCACGCACGATCACCCGAACGGGCTCGTGGCCCATCAGAAGCTCCTTGATCCTCCCCGACGCCAGGGCCAGCTCACGGCACTCGCCTTCGGTGGCATCGGCCCGCACGGTGATGCGATCACGGACCTTGCCGTCCACCTGGACGACCAGGACCACTTCCCGTTCCCTGGCCAGCTCCTCGTCCCACGTGGGCCACGGGGCCATCGACACCAGGTCGGAGTGACCCAGAGCCTCGCGCCAGAGCTCCTCGGCGATGTGAGGACCCATCGGCGCCAGGAGCAGCACGAGGTCCTCGGCCGCCTCGCGTGCCGGCTGGCCCCGGACCCCGGCGTCCAGAGCCCGCTGGAGGTTGGTGGTGAGCTCCATCATCTTGGCGATGGCCACGTTGAACCCGATCCGCTCGTAGTCGGTCGTCACCGCCTTCACCGTTCGATGGACGAACCGGCGCAGCTCGTCCCCCACGGGCGCGGCGGCGTTCCCATTGCCCGACGTCCCGGCCCCTCCGCCCCGCGCCGCTTCGGCGGCTGCAAACACCGTCCGCCACACCCGCCCCAGCCACTTGTGCACCCCCGACACCGAGACGGTGGCCCAGTCCAGATCGTCTTCGGGAGGGCCCGCGAACATCATCGTCAGCCGGATCGTGTCCGCTCCCCATTTCTCGATCAGTGGGAGCGGCTCGACGATGTTGCCCTTGCTCTTGGAGAGCGCCGCGCCCCGATAGATCACCATGCCCTGGTTCACCAGCGTCGTGAATGGTTCGACGAACCCGAGGTACCCCAGGTCGTACAGCACCTTGACCACGAATCGCGAGTACAGCAGGTGCAGGATGGCGTGTTCGATCCCTCCGGAATAGGTGTCGACGGGCAGCCACCGTTCCACGGACTCACGCGACCACGGCTCCCGGTCGTCGTGGGGAGAAGTGAATCGCAGGAAGTACCAGGACGAATCCACGAAGGTGTCCATGGTGTCCGTCTCACGCTTCGCAGCCCCGCCGCACCCAGGGCACGTCACGTTGACGAATGCCTCGTGCTTGGCCAGCGGCGATTCTCCTTGTGGCGAGAAATCGACGTCGTCCGGCAGCAGGACCGGCAGATCTCCTTCCGGCACCGGGACCTCGCCGCAGGACGGGCAATGGATGATCGGGATAGGGGGTCCCCAATATCTCTGGCGGGAGATGAGCCAGTCACGGAGCCGGTAGGACTTGGCCGCCCTGCCCTTGCCTTCCTTCTCCAGCCACTCGATCACCTTCCGAATGGACGCGGGCGAAGGGGTACCGTCGAACGGCCCCGAGTTCACCATGACGCCCTCGTGGGGCCACGCCTCGGTCATCTGAGCGGGATCGATGTCCTGCGCGGGCGGTTGGATGACCACCCGTATCTCCAGGCCGTGCTCCCGGGCGAACTCGAAGTCGCGCCGGTCGTGCCCGGGCACGCCCATCACGGCGCCCGTCCCGTACGCCATCAGCACGTAGGGAGCGACGAAGCACGGCAGTTTCTCCCCGCTCACCGGGTTGACCGCATGCACTCCCAGAGCCAACCCTTCCCGGGAAAGCGCCTCGTCTCGCTCGGCTGCCGCGGTGCGCTGAAGCCGATCCTGCAGCTCCTTGACCGACGCGAACGTGCCGCCCGCGTCCGCCAGCCGGCCCACCAAAGGGTGTTCCGGGGCGAAAGCGAAGAAGGTCACGCCCCACAGCGTGTCCGGGCGGGTGGTGAACACGGGAATCTTGTCGCCGGTCTCGGCGATCTCGAAGGTCACCTCGGCACCGTGGGATCGGCCGATCCAATTGCGCTGCAGGGTCAACACACGCTCGGACCACTCCAGCAGCTCCATGTCGTCGAGCAGCCGGTCGGCATAGTCGGTGATCTTGAAGAACCACTGGGTGAGGTCCTTCCGAACCACGGGCGTGCCACATCGCTCGCACCGGCCCTGGATGACCTGCTCGTTGGCCAGCACCGTCTGATCCCTGGGGCACCAGTTGGCCGGCGCCAGCTTCCGATAGGCCAGCCCCTTTTCGTACAGCTTCAGGAAGATCCACTGCGTCCACCGGTAGTACTCCGGATCGGACGTGGCGAGCACCCTGGTCCAGTCGAAGGACATGCCGTACCGCTTGAACGTCCTTCGCTGCTCCGGGATGTTTCTATAGGTCCACTCCTTCGGGTGGATTCCTCGCTGGATGGCGGCGTTCTCGGCCGGCAGCCCGAAACCGTCCCACCCGATCGGGTGCAGCACGTTGTAGCCCTGCATCCACTTGTATCGGGCGATGATGTCGCTGATGGCGAACGCTTCGGCGTGACCCATGTGCAGATCGCCCGAGGGATACGGGAACATGTGCAGCTTGTAGAAGCGAGGCCGACCGTCGTCCTCCTCAACCGCCCGGAAGACCTCTTCCTTCTCCCAGATGGCTTCCCACCTGGGTTCGATCTCGCTGGGGTCGTAACGATTCATTCGGAAAATCGTACCGCGCCCGACGTTGCCCACCCGCGAGCTACCGGAGGACGAACGCGAACGCCCCGCCGAGGGCGGCGAGGCCGAATGTGAGCCACGCGACGTAATCGCCCACGTGGCCACTGTGGAGCTCACGAACCCTGAGGACGACCGGACCGAAGATGCGATGGGTCATCTCCCGAAGTCCCGTCGACAACCGCCGCCGGACCAGCGCCAGGCCGGCCAGGGCAACCGCGCCCGCCGCCGACGCCACCCCGTACCAGATGCCCACGACGCTCGGCGGACTGGAAGGAGCAGCAGGTTCCGGGGCCACGCGACCATGCACCACCTGAGCGGCATAGGCAGGCCGATCCTCGAATCGACCGGCCGCCCGCTCGGCTGTTCCGCTGATCCCGGGAACGAGCCCCAGGGCCAGGGCCCCGACCATCAGGACGAGGGCGGGCACCCACATGGTGGCCGGGGTTCGATCCCGGGGCTTCCTCGTCTCGACCTCGTCCTCATCTTCTCCGAACCGCTCCGACCCGAAGCGGTCCACTTCTTTTGGCCCCAACCCGAGGAAGACGCGGCCGGCGGCTCGGAGCACGGCTCCTCCGGCGACGGCCGAGGCGATGACGAAGAGCCAGGGCGCCCAGTGGTACCCGGCATGACCCGCCGCATCTTCGATCAGCGTCTTGCCCAGGTAGGTGCCGAACGGGGGCAGCTCGGCCAGGGCCAGGCCGCCGATCAGGAACAGCAGACCGGTGAAGCGAAGCTTCCGGCCCCGGCCGCGAAGCTGTTCCTCGTCCACGCTTCGCAGCCTGTGCAAGACGATGCCCGCGCACATGAACAGAGAGCCCTTCACCAGACCGTGCCCCACCACGTAGAGCGCCACTCCGGCCGTTCCGACGTGCTCGAACAAACCCAATCCGACCAGGAACAGACCGCTGTGGCTGATCGTGGAGAACGCCAGCAGGCGCTTCAGATGCTGCTGGGCAAAGCTCATGGTGGCACCGAGCAGGGCCGTGACCACTCCCAGTCCCACGAGGACGTACCCTAGCGGGAGGCGGAAAGGTGAGAACGATCCGTCGAACACCGACCAGTACAGGCGAGCCACTCCGAACAGAGCGAGCTCCACCATGACACCGGAGAAAAGGACGCACACCGGGGTAGGGGCGACGGCGTGGGCGTCGGCCAGCCAGAAATGGAACGGAACGATGGCCGCCTTCACCAACAGACCCACCACGATCAGCGTGAACGCCACCACTAGTAGCCCGTCTGGGAACCGGCCGGCGATGGTCTCTTCGATCTGGGCCATGTTGAGCGCACCGGTCCGTCCGTAGACGAGGCCGATCCCCAGGAGGAGGCAGAAGCTCCCGACGCTGTTGGTGATGGCCATGGCCAGGGCACCCTGCAGGGGCGAGGGCTCCTCGACCTTGTAGCCGGTAAGCGCGTAGGCGACCAGGCCCATGAGCTCGAAGAAGACGAACACGTTGAACAGATCGCCGGTGAGAGCGAAGCCGACCATGGCCCCGCCGAACAGCAGCATCAGGACGTCGAACCGGTGCTCGACCGTCTCCTCGAAGTAGCGCACAGAGAACAGCAGTGCCGCCGTGACCAGGAACGCGGCAAGGGACGCCATCCCCGCTCCGAAGCTGTCGACCGCGAACGAGATCCCGAGCGCGAGCCCCCGCGTCGGGAGCCATCCCGAGAACCAGTACACCGTCCGCCCGCCCCGCACGTCCACGAGCAGCACAAGGCACATCACGGTCGATGCCAGAGCGGCAAGGACACTGATCGGCTCGACCAGCCGTCGGGGCAGCAGCGAAGCGAACGCCGCGATCCCTACAGCGACGAGCACGGGTACGACGACCGCGAGGGCCGGGAGGGCGCTCACCGCCGGGTGCCGGTCTTCACCCCCGCATCGGCCGGAGGTCGGCGGGGTCGAGCGATCCGGACCGCTTGTGCGCCTGCAGGGCCAGGGCAAGCAGCACGGCCGTCGCGGTGACCCCTACCACGACGTCCGTCAGGGTCAGTGCCTGCACCACCGGATCCACCGCCCGCGTGCCCACCGGCACGTCCAGGAAGAGGGGGGCCGTACCCCCCTTCACCCACCCGATCTGCAGGAGGAGGACATACGTGGATGACTGGACCACGGACAGACACACGATCATGTGGACCAGATGCCGGCTGGTGACGATGCCGTACAGGCCAACGAAGAACAGCCAGGCGACCAGGAGATATGGGGCGTTGCTCACGATGACCTCCTCCGCACGAGCAGCGTCTGTTCGACGAACTCGTAGACCATGAACACGATGCCGACGGCGACCTCGACTCCCACGAAGACATTGATCACGGGGATGGTCCCGGCCGAGAACAGCGTCCCCGTGATCCCGAGGGGAAACACGTTCGACAGATACGCCGCCCCTGTGAACAGGCCGACCAGCCCGATGACGATGAACCCCCCGGCCCCTCCGGCTTCTCCCAGGTCGAGCAGGGCCACCGGGTACACGCGCTGGAAGCTCAGGTACTCCCCGGCCAGGTAGAGGAGGACGCCCGCGGCGGCTAGAGCGACCCCGCCCTGGAAGCCGCCACCCGGACTCAGATGGCCGTGCACCACCACGTACAGGCCCAGGACCACCGTGGGCGGGATGAGGGCGAGCGCCACCACCCGAGAGGATTCGCTGACCCGGAAAGAGAGTTCCTCCGTCCGCAGCCGAGCCGGTTCTTCGTGCTCCTCCCTCTGTGCCCGAAGCAACACGATGACCCCCATGACCGCGGCAAACAGGATCAGCTCCTCGCCCACGGTGTCGAAGCCGCGGTAGTCGAACACCACTGGAGCCACAGCGCTGCTGGAGTGCCGCTCCTTCGCTGCCCGGGCGTTGATCTGGTTCCCGTATGGCCCCCGGTAATGCCCGAACCCGGGCAGCCCCCACAGACCCCAGGCCAACAGGAGGATCCCTCCGAGGGCGCCGACGAGGAACAGCACGAGGCGGGGTCGCACGTCCCTACTCCTCCCGCCGGCGGACCTTCGCCAGGGTCAGGAAGATCATCACCGGATATGCCACGGCCCCCACCACCAGCTCGGAGAGGGCCACGTCGGGGGCCTGCAGGACGAGGAACAGGACCGTGAGGGCCAGCCCGTACATGGAGAAGACCATCGCCTGGTTCTCCGGCCTTCGTGTGAGCACGACCAGAGCTCCCAACACTCCCACGGCCAGCATCGACACGGCTTGAACCGCCGCCGTCACCGATCGCCCTCCTTCGTCGGCGAGAGACGCCAGTCGCCTTTCTCCTTGACTCGAGCGGCTCGGGCGGTGGCGTGGGTCAGGATGGGTCCGAGCAGGACCATGGCCATGACCGCGGCGATCGTCTGGAGTCCCCGGACGTTGAATGTCTCTTTGGCCACGACGGCGGCCGCCACCACCAGCGGGGCAAGGACCGCCCCGGGCGTGACGAAGTGCAACCGCTGGTAGACGTTCCTCGACACGATGACACCGACCACCGACAGCAGCGTCACCAGGACGCCGAGACCAAGAAACACTGCCACGACGCCGTCCCTGAGGCTCATACCCCGTGCTCGAGGAATCGCGCGTAGACGAGGTTGCCGGCGAACGACAGGACGGCCATGACCACCGCGAGCTCGAAGTACACGTCCCGGTCGAAGCCTTCAGCGAGAAGGATCAGGGCGATGGTCTGCGTGGCCGAGGCGAGCTCCAGGGTGACGAGGCGGTCGAGGGTGGACCCCCGCATGGCCGTCAGGCCCAGCGGGACGAGCATCGCCACCATGGCCACCGCGGCGGCCAGCCACACGGTCATCGCAGCGACGCGATCTCTCGAACCGACCGTAGACGCCGGGGGACCGCCTGGTGGACGACGAGGACCTCCCGGTCTCGATCGAATCCGACCACGATCGTGTTCGGTGTCGACGATATCGCCAGCGTGACCGCGAGCTCCTTTCCCGCCGCCTCGGACTCATCACCGGGAAGGGCCATGGGGATCTCTCGGAAGCTTCCCCGAGCCTCTCGGCCCCGGACGAGCTGCCTCCACAGCACCCCCACCAGGGATGCCGTGTCCCGGACGGCCAGCGCCGGCCACCGCCACGCGGGCGCAAGCCATCGCAGCCGGACCCGTACGAGAGGTCGGGCCCGACCGCGGACCACCGTCATGACGCTCGCAGCGATGGCCGCCACAGCCAGCCCAACTACGGCTTCCTGGGCCTTGATCGTGCTGGTGAGCACCCACCAGACGAGCATCGAGGCCACCCACCACCGCAGCCAGGCGAGGGCGACACGGCGGTCTCGTCCTGCTCTTCGCGCCCTCGACATGCTCGGTTCGTTCTCTACCCGCGGCGCCCTCGTTCAACCGTTGCCCGATGCGCGGTCCCGTTTCATGCGAAGATCCGGTGGGTAGCTGTTCTTCCATCCCTACCGGCGGGCAGGGGAAGGCGCGCGTGGGCATGCTCGATGGGTTCGGCTCCAAGGCCGAGTGGCCAGTCCTCAGGCAGCTGAAGGAACGGGACCTGAAAGGACTGGGGAAGACGGCCTTCTCCCGGCGAACCCTCGACTTGATCCCTCGCACCCGCACGGCTGACCACGTCGTCAAGTCCATCTGTCCCTACTGCGCCGTCGGCTGCGGACAGAACGTGTACGTCAAGGACGGGAAGATCACGGACATCGAGGGTGACCCGGATTCCCCCATCTCCCGTGGGCGCCTGTGCCCGAAGGGCGCGGCCACGTTCCAACTGGTGACGGGGTCACACCGGGTCCACAGCGTTCTGTACCGGAAGCCGCACGCCACGGAATGGGAGGTCATCCCCCTGGACCGGGCCATGGACATGGTCGCCGAGCGGGTCAAGACGGCCAGGGAGGAGACCTGGGAGGACGTGAACCCCGAGGGTCAGCCGCTCCGCCGGACCCTGGGGATGGCCCATCTGGGAGGGGCCACGCTCGACAACGAAGAGAACTACCTCATCAAGAAGCTGTTCACGACGCTGGGCATGGTTCAGATCGAGAATCAGGCCCGCATATGACACAGCTCCACGGTCCCCGGTCTGGGGATCTCGTTCGGAAGAGGTGGCGCCACCACCTTCCAGCAGGACCTCCAGAACTCCGATTGCATCGTGATCGAGGGGTCCAACATGGCCGAATGCCACCCCGTCGGCTTCCAGTGGGTCATGGAGGCCAAGCTCCGAGGGGCAACCATCATCCACGTCGACCCTCGGTTCACCCGGACCAGCGCCATGGCAGACATCCACGTGCCGATCAGGGCGGGCGCGGACATCGCGTTCCTCGGCGGGATCGTGAACTACATCATCCAGAACGAGCGGTACTTCAAGGACTACGTGATCCACTACACGAATGCCCCGGCCATCGTGTCGAAAGAGTTCCAGGACACCGAGGACCTGGACGGTCTGTTCAGCGGGTGGAACCGGCAGAAGGGCCAGTACGACATCGAGTCGTGGCAGTACGAGGGGGTCGAGGTGGCCCCGGCCACCGAGGAAAGGGAGATGTTCTCGGGCGAGCCCAAGTCGGAACGGGGCACCCAGATCGCCGCCGAGCACTTCGACCACACGCTGCAGGACCCCCGCTGCGTGTTCCAGATCGTGAAGCGACACTACGCCCGATACACGCCGGAGAAGGTCGAGGAGGTCTGTGGGGTTCCAAAGGAACTGTTCCTGAGGGTCGCCCAGGCGCTCTGTGACAATTCCGGGCCCGAACGAACGTCCGCCTTCTGCTATGCCGTCGGATGGACCCAGCATTCGATCGGTGTGCAGTACATCCGGACGGCCGCCATCGTCCAGCTCCTCCTGGGCAACATCGGCCGGCCAGGCGGTGGGATCCTCGCCCTCCGGGGTCACGCGTCGATCCAGGGCTCGACGGACATCCCCACGCTCTACAACCTCCTCCCCGGTTATCTGTCGATGCCCAAAGGGAGCTACGACACGAGCTTGCAGAAATACCTCGAGTTCAACGAATCGAAGGCCGGCTGGTGGAGCGAGATGCCGAAGTACGTGGTGTCTCTCTTGAAGGCCTGGTACGGCGAGGCAGCCACGAAGGAGAACGACTTCTGCTACGACTACCTCCCCCACCTCACCGGCGACCACTCCCACATGGTCACCGTCGCCGACATGGCCGACGGCGCGGTGAAAGGCTACTTCGTGATGGGCGAGAATCCGACGGTCGGGTCCATGCACGGGGCGCTCCATCGAAAGGGCCTTCGCCAGCTCGACTGGCTGGTCGTGCGCGACTTCGCCGTCACCGAGACAGCCGACTTCTGGCGAGACGCCCCCGAGATCGCCCGAGGGGAGATCCGCTCGGAGGACATCAAGACCGAGGTGTTCTTCTTCCCCGCTGCCACCCACACGGAGAAGGACGGGACCTTCACCAACACCCAACGGCTGCTGCAGTGGCATCACAAGGCCGTGGAGGCGCCCGGTGACTGCCGGAGCGAGCTGTGGTTCATGTATCACCTGGGAAAGCGGCTGAGGAAGCTCCACGAAGGCTCCCCCGATCCGAAGGACCGCCCGATCCTGGACCTGACGTGGGACTACCCGACCATGGGCCCGCACGACGAGCCGGACGCCGAGACCGTCCTCAAGGAGATCAACGGCTCCACGGTCGCCGACGGCAAGCCCGTCGGCGGCTTCCAGGACTTGAAGGAGGACGGGTCCACCGCGTGCGGCTGCTGGATCTACTCGGGGTGCTACAAGGATGGCGTCAACCACCCGGCCCGGCGCAAGCCGGGATCGGTGCAGACGTGGGTCGCCCCGGAGTGGGGATGGGCCTGGCCGTCGAACCGGCGCATCCTGTACAACCGGGCGTCCGCCGACCTCGAAGGAAAGCCCTGGTCGGAACGGAAGAAGTACATCTGGTGGGAGGACTCGAAGGGCACGTGGACGGGCTTCGATGAACCCGACTTCATCCGCGACCGGCCGCCCTCCTATCGGCCCGAGGACGGGGCGCAGGGGAAGGACACCATCTCCGGAGACGACCCCTTCATCATGCAGGCCGACGGGAAGGGTTGGATGTTCGCCCCCAATGGGCTCCTAGATGGTCCGCTTCCCACGCACTACGAGCCGGAGGAGTCCATCTGCAAGAACGCCCTGTACGGGCAGCAGTGCAACCCGGCCAGGGTGGAATGGGACCGAAAGGACAATCCTTACCACAAGGCGTGGGGGGACCCCAGGTTCCCCTACGTCATCACGACGTATCGCCTGACCGAGCACCACACGGCGGGAGCCATGACCCGGTGGCTCTCGTGGCTGGCCGAGTTGCAGCCTGAGATGTTCTGCGAGGTCTCTCCACAGCTCGCCGCGGAGAAGGGCCTGAAGAACGGGGAATGGGCCACCATCAGCACGGCCCGGGCCGAGATCGAATGCAGGGTGCTGGTCACCGAGCGGGTCCAGCCGCTCACGGTGGGCAAGGGCCGTAACAAGCGAAGGGTGCACCAGATCGGACTCCCCTATCACTGGGGTTCGAAAGGGCTTGTCAGAGGCGACACAGCGAATGAACTGATCTCCTTCGTCGCGGACCCCAACGTCTCGATCCAGGAATCGAAGGCCCTCACCGGGAACATCGAGCCGGGCCGTCAGAGCAGGGGTCGGCGCGTCGTCACCACCGGTCAGCTCCAGGCGAAGCCCCGAGGCCGGGACAATCCTCGAGACCTGCCGCCCGCCCGCCGGAAGCCCGAGGGCGCACATGGCGTCAAGGCGGGCGAGTCGAAAGAAGGTGAACAGGCCTAAGTGGGCGCCAAAGGTTTCTTCACCGACACCACCATCTGCATCGGCTGCAAGGCCTGCGAGGTCGCCTGCAAGGAGTGGAATCAGCTCCCGGACGACGGGATGTTCTTCACCGGCATGTCCTACGACAACACGGTCGACCTGGGGGCCTCCACTTGGCGCCACGTGTCCTTCGTGGAGCGGCCCGCTCCCCTGGGAAACCAGGAGACCGTCTCGGAGAGCTTCTCCTGGCTGCTCATGTCGGATGTCTGCAAGCACTGCCAGCGGGCGGGCTGCCTGGAGAACTGTCCGACGGGAGCGATCGTCCGGACCGAGTTCGACTCGGTGTATGTGCAGCCGGACATCTGCAACGGATGTGGCTATTGCATCGTGGGTTGCCCCTTCGGGGTGATCGACCGCCGAGAGGACGACGGCCGAGCATGGAAGTGCACCCTCTGCTACGACCGGCTCAAGGACGACATGACGCCTGCCTGCGCCAAGGCCTGCCCCACAGAATCGATCCAGTTCGGGGACGTGGCCGATCTGAAGGACCGGGCCAGGAAGCGGGTGGACCAGCTCCACGAGCGCGGGACGACCGAGGCGTACCTGTACGGCGTCGACGCGGACAACCAGCCGGGGACCGAGGGGCTGAACGCCTTCTTTCTCCTGGTCGACAGGCCGGAGGTGTACAACCTTCCGCCCGACCCGGTGGTCCCCACCAAGAAGGTGGGCCAGGCGTGGCTCTCCCTGGCCGCCGCCGTCGTCGGCATGGCGGTGGCAGCGGCCGGAGCGGTCGTGTCGTCTAACGGTGGAGACCGGCGGTGAGAAGCGGGCCCGGGAGCGGCCGGGGCCGAGGGATGACTCCGGACGACGGCCGCAACATCGATCCTACGATGGGGATCCTGCAGGGCGAAGGCTCGGAGCAGCAGGTGCCGCGGGACAGGGCGCAAGCGGAGGGAGCGGCGCCCTTCGCGGTGTGGGAAGCCGCGCCGTCCGAGGAGGTTCACGTGGGAGGGCCGGACGCGCCCGAACCCACGTATTACGGGCGGCCCGCCCTAAAGCAGCCAGTGTGGATCTGGGCCGTGCCGGCGTATTTCTTCACGGGCGGAGTTGCCGGCGCGGCCGCCGTCCTCGGAGCAACCGCCCAGGCTGCCGGGCGCAGAGAGCTGGATGGACTCATCACGCGGTGCCGGTGGATCGCGGCGACCGGCGTCGCCGCGGGCACGGGACTCCTCGTCTACGACCTGGGTCGACCGGAGCGCTTCCTGAACATGCTCCGGGTGTTCCGCCCCAGCTCCCCCCTCAGTGTCGGCTCGTGGGTGCTGGCCGCCGCGGCACCTCTGACGGCAGGCTCGGCGGTCCTGACGGGTGCCGGCGGAATGGTCGGTGCGATGGGTGACGGAGCCGGATACGCGGCCGGGGCCGTGGGGCTCCCGCTCGCCGGCTATACCGCCGTCTTGATGTCTACGACGGCGGTCCCCGTGTGGAGCGAGATCCGCCGTTCGCTCCCCGCGTTGTTCGTCGCCTCAGCGGTCACCGGTGCGGCCTCGCTCCTCCAATTGCTGAACCTGAACCGGAGGGAGGAATCCATCGTGCGGCGGTTCGCGGTGGCGGGAGCCACGGCGGATCTTGCCGCGGGCCTGGTGGTCGAACACGCAGCCGGAAGGGTCGAAGGCGTGGGAGCCCCCCTGCACGAAGGTCTGACCGGGTCTCTCTTGAGGGCCGCCAAGGCACTGACCGCGGGAAGCCTCGCGATGAACCTCCTTCCCGGCCGAGCCAGGTGGAAAAGGATGGCCGCCGGCTTCCTCGGGGCGCTCGGATCCGCGGCCACGAAGTTCGGTGTGTTCTACGCAGGGCAGTCCTCGGCTCGTGATCCTCGCGCCACGTTCCGTCATCAACGGGCGGGACACGGCGCCGCCGAGGTGACGGGCCTCGCCGCCGTCACCGGGCCCGATTAGCGTGCCGTTCGGTAGCGAGCCCTCGACCGGGCCCTCCGGCGCAGGACGCTCCTCGCTTAGCTAGGCTCGGCGGATGCGCCGACCCAGCTTGAACTGGTTGCTGATCCTGGCGCCGGTCTCCATCGTGGCCAAGCTGGCCTTTCACCAGGACCTCCTGGTGTTCCTGACCGCCGCCGGCGCGATCATCCCGCTGGCGGGGCTCATCGGCAGGGGGACCGAGGAGCTTTCCCTGCACGCGGGCCCCCGGGTTGGCGGGCTGCTCAACGCCACGTTCGGCAACGTCACCGAGCTGATCATCGCGATCTTCCTGATCGTTGAGGGCGAGATCGACGTGGTGAAGGCGTCGCTGACCGGCTCGATCCTGGGGAACCTCCTGTTGGTGCTGGGGGTGTCGTTCCTGGTCGGAGGGATCAAGCATCGCGAACAGGGCTTCAACGCCCTGGCAGCGAGCGTGCATTCGACGTCGATGGTGCTCGCGGTGATCGGGCTGTTCATGCCCGCTCTGTTCGTGCTCACCACAGGGCGTCACGATTTCGTGGAGCGAGAAGTCGTGAGCGGAACCGTCGCCGCCATCCTCATGTGTCTCTACGCGGCCGCTCTCGTCTTCACCATGGTGACCCACGAGCACCTGTTCCGGGTCCCCACCGCGGAGGACGAGGCCAAATGGTCCGTTCGGGCGGCGGTGCTCCTCCTGCTTGCGGCCACGGCCCTCGTGGCGGTGGAGTCCGAGCTGCTGGTGGGAGCCCTCGAGCCCGCCCTGAAGGATCTCGGCCTGTCCAAGTTCTTCGTTGGGCTGATCCTCGTCCCGATCATCGGGAACGCCGCCGAGCACAGCTCCGCCGTGCTGTTCGCGCTCAAGAACAAGCTCGACGTGACCCTGGAGATCGCCATCGGATCCTCGACGCAGATCGCTCTGTTCGTGGCGCCGGCCCTCGTCTTCATCAGCCTGGCCGCGGGCAATGCGATGGACTTCGTCTTCACCACGTTCGAGGTGGCCGCCGTCGGACTGTCCACCTTGATCGTGGCCTTCATCTCGCTCGACGGACGGACGAACTGGCTGGAGGGCGCCCAGCTGCTCGGGGCCTACGCCATCATGGGGGTATCTTTCTTTTTCGTACGAACTGTCTAGCCACCGACGGGTCGACTAATGGGCTCCGGAGACCTGGTCGGCCCGCTTCTGCAGCACGACGAAGTGGGAGAGGCCGAAGCGTCGAGCCGGCGTGTTCTCGGCCCGGTACAGGACGCCTCGAAGCACCTTTCCGGCCTGAGGACTCCGGGCGGCCACGTTGTCGAAGCCGGGATAGACATACGTGTGCACGATCAGGCGGACGGGAAGGCCTGTCCAGAGCTTGAAGATGTCGGACGTGGTGTACGCCTTGGCGTGCGGCACCAGCTTGTTCCGCAGGCGATTGGGCAAGTAGTTCACGCCGAGGATGTTCCCGAACCTGTACTTCCCCCTCCAGAACACGCCGTGTGTCTCGAAGGGGTAGAGCCGGTTCGGGGCGAAGATCACGACGTGTCCGCCATCCCTGATCACCCGGAGCGCATCCTCGATGGTCTGCCGGTCGTCCCGGACGTGCTCGATGACCTCGTTGAACACGAGGACGTCGAAGGTCTCGTCGGCGAAGGGCAGATTCTCGCCCGCCGCCGCGACCAGCCCCGACAGCGATGATTCCTGAAGCCGGTGCACAGCCACGTCGATCCCGTAGACGTGCGGGCTGAGGGCGAGGAACCTCTTCACGTACGTGCCGATGCCGCACCCCACGTCCAGGATCCACCGCCCCTCCAGCGGGACGTACCGCCGGATGAGCTGGAGGCGTCGCTCCTGTCCGGAACGCCAGACGTAGCTCGGCTCGCCGAGCGTGGCCGCGTCGGCCGAAGGCGCCCGCTTGACGCGGTTGGAGACAGCCATGACGTGATTCCCCCCTGCTACTCGGCCTGATCCTACAAGAGGAGGCCCGCCGGGACGGGGAAATCTCGTCCTCGGGCCGAGAGCCAGGTGGACAAAAGCAGAAGAGCGAACCCGAAGGCCCGCTCCCCTGATCACTCCGCGCTGAGGGGAGGAGGAGCATTGGCCCCTCCTCCCCTTCGGTACCCGCCTATCCGGTCGTTGCGCTGAAGATGTCGTTGTTCCCGAAGTCCGGCAGGCAGTCCCCGAGCGGCCAGGGAGCCGGGAACACCCTGTGCCCGGCGTCGTATGACCTCTGGCGCCAGTCGTCCATCGCCGGGCAGTCGACCGTTCGCCGCACGTCGGTCCACACCCCGGCGCCGTACGCAGGGGTGGCGATGGCATAGACGTAGTCGCCCAGGAACTCGTTGTACAGGATCCGTCCCTGGGACGTCCCACGCGCATCTCCGGTTGGTCCGTTGTACACCGTGGCCCAGGCCCCGGGTTCACCGCCAGCTCCGATCGGGGCCGTCAGCAGGACACCGTGCAAGGGCCTGGGGTTGGCCGTGGTCTCCTGGAACGGCGCACCGAGGGCCATGTACACCACGTACACGGCCGAACCGTCCGGCGAGATGGCCGGGGCAGAATAGATGGAACGGTCACCCGGCTCGGAGATCACCTCCGGGTCACTCCAGCTCTGTCCGAGGTCGGTCGAGAAGGAGAACAGCGTCTTCTCGTTGTTGAAACCGAACCGCCCGTCGCTCCACGCATCGACGATCTCGTCCGTGGCCCCCGCTCCCGTCGGAGCACCGTTGGCTATGTCGACGCTCGGCCCGGCGGCCAGGTCGATCCGAGCTCCCGCGATCCCATCGGCGGTGCACCGGCGACTGATCGGGTCGACGAAATAGCAGGCGTCGTTCATGGAGAAGATCTCCTGCGGCCGGGTCCAGTGCTTGCCCCCGTCGAAGGACTTGATCATCGTGTGCGTCCCGATCCCGGGTGTGCCCACTTGAAAGTGCGCGAAGAACGTGTAGATCACTCCGTTGCTGTCCGTCCTGACGGTGCAACCGGTGCGAGAACCTCGCTGGAAGTTGGCCACCGGTGGACCCACTATCCGCTTAGTCCACGTGACTCCGCCGTCCGTGGACGTGGCCACGTATGGAAACAGCGGGAAGCCGTTCCCGCCGCTGAAACTGTGGAAGTCCACGTAGCACACGTACACGTTGCCGAAGAACGCGCTGCTAGCGGCGTTGTCCGCCCAGATCTGCTCCTTGTCGAACCCCGCAGTGCTCGAGGAACGCGGCGTGACCAGAAAGGGCCTCGACCAATTGGACTGGTCCTGGACCCGATCCGCGGTGACGTTGTCGATGTGTGAGACGGCGACCGCGATCGAGGTGTTGATGCCGCCCCCGATCCTGGTGTCGGTCAGGTTGGTGGCCAGATTCGCGTAATAGAGCCGGGAGCCGTTGTCCCACGAGAAGCTCCCATCGGCGGGAGCGGGCCCGAACGCCACCCCCGGGTCACTCCGGGAGCGCAGGCCCGCCTCGTACCAGTTGGGCACTGTGTGGATGGGGCCGACCTGAGGATCGCACGGCTCTTGGGTGGGATCGCAGCCGGCCGCGGTTAGCCCCGTGTAGGTCGGTTGGGTCCAGGTGTGGCCTCGGTCGAACGAGAAGTAAACGCCGGCCAGCCCGACACCCAAGTTGAACGTCCCCAGCGGGAAGGAACAGGCGCTCGCCGTCGTGGCGGCTTTCTGCGAGCACGGTTGCATGTCGACCCGTCAATGGACGGCTGGGCCGGGGCGGCGACAGTGGTCAGACTGGCGACAGTGAGCGCGCCAACCAAAACGATGACCCAGCGCGCGATCGTCCCTGATCTCATGCCGATCCTCCTTTGTCGCGTGCGTCAGCGGAATCGAACGATCCTGATGGATTCCCTCGTCATCCTCCCAGCAGCGGTCGTGGGGCGACCTGCGCGAGTGATCCTCCCTCGAAGCCCCGAGAACAGCAAACCGGAGGCGGAAGCAGCCTGGGAGTCGGCGGGCTGAGGGCATTCCGACGCTCAATTCCAGGCGAGCCATCTCAGGATGTCCCCCGCTACCTGGCGGATCGGCCGGTCGTTCGAGACGGTCAGATCTTCGATGCCTACTCCCTGGGACGAAGCAACCTGAGCGGCTGCCTGGCGCAGGTCATCCTGCCTCCCTTGTGGTGACGTCGGAACTGAGACGTTTCTCGATCTCATGCAGTGGCACGGTCAAACGAACGACCCTCAGCGGCATGGGAAGGTGGGCTTTGAGGCCGCCCAGCTCGGACACGCTCCGAATGGACCCGGCCAGGATGAAGAACCGGACACCGGCGGCGATGTAATTGCCCACGATGGGGACGAGGTTGGTCAGCCTCATGCGATGCTCCGCTGTCTCGCCGCCGCTTCCCGTGTGGAACCACGCCAGGAAGTCGAGGTCCAAGACGGCATACGGGACGCCTCGTTTCTCGAGGACATCTGCGATCTCGACGGCGACGGAGCTCTTCCCGGAGCCGAACACCCCGCTGATGAGCACTCCTTGCGGCTCGCCTCCACCCGGCATGGCCCCTACCCTAGTTTCCTCATGATCTCTCGCGGAAGGCTGAGCGTTCCACGCCAGCCGGATGACGGGGGCCGCGCTAGGCCTTGTTCGGCCGCCTAGAAACCTTAAGAGCGGTCAGCGTTTGCCCTGGTTCGTGGCCGCGAGGAGTATCTGCGTGACGAGGTACGGGCTCACACCGAGCTTCCTCGCGATTTCGTCGGGCTTCATACCCATGGATCGATAGATGAGCGCGAGGTTCTGCTGGGCCTCACTCCATCGGGGACGTGGCGCCGCCGAGGAACAACCGAAGGGGACGCCAGTCGGTCCTGGCGTGTGGACCTGCTGCGTCCGAGGCGAGCCCGGAGCCTCAGGCTCCTTCTTGTACCGGCCGCTCGCCATCTCCTGCTTGGTCCGCTCGTTGAGGACCACGTACTGATCAGCAGCCTTGTTCACGCCGACCGCGACGATCTGAAGGCCCCTGGCATTGCGCTCCCGACAGTTCAGCCGGGTGCAATAGTCATACTTCTCAGCTCGTTCGGGGTGCAGCTCCTCGCCGCAGGTGACACAGTTCGCCATTACGTCCTCATCCGTGCGTTAGTGGGCCTTCGCCAGTGGAGGGAACCTCCAGGGCGCCTGTCGTGTTCCTCGCCCCGAGGGCTTCTCTTGACGCTGTCGTCTCGATCCTCTTGCCTCGTCCAAGAACGGCAACTCTATGTCGCTGACCCGATCCCGGTCGATCAACTGGCTCATTGGCCTGGGACTCACCTACCCGTGTTCCCCGGCTCGGATCGCCACCCTTCTTCTTCGGCCCAACGGGGCCACAATCGATCCGCCAGGTGGCCGCGTACCGCGCCGTTTCCGTGCATCGCTCGCCACACCCCCCGATAGGCGCGAAGGATTCCCGATGCCACCAGGACATGCCCTCCGACCGCACCAGCCAGCACCCACGTCGCTCCCCTGTGGACGCGGAGGCTCCAGGCAAAGGTCATGGGGCTAATTCGTTGCGGGAACGACATGATGATTCCGGTGACCGAAAGGATGGCCAGGGACACCACGATCACGAGGTTCATGGCCCTCTGCCCGGGGTCGAAGTGACCCTCGTGCCTGGCCGGATCGCGGCGGCTCGGCCGCACCAGGAAGCTGGGATAGGCCACGAACCAACGGAGGTCGACTGGACGAAACGTAACGGAGTCGGCCAGGAACTTCCTGGTGGCAGCTGGCCGCAGCCCGAGCACCAGCGCGCTGAGCCCCACCAGGCCGAAGCCTACCCAGCGGTGCCAGTGGGCGGCGGATACATGGCCGCCCAGGACAGCCTCCAGGGCCGGCTTCCCGTCCCCGAGGAGCGAGATTCCCGAGAAGAACAGGAAGCCAGTTGTTACGTAGACGGACGCGTGGAATCGGCGGGCGTGACGGCTGTTTCGAACCAGCCACTCAGGGCGAGTATCCGCCGTATCCCCCGCCATAGCCAGTGGGGGACGGACTCGCGCCGCCGGCGGCCACCTTGAGGGTCACAGATGCGAAGGTCCCCGTCTCGTCGTGATTCGGCTGAGCGAGGACAACCTTGATGGTGTGCCGCCCGGCGGGTATCGGTGTGGACGCCTGGTTGCTCGTCACCACCAGATACTTGGAGGAGCCGTCGATGTGGACGTGGAAATGCATTTTCCCGGTCTCGGGCGGGCCGATCTGCACCCCTTTGACCGAAAACACGAACTGCACCGGGGAGGTCACGGTCGCCCCTTCGCTGGGGCTCACGATGGAGAAGGTCCGCGCCGACGAGGTGGACGACTTGGCGCATGCCGCCACGGCCAGCGAAAGCACCGCGAGGGAGATGACCCCCCTTGGAACCCCCGATCTCATCTGGCTCCCGAATCCTCTCTGTCTGGACTGTATTACGAACTCCGGCTAGACGCGCGCTTGGGCGGGCAGACTCTCGTCAGCGAACCCGGTGCGACCCGGTTCGTCCCTGGCGGGAGCGGCTCGAACTCCCTCGCCTACCAGTGGATCGAGCGGAATCAATCCGCATCTCCTCACGCTATCTTCCTCCAGCTGCAATGGCAGAGCCCGAGCGGCAACGCCGTGCACCTGCTGCGAGGCGACATGTCCGTGCTGTACACGACAGACGTGTGCCAGGAACCGTGAGGGCGCGGAAGGGCGGCCAGGTAGTCCTCGACGCTGGTTGGTCCGGCGATGCCAAGCTCCTTCCGTAAGGGATAACCGGGAGAACTCGGCGTCGACGGCCTTCACGAGCGCGATCGACGGACCGCGAGCCGTCTTCCAGTTCGGGTGAGCCTGTAACCGGGCTCGGCAGGTACTTACCGGTTTGGGCGTGCCCGGGTGATGTCGGCTAGCGCAGAGTCCCGGTCCCGCTCGAGGGCAAGGTCCCCAATCGACACCACGCCGACGAGTACTCCCTTCTCGACCACCGGGAGGCGGCGGAGCGCCTTCTCTCGCATGAGCCTGACCGCGTCCTCGATCGGGTCCTTCCTCGACACGGTCGTCAGGTCCCGACTGCAGACCTCGCCGAGCATGGTGTTTTCCGGGTCCTTGCCCACGGCTAGCCCACGCACGACGAGGTCCCGGTCGGTGACGATGCCGCAGGGCTTGCTGTTCTCCATCACCACGACGTCTCCGACGTCATTGTCCCGCATCGTCCGAGCAGCGGCCGTGATTGTGGCGCTGGCGGGGAGAGTGGTGGGGTTCGGGGTCATGACGTCCTCTATTTGCTTGGCCATGGCAACCTCCTACCTGGATGAGCCTGGGGGCCAATTAGTGGATACCGCTCCTTCGGTCACCTACCCCGGGGCACACCGGTAGAAACCTGATGCCGGCACCTGCTCGTTGGCGAAGACTCGGGGCGGCACATGGCGCTCCCACCTTCATGGCAGGATCTCGAACGCCTCTGTGTGAGCTGGGCCGACGGCCGTGAAGTGTCTGCGATCCAGGGTGGCAACCTGCACGATGCCAAGTCGCTCCGCGGCGGTGACGACGGAGGCGTCGACCGTACCCAGCGGCAGGTCTCGGTATCGGCTACGAGCTCGGCGATCCTGAGCCAGTCGGCCGGCCGAACCGGTTCCGCGATCAGGTTTCCTGCAGCCAGGTCACCGATGAATCGGACTTCAGCCTCAGCGCCGAGCCGCGTCTCGAGCAGGTAGGCGAACTCCGTCACTATGAGCGGGGGCACGATCAGGGGCCAGCGTGGCCGGTTCCGCCGGGACCGTCCGGACTGGTCCGGACCGGGCGGCTAGGCCTGGGACTCCCCCGCCTGCGGAGGCGGGGGCGGTATGGGCGCCGGCGTCGGCGCTTGCGCCTGCGTGGTCAGGGCGTTCACCACAGCCTGACCGTCGTTGCGCCAGAAGCGGTGGACGTTGAGGCGGATGTCCTTGCCGTCGGGCCGCTGGTAGCGGAACTTGCTCCACACGGCGTTGGTGAG
>WNFV01000319.1_pt1 | contig 62491 bp, 58 predicted proteins | sample 5400101 | NCBI WGS metagenome assembly WNFV01 (sample SAMN13153361, study PRJNA577476) | soil metagenome | isolation source: 115 cm soil or saprolite under grassland replicate 1 | place: USA:California | collected 2016-06-15
TCTGAGAACAACGAGCGCCCGCGCTCTTGACGATGGCGACAGAGGCGATCACGAATTACCTCGCCCGCGCGGCCTCAGCAACGACCCCGGAAAGCCACGCTCGCACCGCCGCCGCCACTGCCCCGAGGTCCGCCTTGAGGTTGTGATCGCCCGGCACCTTCACCACCTCGCGAGACGGCCCGGGGGGCGGCATCCCGAACCGATCGCGCGCGCCCTGGACGACTAGCGTGGTCACCGTGACCGCCTCGAGCTCGAGTAGGCGGCTCTGCGGTGGCTTGGGGCCGCGGCGCGGCGGCTCGAGGGGGAACGCGAGGCAAAGCACCGCGACGGCGCCGGTCGCCTCCACGGTGCGACAGGCGACGCGGGCGCCCATCGAGCGACCGCCGACGATGAGCCCTTGGCCGGCCAGCTCACCGCCGCGCAGGCGCTCGACGACCGCGACCCAGGCTGCATCCAGCTGCGGCGCACGGCCCGGAGAGCGCCGGCCCGCGACGCGGTAGGGCTGCTCGATTAGCGCGACGCTGATCCCCTCCGAGTGGGCGGCCTCTGCCGCCGCCACGATATCCGGTGCCTCCACCCCCCCAGCGGCCCCGTGACCGAGGACGAGAGCCGCGCGTGGCTCTTCGGCGCTGTGTAGGTAGGCGCGCGCCGGACCGTGCGGGGTGTCGAGCTCGAGGACCGTCACACCTGATCCGCCACCGTCGAGTCGTCACGCACTATCCGCGTCTCTTTTCCGCGAACAGAGGAATGGCCGAAGGCGGCGCAGAGTCGCAGGGGCGTCGGTCCATCACGCGTCGCCGTACAAGATCCGGTGCCTATCGAGCAGCACCCTGGCCGTCGCCGTATCCGCCGCTTTCAGCGCAGAGATCTCCGGTTGGGTCAGCGGGATCGAGAACGCGCGCCTGTACTTCGCCTTCAGCCGACGGCGCCGTCGTGGCGGCGGCCCAGCGGCCAGTCGCTCGATCCGTAGCTGCTCGGCCGCATCGTGACGGGCCCGAATTTTCGCAGCGCGCGCGTAGCCGCCCTTCGAGCGCTCCTCCTGCGTCAGCTCATGCGAGAGTTCACTGCGGCGATTCACGAGGGCTTGTGCTGGATTGTGCTGGGTTCTGCTGGGCGTCGACGCGCTGGTCAGCGATGGCCATGCGCCGGTAGCACATTCACTGCCTTTCTTCTCGTAAGTCCGGCTCATCGAGTCCATTGTGGCAGCGCGAACGTGGTCAGCTGCTGATCGCTTCAGGCTCGTCAAACTCCCGGCCCGCGCACTCCGGACAATAGATCGCGACCTCGCAATGGCTCGAGGCGGATACGCTGCGTGAGGCGCGACGGACGAGGCTGTAGCCCGTGAGGCGGAAGCCAAGCCGGGGTGGGAAGCGAGCGGTCGCGCCCTTCACTTGTGCCCGAACCTGTGCCTATCTGACCCGAGCTAACCTGACTTGAGCCGATCTTAAGCGGCCTCGCGAGCCTCTCCTGAGCGGAGCTGCTTCGTCGCGCAGACCTCCAAAACCGGGGGTTGCAGGTTCGAGTCCTGCCGCCCCTGTGGCCTAGGACGGGCGCAATCCCGCTTGCAGACAGGGGTTGCGCTACACACCCATCTGGCCCGACCTTCCGCTGTGGTCCGCACGAATCAGCACAGGTCAGGCACGCTGCCCGACCTCATGCCCTCGATCAGCTTCTCGCCTGCCTCGCGCAGCGTGGTCTTGCTCGGCGCCCGTAGCTCGCCCCGGCTGACCTTCGATCCAGCCTCGCGCCGCCACTCCTTCGCCTCGGCCAGCGAGGCCATCGTCTTGAACCACCTGGGCTCGTAGGGCCAGGTGCCGCCGAGGTCAGTCAAGTCTGCTCATGTGGGTCGCCTTTCCGGCTTGGCGCTCCTCCGGCCCCTCGCGATGGCCGGCTTGCTCGAGGGCATCCCAGAGCGCGTGCATCGCAGGTGCCAGGTGAGAGAGCTCCTCGAGGTGCAGCTCGCTTAGCGCTTCCAGCTGCTGCGATCCCTTTCGCGTCAGCCGTAGGCGGACCATGCTGTGGTTGGCGGGGTCCTGCCTACGGACAACGAGCCCCGAGCTCTCGGCCCGGTCGACGAGGCCAACCGCGCTGTGGTGACGTAGCAGCAGATACGCGGCGACGTCGCCGATCGTCGGACCCTGAGGATCGGGGTGGCCCCTGATCGCCAGCAGTAGCTGGTGCTGGGCGGGTGTGAGGCCAGCCGCCTCGGCCTGCCGCTCGCTCCAGCGCAGGAACCGGCGCAGTCCGGTGCGCAACTGAAGCAGCGTTTGGTAGTCGGTGTCGTGAGCCATATCGTATTACGATATCGTTATCCGATATACAGAGCAATCGGATGGACGAAGGAGGACGTCGTGAGCGCGCAAACGGCACACGAAGCGGGTCGAGAAGGCCGGCCCGGCAGACGCATCAACCGCGTCGAGCAGCTGCCCGAGTTCCCAGGCAAGCTGCATGTGGGGCACTTTAGCGAGGGGATCGAGCAGCTGCCCGAGATCCCAGGCAAGCGGCACGTGGGGCGCTTTAGCGAGGGGATCGAGCAGCTGCCCAAGACCGCCGGCAAGCCGCACGCAGGTCGCTTTAGCCAGGGGGTCGAGCAGCTGCCCGAGACTGCCGACAAGCTTCGCCGGGGCAGCTTCGCCGACGGATATGAGGAGGTCCGGCAACGCCGGTTCCGCGGCTTGTCGCTTCATCATCGCGAAAGGTAACCAGGGTCAGCCACTCACGGTCTGACCAGGCGGCGAAGGCGGGTCGACGCGCCTCGAACAGGACTTTTCCCGCGGACTGCACGCGCAAGAGGCGTCTGCGCAGCCGTGGAAATGATCCGCTGACCGGCCAACGAAGAGGAGGCGACGAGAGCTTTGTGCCCGCGGAGCTACTTCTTCTTCGCCTTCTTCTCCTTCTCCTGACCCGGCGGGCCGGACCGCTTGTTCTGATTCCCTCTCTGCTGTCCCGGTGGGCCTGTGTGCACGTGGTTCTTGTCCCCCCTACCCCAACCCGGGCGCGTTCGCACAGGAGGCGGCGGCGGGGGGACGGGTTGTTGCGTGGGCGGCGGAGGAGCGGGCTGAACCGGCGGCGGCGCGGCCGGCGGCGGTGGTGGCTTCGGCCGCGGCTTGATCCTGGGCTTTCGCACCGGCCGAGCGGACTGGTGGGCTGCGGGAGGCTTTGCGCGAGAGCGCGCGCTTGACGGCTGCGTTCGCGCAGGGGCCGGGCTAACTCTCGCGATCAGCGTCGCACTGTCCGCCTGACGAGGGCGAGCATGCCGGCGCCGGGGCGTTTTCGCCACGGCTCGATCTGGAATCCCCCCGCCGACCGGCCTGAGCAGGTCCAGAGGATGGAACGCGCTCTCCGGCAGCTGGAACCGAAGCGCAGGCGGCGCGATTGCAAAGAGCTGCTCCCGATCGCGAGGCTCGAGAGCTGCGCGCCAGAGGTACCCGGTCGCGGCCGCCGCAGCCACGAGCGATGCCAAACGAAGCGCTTGTCCGGAGACGGGCACCCAGGAAGTATGCGGTCCGCGTCCGACGAAGCTATCCGACGGGCAGCGAAACCCGGTTTTTCCCCTGCTCCTTCGCGCGGTAGAGCGCAGTGTCCGCCGATCGCAGCAACTCGTCCGCCGACTGCCCGGGAGCGAGCTGAGCCACGCCGAAGCTGGCGGTCACCTCGAGGGCCCTCCCCTCCAGCTGCACGGGTCGTTCGGCGAGCGCGTGACGCAGTCGCTCGGCGCCGGCCGCGGCGCCGAGCAGGTCCGTCTCCGGGAGGAGGATGGAGAACTCCTCGCCCCCCAGCCTGCCCGCGACGTCGACCTCCCGGAAGTGGGCGCGGATGAGCTCCGCAAAAGCGAGAAGCACGACGTCTCCGGCGGGGTGTCCGAAACGGTCGTTGACCCGCTTGAAGTCGTCTAGATCGGCGAGCACGACCGACAGCGCGCCGCCGAGCTTGGTTGCGCGCACGATCTCTGCCTCCAGCGCGGCGAGAAAGCGCCGGCGGTTGACGAGGCCCGTCAGCTCGTCGGTGATCGCCTGGCGCTGAACGATCTCGTGCAGGCGCGCATTCTCGAGCGCGATCGCCGCCTGGGAGGCCAGCCACTCGGCGAGCTTTCGGGTGTCGTTCGTGAAACCTCCCGCCGGGGCGTGCAGCACGAGTCTTGTCTCGCCCTCCTCGCCCCCTACGGCTAGATCGAAGGTGAGCGAATCCTCACCTGAATCTACGTCGCCGACCCACTCGAGCTCGCGGCCCTCGTGCATGAGCTGGCCACCCCGGGCCCCGGTCGCCTCCGTGATGACGTTGAGAATCACGGGCAGGAGGGCGCGCGGATTATGCGTGGCGGCAAGGGCGTCGCCGACGAGCTCGAGCGCTTCTCGCGCATCGGCTCGGCCGGTGGAACGAGAGCGTCTGCGCTCGCGGTGATGATCGCTCCGCGGCCGCGGCCGCTCATCGGGTTGCGCGGAGCGCAGGATCCAGAGCAGGATCGCCGACGTAGTGAGCGTCCCAATGACGGCGAGGACGAACAGGGTCCCACGCCCGTCGAACAATGCGAGGGTCAAAGGCCGCAGCACAAACCCTTCCTACAGGAAACATTGTGCACCCGCTACGCCCTTTTTGGTACTTAGCAGGTCTTTCTCGGGCCTCAACCGCTGCGCTTGGGACGGTGCCGCCGCGGCACTGATCGCAACCGATCCCCCGAACGGGTGATGGCCCAGGCGCGGCCGCAACGGACAATCGGTCGCACTCGTGAGCGTCCTCGCCGTATCGGACACTTTTTTGGCCGAGCCGGTCAGCCCCGAGCTCATTCTCGTGTCGCCGCCCGAGATTGCGCGCGTCGCCCGCGCCCAGCTCCGGGATCTCCCTCGGCCGCCGATCCAGGCACCGCCGCGAGCGGCGCGCGGCACTAATGGGCGCGCCCTCGAACTCCTGGCCGTCTATCTCTTCTGCCTCTTCATCACGCTCGGCCCGCTCGTCTTCGCGCTGGTCACGATCCGCAGCGGCGCTCCGTCGTAGCGAAGACCTTGTGCGAGGAGACCCTTCAGCCTGGGAGCAGCTGAACGGTCACCTGGAGCACCAGACCGCGGCCGAGCATGAAATCCGTGGCCCGGGTGCCCGGCTTGCCGCTCCCGAGCCGACAGCGGCGGAAGCCCCCAAATGGCGCACATACGACCGAAGGGTAGGAGCGGCGGACGGCTGACTCGGTCGAGTCGACGCCGACACCGGAGACCGTCCGCTCAGTCGAGCGCGTCGTGGTGATCTCGACCGCGTGGCCGAGCCGAAAGCCGACCCAGACGCGCGGGTAGTAGAACCGCCCGCCTCCGGTTGCCACCGGTGAGCCGAGCCGCGCCCGGACCTGAGTCTTCGTCATCCCGAGCACGACCCGCGACATCCCGTACTGGGGGCGGATGGTGGCAGCGGCGGATTGAGCAGCGAGGAGTGAGATCCCCGCCGCAGCGAGGGCGAGGAGGCGACGCATATCGCCAGGTCAATCGGCTGTTTCCGCTTCGTCCTCGACCCCCGACAGGGGAATTCCAAGCAGATGTGTCTCCACGTCGGGGTGGCTCGCCTGCCACGCCTTGAGGTAGAGATCGATCTCCAGGCGCGCCTGGTTCTCCCCGATCGCGTCGGGGACGGTCACGACGAGAGTGCCGTCGTCCTCGATCCGAACCGTGCAATCGACCTGCTCGAGGAACTCGACGAGCTCCTCGCGGACGTCTGCGTCTACCTGAATTTTCATCGTCCCCCGTACCGCTCACTGTGTTCGATTTCTGACGGTCTGTCGAACTTTCAGTAGGTGCAGGGAAAGACGGCCCCCGCGCCCGGTAGGCTCATTCCCGTGGGCGTCCTCAGCTCCCATGTGGAGCGCGAATCAGACGTTTTTGCAGAGCGCAGCGAACGCATGGCCGCACTCGTCGCCGAGCTTCGCGAACGCACCGCCCAGGTCGCCCGCGGCGGGGGTGACAAAGCGATCGAGCGCCACCGCTCCCGCGGAAAGCTGACTGCGCGAGAGCGGGTCGACCGACTGCTCGATCCTGGTAGTGCCTTCCTCGAACTGGGCGCGCTCGCGGCGTGGGACATGTACGACGGGCAGGCGCCCTCCGCGGGGATCGTGACCGGGATCGGTGTGGTCGAGGGGCAGCAATGCGTGGTCGTCGCCAACGACGCCACCGTCAAGGGCGGAACGTACTTCCCACTCACCGTCAAGAAGCACCTCCGGGCGCAAGAGGTCGCGGAGCAGAACCACCTCCCCTGCATCTACCTCGTCGACTCCGGCGGGGCGTTCCTTCCGCTCCAGGACGAGGTCTTCCCCGACCGCGACCACTTTGGGCGGATCTTCTTCAACCAGGCGCGGATGTCAGCGAAGGGAATCCCGCAGATCGCCGCGGTCATGGGCTCCTGCACGGCCGGCGGGGCCTACGTGCCCGCGATGAGCGACGAGACGATCATCGTCAAGGGCACGGGCACGATCTTCATCGGCGGGCCGCCACTCGTGAAGGCCGCCACCGGGCAGGACGTGACCGCCGAAGAGCTCGGCGGCGCCGACGTCCATGCGCGCCGCTCTGGGGTCGCCGACCACTACGCGACGAGCGACGAGCACGCCCTGGCGCTCGTCCGCTCCATCGTCCGCAATCTCCATCGGCGCAAGCAGCCGCCGTGGGACGTCGCCGAGCCGGAGGAGCCGACCGTCGATCCGTCCGACCTCTACGGGCTCATCCCACAGGACTACCGTCAGAGCTTCGACGCGCGCGAGGTGATCGCGCGCATCATCGACGGCAGCCGTTTCCACGAGTTCAAGGAGCTCTACGGCGAGACGCTCGTCTGCGGCTTCGCCCGCATCGAGGGTTATCCGGTCGGGATCCTGGCGAACAACGGGGTGCTCTTCGCGGAATCGGCACAGAAGGGCGCGCACTTCATCGAGCTCGCCTGCGAGCGCAAGGTGCCGCTCGTCTTCCTTCAGAACATCACCGGGTTCATGGTCGGTGCCGAGTACGAGGCCGGTGGCATCGCCCGCGATGGGGCGAAGCTCGTGATGGCCGTCGCCTGCGCGGAGGTGCCGAAGTTCACGGTCGTGATCGGCGGCTCATTCGGAGCTGGCAACTACGGGATGGCCGGCCGTGCGTACGGGCCGCGCCAGCTCTGGATGTGGCCGAACTCGCGCATCTCCGTGATGGGCGGCGAGCAGGCGGCAACTGTGCTGACCATGGTCGGCGATGCGGACCCGGACGAGGTCCGCGCGAAATACGAGCATGAGGGCAATCCGTACTACTCGACGGCCCGGCTCTGGGACGACGGAATCATCGATCCGCTCGACACCCGTCGCGTGCTTGGGCTCGGCATCTCGGCCGCGCTGAACGCGCCGATCCCGGAGACGAGGTTCGGCATCTTCCGAATGTAGATGGGCTACAGCGTCGTGAGCGTCGGTGAGCTCGAGGCGGCCGGGCCCGGAGGCGCCGTCCGGTTCGAGCGGCGCGCACTCGGCGTCCAGGCCTTCGGCATCAACTGGATCGAGATCCCGCCCAACACCGAGGGCAGGGAGCACAACGAGCAGGAGTCGGAAAAGAGGAGGTCAACCTCGTCATCCGCGGCTCCGGCCTCTAACGCATCGACGGGGAGGAGGTTCCCGTCCAGGAGGGGACGTTCTTGCGCTTTGATCCACAGACGACGCGGGTGCCGATCGCGGGACCCGGCGGCCTGACGCTGGTCGCGGTCGGTGCGCAACCCGGATGCTACGAGCCTCGCGGGCCGTTCTAGTCGATCCCGACGGCGAGTCCGTCTCGGATCGTGACCCGGTACGCCAGGCATTAGGCTCGTAACATGCACACGATCGAGCTCACCGACAAAGAGCTCCGCATCCTCCACGCCGCGCTCCATGCGTACCTGAACGACTTCGGCCACGAGGAAGCGGATCTCCTCCGCGAGATCAAGGCCCTCATCGCGAAGCTGCCCCACGCCGGCTGAGCGTGCTGCTGCGGCTCGTCCTCTGGAACCTTGCCGACTCCAAGACGACGATCGCCGAGCTGCGCCGCTACCTGCGCGATGAGTCCGTCGAGGCGTTCGAGGCCGTCCCCGGGCTTCGTTTCAAGGCCTGGATCTCGGACGAGGTGACCGAGCGCTGGGGCGCGGTCTACCTCTGGGAGTCGCACGAAGCGGCCGAGCAGGAGCTACCGAGCCGGGCGCGCGAGCTGATCGGCAAGGATCCGGACATCGGCGAGGAGTTCGACGTCGAGGCGACGATCGAGGGCAGCTTCGAAGTCGCAGAACTCTCGCGCCGCGGCCTCGCCTTCGAGTAGTAATTTCGGCACGAAGCCGGCACCATGGGTGCGGATTTCCCCGATACGATCGAATCGGGGAGGAGGTCATGGGTACCAGGCGTACGGCACACGAACCAGGTCCTTAGAGGATGAGCTCTTCCGGAAAGACCTCGCGACCCTCGAAGCGCTCGAGGCGGTACGGCGTCAGGTCGACGGACGACTCTCCGTCGAGTAGCTCCTCGGCAACCGCCTTCCCCACCGCGGGCGACTGCATGAAGCCGTGGCCGGAGAAGCCACAGGCCGCATAGACGCCGTCGCCGACCCAGCCGATGATCGGGTGGGCATCCGGCGTCATGTCGTACAACCCCGCCCAGGCTCGATCGATCGGTACATCGGCCGCGGACGGATAGCGGTGCGCGAGCCGCTTCCGCCAGTCGGCGACCAGGTCATCGTCCACCTCCTCGCGGTCGGTCCAGCGCGGCGACGGCTCGTTCATCGCCAACCGCAGCCGGTCCCCGCTGCGGCGAAAGTGAAAACCGGTTTCCGCCTCCAACACCATCGGCAGGTCGTCCGGGAGGCCGGAAACCGGCCCCACGTCGACGAGCTGGCGGCATAGCGGCCGGATCGGTAGCTCGGGCCAGAGCGCCGGGGAGAACGCTCCCGCCGCGATCACGAGCACGTCGTGATCGATCTCTCGAGCATCAATGCGCTCGTGAACCTCGACGCCGAGCTCCGCAGCTCGCCTGACGAGCTCCCGGGTGACCTCCGCCGGCTCTGCGACTCCATCTTCCCAGCAGGCGACGGCACCGAGGACGTCCTCGGTGTTCAACCCGCCGATGTCCGAAGCGTCCACGCTCTGGACGGGAACGCCGAGGCCGCGCTGCAGCTCGGCGCGGGTCTCGAGCTCGGAGAGCGCCTTCTTCGTGGTCGCGAGGAAGAGGTAGCCGACCTGCTCGAAGAACGGGGACCCGAGCTCCTCGAAGAATCCGATCGACTCGCGCGCCAGACGCACCTCCGCTGCGGTCGAAAACTGCTGCCGGACCCCGCCCATCGCCTTCCCGGTCGCGCCCGAGGCGATCTCGGCTCGGTCGGTGAGGACGACATCGCCGGTCCCACGCGAGGCGAGGTGGTACGCGATGCTCGCGCCGATCGCGCCGGCTCCGGCTATGACGATTCGATCCATGTCTCCAGCGCTGATCGCTCCTCCGCTGTCAGAGTGCGCAGCGGGCGGCGCACGTCCTCGCGGACCGGAACGCCCCGGTATCCGAGACAGACCTTGACCGCTGCCTGGAACGGGAAGCGATCAAGTGCCGAACGTACCTCGTCGGCGTCGCCCACTCGCTCGCGAACCAGCCGCGACACGAGCTCCGGGAAGGCGGCCGCGAGCCCAGAGACCGCGCCAACCGCGCCACGCTCGAGCCCACGCAAGACGAGCTGCTCGGCCCCGACGAAGACATCGAGCCCCTCGATCAGATACGGCTCGACCTCCTCGAACGCTCGGTTCGAGACCTTCAGGCCGGCGAGGTTCGGCGCCAGCTCGCGCAACCGCTCGATCGCCCGCAGTGGGATCGAGTAGCCGCAGCGGGCCCGGAATTCGTAGAGATAGAAGGCCAGCGGCCGGCACGCCTCGGCGGCTGCCGCGAAGTGGCGGACGAGGGCCTCCTCGTCGAAGCCGTAGTAGGGCGGGCCGATGACGGCCACCGCATCGGCCCCGATCTCTGCCGCGTGCGACGCGAGCGCAACGGTGTCGGCTGTCGTCTGAGCTCCGCAGTGGATAGCCACGCCAAAAGCGTCACTCGCCGTCTCGACGAACAGCTCGGCCGCCCGCTTGCGCTCAGCGACCGACAGGAGGATCCCCTCGCCCGTCGTGCCGAGGGCGAGGATCCCGTCGAGGCCTCCTTGCTCCAGGTACTCGACGTAGGGGCCGACTGCACCCTCGTCGAGTGCGTCGCCGTCGTCCCGGAGCGGTGTCACTGTCGCGGCGAGCGTTCCCCTGAGCATGCCGCGACTCTAAGCTCACCAGCGTGAGCGCGCTCCGGATCGACAGGCACGATTCCGTCCTCCGCGTCACCCTCGCGCGGCCTGAGAGGAGAAACGCGTTCGACGCCGAGCTGATTCGGGAGCTCACGGAGGCCTTCGCCGAGGTCGGGGATGCGCGCCTCGTCGTCCTCGCCGGCGAAGGCGAGAGCTTTTGCGCCGGCGCCGACATCGACTGGCAGCGCGCCGCGATCGACCTCTCCTACGACGAGAACGTAGAGGACGCACTTCGCCTCTACCGCATGCTGGAGACGATCGACGCCTGTCCAGCTCCGGTCGTCGCGCGCATCCAGGGCTACTGCCTGGGCGGCGGTTGCGGCCTCGCAGCCTGCGTCGACATCGCTCTCGCGGCCGAGGACGCGACTTTCGGGTTCTCTGAGGTCAAGCTCGGAATCGTGCCCGCGGTCATCTCGCCGTTCGTCCTGCCGCGAATCGGCAGCGGCCCGGCGCGTCGCTACTTCCTGGCGGGGGAGCGCTTCGATGCCGGCACCGCATTGCGGATTGGGCTCGTCCACGAAGTGGCCGCCGATCTCGACGGCCGCCTCGAGCGAGTCGTCGGCGAGCTCCTCAGCTCCGGGCCCGAGGCAGTTCGAGCGGCAAAGCAGCTGATCCGCGAGCGGCTCGGGGGCGAAGAGGCCGCCCAACTCGCAGCTCGGCTGCGAGCCGGTGAGGAGGGTCAAGCAGGCCTGCGAGCGTTTCTCGACAAGCGGCCAGCCCCGTGGAGATCCGAAAGCTCCTCGTAGCGAATCGAGGCGAGATCGCGGTCCGGGTCTTCCGCGCCTGCCGGGCAGCCGAAATCGCAACCGTCGCGGTCGCCGCCCCCGATGATCGCGACGCGCTGCATACGCGCGTCGCAGATGAGACGGTCGAGATTCCGAACTACCTCTTCTCCGAGGAGCACATTCGCGCGGCGAAACGGGTGGGCGCGGACGCCATCCACCCAGGCTACGGCTTCCTCGCCGAAAGCCCGGATTTCGCGGAGGCGGTCGAAGCCGCCGAGCTCGTATTCGTCGGGCCCACTCCCGAGGCGCTTCGCAAGGGAGGCGACAAGCTCGAGGCAAAGAGGATCGCCCGCGAAGCGGGTGTGCCTGTGTTACCGGCCGGAGCGCCGGAGGAAGTCGGCTTCCCGCTCGTCGTCAAGGCAGCGGCAGGCGGGGGCGGCCGCGGCATGCGTGTCGTGCGCGCCCCGGCCGAACTGGAGGAGGCGTGGGCGGCCGCGAAGCGTGAGGCGAAGGCCGCCTTCGGCGACGACACCGTCTTCTGCGAGCGCTACGTCGAGCGGCCCCGCCACGTCGAGATCCAGCTGCTGGCCGACGAGCACGGAGCGCTCGTCGCGTTGGGCGAGCGCGAGTGCTCGATCCAGCGACGCCACCAGAAGCTGCTCGAGGAAGCGCCCTCCCCCGCCCTCGACGACGAGCTTCGCGAACGCATCAGCAACGCCGCCGTCGCCTTCGGCGACGCGATCGGCTACCGCAGCGCAGGCACCGTCGAGTTCATGCTCGACGGTCGCGACTTCTACCTGCTCGAGCTCAACGGCCGGATCCAGGTCGAGCATCCCGTGACCGAGCTCGTGACCGGCGTCGATCTCGTCCGCGAGCAGCTGCGCATCGCGGCCGGCGAACGGCTGAATGTCGAACCTCGACTGGAGGGGCACGCGGTCGAAGTGCGGCTCTACGCGGAGGATCCGCGGACGTTCCTCCCGCAGGCCGGCCGGATCGATCGGCTCCACCTCCCGACCGGAATCCGCGTCGACGCGGGCGTCGAGGAGGGCGACGAGGTCGGAGTCGCCTACGACCCGATGATCGCAAAGCTGATCGCGCACGGGCCGACGCGCGACGAGGCTCTCCTCCGGCTCCGCGACGCACTCGCCGAGACCAAGGTCGCAGGACTGACGACGAACCTGCCCTTCCTGCGCTGGCTCGTCGCACATCCCACGGTCCGCGCCGGGCGGACGACGACGGCGTTTCTCACCGAACACCCGCCGCTCTCGACTCCGCCGGCCAAGTTGCCGACCGGCCCATGGGACGGCGCCTGGCGGCTCAACCTCCCTCCGCCTGCTCCGCAAGCGGCTCCGGACGTCGATGACGCCGCTCACGCCGTGTCCGGAGCGACCGGCGGAGAGCAGAGCGCACTCACGGCTCCCATGCCCGGCACCGTGATCAAGGTGCTGGCCACAGCCGGCGACCGCGTCGCGCCGCGCCAAACGCTGCTGCTGCTCGAAGCGATGAAAATGGAGACGCCAGTCGTCTCGCCCTACGAGGCGGTGGTCCGAGCCGTACATGTCGCTGAGGGCGACCGTGTGGCAGGTGGAGCGCTCCTGGTCGAGCTGGAGGAGTAGCTCAGGCTGCTCGATCGCGCGTTCAGAACAGCTTCTGCAGCTTCATCGCGGCCGCCATCTCTCCTTCGACCTTGATCTTGCCGGTCATGTAGGCGGTCGTCGGGTTCTGCTCCCCGCTCGCGATCGCGCGAAAGGTGTCCTCGGAGGTCCGGATGGTGACGTCGGCGTCACCTGAGCCCTCGCTGACGCTCACATTGCCATCAGCGACGTCGACCTTCCAGGTGCCCGCGCCGTCGACCTCGAACAGGTACGAGTTGTTCATCCCAGCCGTCTTCGACGGGTCGACCCGCGATTCGAGCGTCTCGAAGAACTCGCGCACCTCCATCCCGGCGCGAGCCTAGCGAAGACGAGAAGCTACGCGGCGTTCTGAGCGGCGGCGGTGACCTGCTGCGGAAGGTAGCGCTCGATCAGCGCGTAGGAGAGCTCCCACTGCGCCCCTGCGATCGCAACGCGGTTGCGCTCGAGAGCCACCGAGTCTGCTCCGTTCGCACGCAACTGCTGCCGTTCGGACGTGAGGTCGCAGAGGCGCTCGTGGAGCGATTCGACGGTCGGCGTCACAGGACGCCGCTGAAAACGCAATGGCCGCAAGGAGGTCATGAATCGCATTGTGTATCGACTGTTTGAAGAGAAAGTTAAGAGGTTCTGAAAGATTTGGCAAGTTTTCGGCGCCCACGGCAAGAACCCTCTCTCGCAAACTCGAGTCGCGATACGATCGCGAGCCCGATGCGGGTCGAGCTTCGCGCCGCTTCCGATCTGCCGCCGGCGGCCGACGTCGTGGCCCTCCCGGTCGGCCCCGGTGGGCCGCCCGCAGGCGGCGAATGGGTGAACGGCGCGGCGGCACGTGTGGCGGAGGAAGAAGGCCTGGCGGCGACACTCGGCAGCACGGCCGTTCTCTATCCGGACGGCGACGCGCCTGCTCGGCGGATCGTGTTGGTCGGGCTGGGGCCGGTCGACGAGCTCGACGCCGACGCGGTGCGGACGGCAGCCGCCGCCGTCGCTCACGCGACCGAACGCGTCGGCGGCACGCTCGCCTGGCTCCTCGACGAATCGCTTCCGCTCTCGAACGCTGAACAGGCACGGGCCCTGGTCGACGGTCTGCTGCTCGGTACCTACGACCCCGGCCGCTGGAAGAGCGGCGCGTCAGCTGAACCGCCGTTCGAATGGCTCGTGCTCGTCGGCAGCGAGGACACGGCCCTGCTCGAGACCGCTAAGCGCGCAGCGACGATCGCGGCGGCGGCGAACCGAGCCCGCGATCTCGCCAACGCCGGCGCCAATGAGCTGACGCCGGAGCGTCTGGCCGAGCGCGCGGCCGAGCTCGCCGGAGAGCATGCGAACCTGACCGCAAAGGCGCTGGGGCCGGACCAGGCGAAGGAGCTCGGCATGGGCGCGTTCTCGGCCGTCGCGCAGGGCAGTCACAACCCTCCGCGCATGATCGTCCTCCGCTACGAGCCCTCCTCGGCGGCGGGGGAGGTCGTGCTCGGTCTCGTCGGCAAGGCTGTCACCTTCGACACCGGCGGTATCTCGATCAAGAAGGCCCTGTACATGGAGGATATGAAGGGCGACATGGCCGGGGGCGCCGCGGTGATCGAGGGCGTCGGCGCGATCGCCGAGCTCGGCCTGCCCCTGCGCACGCTCGCAGTCGTCGCCGCGACCGAGAACATGGTCGGCGGCGGCGCGTACCGGCCCGGCGACATCCTGCGCGCGATGAACGGCAAGACGATCGAGATCACCAACACCGACGCAGAAGGCCGCCTCGTGCTGGCGGACGCGCTCCACTATGCGCGCGAGCAGGGCGCGACCCACCTCCTCGACTTCGCGACCCTGACCGGCGCGATGGAACGGGCGCTCGGAGACCTCTACGCGGGTGTCTTCGGCAACGACGACGCCTGGCGGGACGAGGTCGTCGCCGCCGGCGAGGCCAGTGGCGATCACGCCTGGCCCTGGCCGATGCACCGTCGCTACCGGGGCTACATCGAGTCGGCTTTCGCCGACATGAAGAACTCCTCGGTGCGCGGTCAGGCTCAGCCCACCTACGCGGCCTCGTTCCTCGAGGAGTTCGTCGGCGAGGGCCCGTGGGCCCACGTCGACATGGCGGGCACCGGGTTCTTCACGTGGCCGCGCAACGACTACCTCGCGCAAAAGGGCGGCACCGGCTACGGAGTAAGGCTGATCGCCGAGCTCGCCACGAAGCTGACCGAGTGAACTTCGACCTCACCGAAGAGCAGGAGCTCGTCCGCCGCACGGTCCGAGACTTCGCCGAGCAGAAGGTGGCGCCGGTCGCCGAGGAGCTCGACCGCGAGCACCGCTTCCCCTACGAGCTCGTCGCCGAGCTGGCCGACCTCGGGCTGATGGGCATGACGATCCCGGAGGAGTACGGCGGCGGCGGTAGCGACACAGTCTCGTACGCGATCGCGATCGAGGAGCTGACCCGCATCGACTCGTCGGTCGCGATCACGGTCGCCGCCCATACATCGCTCGGCACGATGCCGATCTTCCTCTTCGGGAATGAGGAGCAGAAGCGCCAGTGGCTGCCCGACCTGGCCTCGGGGAAGAAGCTCGCCGCCTTCGGCCTCACCGAGCCCGGTGCAGGCTCGGACGCCTCGGCCTCCCGCACCCGGGCAGAGCTCCGCGACGGAGAGTGGGTGGTCAACGGCTCGAAGATCTTTATCACGAACGCGGGCACCGACATCTCGGCCTGCGTGACGATCACTGCCCTCACGGGCGAGAACGAGATCTCGAACCTGATCGTCCCGAACCGCACTCCGGGCTACGAAATCTCCGCACCCATGGAGAAGCTCGGCTGGCGTGCCTCCGATACGCGCGAGCTCTCGTTCAAGGATGCCCTGGTGCCGGAGGGGAACCTGCTCGGCGAGCGCGGGCAGGGCTTCAGGCAGTTCCTCGAGATCCTCGACGGCGGGCGGATCTCGGTCGCCGCGATGGGTGTCGGACTGGCCCAGGGCGCGTACGATCTCGCCTTCCGCTACGCCCAGGAGCGCGAGCAGTTCGGGAAGCCGATCGCGAGCTTCCAGGCGATCCAATTCCAACTCGCGGACATGGCCGTCGAGATCGAGGCCGGCCGCAACCTCGTTTACAAGGCCGCGTGGCTCAAGGACGAGGGACGCGCGTTCGCGAAGGAGGCGGCAATGGCGAAGCTCTACACGGGCGAGCTATCGCATCGGGTCGTGAACCAGGCGCTGCAGATCCACGGCGGCTACGGCTACATGGACGAGTCGGCGATCTCGCGGCTCTACCGCGACCAGAAGATCCTCGAGATCGGCGAGGGCACCAATGAAGTCCAGCGGATGGTGATCGCCCGCCACCTCGGGCTTTGAGCCGTCAGCTCGACCTTATAGGCTCTTTTCTCGTGCAGTTCCGGCAGTTCGTCACCGACGACCTCGGCTGCGCGTCCTACCTGATCGGAGACGAGTCCTCGGGTGAGGCCGTGGTCGTCGACCCGGGCTACGCAATCGAGGAGTACCTCGAGGAGGCCGAGAAGCGCAAGGTGCGCATCACACGTGTCCTCGAGACGCACACGCACGCGGATCACGTCTCGGGACACGGCCGTTTCGCTCTGGAGCACGGCGTGCCCATGCACGTGCATCCCGCAGCTGAGCCCGACTTCCAGTTCGAGCCGCTCGCAGACGGGCAGGAGCTCTCGCTCGGCGACGTCGTCGTCCGCGTTCTCCACACCCCCGGGCACCGGCCCGAGCATTGCTGCTTCGCCGTCGTCGACGGGTCGCGTGGAGACGAGCCCTGGCTCGTCATCACCGGCGACTCGCTGCTCATCGGCGACGCCGCTCGACCCGACCTGGCCTCCGAGGCGGTGGAGGGTGCGCGCGGGCTCTACGCGAGCCTGCAGCGGCTGCTCGAGCTGGCCGACGGCGTCGAGCTTTATCCCGGTCACGTCGCCGGCTCGCTCTGCGGCGCCGGCATGAGCTCGAAGGCCTCTTCGACGATCGGCTTCGAGCGGCGCTTCAACCACGCCGTCGAGCTCGTCGGCCGCGGGGAGGACGAGTTCGTCCTGGATCGGTCCAACTCGTCGACACCGCGTCCGCCCAACATGGAGCGCATCGTGGCGCTCAACCGCGGGCCGTTCCTCGGCGCCCAGGCTCCCCTCGGGACCGTCGACTCGGCGGACGGCGGATCCTTGCTCGACGTGCGCCCCGCGCGCGAGTTTGCCGGCGGCCACGTGCCGGGCTCTTTCAACGTGCCCCTCTCGGGCTCGTCGTTTCCGACCAAGGCCGCCTTCGTCCTCACGGCCGACGAGCCGGTCGCCCTCTACGCGTCATCGCTCGGCGAAGCGGAGGAGGCGGCGCGGGGCCTGCGCTCGGTCGGGCTCTTCGCGCTCCGCGGCTACCTGCCTGAGGCGGACACGAGCGAGAAGCTGGATCCGGTCGACCTCGAGGAGTTCGACCGCCTCCTCAGCGGCGGCACCGTCGACGTTCTCGATGTACGCGAGAAGTCCGAGCGCGACGAGGGGTACATCGAAGGGACAAGACACGTTCCATACAGACTCGTCCGCGCCTGCGCAGACGACCTACGCGGCGAGCGGCCCGTGGTCACGATCTGCTCGAGTGGGTCGCGAGCCGCTGTCGCGGCGAGTGTGCTCGCGGCGGCAGGAATCGATGCGCATCCGGTGCTCGGCGGCGGCATCGAGGACTGGGCCGCGCGCGGCGGGAAGACCGTTCCGTTCCGCCGCTGCGGCTCCTAGCTAGGCAGAGGCGACGAGCAGAGCCTCGCCCTCGCTGACGTAGGCTCTGGCCCCGACCGAGCGCCAGAACTCGAGCGCCTTTTGGAGCTCCGGCTCGGCCTCGCCTCGCCGACCGAGGTCGACGAGCTCTGTCGCCAGTGCAAAGCGCGCGTCGGCTTCCTCGGGGCGAGCTCTCCGGAAGCGACTGCAACCGCGCCGTCGATCCAGGGCCCCCCTGTGACGGTCTGGGCCGCAGCGACGAACTCCTGCCCTCGCCCCAGGTTCCGCGCTGCCACGGCCGCGTCAGGGGCGAAGGTCGGCGCACCCTGAACGGATCTCGTCCGGAGCCAGAGTGCGATGAACTCCTCGAACGACGCGACTCCCTCGGCCTCCGCCCCGAACAGGCGCGCGTTCCACGACAGAAGCGGCGCGACCATCTGCGCGTCTCCCGCCGCCCTCGCTGCCTCGAGCCCGTGGCGCGCATCCTCCACCGCTTCCTGGCGCTCACCCCGGGCAAGGCGGATCCGGCTGCGATACATCCGCCATTCGCCCTCGAGGTAGTGCGATCCGCCCGGCTCGATCTCGCCGATGAGCACGTCGGTGAGAGCGTATGTCCGAGCCCAGTCTCCGAGGAAGTAGCTGAGAGTCGCGCGCTTCGCCTCTGCCCAGCGAATCCAGTCGCGATAGCCGAAGCGGCGGGCTACCGCATCCATATCCGTTACCGCGGCATCCGCCGCTGCGAGGCGGCCGCGATGAGCGTGTTGATGGGCGAGATTGTTCAGCCCCCGAACGAGCTCGATCGAGTGGAGGTTGCGCGAGACCTCGATCGAGCGCTCGATGAGCGCTATGCCCTCTTCATCGCTCTCCACTCGGGCGGCTCCGATGGTGTTGAGGGCTCGCGCCCGTTCCTCGTCCAATCCGAGGCTTTCCGCCATCGCCAGGGCACTCTCTCCGAAGCGCACCGCGGGCCCGTACTCGCCGGCGAGCATGTGGAACCGGGCAAGCTGACCGAGGACGTGGGTCTTCATCTGCGAGACCTCAACGTCTGCGATCAGCTTCGCGGCACGCTCGCGGTGCCGGGCCGATTCCGCGTGCTGCCCTCGCCGCCAGAAGAGGTCGGCGAGGGTGATCTCCGCCTCCGCAGCCGCTTCGCGGTCGCGGTCTTCCAGCTCGGCGCTCGCTTCCAGCAACGCGTCGTCCCCCTCGACGGCCAGCTCGTACCGCGCCTTCCCGTAGCCGAGCAGTACGTACGGGCGCTCGGGATCGTCAGTCGGCCAGAGCTTCAGCGCGGACTCGTAGAACTGCGCGGCAGGACGCATCGAGCTGAGCGCGAGCGCCCGATCGCCGGCAGCACGCAGGGCGGTGCAGGCGCGGTCGGCGATGCCCGGCAGCTCCTTGCCCGCGGCTCGCGCGAACTCGAGCGCGCTCAGATAGTGATGGGCGAGCATCTCGGCCTGGTCGTCCGGACGGCCCAGCGACTCGATCCAGCTGGCGGCACGCTCATGCTTCTCGGCCCTTGCCGCACGCGGGATCTGTGAATAGGCAACGTCGCGGACGAGGATGTGGCGAAAGGCGTACTGGCTCTCGTCGCCGACCGACGAGCGTCGCTCCCGGCGCACGAACTCCTTTCGCTCCAGCGCGTGCAGGAGCTGTTCAGCCTCGAAGCGGTCGCGGTCGCCGATCAGGACGAGACTGCCGAGCCAGAAGACCTTGCCCACGACTGCGGAGTCCTGCAGCAGCAGCTTCTCGTCGAGCGGGAGCGAGTCGAGGCGCGCGGCGATGATGCCCTGCACGGACTCCGGGAGGCGGATCTCGCCCTCGTCGCCGGAGTCGAGCTCTTCGACCATGCGGGCGAACTCCTCCGCGTAGAGAGGGTTTCCGCCGGCGCGCTCGATCAGCGTCGTCTGCACGTCGGCCGGCAGCACGGCTCGCTCGAGGAGTCCGTGGACGAGCCGCGCCGTGTCGTCGTCCGAGAGCGGCGAGAGCGAGATCGTCGCCGCATTCGGCTTTCCGCCGCCCCAGCCCGGACGCCGCGAGAGCAGCTCGGGGCGAGCGGTGCAGACGACGAGCAGGGGAACGCTCGTCGCCCAGTCAACGAGATGGTCGACGAAGTCGAGGAGGCTCTCGTCCGCCCAGTGCAGGTCGTCGAAGACGAGCACGAGCAGCCGCTGCTCTGCGAGGCCCTCGAAGAATCTGCGCCAGGCGGCGTATGCCTCGGCTCGGCGGTCACCGCTCGTCGGAATCGTCTCCGCGAGCCCGACGAGCGGACGGAGGTGGCCCTCGACCCAGGCCGCGTCCGCTGCGGACGACAGCGCTTCGGCAACGCTCGCTTTCAGTTTCTGCTCGACCTCCTGCTCGTTGTCGCTCTCGAGGATGCCCGCCTGCGCCTTGACCATCTCGCTCAGGGCCCAGTAGGTGACGCCTTCGCCGTAGGACAGGCAACGGCCCTGGCGCCAGTAGACGAGCTCCGGATCGCGCTCGATGTCGCCGAAGAGCTCTGCGACGAGCCTGGTCTTCCCGATCCCGGGCACGCCGACGAGCGTCACGAGCTGGGCAGCCTGCTCCTGCCTCGCGCGAGTGAGCGCGTCACGGAGGAGGTCGATCTCCTTTTCGCGGCCGACGAGCGGCCCACCGGCTCCCCGTACGAGATCGACGCCGAGCCGGGAGCGGGCCTCGCGCGTCTCCCAGACCCGGATCGGCTCAGCCTTACCCTTCGCTTCAACTGGCTGATGCTCGTCGTACGAGATCGCCTGCGCGGTGGCGCGATACGTCGTCTCGTCGACGAGGATCCCGTTCACGGGCGCAGCTGCCTGAAGGCGGGCAGCGGTGTTGACGACATCGCCCGAGGCCATTCCTTCGCCTTCGCTGGGCCGAGCACCGAGGGCGACCAGCGCCTCACCCGTCGTGACGGCGATCCTGAGTTGAAGGTCGTCCTGCTCCCGAACCCAGTCGCGGATTGCAAGCGCGGCGCGGATCGCGCGCTCGGGATCGTCCTCGTGGGCGACGGGAGCGCCGAAGAGCGCCATCACCGCGTCGCCGATGAACTTCTCGACCGTCCCCCCGTAGCGCTCGAGCTCGCTGCGCAGGTGCGCGTGGTAGGGCTCCAGTACGGCACGCACGTCTTCCGGATCCATCTGCTCGGCTCGTGAGGTGAAGCCGACGAGGTCGGCGAAGAGCACGGTCACGACCTTGCGCTCCTCGCGTGCCGAAGCGTCCGCGGGAACCAGGGCCGCGCCACATGAATCGCAGAAGCGGGCCTCGGCCCGATTCTCCGCGCCGCATTGTCGACAGACGATCATTCAGGCGCTCGCCGCTAGCAGGCCCTCGCCCTCGCGAACATAGGCGGCCGCGTCCACCGACCGCCAGAACGCGAGCGCCCGGTTCAATTCCGCGTCGGCCTCCGCACGTCGGCCTTCGCGAACGAAAGCCTGGGCGGCGCGCAACCGCGCATAGGCCTCCTCCGGCAACGCGCCCATGCCGCCGTACACGTCGGCCGCGGCGAGGTAGTCGCCGGACGCGCAGGCGGTCGCCGCCGCGAGCCAGGGTGACCGCGTTTCCATCTGGACAGTCGCGTCGAGGAGTTCTCCTTCCCGTCCGAGGGCGGGAAGCACAAAGCCGATGTCGGCGGGCCAGTTGCTCGTCCCGATGCTCGGGCACCCCTGGCCTCTCCACTCCGACAGAAGCTCACCGGCGAACGCATCCGCCCGCTCGAGTTCGGTGGCACTGAAGGCGCGCGCTGCGAACGCAAGAGAGGGCCAGGCGAGTTGGGGGTCCTTCGCGACGCGCGCAAGCTCGAGTGCCCGCTGTGCATCTTCCTGCGCCCCCTTTACGTCCCCGCGCGCGAGGCGCACCCGGCCGCGCAGCCACCGGCACGGGCCCTCCATCCAGTAGGAATTCTCCTCGAACTCGGCGATCAGCTCGTCGTGCCGGCGAACCGCCTCGTCCCACTCGCCGCGGAAGTAGAGCGGCCGTGCCGCTTCGGCCCCGAGCCAGCGGGTCGCGTCGATGAGCCCGAAGCGCCTGCCCAGGCGGAGACCCTCGGCGACCATGGCGAACGCCCGATCGAGCTCGCCGAGGTCCTCGAGCACGGTGGCGAGGTTGCCGTATGCGCGCGGGCTCTCCGTAGAGTTGATGGCAACGGCGATCGCGACGCTTTGCTCGAGATCGTCGAGGCCGCCCGCATCACCGGCCATGAGGCGCGCGGTCCCCACGTTGTTCAGCGCATGGGCCTTGATCTCGTCGAGCTCGAGCTCCTCAGCCATGCCGAGCGCCTCCCGGCCGAGACGGATCGCCTCTTCGGTGTTGCCGCTGAGCATCTCGAAGCGCGAGCGGTTGGCCACGACATAGGCCTTCGAAAACGAGTTCGGCTGACCTTCGGCGAGAGTCTCCGCCGCCATGATGTGCTCGAGCGAGGCGTCGCGCCGACCCTCGAGCCATACGGCCTCGCCCACCAGAGTCTCGGCCTCGGCGGCCCTTCCGGGATCGCGTGCCGCAAGCAGCGCGTCGCGCGCCTCCGTCAATACCTCCAGCACCCTCGTGGAATCGACAAAGGTCAGGACTCGCCCGTACGAGAAGAGGAGTTGCGCTCTGTCGGGCGCGTCACGCGGCCAGAGCTCGACTGCGCGCTCATAGAACCCCCTGGCCGCGGAGTAGGCCCCGAGCAAGTTGGCTCGATCGCCTGCTTCGCGGAGTGCAATCCTCGCCCGCTCTGAGAGCCCCGCCGTCTCGATGCCCGCGGCGCTTGCGAGCTCGAGAGCGCTCGAATAGTGGTGGGCGAGCATCTCGGCGTGATCCTCGGGGCGGCCGAGGCCCTCGATCCATTCCGCCGCGAGCCGATGCTTCTCGGACCGGCGGGCGCGTGGAATCTGGCCGTAGGCGACATCGCGTACGAGCAGGTGGCGGAACGCGTACTCGTTCTCACCAGTCACGGACGAACGGCGCTCGCGCCGGACGAACTCCTTGCGCTCGAGCCGATGAAGGCATTCCTCGGCCACGGCTCGCTCCAGACCACCGAGTCCGGCCGCCGCGCCCAGCCAAAAGACCTTCCCGATGACGGATCCGTCCTGCAGGAGGGCCTTTTCATCACCCGCCAAGGAATCGAGACGGGCGGCGACGATTCCCTGCACCGATTCGGGGAGTGGTAGGTCGTCGGCTCCCGTCGCGAGCCCGCGGTCGGCGACCATGCGAACGAACTCTTCCGCATAGAGGGGATTCCCGCCGGCGCGTTGGAGGAGCGCCGACTGGGTTTCTGCAGGCAAGACGGATCGTTCCAGCAGGGCAGCCACGAGGCGCGCGGTTTGCTCGTCGCCGAGAGGTGAGAGCGAGAGGGTGGCTGCGTTCGGCTTCCCGCCGCCCCAGCCGGGGCGGCGCGACAGGAGTTCAGGCCGCGCCGTGCACACGACGAGAATCGGCACGCCGCCTGCCCAGTCGATGAGATGGTCGACGAAGTCGAGCAGGCCCTCGTCGGCCCAGTGCAGGTCCTCGAAGACGAGCACAAGCGGTCGGTCCTCGGCCAAGGCCTCGAAATACCGCCGCCAGGCGGCGAATGCCTCCGCGCGGCGGTCTGCGTGCAACTCTTGCTCGCTCTCGACCCCGACCAGGGGCCCGAGGTGTCCGGCGACCCACTCCGCGTCGGACTCATCCAGGAGGTCGCCGACGCTCCGCCGGAGCTTGCTGTCCGCCTCCTCAGGCAAATCCGTCTCGAGGAGGCCCGCGTGCGCCTTGACCATCTCGCCGAGCGCCCAGAAGGAGACACCCTCGCCGTACGGCAGCGACCGGCCCTGGCGCCAGTAGATGAGGTCGGGATCTTTCTCGACCGCCTGGAAGAGCTCGTAGACGAGCCGGCTCTTGCCGATCCCGGGCACGCCGACCAGCGTCACGAGCTGGGGAGCATGTTCTTCGCGCACACGTGCAAGCGCTTGGACGAGGACGTCGAGCTCTCGCTCGCGTCCGATCAGGGGGGCGCGCGGTGCCTGAGCCGTGTCGACGCCATAACGGGACCGAGCCTCGACGGCTTCCCAGGCCTGCACTCGCTTGGATTTCCCCTTGGCCTCGACTGGCTCGACGGAGGCGTAGTCGATGAGCGTGCTCGTCGCGCGGTAGGTCGTCTCGTCGACGAGGATGCCGTTGACCGGCGCGGCCGCTTGGAGCCGCGCAGCTGTGTTGACGACGTCGCCGGAGGCCATCCCCTCCCCCTCTGCAGGTCGAGCATCGAGCGAGACGAGCGCCTCTCCGGTGGTAACGGCGATCCTCAGTTGCAGCTCTTTCTGGTCCCGCACCCAGTCGCGAATCGCAAAGGCGGCCCGGACGGCCCGCTCCGGATCGTCCTCGTGCGCGACCGGCGCGCCGAAGAGGGCCATGACCGCGTCGCCGATGAACTTCTCGACGGTGCCGCCGTAGCGCTCGAGCTCAGTGCGGAGCCGCGCGTGGTAGGGCTCGAGCACCGCGCGCACGTCTTCCGGGTCCATCTGCTCGGCGCGACTAGTGAACCCGATGAGATCGGCGAAGAGGACGGTCACGACCTTGCGCTCCTCGCGGGCGCGAGCGGGCTCGACATTCAGGGCAGCGCCGCAGTTCGAGCAGAAGCGTGCGTCCTTGGCGTTCTCGCGGGCACAGTTGTCGCAGACGAGCATGAGCCGAGTGTAGGACTACTGCAGCCGTTCGACTACGTAGCCGCGGGATCGCATCGCAGCGAGGATCTCCGCGCAGTGCTCCTGGTTACGGGTCAGGAGCGTCGCCTCGACCTCCGTCTCGGTGACGGGTATGTCCATCCCCTCGCGGTGGTGCTCGACGGAGACGACGTTTGCGTGCTCCTCGGCGAAGAGCGCCAGGAGTTTGATCAGCTCGCCGGGGCGGTCGGCCAGCCGCGTCCGCACGACGAGATAGCGGCCCGCGAGCGTTAGGCCGTGGCGCATGACCTGGATCAGGAGCGTCGCGTCGATGTTCCCGCCGGAGAGGAGCGCGACGGCGGGGCCGTTCCCGGGCACCCGGCCCGCGACGAGCGCCGCCACAGCCGCCGCACCCGCCCCTTCGACGACGAGCTTCGCACGCTCCAGCAGGAGCACGATCGCCTCGCTGATCTCCTCGTCGCTCACGGTCACGACCGTCTCGAGGAGGTCGTCGAGGAGCGCCGAGGTCAGCTCGCCGGGACGCTTGACTGCAATCCCCTCGGCGATCGTGTAGCCGAGCTCGGTGCCGCCGGCGAGCGGGGCGCAGGCCGCTGCCTGGACGCCGACCAGCCTCACCTCCGGCTTGACGGCGTGGAGTGCGAGGCCGATGCCCGCAGCGAGGCCGCCTCCGCCGATCGGGACGACCACGGTCTCCGCATCCGGGAGCTGCTCGGCGAGCTCGAGCCCGATCGTGCCCTGTCCGGCGATCACGTCCAGGTCCTCGTAGGGATGGACGAAGGTCGCTCCGGTCTCCTCGACGTACGCGAGGGCGGCGGCCATGGCTTCCTCGAACGCCTCGCCTGTCAGCTCGGCGCGGGCCCCGTAGTTGCGGGTCGCGTCGACCTTGGCCATCGGCGTCTCGGCGGGCATGAAGATCGTGGCCTCGATCCCCGCCTCGCGGGCGGCCCAGGCGACGGCCTGTCCGTGGTTCCCCGCGCTTGCGGCCACGACCCCGGCCTTGCGCTCCGCTGCGCTCAGGCCTTCGATCTTGTTGACGGCGCCGCGGATCTTGAACGCGCCCGTTCGCTGGAGGTTCTCGGCCTTCAGGTGTACGGGGCGGCCTGTCAGCCGGGTGAAGGTCTCCGAGCCGTAGACCGGCGTGACGCGGACGCCCTTGCCGGCGAGCCGCCCCCGGGCGGCCTCGACGTCAGCGAGTGTTGGGGCGGTCTCGGTCGCCAAGCTTGAACACCTTGTCCATGATCTCCTGTACGGCTGTCAAGGGGTCCAATTCTCGTCGCTGAACCTCGTCGAGGACACGCTGCAGCTCCGGATCGTGCTCGACGGCCCGCTCAAGATGCGCTTTCGCACGGGCGGAGGCGACCGCGAACACCTCGCCGGCCAGGTTCTTGCGGCGGCGCTCCTCGAGCAGACCCTCGGAGTCGAGGTGGGCTCGGTGCGCCTCGACTTTCGCCCAGAGCTCGGAGACGCCGTCCGCCTCGACCGCTTCGGTCAGGATGATCGGCGTCCGCCAGGACCGCTCGCGGTCGAGCGAGAGGATCGAGCGCACCTCGTTCAGCATCGTCTTCGCAGCCGGGTGATCCTTCTTGTTGATCGCGATCACGTCGGGGATCTCCATGATCCCCGCCTTCAGCGCCTGGATCGAATCTCCGGAGCCCGGCATCAACACGAGCAGCACGGTGTCCGCGATCCCGATCACCTCGACTTCGCTCTGGCCGGTGCCGACCGTCTCGATGAACACAATGTCCTTTCCGGCCGCATCGAGCACGAGCAAGGCCTGAAGAGTCGCCTCGGCGAGGCCGCCGAGATGGCCTCTCGTGCCCATCGAGCGGATGAAGACCCCGGGATCGAGGAAGTGCTCGGCGAGCCGGATGCGATCGCCGAGCAGCGCGCCCTGCGAGAACGGGCTCGAGGGGTCGACCGAGATCACCCCGAGCGTCTTGCCTGCCTCGCGTACGAGGCGGATGAGAGCGGCGATCAGGCTCGACTTGCCGACGCCTGGCGGTCCCGTGACCCCGACGACATACGCGGAGCCGGTCTCCGGATAGACCTCGCGAACAAGCTCGTAGGCCATCGGGTCGCCGTTCTCGACGAGCGTGATCGCCCGCGCGAGCGCGAGTCGATCGCCCTCGCGCACGCCCGCCGCGAGCGTCTCGCTCGTCCACTCGCGGCGCTTCGCCACTCAGAGCGCCCGGTCCGCTTCGGCCACGCGCGCCGGCTCTGCAACGTGACCCGGCCTGACGCCACGGGCGAGGACGTAGCCGACGATCGCGGCGAGCGCGGAGATACAGGCCGAGCCGCCCCAGACCCATCGTGCCCCGAACTCGTCCGTGAGCGGCCCAGCCGCGGCCATGCCGAGCCCGAGCACCGCGTAGTTCGAGCTCATCAACACCGTGAAGACGCGGCCACGCAGCCGGTCCGGCGCACCGCGCTGGACGAGGAGAGCGTTACACACCACCGCGACGCCGTTGCCGGCGCCGGAAACGACGACACACACAGCTGCGACCCAGACGTTCGGCGACACGGCGGCGGCGCCGATGCCGATCGCCATCATTCCAAGCCCCGAGACGTAGACGTGCTGGAGCTCGCGCCGCTCGACCCACGACCCGACGCTCAGGCTCCCGAGGACGAGCCCGAAGCCGGCGCTCGCGAGCATCAAGCCGAAGCCGAAATCGCCTGCGTGAAACGAGACCTTGGCGAGCACGACCTCGGCCACGTTGACGCCTGCGTTCCCGAGCATGCCGACGTTCCAGGCAACGAGCACGGTCAGCAGGGCCCGCGACCCGCGAATGAGCGCCAGGCCCGCTGCCACGTCGCGCCAGTGACCCTCGGTTGCGGCCTGGGCCACCTGAAGCAGGCGTGCCGGGATCCTCAGGATCAGCGCGGCCGAGAAGAGAAAGGTGACCGCGTTGATCCCGTAGGCCCAATCCGGGCTCGAGGCGGCGACGAGGATGCCGCCGGCGAGCGGGCCGAGCACCGTCGTCAGGGCGTCTGAGGCCTGCAGCAGTCCTTGGGCACTTGGGAGCTCGGCGTCATCAACGAGGTTCGGGAGGCCTGCGTAGACCGCCGGGCGGAAGAAGCCCGTCGCAAAGCCGGCGACCGCGGCCAGAGCCACGATCTGGCCCGGGCTGTTCGCGAACGGGAGTGCGCAGAAGACGAGGAAGCGGACGAGGTCTGCGGCGACCATCACCCGCCGGCGCGAGAACCGGTCGACGAGCGGCCCGACGATCAGGCCGAGCGCGATCGCCGGCACGAAATCGGCGATCAGGAGCGCGCTCACCCAGGCCCCGGAGTGGGTCCGGTCCCAGACGTCGATCGTCAACGCGACGAACGCGAGCCAGGTGCCGAGCCCGGAGCCGAAGGCGGCGATGAAGAGCAGCCGCAGCCCGCGAGCCCTCCGGAGCAGGTCGACCTGCCTCCCGAGCAGGCGGTGCATGACTCCCGAGAACACCCCCAGCACGATCGGGCGGAGGTTAGAGCCTAATCAGGTCGGAGGGCCAGATGTATCTGCTCCTAGTACGTGAATTAGTCGGCCGCCACGGGCGCGGCGCGCGATTTGGCTGGCGACATGTCTCGACCCAGTTACACTCAAACGGCGATGTCCGCTTCAGCCCGGCCCGCCGTCGCCGGGTTTCCCCGGTCGCGGGTCCTCCTCATTCACGCAAACCCGTTCCAGCGGGTAACCCCCGTGCCGGCGTATGGGCTCGAGCGCCTGCGCACGGCCCTCGACTCGACCAGCGTCGAGGTCGAGCTGCTCGACCCCTATCTCTTCTCCGAGGATCCACTGGCTGCTGCGCGCGCTGCGGCGGAGCGGTTCCGCCCCGACGTGATCGGGCTCGGCGTCCGCATCATCGACGACTGCATCGTCGTCGACCGGTTGGATGCCCCCGCGGAGGAGCCGATCGACGTCACCTTCCTGCTCCCGGAGATCCTCGAGCTGCGTCGCGTGCTCGGGGAGGCCGCCCCCGAGGCCCTGTTTCTGGTCGGCGGCGCGGGCTTCTCCGCCTGCCCACAGGAGTGCCTCGAGTACCTCGCCGTCGATTACGGCGTCGTCGGCGCGGGCGAAGAGGCGCTGACGGCGATCTGCGAGGGACAGGCCCCCGACGCTATCCCAGGTGTGGTTCGCCGGGGTAAGCCCGAAGGGATCAGCGCATACAACCTAGGCTTCGGCGGTCCGACGCGGCGCGACCCCCTCTATGCGCCGGCGAACTCGTTCCCGGTGCGGACCCGAATCGGCTGCGCCATGCAGTGCGTGTACTGCACTGCGGCGAACCTCGGCCGCCGGCATGCAAGCGGCGAGCTCGAGACGGTGCTCGACGAGATCCAGGAGACGGTTCAGGGCACGAGGGACCGCGGCGTCGGCCGCGTCTCGATCTTCTTCGCGGACGACGAGTTCAACCTCCCGGACGAGCGCCACCCGATCTCGGTCCTGCAAGGCATCGCCGAGCGTGGTCTCGCGAAGCACCTCACGTGGCGCGCGTACTTCAATCCCACCCCGTTCTCGGCCGAGTTCGCGGAGCTCGTGCGCGAGACGAACGGCCATGTCTCGATCACCGTGGACAGCGCGGCCGATGCGCTGCTCGAGACGGCGCAGAAGCCTTTCCGGCGGCGGCACCTCGACGCTCTCGTCGCCCTGCTCGACGAGCACAGGGTGTCGGCCGACCTCGGGCTGATCTTCGGGCTACCTGGCGAGACTGAGGAGACGATCGCGGAGACGATCGCATTCGTGCGCGGTTTGCCGGAGTCGATCGAGGTCGTCTACTCCGCGGGCGCTCGCGTTTACCCGCACACCCCACTCGCGCGGATCGCACAGGAGGAACCCGAGTGGCTCGTCGGTCCGGAGGATCCGACCTTTTTGACGCCGGTCGTCTATTCGCGCCCCTGGCCGCCGCGTCAGCTGGCCAGGCGAATCGACGAGCAGTTCGCCGGCCTTCCGAACGTCAATCGAGTCGGCGTCGCCTATCGCAGCGGCCAGACGACCCTCGCCGACGCCTATCGCGTCGCGCTGGCGCAGAACGGCAAGGGCAGCTGGGCCGACATTCTCGAGCGGGCCGCCCGCGAGGACGACCCGTCGCGCAAACCGGCGGAGTCGATCGCCGCGTGCCTTCAAGTCGCCCTCTGGCACGGCCGCTTCGACCTGGCCTCGTCCGCCGCGGGGCGCCTGCTGCGAGAAGACGTCCCGTCCGAGATGTCCCGGGCGCAGCTCCACTTCGCCCGCCTCGCCTACGGCGGCCTCGCCTTGGCGGATCGGGCGAAAGCCGTCTTGCGGCGCTGATCCGAGGTGTGACGGAACTCCGCGGGGTCAGACCCCGATCAGAGTTGTTGCACCTTGACGAGGTCTACGATCTCGCCGCGCTTAGTACTCGATGCAACGCGTCGCCGAAGAGGTCGTTTTCCTCCGGCGTCCCGACTGTGACGCGGATTGCGCCCGAAGCACCGAAGCCGCTCGTCGGGCGCACGATCACGCCCTCGCGGAGCAGCTGCTCGAAGAGCGGTCGCGAGTCCTCCCCGACCTCGGCGAACAGGAAGTTGCCGACTGCTGGGCCGGGAGGGTCGAGGTCGTGGTCGCGCATGATCCGCTCGAGCTGCACGAGGCCCTCCGCGTTGACCCTCCGGCGCCGTGCCAGCTCGTCCGGGGCATCCAGGCTGGCGAGCGCGGCGACCTGCGCCGCCGAGTTGACGTCGAAAGCCCGGCGCACCTTGGAGATCGAGGTCACGAGCTCCGGCGGTCCGATCGCGTAACCGACCCGAAGTCCGGCCAGCCCGTAGATCTTCGAGAAGGTCCGCAGGACGACCACGCTCCGACCCGCCTTCAGGTAGTCAAGCCCGTCGGCGTAGTACTGATCGTCGATGTACTCGAAATAGGCCTGGTCGAGAACGGTCAGCACGTGCTCCGGCACGGCGCCGAAGTACGCGTCGAGCTCGGCGCGCGTGTTCATCGTCCCCGTCGGGTTATTCGGGTGGCAGACGTAGACGATCTTCGTCCGCGGGCCGATCGCCTCGAGCATCGCCTCCAGGTCGTAGCGGTGCTCCCGCAGCGGAATCGTGCGCGGGCGAGCGCCGAGCTTTTGAGCATCGATGACGTAGCTAGGGAACGACGGCCAGCCGCAGACAATCTCGTCACCGGGATCCAGCGCGAGCTGCGAGAGGTAATCGACGATGCCGTCGGAGCCGGCGCCGGGCGCGATCTCCTCCAGGCGCACGTCGTGCCGCTCGGCGAGCGCGGCGCGCAAGCGGTAGGCGCCGCCGTCCGGGTAGCGGTTCAGCTCCCCCGCGGAGCGCGCGAGTGCCTCCAGTGCCTCGGGAAAGGGCCCGAACGGCCCCTCGTTCGAAGCGAGCTTGACGACACGCTCGAGCCCGAGCTCACGCTGAACCTCCTCAACCGGCTTCCCGGGCTCGTAGGGGACGAGATCCCGGACCGCCGGCTTGAAGAACGAGTCTGCGATCTCAGCGAACGACATTCCTTTGACTCTAATCCAGGTACAGGGCCATCAGGATCGCGTCCACGTAGTGGCCTCCGATCCGGTAGTGCCGCTGTCGCCGGCCTTCCTCGACGAAGCCGAGCTTGCGGTAGAGAGCGATCGCGGGCTCGTTGTGCGGAAACACGTGCAGCTCGAGCTTCGTGATGCCCGAGGCACGTGCCCATTTCACCGCCTCCCCGATCAGGGCGGTCCCGATTCCCCGCCGCCGCTCGCTCGCAGCGACCATGAGCCCGAGTTCGCAGACATGATGGCTCTGGACGCCGCTGTCACGCGCAATCGACAGCCGCCCGACTAGACCCGCCGGCGTCTCGGCAACGAACACGGCGACGTTCGGATCCCGGCGCATGCTCTTGATGTTCCTGCGCTCGTCCGAAGCGCTTCGTTCGTACGTGAGCCAAAGCTGGTCCTCGCCCGCGACGGCGCGGCCGAGACTGGCGAGTGCGTTCGCATCGGCCGGCACCGCGCGGCGCACGAGCAGCCACTCGTTCATGCCGGTACGACGATGCCGTGGCCACCACGGCGCGGATCGCCCGCCGCAGCCAGGCTTCCGTCAGCGAGCCGCTCGACCGCGGAGGCGCCTCCGAAGTAGAGGTTGCGCCGTCGCCACCGCACGAGTTCGTAGCCGAGAGCCTCGAGCCGGTCGAGCTCCGCCTGGTCGCAGCCTCCCTCGCAGTGAACGCGGCCCTCGTCGAGGTGGATCCGCGGTGCAGCGATCGCATCCTCGACCGGCATTCCGTGCTGCACGACGTTGACGATGACCTGGAGGATGGCGCCCCGCAGCCGGATCGAGCCGGCGCTGCCCACGACGAGCCGGGGTCGCTCGTCATCGAGGACGAGCGACGGAGCCATCATGCTCGTCAGCCTGGACCCAGGTCGCGCTCGGCGGCCAAGGGGATTGAGGTCGTACTCGCCGAGGATGTTGTTGAGGTGGATCCCGGTCCCCGGCACGATTACGCCCGACCCGGAGCCGGTCGTGGCGGTGAGCGAGGCGGCGTTGCCGCGTACGTCGACAACCGAGATGTGCGTCGTCCCGGGAGCCCCGGCCTGCTCGTCCGGAGCCGGTGCGCCTCCTCCCAGACGCTGCAACGCCTCGCGCAAGGTCTCTTCCGCATACAGCTTGCGCGCGAGGCCGCCGCGGTGGAGGTCGCCGGCGAACGTGCCCTCCCTGGCGCGCGACTGCTCGGCCATGACCTCGACGAGGGCGGCGATCGCCTCTGCGGTCCCCGGGTCACCGCTCGCCGGCAGCCGGTCGAGGAGCGCGAGCCCGTAACCGATGAGGATTCCGCCGGACGATGGTGGAGGATTCGAGACGAACGTGTCGCCCTCGTACGGGACGCGCAGCGGATGGCGCCAGATCACCCGGTACGCGGCCAGGTCGCCGTCGGTGATCAGCCCGCCCCGTTCTCGAAGGTGCTCCAGGACGGCGCTTCCGAGCTCGCCGCCGTAGAGCTCTTGCGCCCCGCCCTCCGCCAGCCGCGCGAGCGTGTCGGCGAGGTCGCTCATCACGAGCCTTCCGCCCACCGTGATCCTGCCAGTCTCTCCGTACACGGCTCGCCCTTCCGGCGTATGTCGCAGGATCAGGTCGAGGATCGTGTGCAGGTACGCCTGAGGCGGGGTCAGCTCGACACCGTCGCGTGCGAGCGCGATCGCAGGCTCGAGCAGGCGCCGCCAAGGGAGCGAGGCGTAGCGTCGATGCGCCGCTTCGAGCCCCGCTGCCGCTCCCGGCACGGCGCACGAGCCCGGTCCCACGAGGAAGACCTGCGAGGACGAACCGTCGAAGTCGATGTCGATCGACTCCATCTGCGGCTCGACTCGGCCGCTGGATCCCTGGCCGGGGACGGCTGTGAAGAAGTCGAGCAGCCGGTCTGTGCGGTCGCGGGCACGATGGACGAGGAGGAACCCACCGCCGCCGGGCCCGGTCAGGGGGCTCTCCGTGACCCAGGAAGCAAAGGCAGCGGCCAGGCACGCATCGACGGCGTTCCCGCCCTCGGCAAGGATCTCGGCGCCCGCCTCGGCGGTCAGCCGGTGCCCGGCAGCGATCGCTCCTCTCATCGACGAAAGCGTAGTGGGCACGCGCCGTCTGAAATGACGGCTCGAACCACTCCGAATATCCCGAAACGGCCGCTACGCGCGATAGGCTTCCGTCGCCTTGTACCGCGCGCACTCTCTCCTGCGCGAGGCGATGTTCGCCGCCGGATCCGCCGCCTCGCTTGCAGTGCTGCTCTTCTGGCTCGGCCCGCCCGGGAACGATCTCGCCGCCCACGTCTACCAGCGGACGGTCTTCCTCCACGACGGCTTCCAGCTCTGGAACAACTTCTGGTACGGCGGCCGGTACAGCTTCGTCACCTACAGCGTCCTCTACTACCCACTGGCCGCGCTCTTCGGGATCAAGGCGCTCGCCGTCGCTTCGATTGCGACCGCGGCGCTCGCCTTCGCGTTCGTCGTCGGGCGACAATGGGGCCCGCTGGCGCGGTGGTCGAGCAGGACGTTCGCCGTCGTCTGGGCGGGGCTCGTGATCTCGGCTGCGTTCCCCTTTGCGCTCGGCTTTGCGCTCGGCCTGCTCGCCCTGTGGGCCCTGCAGGCCGGAAAGCGCTGGCGCTTCGGCATCCTCGCCGTGCTCACGGCCGCGGCGAGCCCACTCGCGTTCTTGCTGCTCGCGATCTTCTTGCTGGGGATCGGCCTCGGAATGCTCGAGCGCCGCCGCCGCCTGCTCGTGCCGGCGCTGATCGTGGGCGGCGTTGGCATGGTCGAGTTCCTCCTGACCCGCGTCTTCCCGGACGGCGGCAGGTACCCGTTCACGAAGTTCGAGCTGACCGCGGTCCTCGTCTTCTGTGGCCTCGGCGCGGCGCTGACCTGGCGCGTCGAGCATGCGCGGATGATTCGCTGGTTCTTCGTCGCGTACGGACTCGCCTGCCTGGGAACGTTCGTCGTCGCCTCTCCGCTCGGCGAGAACATCGTCCGAGTCCGCTTCGCGGCGCTGCCAATCGCGGTCCTCGTGCTCTCGCTTCGCGGCTGGCGGCCGATGCCGGTCGCGGCGGTCGCGCTCCTCCTGGCGGCCGCCTGGAACCTGAGCCCGCACGCCTGGAGCTACTCGCGCGCCCGTTCCGAGCACCCGGCGGCACAGGAGGCGTACTGGCAGCCGGCCGTCGAGTTCCTGAGCGCGAACCTCACGCCCTCCTACCGTGTCGAGGTCGTGGACACGGTGGGTCACTGGGCTGCCGTCTACCTGCCTCGAGCCGACATTCCGCTCACGCGCGGCTGGTTCCGGCAGGACGACTTCCCGCAGAACGAAGTGCTCTACGACCGGCTCGACGGACCCACCTACATCAACTGGCTGCGAAATCTCGGCGTCCGCTATGTCGTCCTCACCGACGCGCCGACGGACTACAGCGCGAAACAGGAAGCGCTCCTGATCCAGAGCGGCCGCACCGCCCTCGTGCCCGTTCTCCGGAGCCCACACATGACGATCTACTCGGTGCCGCACGCCCGGCCGATCGTGACCGGCCCAGGATCGGCACAGCTCGTCGAGCTTGCCCAGACGCACATCGTCCTGAATCTCAGCTCGGCGGGCCTCTATCGGCTCGCGATTCGCTACTCCCCGTACTGGAGCGCGGTCGGCGCCTGTGTCACGCGCGGCGACGACGGGATGATCCGGGTCGATTCCTTCCGCCGCGGGCGTGTCCTGCTGCAGTTCAAGGTCAAGGCTCGCCGCGCGCTCGCGGCGATGGTCGGCGCCGGGCCCGCGGACTGCGTGCCTACTCCGTAACGCTTCTAGTCGGTCAGGAACGCCGGCGGCTCGAGCGGATCGGGCTCGCGGCGCTCGCCGCGCTCACGGGTCGCGCTCTTGCGCCCGACGATGCCGGCGAGCCCAGTCGCGATGACGGTGACCCAGACCTGGCCGGTGAGCCGCTCGTCGATCGTCGCGCCGAAGATGATGTTCGTGTCGTCGCGCGCGCCCCGGCGCACGACCTCGGCCGCCTGGTTCACCTCGTAGAGCGAGAGGTCATCACCGCCGGCGATCGAGAGCAGGATCCCCCTGGCCCCGACAAGCTCGGTGTCGATCAGCGGCGAGCGCAGTGCTCGCTCGGCTGCTTCGACGGCTCGATTCTCACCGGTCGCAAAGCCGATGCCCATGAGCGCGGAGCCGGCGTCGTCCATGATCGTCCTCACGTCGGCGAAGTCGAGGTTGATCAGACCCGGCATCGTGATCAGGTCGCAGATGCCCTGGACGCCCTGGCGCAGGACGTCGTCCGCGATCCGGAACGCATCGAGCATCGAAGTCTTCTTGTCGAGCACCTCGAGCAGCCGGTCGTTCGGGATCACGATCACGGTGTCGCAGCTGTCTCGAAGCGCTTCGATCCCGGCATCCGCTTGCGAGCGCCGCTTCGTGCCCTCGAAGTGGAAGGGCAGCGTGACGATGCCGACCGTCAGGGCGCCCACTTCCTTGGAGATCCGCGCGACTACAGGCGCGGCGCCGGACCCCGTGCCCCCGCCCTCGCCGGCGGTGACGAAGACCATGTCCGAGCCCCGAAGGGCTCGCTTGATCTGGTCATAGGCTTCCTCGGCTGCCTGGCGCCCCAGCTCCGACGATGCCCCCGAGCCGAGGCCCTGAGTCAGCTCGCGGCCGATGTGGATCTTCACGGGGGCGTCCGCGAGCGCCAGCTGCTGAATGTCCGTGTTGACCGCGACGAACTCCACGTCTGCGATGCCGGCGTCGATCATCCGGTTGACCGCGTTCAACCCGGCGCCGCCGACGCCGACGACGCGGATGACCGCGAGGTACGCACCCGGCTCCGAGCGCGGCGCGCGATGGAGTCTCGGTGCCGGCTCCGGCAACGACTCGATTCGGGGCAGCTCTTCGACGGGCCGAAGATCCGGCCGAGCCGGTGGCTCGGGCGGTGGCTCCGGGGTGACGGGCTCGAACGGCGGCGCGTGCTCGACGGTCTCTTCGAGCGGCTCGGCGGGCAAGGCCTCCGCTACAGACTCCGGCTCGGGCTCGGGCTCGGGCTGCTGGCGCTGCGCAGCTTCCGTGGCCCGGAAGAGCTCCGCGAGCGGCCCCTCACGCATGCTGGCGCGTTTTCGCGCCATTGAGAACCTCCTTCGCCAGGTCGCGGTAGGCGTTCGCAGCCTTGCCGCTCGGGTCGTACTTCAGGACCGAGGTGCCCTTCACCGGCGCCTCGGCGTAGCGGATCGTCTTCTTGATCCGGGTCTTGAACACGAGCTCGCCGAAGTTCTCCTCGAGGATCTCGACCGCCTCGCGGGCGTGCAGCGTACGGCGATCGAACATCGTCGGCAGGATGCCCATGATCGCGACGTTCGGGTTCAGGTTCTCGCGGATCATCGTCAGCGTGTTCTCGAGCTGGACGAGCCCGCGCAGCGAGAGGTACTCGCACTGCACCGGGACGATGACATGGTCGGCCGCGACGAGGGCGTTGATCGTCAGCAGCCCGAGCGAGGGTGGAGTGTCGATGAGGACGTAGTCGTACTCGGCCTTCACCGGGACGAGCGCCTTCTCGAGCGCGCGCTCGCGACCGATCATGCTCGAAAGGGCCAGTTCGGCTCCGGCCAAGTCGATCGAAGAGACGGCCAGATCGATCTCGGCGTTTTCGATCACGTTCTGGATCGGTAGGCGATGGACGAGGACGTCGAACATCGAACGCTCGATCGAATCGGGGTTCAGGCCCTGGCTCATCGTCAGGTTGCCCTGAGGGTCCATGTCGATGCAGAGGACGCGATGCTCCTGCTCGGAAAGCGCGGCCGCGAGGTTCAGAGTCGAGGTCGTCTTCGCGACGCCGCCCTTCTGGTTCGCGAACGCGATTATGTCGGCCTGACGGGGCGTTTCCTCCTCAGGTTCCTGTTCCCGCGTATGCGGTCGCGAAAGAAGGCGTGTCAGCCCCATTACGAGTCTCCACTTCGACTGGTGCTCGTGCAGTCCTGCACGCATCCATTGTGCAGGAAAATCCCGACCCCGAATAGCATTCGCCCGATTTTGCGGGCTTTTCACGGGAGACCGCCTGGTCGAGTTGCTCGAACTGGTCATCTTCGATTGCGACGGGGTCCTGGTCGACAGCGACCGCATCTCGGTTCGAATCGACGTTGACGTCTTCGCCCGGCTTGGCTGGCCGATCACGGAAGCCGAGGTGATCGAGCGCTTCGTAGGCCGGTCTGACGCGGACATGGTCGAGGAAATCGAGGCTCACCTCGGGCGTCCGCTTGCCGCTGACTGGGAGCGCGAGTTCGAACACCTCTACCGAGAGGCCTACGAGGCCGAGCTTGCGCCGGTGGACGGCATCGTCGAGGCACTCGACCGGATCACTGTTCCCACATGCGTGGCGTCCAGCGGCAGCCACGAAAAGATGCGCTTGACGCTCGGCCTGACCGGCCTCTGGCCGCGCTTTGAAGACCGCACCTTCAGCGTAAGCGAAGTGGCGCGCGGTAAGCCCGCCCCGGATCTCTTCCTGCACGCGGCCAGGCAGATGGGCGTAGAGCCAGCCCGGTGCGCCGTCGTCGAGGACAGCCGGGTCGGCGTCGAGGCTGCGCGCGCGGCCGGCATGCGGGCGTTCGGCTACGTCGGCGGGCTGACGCCGGCAGATCGGCTCGAAGGGCCCGGGACCGTCGTCTTCGACGAAATGCGCGAGCTGCCGAGACTGCTCGGAAAGGAGAAGTGCTAGCGCATCGCGAGCGCGGATTCGTCGCGCCGCTCGCCCGCTGAGAGCGCCTCGCGGGACCGCTTGAGCGCCTCGACGGCTCGCTCGGACCCGGCCGGCTCCTCGCGCACCCATTCTTCAGCTTCGCCGAGCAATGTACGCACCTCCTCGAGAAGCACTGCGGCCGGCACACCCTCTTCCCGGAGCCCGTCGATCCGGTCGAGCCGATCCAGGACTGCGCGCGCCTTCTCCACCACTTCCACGCTAGCGCGAAGACGGTGTCGAAACTGTGCCGGGTCCGCGTCAGCTGGCGATCGCGTGCGCGACACGACCGGAGGGTTTCGCCCGTACGCCGAGCAGCGACTGGTCCAGCTCGCCGATGAGCCGCCGACGGCTGCCCCGGCTGATCGTCTCCACGAGCGCCCGCCGAACGAGGTCGGTCGCGCCACCTTCCCCCGGCCGGCGCAGCGCTTCGAGAAAGACTGCACGCTCCCGCCCTGTCTCACCCAGCAGCACTGCGGCTCGGAGCGCAGCGGCCCAGGCTCCGTCGCCGCCGCCGAGGAGTGACTCGAGCGCCGAGCGAAGCTGCTCCGCGCGAAACGGCAGCTCCTGGAAGAGCGAGAGCTCCCAGCGGTCGAGTGCCTCGCCCAGCTCACGGTCTTCATCCGCGGCCGCGAGTTGCCCTCGCAGCTCACGTGCAACTCCGCCGCGAATCGAGTCGAGCCTGATCGGCGCACCGGGCGGCTGAGTGGCCGCGATCGGCAGGACGGGACGCACCCCGTACGGGCGCCAGTCGAGGCGCTCGAAGAGCACGGGACCGGCCGCGATCGGCCCTGCCGTCGCGAGGCGAAGAGCCGTGACGGCGTCGGCGATCTCGCCTGCGGCATCGGGCGGTTCCGTCCCCGCGGCGGGCAGCGAGCGCTCGAGCTCGAGCACGCACATCCGATCCGTCTCGCGGCCGAAGCTCTCCGGAGCGAGCCGGGCCGCATCGGGCCAGTGCGCGACCAGTTCGCCGTCGGCGGCATGCCGAACCCTGAGGCCTCCGTCCAGCTCGACGATGCCGCCCGCCTCGAGGCCGACAAGCGGCGCCACGGCTGCATAGGAGCGCTCCGTACCGAAGAGCGACTGCTCGAGCTTCGCATGGGCGCGGTCGAACGCATCGTCGTCCCAGTCGAACCCGCCGCAGGCGTCGGCGACGTCCTCGAGCAGGGGCAAGAGCACGGTGCGGAAGAGCGCATGCTCTGCCCGCGTCCCGGCATGTGCCCGCGCGTAGATCGCCGCAGCCGGCTCCCGCCGCAGCGCCTCGAGCGCGAACCCGGTGTCCCCGAGCGCCAGCAGCCTGCCACCTCGCGCCTCGACGAACTTGCGCACGAGCGGCCTGTACTCGTAAAGCGTCGGCCGCCCCTGCGAGTCGTGCTCCTCGAAGACGAATTGGATCTCGGCCCCCTCCTCGACTTCTCGAACGAAGAACGCGAAAGCGCCGAGGCAAAAGCCGCGCAGGGCCGAGTGCAGGTGCGGAGCGCGCACCCCTTCCGTTACAAGGCGGCTGCCGGCTCTCCTCCCTCAGCGTGGGGGAACCCCATGGTTCCCCCACGTGCCCCGCGCACGTTCATCGGCGAACAGTTCTTCGGACGAGCCCCCCGCTATCAGGGCTGGCACTCGGGGCACCAGTAGGCGAGGCGGTTCTGATCTCCCTGGCCACGCGAGCAGATCTCCGACCCGCAGCGCGGGCACGGCCGCCCTGCGCGGCGGTACACCGCTCGCACCTTGAGTCCTGAGTCGAGCGAGCCGCGCATGAGTCGCGCCGCCTCGCCGAGGGCCGTCCGCACTTCCTCGTCCTGCAGCTCCCCGAGTGGCCGCCACGGCGAAATTTGCGCCCTCCAGAGCGCCTCGGCCCGCCACAGGTTGCCGATGCCCGCGACCAGGCGCTGGTCGAGGAGCGCTTCACCGATCGCCGTGCGAGAGTCGGCTCCGCGGAGCTTGGCAACCATCGCGTCGAGGTCGGGCGGGTCGGCGAGGATGTCGGGCCCGAGGCCGCGGACACGGCTCTCGTCGAGCTCGAGCACCGGGCCGTTCCAGAGGACGGCCTCAGACGCCGCTCCTCGGAGGACGAGCCACGGTGTGCCCCGGCGCGTCTCGTTGCGCGGCAGGACCTGCCAGCGGCCACTCATTCGTAGATGGCTGCGGAGGACGAGGCCGTCCTCGAAGCGCAGGAGCAGGTTTTTCCCGACCGCCTCGACACCGAGCAGCTTCCGTCCGTCGAGCCGCTGCGCCACCCGGGTTACCCGCGCGCGCGGATGCGGCGTCTCGACCTCGAGCCGTTCGCCGACCAGAACCTGGAGTCGGCGGGCCGCGCGATGAAGAGCGTCCCCTTCGGGCATGGTTCAAGCGTATGCATCCACGCTGGAGAGCTGCAGGAGCGGGTGCGGCGGCCGCGATCGTCTGGGGCGCGCTGGAACCCATCGATCGGCGGCTCTTCCGCCACGACTACTCGGACATCGCCGTCCTCGGCAAGGCGTTCACCCGCGGCCCCGGCTGGCGACTGCTCGGGTTCGCGGTGCACTCGCTGAACGGCGCAATCTTCGGCCTCGCCTACGAAGAGGTGTCGCGTCGGACGCCTAGAAATCCCCGGCGGCTCGCCCTCGAGCTGGCCCTGCTCGAGCATCTGGCGCTCTTCTCAACGGGATACTTTGTCGACCGCTACCACCCGGCGCGAGGCGAGCCGGGAATAGCACGGCTCCTGCACCCGCGCGCATTTACGCAGGCGACATTTCGCCACGCCGTCTTCGGGCTCCTGCTTGGACGGCTAGGGACGTAGCACCGCGCGCCGGGGCCCCGCCAGGAACCCGGCTTCGAGCAGGAGCGGCATCAGTTCCGTCTCGCCTACGGGCTCGCCGTCGAAGCGCTCGACCGCGAGGCGCTTCCCGAGCCGATCCTTGACGTGCTCGACGAGAGCCGCGAGCGCAGGCCGAAGCCAGGCCTCGTCGGGCTCGCGAAGCGAGACGATCGACCGGCCGCCGCGCTCAACAAAGAGCGTCGGCTCGCCGTCCAGGAGGACGACCTGCGCCCCGGCGACCCGCGCCGCCCGGCCGCCCGCGCGCTTCGGCCAGGGGAGGCCGGCGCCATAGGGTTGGGCCGGATCGGCCGCGGCGATCACGAACGCCTCAGGCTCCTCGCCTTCCTTGGGCCGAAGCTCGCGCAGCCGCTCGACCGCGCCCCCGAGCGCGAACTGCGCTCCGCCGAGACCTTCGACGAAGTAGCCGCGCCTGCAGAGACCGAGGGTTTCGAGCGCCTTCAGCTCTCCGTAGACCGCGCTGTAACCGCCGACGATCCCTTCGGCGCGGACGCTGTCGCGGGTCACGATCCCATGCCGCTCGAGCAGTAGCTCGGCCAGAGCACGACGATCCGGGACCTGTCCAGGGCCTGGCCCTGGACGTGTTCCGAAGAGACGGTCGGTCGGCGACCAGCGGCCCTGCGTGGCGGTGATTCCTGTCGCGCGGCGCCGCGAGAAGCGCCTCGGGCGCCGCTCGGGCTTCGGAACACCGTAGCGGCGGCCCGCGCGCAAAGGCGTCCAGGCGTCGTTCGTGACCTCGCCGGCCCAGACGAGATCCCAGAGCGCGGGCAGAGCTTCTTCGGCCTCGAGACCCGTTGCCGCGAGAAGATCGAACCAGAACTCGGCGCCGCGACCCAGCAAATCGCGGAGCCGGTTGTGTGTCTCGCCCTCCGGCCGGTCGGCGGCGGCCACCTTCCCCAGGGCGGGTGCGTCCTCGCGGAAGTAGACCGCGACCCGGTCGAGGCCGGCCCCGACCCACACGAGCTCGCCGGTCGCGCAAAGCTGGTCGAGCTGGGCCGCCTGATACGTCGGGACGCGGCGCGGCAGTACCTCCGACTCCCAGAGCGAAACGGGAAGCGCGAGCGCCTGCAGCGGCACGAGCGCCTCACGCAGGCTCGCCCGGCGGTCGATCCCGTGCCAGCTCGGCAGGAAGCGCCCGAGTGCGGCCTGCTCGGCGGGCTCCACCTCCTTGCGCAGCGCCGCGAGCGAAGCGCGCCGCAGGCGGCGGAGGACGTCCGCATCGCACCACTCGCGCTCCCGTCCCCCCGGCCGCAGCTCACCGCGGACGATGCGGTCCTCTCGCTCGAGCTCGCGCAGGACGGGCTCGACGTCGAGGCCGAAGTGGTCGTTCGCCTCAGCGGTCGTGAACGGCCCCCGGCCCTTGGCATAGCGAGCGACGAGGCTCGTGAGCGCATCCGGGGTCCCCTCCAGGAACGCCTCCGGCAGACCGCCCGGGGGCATGGCGCCGAGCGCATCGCGGTAGCGACCCGCGTCCTCGGCCGCGAGTAGGCGTTCCTCACCGGCGACCCGAAGCGTGATCGCCCGGCGCTCGCCGAGGAGCGGCTCTGCCAGCCCGGGATCGAACATGCCGGGGCGCAAATCGCCGCGCAGGCGAAGCACGTCGTGCAACTCGTCAGCGTTCTTCGGGTCGCCGCGCAGCTGAGCCTCGACCTCGTCGAGCGCACCGGGGTCGATCAGTTCGCGCAGCTCCTCCTGCCCGAGCAGCTCCTTCAGCAGGTCGCGGTCGAGCGAGAGCGCCTGCGCACGGCGCTCGGCCGGTGGTGTGTCGTCCTCGTACATGTAGTTCGCGACGTAGTCGAAGAGCAGCGAGGTGGAGTACGGCGACGCCGTCGCCGTCTCGACGTCGACGAGATCGAGCTGCCTCGTCTTCAGGCCGGACAGCAGCCGCTTCAGCGCCGGCAGGTCGAAGACGTCCTGGAGACACTCGCGGTAGGTCTCGAGGATGACCGGGAAGGAGCCGTACTTGCGGGCGACCTGCAGCAGGCGCTGAGCCTTCAGCCGCTGTTGCCAGAGCGGCGTCCGCTCGCCGGGGCGCCGTCGTGGGATCAGGAGCGCGCGGCCTGCGTTCTCGCGAAACCGCGAGCCGAACAGTGCGCTCCCGCCGAGCTCGGCCATCACGAGTTCCTCGATGTCGTTCGGATCGATGATCAGCTCTTCGATCGGGGGTGTCGCGTCGGCGTCGGGCAGATGGATCGCAATGCCGTCGTCCGACCAGAGCGACTGCACCTCGAGTCCGAGCGCGTCGCGCAGGCGGGCGCCGAGCGCCAGCGACCAAGGCGCATGCACACGGGCGCCGAACGGAGTCAGGATGCAGACGCGCCAGTCGCCGATCTCGTCCCGGAAGCGCTCGACGACGACGGTACGGTCCGACGGGACGGCGCCGGTCGCCGCCTGCTGGTCGCTGAGGAACGTGAGCAGGTTCTGGGCCGCTTGCTCGTCGAGCGAGTGCTGCTCCGTGAGCCGCGCCAGCGCCTTCTTCTCGGGTAGTGCGGCGAGCTCTCGGGAAGTCTTTCCAATCGCCTCGCCGAGCTCGTACGGCCGCCCCGGCCCCTCGCCCTTCCAGAACGGGATCAAACCTGGGACGCCGGGCGCCGGCGAGACCAGCACCCGGTCGCGTGTGATCTCCTCGATCCGCCAGGTCGATGCGCCGAGCAGGAAGGTCTGGCCGGCGCGGGCCTCGTAGACCATCTCCTCGTCGAGCTCGCCGACGCGGCCGCCGCCGTCGACGAGATGGACGCCGTAGAGCCCGCGGTCGGGAATCGTCCCGGCGTTCGTGACCGCGAGCTGGCGCGCGCCGCCCCGGCCCCGGATCACTCCTGCGGTCCGATCCCACACGATGCGCGGCCGCAGCTCGGCGAACTCGTCGGACGGATAGCGCCCGGCGAGCATGTCGAGCACGTTCTCGAGCTGGACGCGGGAGAGATCGGCGAAGTTGTAGCCGCCGCGGACGAGGTCGTGCAGCTCGTCGACCGTGATCTCCTCATCGGCGCAGACGGCGACGATCTGCTGGGCCAGCACGTCCAGCGGGTTGCGCGGGATCACCGTCTCCTCGATCGCCCCCGAACGCATACGCTCGGCGACGACGGCGGACTCGAGGAGGTCGGCGCGGAACTTGGGGAAGATGCGACCGCGCGAGACAGCGCCCAGCTCGTGGCCCGCGCGGCCGACGCGCTGCAGGCCGCGTGCGACCGACTTCGGGGACTCGACCTGGATCACGAGGTCGACGGCGCCCATGTCGATGCCCAGCTCGAGCGACGAGGTCGCGGCGAGGCAGGGGATCTCGCCCATCTTCAGGAGCTCTTCGACCTCGAGGCGCTGCTCCCGCGCGAGCGAGCCGTGGTGGGCGCGCGCGATCTCTTTTTCCGCCAACTCATTCAACCGCAGCGCAAGCCGCTCGGCGAGACGGCGGTTGTTGACGAAGACGATCGTCGAGCGGTGCTCCTCGACGAGCTTGAGCACCTCCGGGTAGATCGACGGCCAGATCGAGCTCGACTCGCCCGGCTCCCGCATGTCCTCGAGCGGCACGACGACCCGTAGGTCGAGCTCCTTCGCCCGCCCCGCGTCGACGAGCTCGATCGCGCGTCCGCCCGAGACGAAGCGCCCGATCTCCTCGAGCGGGCGCTGCGTCGCCGAAAGCCCGACTCGCTGGACCGGCTCGCCGGTGAGCCGATCGAGCCGCTCGACCGACAGCGCCAGGTGCGCGCCGCGCTTCGTGCCCGCGACGGCGTGCACCTCGTCGAGCACCAGCGTCTCGACGCTCTTCAGCATCTCTCGCGCGCGCGACGTGAGGAGCAGGTAGAGCGACTCCGGAGTCGTGATCAGGATGTCCGGGTGCTCGCGGAGCATCGCGGCGCGATCGCGCTGCGGCGTGTCCCCGGTGCGAACTGCGACGCGGAGCTTGCTGTTGAGCCCCGCCAGCGGCCCGCGCAGGTTGCGCTCGATGTCGTAGTTCAGCGCCTTCAGCGGGGAGACGTACAGCAGGCGCAGGCCCTCTCCGGGCGCGTCGGTCAGACGATCGATCCCGTACAGAAAGGCGGCGAGTGTCTTCCCGGAGCCGGTCGGCGCCTGGATCAGCGTGTGCTTGCCACTCGCGATCTTCGGCCAGCCGAGCTCCTGCGCCGGCGTCGGCGCCGCGAAGGCGCCCTCGAACCAGGCGCGCGTCGTCGGACTGAAAACGTCGAGCGCGCTCATGCCCTTCAGCCTAGCCAGTTAGGTTCGATGCGGTTTCGATCTGAGCTCGAGCGGGTCGACCGGTCATTTCAGACGGAGGCCGGGCTGAGCCCGCCCTCCTGAGGCGGCACTGCAAGCAGTTCCTTGAGCGCCGCCACGTCTCGCCGGAAAGCTTCCCCCTCGATCGGCGCGGGCTCTCCCTCAGGAAATGGGAACGGCCAGCCGGGCCGCGGGTCGTCGGCGTAGCGCGGCACGAGATGGGTGTGCAGGTGGGGCAGCGAGTTGCCGAGGAGGTCGTAGTTCATCTTCACCGGCCGCAGATGGCTCTCGAGCGCGCTCGCCACGCGCAGCACCTCGAGCCAGTAGGCAGACGCCTCGTCGGGCTCGAGCTCGGTCGGCTCCGCGACGTGCCGGCCGCGCCAGATCGAGATCGTGTAGCCGCGCTGGATGTCGGCACGCTGGAGGTAAGCGTCTGAGACCCTCCCGGCGAAGATCCGAGCTCCGTAGGGAGTCTCCTCCGGCCGTCCCTGAGCGCACATCGGGCAGCCCTCGCCCCGGCGCAGCTCGTAGAACGACTCAGGCCATTCCACTTCCGACCGACGGTAGCATCGCCTCGTGCCAGAGACGGCGGAGGAGCTCTACGCCCGCGTGGCCGATGCCCTGCGCATGCCGCCGGTCGAGGAGTGGGACACGTTCCCTTTCGACGGGGAGATGCGACCTCGCGTGCTCCGTCCGCCGGTTGAGCGCGAGGAGCCGCGGCAAGGCGAGGGCGGCGTCGGATGCCGGCGATGCGCCGCCTCGGACGACGAATACCTTTGGACCGAGGGTCGCTGGCGCCTCTGGTCGTTCGACCATCCGACCGGGCTGCCGGTCGTCGTGCTCCTGGAGCCGCGCGAGCACTTCGGCGAGCCGGGGGAGCTTCCGGACGGGGTCGCCGCCGAGCTCGGGGTCATGCTCGCGCGTATCGAGCGGGCCGTCCGCTCGGTCGGCGAGATCGGCCGCGTTCATGTGTGCCGCTGGGGCGACGGAGGCGAGCATCTGCACTGGTGGTTCATGGCCCGCCCGGCCCGGATTCCGCAGCTGGTCGGCAGTTTCGCGGCGATCTGGGACGAGATCCTCCCGCCGCTGCCCGAGGAGGTCTGGCGCGCGAACCTCGACGCGGTCGTGGCGGCCCTCGGCTGAATGGACACACGCCGGTTCGACGTCGTCATCCTCGGCGGCGGCACCGCCGGCTGCGTGCTGGCCGCGCGCCTGAGCGAGAACCCCGATCGCAGCGTCTTTCTCGTCGAAGCCGGGCCCGACTACGGCCCGTACGCGGACGGACGCTGGCCCGAGGACATAGTCGACGGCCGGCAGCTCGCCTTCTCGCATTCCTGGGAGACCGACCGCGAGGACCGCTCGCAGCTGCGGGCGAAGATCCTCGGCGGCTGCTCAGCGCACAACGCTTGCGTCGTATTAGAGGGCGCTCCGGCGGACTACGACGAGTGGGGCCCCGGCTGGAGTTACGCCGAGCTCGAGCCCTACCTGCGACGTGCCGAAGAGGAGCTCCGGACGCGCCGAGCCGCGGAGGACGAGATCTCACCCTGGCATCGAGCGTTTCTCGAAGCCGCCGGCGACAATGGTTTCGTCAATCCGCTGAACGCCGTTGGTCCGGTGCGCTGGAACGCCGCCTTCGCCTACCTCGACCCGGCTCGAAGGCGTCCGAACCTGACGATTTTCGCGGACACGCTGGCAGACCGGGTCCTGCTGGAGCGCGACCGAGCTAAGGGCGTCACAACCTCGGCGGGCGAGCTGCAGGCCGGACAGGTCGTCCTCGCGGCCAGCGCCTACGGCTCGCCTGCAATCCTGCTGCGGAGCGGCATCGGGCCGGAGAGCGGACTCCCGGTCGGAGAGGGGCTGATGGATCACGTCGGCGTCGGCGCCGGCTGGGAACCGACCGATCTTCTCCAGGCAGAGACGACGCGCTTCGAGGCCGCCCACCCGCTCTTCATGGGTCAGATCACGGTGGCGCTCCGGAGCTCTTCATGTCCGGATCACCTCTGCGATCTCTTTCTCTTTCCGGCGATCGAGCTGGGCGAGACCGGCTACGAGATCAGCGGCGCCGCTTTCGCGATGAAGCCCCGTTCGAGGGGGCGGGTCGGCCTCAACGGCTCCGATTCCCGGACGCCGCTCGCCATCGAGCATGGCTTCCTGACCGATCCGCACGACGCGACAATGGTCGAGGAGGGCTTCCAGGCTCTCCGAGATCTGGTTGCGAGCGAGCCCGTTCGCCGCTACGCCGCGCGCGAGCTCCGGCCTGGACCGAAGGTGAGCGCCCGAGAGCATGTGCTCGCCGAGGCCCGAGGCTTCTTCCACCCGGTCGGAACCTGCGCTCTCGGCTCCGTCGTCGATCCGACAGGGCGGGTGTTCGGCTTCGAGAACCTGGTAGTCGCCGATGCCTCGATCATCCCGAGTATTCCCAGCTCGAACACGAACCTGACGACTGCCGCGGTTGCCGAGCGGATCGCCGAGCTGCTCTGAAGTAGGATCGGAACCATGGCGACCATCGCCCCGGATCGGCTCCACTACACCGACAGCGACGAAGCGAACGAGCTCCTGGCCCGCGACCCGCTGGCGCTGCTGATCGGCTTCGCGCTAGACCAGCAGGTACCGGTTCAGACGGCGTTTACGGGGCCGTTGAAGATCAAGCAGCGGCTCGGGACGCTCGAGGTCGCTCGACGCGATCCGGCCGAAGTAGAGGCCGCGTTTCGCGAGAAGCCGGCTGTCCACCGCTTCCCGGGATCGATGGCGACGCGCGTGCAAGAGCTCTGCGCGCTCGTCGAAGAGGACTACGGCGGTGATGCCTCGCGGTTGTGGCGCGAGGCGAGCGACGCGGCGGATCTCCGAAAGCGGATCGAAGCGCTGCCCGGTTTCGGGAAGATGAAGGTGATCGCGCTCGGCTCCGTGCTCGCCAAGCGCTTCGGCGTCGAGGCGGCGCAGGGCCTCGTGCCCGGGCATCCGACGCTCGGAGACGTCGATTCGCGCCAGGCGCTCGAGCGCTATCAGGACGCAAAGCGGGCCCACAAGGCCAGGATGCGAGCCGGGAACAGCTGATCGCCCGGCCGCACGTCGTCGTCTACGTCACCCGCGAGCACCCGGCTACCGGCGCCGACGAGTTTCTCGTCTACGACGCCCCGGACGAGCCGGAGCTCACGGCTTTCGTGCCAGGCGGCGGAATCGACGAGGGCGAGGCGGTCGAGGAAGCGGCGGTACGCGAGGCGCGCGAGGAAACCGGCATCGAAACGCAGGTTGTGCGCGTGCTCGGGGCCGCGGAGACAGACATTCCCGGGAACGCCGATCCCCACCGCGTGAACCGAAGCCACTTCGTGCACGCGAGACCCGTCGAGCGCCTGCCCGACGAGTGGCAGCACGAGATCACGACGCACGGCGAAGGGACTGCGCGCGTCCGCTGCTATTGGCTCCCGATCGGCTCCGAGGCTCGGGTCTGGGGGCGCCGCGGGCATTTCCTTGCCGCCTTGGTCCGCAAACGGGTCGTCGCCTACGTCACGCGCGAGAGAGAGCTCCTCGTCTTCGAGCACGCCGGAATGACCCAGCTCCCCGCAGGGAGGATCGACGCTCACGAGAGCCTCGAGGAAGGGCTGCTGCGCGAGCTCGAGGAGGAAACCGGGTTGACCGCCGTGAGGATCGTCCGCGAGCTCGCCGGCCCTGGGGAGCATGCAGGCCTCTTCGGCCAGGGGGCTCATGAGAACCACGCCTTCTGGGCCGTGAGCGACTCCGACACGCTGGATGCGTGGACGCACAGCGTCACTGGCGCCGGATCGGACCTCGGGCACGTCTACCACTGCCGCTGGGTGCCGCTCGACGAGTGCCCACCCCTTTGGGGGAAGCCGGATCCGTTGGTGGAGAAGCTCAGGCGGTCGATAACAGAGGAATGAGTCGGCGCATTCTCCTGCTCTGCCTGTGCGCGCTCGCACTCGGCGGCTCATCCGCCCAGGCGCTGCGCCTGCCCGCCGCACCGCGCTGCCCCGTCTTCCCGAAGACGAACCCCTGGAACCAGCGCGTCGACACGCTGCCGGTCGCGGGCAACTCCGCCGAGATCATCTCTTCGATCGGTGCCGGAACCGGCCTGCATGCGGACTTCGGCTCTGGCCTCTGGGAAGGCGCGCCAATCGGGATCCCGATCACCGTCGTCGGCCGGCGCCAGGCCAAGTCGCGCGTTTCCTTCGAGTACGCAGACGAGTCCGACCGCGGGCCGTATCCGATTCCGCGCAACGTGAAGATCGAGGGCGGGCGCTCCTCGACGGGCGATCGGCATGCGCTCATCGTCGACCGCGCCGCCTGCCGCCTCTACGAGCTCTACGCGCTGTATCCGAAAGGACGCGGATGGCGCGCCGGCGCGGGCGCGATCTGGAGCCTGCGCTCGAATCGGCTGCGACCTGCCGGCTGGACCTCGGCAGACGCCGCCGGGCTGCCCATCCTCCCCGGCCTCGCCCGCTACGACGAGGTGCGCCGCAGCGTCATCGACCACGCCCTGCGCTTCACCGTCCAGCGGACGCGCCGCGCGTACGTCTTCCCCGCTCGCCACTTCGCGAGCAGCTCGAGCGATCCGAGCCTGCCGCCCATGGGCCTCCGCCTCCGGTTGAAGGCGAGCTTCGACGTCAGCGGCTACCCGCGGCAGGCGCGCATCGTGCTCGCCGCGCTCAAGCGCTACGGGATGCTCGTGGCCGACAAGGGGTCGAGCTGGTACATCACCGGCGCACCCGACCCGCACTGGTCGAACGAGCAGCTGCACACGCTCGGCCGCGTCAAAGGCTCCGACTTTGAGGTCGTACAGAGCCGCTAGCGAAAACCGATCACGCGTTCGCCGCGAAAGCACTAATGATGATTCGGACGGGAACCTGCGTCGTCGCCGGAGTTGCCGTGTTGCTGGCATCGGGCTGTGGCGGCGGAAGCAAGTCCGGGAGCCCGAGAGAGATGACGGTCACACTGTCCGAGCAGAACGGTTCCGGAGAGTCGGGCAAGGCAACGCTGACCGCGGAGGGTGCCAGGACGAAAGTCGTGCTCAACCTCCAGGGCAAGTCGGCGACTGCGGCCGCGGCTCCGCAGCCGGCGCACATCCACCGCGGTTCGTGCAACAAGCTCGATCCCACTCCGGCCTACGGGCTCACGGACGCGAAACGGGGCACCTCGACCAGTACCGTGGACGCGAAGCTCGACGACCTGCGCAAGGGCAGCTACGCGATCAACTTGCACAAGTCGGCGGCCGACATCAAGACCTATGTCGCTTGCGGCGACATCGGCAAGGGCAAAAGCGGCGGCGGAGGCGGGTACGGCTACTAACCGAGGTCTCTGAGCGCGACGAGGGCGGCCGAGTGCCCACACATGCCGTGGACGCCGCCGCCGGGGGGCGTCGAGGATGAACAGAGGTAGAGGCCGCGGAGCGGCGTGCGATAGGGCACGCGCTTCCGCACCGGCCGGAAGAAGAGCTGGCGGAGGTCCATCGCGCCGCCGTTGATGTCGCCGCCGACGATGTTGCGGTTACGTCGCTCGAAGTCGGCGGGCGCGGTCACGTTCCTCGCAAGCACGAGCTTCCCGAAGCCCGGCGCGAAGCGCTCGATCTGAGCCTCCATCCGTTCCGTCATGTCCTCCGTCGATCCATTGGGCACATGGCAGTACGCCCAGGCCGTGTGCTTGCTGGACGGAGCACGTGAATCGTCGAAGAGCGACGGTTGCGTGAGCAGGACGAAGGGCCGCTCGGCGTGGCGGCCCGCCCACGGCTCCTGCTCGGAGGCCGCGATCTCGTCGAACGTCCCGCCGAGATGCACCGTCGACGCCCTGGAGCATGCCTCAGCACGCCAGGGGATCGGCCCGTCAAGCGCCCAGTCGAGCTTGAAGACCCCAGGCCCGTAGCGGTACCGGCGAAGCGCTTTCGAATAGCGAGCCGGAAGCCGGTCGCCCGCGATTCGGAGCAGCTCGCGCGGGACAATGTCCGCCAAGACCGCCTCGGCCCGCGGCAGCTCGTTCAACGCGCTCTCCGTGCGGATCTCGCCGCCCAGCTCCCGGAGCCGATCGGCCAGCGCGTCGGCAAGCCGCTGCGATCCTCCCCGCGGGAACGGCCAGCCGGATGTGTGCGCGGTTGCGATCAGAAGGAGACCCACGCCCCCGCTCGGCCTCGTCTCGAGGGGCAGCATCGAGTGCGCCGCATGGCCGGCGAAGAGCGCTCTCGCCCGCTCCGACTCGAAGGCCCTCTCCACGAGCTCGTGGGCGCTTGAGAGGCCGGCTCGCGCGACAGGAAGACTCAAAGCCGAGAGGATGCGGCGGGGCGAGGGTGGATACGGACCCAGGACGATCGGCTCGAACCTAGGCCAAGCCGTGACGAGTGGGTTGAAAAGGCGCGTGTATCCCTCCCGGTCCTCGCCAAGCTGTTCCCCGGTCTCCAGGAACGATCGCTCGACCAGCACCGCGGTTCCGTCGTCGAGCGGGTGCGCGGATGGTGCGGGCGGCTGGATCCACTCGACGGGCAACTCCAGCTCGCGGAAGAAGGGTGAGTCGCGGCCGAGCGGATGGATCGCCGAGCAGACGTCGTGCACGTAACCCGGCATGGTCAGCTCGGCGGACCGAACCCCGCCGCCGATCGTCGCCTCGGCCTCGTGGACGGTGACCGCCCAACCGGCACGGGCCATCGTGATCGCCGCCGCGAGCCCGTTCGGCCCCGAGCCGATGACAACCGCCGTCTTGGCTACGAGACTCCTCTAAGGCGCCGACTCGGCGGCGCCGCATTCAGGAGGCGCGGACATGGCCGCGCCTCCGTCTGAAATGACCGGTCGACACTCCCGGATTTATCCCACCCCTGCTAAGAGGAACGCGCGGTTCTCTTTCAGCATCTCGCGGGCGATGACCAGGCGCTGGATCTGGTTCGTGCCCTCGTAGATCTGCGTGATCTTCGCGTCGCGCATCATCCGCTCGACCGGGTACTCCTGCATGTAGCCGTAGCCGCCGAGAATCTGCACTGCATCCGTGGTCACCTCCATCGCCACGTCGGTGCAGTAGAGCTTCGTCATCGCCGAGACCTTCGTCAGCTCGTCGTCGGGCGCGCCCTCGTCGATCATCAGCCCGATCTTGTAGAGCAGGCCGCGAGCGGCTTCGCACTTCGTCTCCATATCGGCGAGCGTGGCGGCGATCAGCTGATGCTGGGCGATCGGCTTGCCCATCGTCTCGCGGCTCTTGGCGTACTCGAGAGCGTAGTCGGTCGCGCCCTGTGCCAGCCCCAGACCCTGGGCAGCAATCCCCGGCCGCGACCGGTCGAGGATCCGCATCGCGATCTTGAAGCCCTCGCCCTCCTCGCCGAGCAGGTTGTCCGCTGGAATGCGGCAGTCGTTGAAGAAGACCTCGCCGGTCGTCGAGCCTTTGATGCCCATCTTGGGCTCGATCCGGCCGACCTCGAACCCGGGTGCATCTGCCTCGACCGCGAAAGCCGAGATCCCGGAATGGCCCGCCGCGGGATCGGTCTTGGCGAAGACGGTGTAAAGGCCGGCGACGCCCGCGTTCGTGATGAAGCGCTTCGAGCCGTTCAGGACGTACTCGTCGCCCTCGCGCCTGGCCTCGCTGCGCATCGCCGCCGAGTCCGAGCCCGACCCGGGCTCGGTGAGCGCGTAGGCCGCAAGCCATTCGCCGCTTGCGAGTCGCGGCAGGAAGCGCTGTTTCTGCTCCTCCGTCCCGGCCAGCTTGATCCCGAGCGAGCCCAGCTCCTGGACGGCGAGGATGAGCCCGGTCGTCGCGCAGACCTTCGAGAGCTCCTCGATCGCGACCAGCACCATCAGCGCGCCGGTGCCGCTGCCGCCGTACTCCTCGTCGAACGGCAAGCCGAGGAGCTCCTGCTCACGGAAGAGCTCGACGAGATCCCAGGGGAACTCGGCCTTCTTGTCGATCTCAGCGGCGCGCGGCGCCACGCGCTCGCGGGCCAGTGTGCGCACGAGGTCGCGAATCTCGCGCTGCTCGTCGCTCAGGGGGTCGTACGGCACGCCGAAAAGTCTATTCGCGCCCTACTCGCTATCGATCGTGGAAGACGGCCTCGACATTGTTCCCGTCCGGGTCGAGCACGAAGGCCGCGTAGTACCCCTTGTGGTACTTCCTCTCTCCAGGCGCGCCATTGTCGCGGTAGCCCGCTTCGATCGCGACTCGGTAGAACGCCTCGACCTCAGCGCGATTTCTCGCAGCGAACGCGACGTGCACGTTCTCGCTCAACGGCTTGTCGTCCTGTGAGATGGAGATATCGCCCCAATCGGCGGCGCGCTGCTCTTCGTCGAACCAGGGCGGCTCATAGCCGAGTGGAGCCAGCACGGTCGTGTAGAAGGTCTTGCTGGTCTCGAAGTCCGAGACCCGAAGTGTCACATGGTCGATCACTCGGCCTCGTGGGTCACAGCCTCGATGTTGTTGCCCTCGGGGTCGAGGACGTACGCACCGTAGTAGTGCTCGTGGTAGACGCGGCGATACCCCGGAGGGCCGTTGTCTTGCCCGCCCGCGGCGATGGCCGCCTCGTGGAACGCGTCGACCGCCTTCTGATTCGGGCTGCGGAGTGCCACATGCACCGGCGCACTCGGCTCCCCTCGGTGTGCGAGGAAGAAGTCGGCCTTTCCTTCCGTTCCGAAGCCGCAGCCTTCCGTGTAGTCCAGCATGAGCTGGTAGGCCAGCGGCGGGAGCGCCTGCTCGTAGAACGCTTTGCAAGCTTCTAGATCCCGGACGTTGAGCGTCACATGGTCGATCATCGAGCCTCCTTTCCGGTCGCCCCGAAGCTACTACAGTCGTGCTGTGATCCTCGAGAACGGTGTCATCCGCACGATGGAGCCGACGATGCCGGCCGCGCACGCGCTCGCGATCGCCGGTGACCGTGTCGCCGGCGGCGTCGGGACGCACGAGACGGCGCTGCCTTCACCGGAGCGGGTCGACCTCGGCGGCCGGTGCGTGCTGCCCGGCTTCAGCGACGCGCACGTCCACTTCCCGACCTGGTCCCTGGCCCAGCGCGAGCTCCGGTTGGAGAACACCCACTCGCTCGAAGAGGCGGTCTCGCTGGTCGCCGAGGCGACCGGCTCCGTTCCGGAGGGCCGCTGGCTGCGAGGGCGCGGCTGGCGGAGCGGCGACTGGTCGCCCGCGGTCGAGCCGAGCCGCCAAGCGCTGGACGAGGTCACGGGCGAGACGCCGACGGCGCTGATGGCGCGCGACTATCACTCGCTCTGGGTCAACTCAGCAGCCCTCGCCCGAGCAGACGGCGATCTTCAAGTCGAGGGCGGGGTCGTCGAGCTTGACGAGCGAGGCGAGCCGACCGGTGTGCTGCGCGAGGAAGCGGCCTGGCGATTCCGCGATCGCTACTTACTCGCCTCCGACGACGAGTTCGTGGACGCGATGCGCGACGGTGTGAAGCTCGCGGTCTCGCGCGGCGTCACCTCCGTCCACGACAAGGACGGCTGGCTCGGCGCGCCTCGCCTCTGGCAGCGCCTAGTCGACGAAGACGCGCTGCAGCTTCGCGTCTGGCAGTCGCTGCCCCACGAGCACGTCGGCCAACTCGAGGAGCTCGGGCTCAGCTCCGGGCTCGGCGACGGCCTGCTCCGCCTCGGCTATCTCAAGGTCTTCATGGACGGCACGCTCGGCTCGCAGACGGCTCGGCTCATGGACGGTTCGGGGGTGAAGATCACAGGGCGCGAGGAGCTTGCCGAGATCATCCGTCACGGCGCACGGGCGGGCTGGCCGGTCGCCGTGCACGCGATCGGAGATCTCGCCAACCGGGAGGCACTCGACGCCTTCGAGGAGACCCGTGGCGAGTGGGCGCCCAGCGGTCTGCGCCAGCGCATCGAGCACGCGCAACTGCTGACCGAGGTGGACGTCCCCCGGTTTGGCGAAGTCGGCGTCGCCGCCTCCGTCCAGTTCAGCCACGCGCCGTCGGATCGCGACATCGCCGACCGCATCTGGGCCGGCAACACAGATCGCGCCTACGCGTATCGCTCGCTGGCGGACAACGGGGCGCTGGTCGCCAACGGCTCCGATGCGCCGATCGAGGAGCTCGATCCGCTCGCGGGCATCTGCGCGGGCGTGCTCCGGACGCTCGACGAACGCGAGGCCTGGCATCCGGAGCAGTCGGTCGGCGTCGAGCAGGCGCTTGAGGCAACGATCGTCGCGCCGGCCTGGCTCGCCCGGGACGAGCGTCAACGCGGCAAGCTCATCCCGGGCTTTCTTGGCGACCTCGTCGTCCTCGATCGCGACCCGATTGCGATCTCGCCGGAGGAGCTACCCGATGTTCGTGTCGTCGCGACGATGCTCGGGGGACGCTGGGTGCACAACGCCCCGCCCTGGGACTAAACAGTCACAAAAGTGTCCCGCCTTACATTGGGGTCAGACCCCAGGAGGCGTCCATGGGTCGATCGCGATTGATCTCGAGGCTAGGGACTCGGGCCGCCCTGTAACTAACGAGTCACAAAATCGTCACGCGTTCCGTTGGGGTCAGACCCCGTGCATTGGGGTTAGACCCCGTGATGTCGCTTGGCAATTGGATCTAGAGGTCGGACGGGAGGCCTATTTGAGCTTGGCGAGCGACTTGTAGAGCTCCTTCGACGTCTCGACACCCAGGGGGATGTGCTCGACCCGGAAGCGCTCGTTCGGCGAGTGGATGTTTCCCTCGGGCAGGTCGAAACCGGTGAGGATCGTGGGGATGCCCTTCTGCTCGAGGGCCGCCATGACCGGCAACGATCCTCCGACTCGCAGTAGCAGCGGGCGCGCGCCGATCACGCGCTCGAAGGCTTCCAGCCCGAGCTGGATCGCCTGCTCGTCGGGGCGCACGAGCGCTGCGGGGCTCTTCGCCCGGCAGTCGATCTCGACCTCGGCGCCCGTCGGCGCGGCCTCCCGCAGCAGGCGCTCGAACTCGGCGGTGATCGCCTCTTCGTCCTGCCCGGGCGCGAGTCGAATCGAGACGTTCGCCTCAGCCACCACGGGAGTGACCGTCTTCTGCAGATGCGGCTCCCCGCCGGCGATCCCGTGCACGTCGACCGACGGCTCGGTCCAGGTGCGGAAATAGAGCTCGTCTTCGGCGCGCGCGTCGGCAGGTCGCGCACCCTGTGCAGCGAGCACCTCGGCACCGAGGTCGAGCTCCTGCCAGCTCGCGATCTCCTCATCGCTCGGCATGACGATGCCTGCCCGCAGCGACACCGGGAGCCTGCCTTCCCGCGGCAGTACGGCGCCGAGCATTTGTATGAGCGCGTGCATCGCGTTCAGCGCCGCCCCGCCGAAGAGCCCGGAGTGCAGATCGCGCTCCCCCGTGCGCACGCGGACGTGGAAGTAGCAGATGCCCCGAGTCGCGATCTCGAAGATCGGGACGCCGGGCCGCAGCATGTGGCCGTCGAAGATCACACATGCGTCCGCCCCGCGCTCGTCCGCCTCCAGGAAATCGACGATCGAGTGCCCGCCCGATTCCTCCTCGCCGTCACAGGCGAAGCGCAGATTCACGGGCAGCGCGTGCTCCGCGGCCAACAATGAAGCCGCCTTCAGCAGTAGGTAGAGCTGGCCCTTGTCATCGGCAACCCCGCGGGCGAAGAGCCAGCCGTCGCGAACCGTCGGCTCGAACGGCGGGGTCTCCCACTCCTCGAGCGGCGCCGGCGGCTGGACGTCGAAGTGGCCGTAGACGAGTACGGTCGGGGCGCTGTCGCCGTCCCGCGAGGCGCGGAGCTCACCGATCGCGAGGGGCTGCGTCTCAGTCTTGCGGAGCTCGGCCTGGCCCCCGGCAGCTCGGATGAAGTCGCAAACCCACTCACCCGCACGCTGGACATCCTTGGCGTGAGCGGGGTCGGCGCTGACGCTCGGAATTCTGAGCAGCTCAAAAAGCTCCTCCAGCCAATCAGCAGGCGGCTCGGTCACGGGCAAGGAGTCTAGAAAGTACCCGCCGCGGAGGCGGGTTTTGCCCGACTCCGCTCAGCGCACCGCCGGCCCGAGGCATAACCCGAAGAAAGTCGTAATGGCTCGGCGTAGCCGAGCCGGACTTTCTTCGGTTCCTACGCTACTTCTCGGAGCTTCTGGCTGTCTGCGAGCGCCCGAAGCTTCTTCAGGCACTGGTTCTCGATCTGCCGGATCCGCTCGCGGGTGACGTTGAACGCCCGGCCGACCTCGTCGAGCGTGCGGGGCTGCTCGCCGTCGAGCCCGTAGCGCAGCTCGAGGATCCGCTGCTCCCGCACCGAGAGCGAGCTGAGCACTTGCTTCAACGTTTCCCGGCGCAGAGCCTGCTCGGCAGCCTCTTCTGGCAGCTGGGCATCCTCGTCGGTGAGGAAATGACCGAACTCGGACTCGTCGTCCTCGCCGACCGGCTTTTCGAGCGAGACCGGGAGCTGCGCGCTACGGCGGATCTGCTCGACCTCTTCCGCGCTCAGATCGAGATCGCGCGCGATCTCAGCGGCGGTGGGCTCGCGGCCCAGCTCTCCACGCAGCTTGCGCTCGGAACGGACGATCTTGTTCAGCTTCTCGACGACGTGGACCGGCATCCGGATCGTGCGGGACTTGTCGGCGAGCGCGCGGGCGACCGCCTGGCGGATCCACCACGTCGCGTAAGTCGAAAACTTGAATCCCTTGCGGTAGTCGAACTTCTCGGCGGCGCGGACGAGCCCGATCGTCCCCTCCTGGATCAGATCGAGAAACGGCAGACCCTGGTTGCGGTAGCGCTTCGCGATCGAGACGACGAGGCGCAGGTTCGCCTCCACCATCGACTGCTTCGCCTGGTGATCTCCGCGCTCGATGCGCTTCGCGAGCTCGACCTCTTGCGGCGCGGTCAGCAGGTCGACCTTGCCGATTTCTTTCAGGAACAGCTGGAGCGCATCGGTCGAGACGTCCGGCCCATCGAGATCGAGCATCTCCTCCTCGACGGCCTCTTCCTCGCCCTGGACGACCTCGATGTGCAGCTCCTCGAGGATGGCGTAGAACTCATCGACCTGGCCGGCGTCGAGCGACAGCTCGTCCAGGGTGAGCGCGATCTCGTCCGCATTCAGCTTCCCTGCCTGGCGTCCGGCCTGGAGTAGCTCCCAAGCCTCGTCCACGTCGAGAACGCCTCCCGGCGTCCCAACACGTGTTACCGCCTGCTCCCCTGCGCTCAACTCGGTTCCCCTCCCCGCGCCTCACGGTAGCCGCGAAGTATGGCCTCGTCAACGTGCGGTTCATGTGGCTGCGGAAGTCTTTCAATCATGGTCAAGGTACGTCTATAGGCCGAAGGACCCATCTTGCGGTCCATAAGTCCCAGTGTCTCTTGCGATCCATAAGCCCTACTGTCGGTCAACCGGTCTCTACGCTCTCTAGACCTGCCAGATACTGCTTCGCTTCCCTCCCGAGCCGGGAGTCCGGCGCCAGGTCCCGTGCAAGGCGCAGCTGATGCTTCCCCTCGTCGACCGCGCCGGGTTGGACTTTGGCGAGCCAGAACAGGAGCAGGCCGAGGTGAAAACGCACCGTTTGCGCCCGCGGGAAGCGCTGAGTAAGCGGTCCGAGGCGCGAGAACGCGGCCGCCGGCCTGCTCTTGTCGAAGCGCACCACCGCCGCCGCAACGCGGGCTTCGGGATCGCCGGGCGCAATCCTCGCCGCCGCGTCGTACGTGCGCCGAGCGGAGATCCGGTGGCCGAGCCGCTGGAGGGCCACCCCATAGAGAAGCTTGGCGCGCACGTCGCGACCGCGCGCCCTGCGCTCGAGCGCTGCCAGCTGCCGCGGCGGCGAGAGGCGGCTCAACGACGCCGGAGAAGCGAAGCTCGGAACGAAGAAGGGCTGACCGGCCGGAAACTTCGGGTGCAGGACGTCGTCGGCGCGCTGCGCGGCGGCGGAGTCGGGCTCCGCCCGTACCGCCTCTTCCCAGGCCGAGCCGGCCGCGTCGGCGTGGCCGGTCCACAGCCTCGCGAAGCCGAGATGCAGGAGGACGAATGAGCTCTTCGAGTGCCGGCGCGCAAGACGCTCGAGACGAGCAAGGCTGTCGTCCGGCCAGGCGGCGAACGCGGCACCGACCTGAGCCTCGACTGAGTCGTACCGAGCGAAGATCCGAGCCGCGACGGCCCGTTGCTTCCGTCCGTATGCGCGTGCAGCGAGCCTTAGATCGCGCGCCTCCGGATCGTCCCGGACCCCGAGGTCGAGGACGAGCGGGGGTGTTCCGGAGAGGAGTGAGCTCCTCGGGCCCTTCTTGCCGCCCTCGTCGTTCGCAGTGATCACGGCGACCGCGACCGTGGCGCCCGCGGCCAGGGCAGCCGCGGCGGCGACGATCACGACCACTCGTACGCGAGAGCTCATCCGGCCCCGATTATCCTTGGAGCATGGCGGGTAACCGCGAGCTGCTCCTGGAGATCGATGCCCCGCGGGCGCATGAGCTGCTGGAGGGCGCCGATCCGCCGATCCTGGTCGACATCCGTGAGCGAAACGAATGGGAGACCGGCTGGATCGGCGGCGCGCTCCGGATCCCGATGAGCGAGCTCGGCGATCAGCTCGACCCCTATCGGGAGCGAACGGTCGTCCTCTACTGCGCGCACGGAAACCGATCGCTGCGGCTCGCTAACACTCTGATCCACCTCGGCTACTCGAATGTCGCCTCGCTGGCCGGCGGCATAGTCGCCTGGGACCAGGCCGGCCTCCCGGTCGAGCTTCCGGCTGCGCTCGACGAGGAGCAGCGGCGCCGGTACAGCAGGCATCTGCTCATCCCCGAGATCGGGGTGGCGGGGCAGCAGCGCCTGCTCGCGGCCCGAGTGCTCGTCGTCGGAGCGGGCGGCCTCGGCTCGCCCGCGGCGCTCTACCTCGCCGCCGCCGGCATCGGCTGCCTCGGGATCGTGGACGACGACGTCGTCGACGAGTCGAACCTCCAGCGCCAGGTCCTGCACTCGACTGCGGCACTCAGTGAGCCGAAGATCGAGTCCGCCGCTCGACGTCTAGCCGAGCTGAACCCGGACGTCGAGATCGTCGGCTACCGGGAGCGGTTGACAGGCGAGAACGCTGACCGAATCCTGGACGAGGGCTGGGACGTGATCGTCGACGGCGCCGACAACTTCCCCACCCGCTACCTCCTGAACGACGCCTCGGTCTGGAAGGGCATTCCAGTCGTCCACGGCTCGATCTTTCGCTTCGAGGGACAGACGACAGTCTTCGCCCCCGGCTCAGGGCCGTGCTACCGCTGCCTCTTCCCGCAGCCTCCGCCACCGGAGCTTGCCCCGAGCTGCGCCGAGGGCGGGGTGCTCGGCGTCCTGCCCGGGGTGATCGGCTCGATTCAGGGCAGCGAGGCGCTGAAGCTCGTACTCGGGATCGGACGTCCGCTCATCGGTCGGCTGCTGCTCTACGACGCGCTCGAAGCACGCTTCGACGAGGTCGCCGTCCGTCGCGATCCGTCCTGCCCCGTGTGCGGCGACGAGCCGACGATCACGCAATACGTGGATTACGTCGAGTTCTGTGATCGTCCCGGTTGACGTCCGGCGCGAACTCGAGCGCCACGCCCTCGACGAGGCGCCGAACGAGGCCTGCGGGCTCGTTCTCGTCGAAGACGGCCGCGCCGTCCGCTACGAGCGGGGGCGGAACGCCGATGCGTCCCCGTACCGGTTCAGGCTCGAGGTGGAGCCCGAGATCTGGTTCCTCGAGGACGAAGGCTATGAGCTGGCCGTCTTCCACTCGCACCCGGCTTCGCCCCCGAGGCCCTCGCGCGCGGATCTCGAGCGCGCCGGCCTCTGGGCGTCCCGGCCCTGGCTGATCCTGCGGACGGACACCCGCGAGCTCGCCGCATGGCGGCTCGTCGACGGGCGCGCAATCGAGGAGCCATTGTGCCTCTCCCGGTGATCGTGCCGCGCTTCTGGGTCGCGAGCCGAAGGCGCCGACTCGGCGCCGACCAGAAGAGGCCGTGCCGGCTTTGCCGGCGCGGCCATCTTAAGCCAGAGGTCGCACTCGCCCGCGCAAGGCATCGCTTGCGATGCCTCTCGAAGGTCGCGGCGGCTTTGCTGCCGTGACCGTTTCATGCCTGGAGCCTTGGCAAGGGCGAGGGTGGGCTCTGGCGCCGCGTGATCGCGGGCCAGAGGCCGGCGTCGATTGCCGGGAGGGGCACAGTGCGTAGCGCTGTCGTCGTGGGTGCTGGGGTCTTCGGCGGCTCGCTCGCGCTGCGGCTCGTCTCGAGCGGATGGCAGGTGACCCTCGTCGAGCAGTACCCGCCCGGCCACGTCCGGGCCGCATCCGGCGGCGAATCGAGACTGATCCGGTTCTCGCACGGATCGAGCGTCTGGTACACGCGCTCGGCTCGCCGAGCACTTGCCTTGTGGCGGGAGCTCGAGGCCGAAGCCGGCGTCGAGCTGTTCGTGCCGAGCGGCGTCGCGTGGTTCTTTCGTGAGCGCGAGGGGTGGGGTGCAGAGAGTGAACGGGTGCTCCGTGAGGAGGGCATCGCGGTCGAGCGGCTCTCACCGCAAGCTGCGGCGCCCCTGTTCCCGAGCTTCGACGGACACGACCTCGCGTCGGTGCTCTACGAGCCCGAGGCAGGGGTGCTGCGCGCCCGCGATGCGACGCGGGTGATCGCCGAGCAGGCGATCGCGAAGGGAGCGCGCTTCGTAGCCGGCACGGCGACCCCGGAAGGGCAGGCGGTCTCGGTGGACGGGGAACGGCTCGAAGGAGACCGCGTTGTCTGGGCCGGAGGCGCCTGGCTCGCCAAGCTCTTCCCGGGCCTCGTCGACCTCCGCGTCGTGAGACAGGACGTCTACTTCTTCGGCGCTCCGCCCGAGTGGCAGGCGCCCTCCGTCCCGGGCTGGGTCGACTTCCAGGGCGGCGTCTACGGCGTCGGCGACCTCGACGGCCGTGGGTTCAAGGCCAGTCCCGACCGCGAGGGCACAGCGTTCGACCCCGACTCGGACGACCGTGTGCCCTCGGACGAGAAGGAGCGGGAGGCCCGCGCCTACCTCGCTCTGCGCTTCCCCGCCCTGGCGGACGCACCGCTCGTCGGCACGAGGTCGTGCCCGTACTCGCTGACAGTCGACACCAACTTCCTCGTCGCGCCCCATCCTGAGCATGAGCGCGTCTGGCTCCTCGGCGGCGGCTCAGGGCACGGCTTCAAGCACGGTCCCGCGCTCGCGGAATACGTCCAAGAACTGCTGGAAGGAGAGCGTGCGCCCGAACCGCTCTTCGGCCTGGGCGCCCGCCCGCCCGGAGGCGGATTGCGGGCGCCCTGGATCGAGACTTAGCTGACTACGTGACGCGGAAGCTGTGCTTCATGCCCTGGGCGACGTGCGGATCGCACAGGTACGTGTACTTCCCGACCTTCAGGGTCACGGTGACGGTCTTCGACCCCTTGAAAGCAAGGCCCGTGATCAACTTGTTCAGGCCCGGCCCCTTGAGCCGGAAATCGTGAATCGTCGATTTGTCGTTGACCGTGATCGTGTACTTCCCGTGCTTCAGCGTCCGGACCTTCACGCCCGCCTTCTTGAGCGTGATCGTGAAGCCGGGCCCGGTGGTGCCCACGAGCTTCGTCGGGCTCATCCCGGCGGACGGCGCGGCCAGTGCAAGCATGGCCACGAGGCCGGCGATGAAAAGCGAGATGCGGGACATCGTCCTCCTTTGTGGTTCCTACTGAGCTGTCTTGAGTACTTCTCGCAGCAAATCGATTCGGATTCGCACCGACGGCGATACTAGCCCCGGTGGACTTACCAGACGGTTACGCCCTGGTTAACAGTGCCCTTCAACGTGAGTTTCGCTTCAAAGACTTCGCGGAGGCGCTCGCCTTCGTGAACAGGGTCGGCGAGCTCGCCGAGCGCGAGGGTCACCATCCGGACATCGAGATCCACTGGAACGAGGTGACGCTGCGCTGGTGGACGCATGTCGCGGACGCGGTCACCGAGCGCGACCACGAGCTCGCTGCACTCTCGAATCAGCTGATCTAGGAGGGTTTGACGGAACGTTGCTCGTCGCCGGGGTGCGATGGTCGTTCCGAGGCAAGGACGCAGGGAACCCCAATGCTTTTCAGCATTGGGGTGACTGAATCTGATGAAGGAGGGCCTCCCGCGGAGAGAAACTCCGCGCGTCCTCTACGAGACGAAGGGAGGCCCCTGCAATGTTGTACGTCGGATTGGACCTCAGCCGCAAGCGCCTCGACTGGCAGGCGCTCCTGCCCAGCGGTGAGCGCCTCGGAATCGGCGCCGTGCCCCCGGATACGAACGGGCTCGAGAAGCTCGTCGGGAAACTGGGCGATGCCGAGATCGTGGCCGCGATCGAATCGATGAGCGGTGCCCGCTTCGTGCACGACCAGCTCGAGCGCCGGGGCTGGGAGGTCAAGATCGCCGACGCCGTCAAGGTCAAGGGGCTGGCGCCGCTCGCCTGCAAGACCGACAAGATCGACTGCGGCGTCCTCGCGGAGCTCGCCCGCCGCGAGCTCGTCCCCGAGATCTGGCTGCCCGATCCCGAGGTGC
>WNFV01001967.1_pt1 | contig 62007 bp, 52 predicted proteins | sample 5400101 | NCBI WGS metagenome assembly WNFV01 (sample SAMN13153361, study PRJNA577476) | soil metagenome | isolation source: 115 cm soil or saprolite under grassland replicate 1 | place: USA:California | collected 2016-06-15
CGCCGATAGCCAGTACTGGTTCGCGATGAACGGAACGACCAAAAACGCGAACGCGAGGAGCACCGTGACCACGATCCGGTCCTGCAGGATCGGGAAGATCTGCTGGTCGGCGGCGTACGTCGACTTGAATTGGCCAGCCTCGCGGTAAAGCATGTTCGATTCAGCTCCTGTTGCGGCTGTCATCCCGAGCATAGCGAGGGATCTGCTGTTCGGTTGACGATACGAAAAGCGGATCCCTCGGCTTTACCTCGGGATGACACAAAGGATGTGCCGTAGTCATACGTCACACGCGGTCGATGTGCCTTTCTCCGAACAGTCCCTCCGGCCGCACGAGCAGGAACAGCAGTGCGAGCACGTACGGGAACCAGCCTTCGATGCCGCCGCCGACGAAAGGCCCGAGGTAGACCTCGGCGAGCTTCTCGGACGCGCCGATGATCAAGCCGCCGACGATCGCGCCTGGAAGCCTGGAATCGATTCGAAGCCGCCGAGGATCAGCACGGGCAACGCCTTGAGCGCGAGAAAGGTCAGCGCGAACTGCACGCCGTTGCGCGCGCCCCACAGCATGCCCGCCACAAGCGCGACGAAGCCTGCGACCGCCCAGACGATGCCCCAGATCTGCTGCAGCGGAATGCCGATCGCGAGCGCCGCCTGATGGTCGTCGGCAACCGCGCGCAGTGCGCGACCGATGCGGGTCCGGCTGAAGAAGAGCCCAAGCGACACGACCAGCAGCGCGGCGATACCCGCCGAAGCGAAGTCGAACTTCGAGACGTTCATGCCGGATGTTTCGGTGATCCAGGTGATCGGCTCGTCCTGAATGCCGAGCTCGAGGTTATGCGGCTGCGACCCCCACAGCAGCTGCGCGAGCCCTTCGATGACGAACGTAAGCCCGATCGTCGCCATGAACAGCGTGATCGGCGGCTGGTTGACCAGCCGCCGCAGCACGATTCTCTCGATGAGCAGTCCCAGCACGATCATCGCGCCGAGCGTGATGACGACCGCGAGCGCAAACGGCACGCCGTGCTCGTGCAGCCCGACGAAGGTGAGCGCGGCGAAGAACACCATTGCGCCCTGCGCGAAGTTGAACACGCCGGACGCCTTGTAGATCAGCACGAAGCCGAGCGCGACGAGCGAGTACATGATCCCGCTCAGCAGGCCTCCGATCAGCACTTCGAAGAAGAATTGCATGGCGGCTAGCCCGCACCCAGATAAGCGCGAATGACGACGGGATCGGCGCGCACGTCGTCCGGCGTGCCTTCGGCGATCCGCTTGCCGTGATCGAGCACGACGACGTAGTGCGAGATGTCCATGACGACGCCCATGTCGTGCTCGATCAGCAGGATCGTGGTCTTGAGCTGCTCGTTGACATCGAGGATGAAGCGCGACATGTCCTGCTTCTCTTCGACGTTCATGCCGGCCATCGGCTCGTCGAGCAACAGCAGCGCGGGCTCGGCGGCAAGCGCGCGGCCGAGCTCGACGCGCTTCTGCAGGCCGTACGGCAGCCGCCCGACCGGCGTCTTGCGAATGTGCTGGATCTCGAGGAAGTCGATGACCTCCTCGACCTTGTGCCGGTGCTCGAGCTCCTCGCGGCGCGCCGGACCCCACCACAGCGCCTGCTGCAGGAAGTTCGACTTCATCTTGAGGTTGCGCCCCGTCATGATGTTATCGAGCACCGTCATGCCCTTGAACAGCGCGATGTTCTGGAACGTGCGTGCGATGCCCTGCCGCGCGGCCTCGTGCGGGCGCATCCGCTCGCGCGTGCGGTTGTTGAATGTAATCGTGCCGACCTGCGGGTGATAGACGCCGTTGATGACGTTCAGCAGCGAGCTCTTGCCGGCGCCATTCGGGCCGATGATCGACGAGATCTCGCCGCGCTGCACCTGGAAGCTCACACCGGTCAGCGCCTGCACGCCGCCGAAGCGCAGATGGATGTTCTCGAGGCGCAGGAACGCTTCCGTGATTTGCGCCCCCTCCGCCTGGCGCTTGCGCATCTCGCCGAGCGCGATCATCGCCTGATCGCGCGTCATGTACATGTTGGCGCGGAACATCTCGCGGCCGGCGCGCTCGCGGATCTCCTCGCGCGCCTGCGTGCTCGCTCCGACGCGCACGGTCCCCAGGCCGAAATTGATGTTCGTGGCCTTGCCCCGGGCGGCGAAGTGCGGCCACGCCTCGGGCGTGATGACGCAATCGGTGTAGGTCACGAGGAAGTACCAGCGCTTGCCAGTTGCCGCGAGCAGCCGATCGGCCTCGTCGTAGAACGCGTCGACCTGCGCCTTGTCGGCGAACGTCATGCCCGCGAAGTCGACCTCCATCGTCTGGAGGTCGTCGTGGAAGATCACGCGCTCGGCAAGCGTGCGGGTCGCAATGTTCATCAGGCGGCCTTGGCAAGCGGCGGAAAGCGCGGCACGTCGCGGATCACGAGATCCGCCTTGACCAGGCCCGTGCGGCCGTCCTCGAATCTCACCTGCGTTTCGATGTACTGCGACGGCTTGCCCTCGTAGAGCGCATCGACCAGCGCCTTGTACTTCTCGGCGACGAACGCGCGGCGGACCTTGCGCGTGCGCGTGAGCTCGTCGTCGTCGGGATCGAGCTCCTTGTGCAGGATCAGGAAGCGGCGCACTTGCGAATCCGCGAGCATCGGGTCGTGCGCGAGCTCGGCGTTCACTTTTTCGACGCACTCCTTGATCAGCTCGTAGACTTCCGGCTTCTGCGCGAGATCGGTGTAGCCCGAATAGGGAATGCCGCGACGCTCGGCCCAGTTGCCGACCGATCCCATGTCGATGTTGACGAACGCGCAGACGTCGGCGCGCCCGTGCCCGAACGCGACCGCCTCCTTGATGTGCGGGAAGAACTTGAGCTTGTTCTCGATGTAATTGGGGGCGAACATCGCGCCGCTCGCGAGCTTGCCGACATCCTTCGCGCGGTCGATGATCTTGAGCTGCCCGTCGGGGTCGAAGAAGCCGGCGTCGCCGGTGTGGAAGTAGCCTTCGGCGTCGATCGACTCCGCGGTCGCGTCGGGGCGCTTGTAATACTCCTTCAGCAACATCGGTCCGCGCACGAGCACTTCGCCGACGTCCGATATCTTCACTTCGACGTAAGGAGCCGGCGGCCCGACGGTGTCGAGCTTCACATCGCCGTCCGGCTGCAGGCAGACGTACGCGCACGTTTCGGTCGATCCGTACAGCTGCTTCAGGTTGACGCCGATCGAGCGGTAGAAGCGGAACAGGTCGGGGCCGATCGCCGCGCCGGCCGTGTAGGCGACGCGTATGCGCGAGAGCCCCAGCACGTTGCGCAGCGGGCCGTATACCAGCACGTTGCCGAGCGCGTAGAGCAGGCGCTCGACAATCGAAACGCGCTTGCGATCGAGGATCTCGGCGCCGCAACGGCGCGCGAGCGCCATGAACCGGTGGAAGACGAAACGGCTGACCGGTCCTGCATCCTCCATCCGGATCATCACCTGCGTCAGCAGATTCTCGAAAATGCGCGGCGGCGCGAAGTAGTACGTGGGGCCGATCTCGCGCAGGTCGGTCATCACCGTCGCGCCGGACTCGGGGCAGTTGATCGTGAAGCCCGCGACGAGCCATTGCGCGAGCGAGAACAGGTGATCACCGACCCACGCCATCGGCAGGTACGACAGGATGCTGTCGTTCGGATTGAGGTGATCGAACTCGCTGCCGCCTTGCGCTGCCGTGATGAACGCCGAGTGCGTTTGTCGCACCCCTTTCGGCTTGCCCGTCGTGCCCGACGTGTACAGCATGACCGACACGTCGTCGGAGCGGCCCTTCGCGACCTCGTCGTCGAAGAAGCTCGGATGCTCGTGGTCGAACGCCCGCCCTGAGGCGATCAGCCGATCGTACGAAACGACGCCTTCGTAGTTGCGCAAGCCGCGCGGATCGTCGTAGTAGACGTGACGCAGCGTCGGCACCTGCGGCTGCGCCTCGAGCATCTTGTCGACCTGCTCCTGGTCCTCGACGATCGCATACGCGATCTCGGCGTCCTGCAGCACGAACACGAACTCGGCGGCGGGCGCGTCCTGGTACATCGGGACGGGCACGCCGCCCAGCGCCTGCGCGGCGAGCATCGACCAGTACAGCCGCGGCCGGTTGTCGCCGATGATCGCGAGGTGCATGCCGCGCTTGAAGCCCTCGGCGGCGAGGCCGCATGCGAGCGCGCGCACCTCGTCCGCGACGTCGCGCCAGGTCCACGTCTGCCAGATGCCGAGGTCCTTTTCGCGCGTCGCCGGATGGCCCGGCCTCACGGCAGCATGCTGCAACAGCAGCCGCGGAAACGTGTCGAGCTGTGCTTCCATCTCCTCCAATGGCCTCGCGAACGGGTTTCGCGCCGGCGCGCTTCGCGCGTCACGGCGGTCTGCCATCTTATGTCTTATAGAGGACTGCGGCTCCGACATCGCCCAACCCCCAACCCATCTTAATCCAGTCGCCGGCCGTGACGGCGGACGATTGTCGTCGCGACGACATTTCATGCGCAGCGCCGGTACAATCGCGGCGCGAGACGCGAACGAACTCTACGGTCGCCCGCACCGCGATGTTGTCATCCGCCCGACATTCGACCCGACCCAGCGATCCGACGCTCGCCGGCCTGCTGCGCAGGAGTCCGTGGGCGAACGCGATCGATGCGCGGCTGCGCGCGCGCGTCGAAGCGGAGACGATCACGCGCATCTGCCCCGCCGGCAGTCTCGTCTGCCACAAGGGCGAGCGGGTCGATCACTGGATCGGCGTGATCGACGGGCTCGTGAAGATGGCGAACGTCTCCGCCGACGGCAAGCCGATGAGCTTCACCGGAATTCCGGCCGGCGGCTGGTTCGGCGAGGGATCGCTGCTCAAGGACGAGCCGCGCCGCTACGATGTCGTCGCGCTGCGCGCCTCGCTGATCGCGTACGTGCCGCGTTCGGTGTTCATGGCGCTGCTCGACTCGAGCGTGTCGTTCAACCGCTTCCTGCTCGTGCAGCTGAACGAGCGGCTCGGGCAATTCATTGCGATGGTCGAGCACGGCCGGCTGCTCGGGCCCGACGCGCGGCTCGCGCGCTCGCTCGCGGGACTCTTCAACCCGACGCTCTACCCCTCGATCGGTCCTGCATTGCCGCTGTCGCAGGAGGAGATGGGCCAGCTCGTCGGTCTGTCGCGGCAACGCGTGAACCAGGCGCTGAAGACGCTCGAGCAGGCCGGTCTCGTTCGCGTCGAGTACGGCGGCGTCACCGTGCTCGACCTCGACGGCCTTCGAGCCTTCGAAGGCTAGGACGTTGCGCGCCGAAAGCGATCGAACCGCCGGCATCGATCCACGGCTTTCACGCGGGCGGGCTCGTCGCGCTCAGCCGCGACCGCGCATTCTGCAGCGCGTAGACGCCCAACTGCGGCGGCCCTCGACCGCGTCGGCGAACGTTCCATCGGTGAGGAGCGCGCGACACCGCGTGCGAAAGCTGTCTGCGTCACCCCAGCCTTCGATCAGCACGATCCAGCGCGCGATGACATTCTTTTCGACGCGCACTTTCTTCTCGGCGGTTTCCACCGCGCTCGCCGCCTCGTCCGCGATCAGCAGGTGCGCGCCCGCGATGCCGGGCGCGCTCGCGAGTCGCGCAATCGCATGCGAGGACATTCGTCGGCGATGTGCGGCTGCCTTGTCCGCGTCGATGTCGTAGCGGAATGTCGCGACGAGCCCGCCCTCGCCGTCGCCCGCAGTCGCCGCCACCTCGCACAGCGAACGGGCGACGTCGCGAAAATGGCGCACCGTCGACACCGTCCACGGGGTTGGCGCGTTCAGCCGCGCGAGATAATCCGGACCGGCGAGCGTACGCATGCTGTCGAGCTCGTAGAGATTGAAGAACTCCGGCGCGCCTTCGATCGCCATGTACCGGCGGCCGCGCAGGAAGCCGGGAATCGCGACCCGCTCCGGCATATGCTGGTGGCCGTGCCATGCGTAGAACTCGGCGCGCCCCTCGGGCACGATGTCGTGCCAGATCGCGACGGCGGCTCGGCCAGCCAGGCTCATCGTTGAACCTTCAAGAAGTCGTGGGTTGTCATGCGCGGCATTGCGCAGCAGTCAGTGCTTACTGCGCGGGCCACGCCGTTGTCGTGCTTGCCCATCCGGCCGGGCCGTCGGCGCTGCGGCGCGAGCTCGTGCGCATTCAGCCGACGTCGTTTCGCGGATGATCTCGCCCAGCTTGAGCGTGCCGGGTCCGGCCGCCTCGCGATCCGCGTAGACCAGATACAACTGCCCGACGCGCTCGCCGCCATCGCGCATCGGCAACGGCTTGAGCGTTCCGTCGGCGAGCTCGGCGCGGATCCTGTCCACCGGGAGCCACGCATAGCCGTAGCCGGCGCGCGCGGCCTCGATCGAGGCGGTCATGTGACTCACTGTCCAGCGTTGCGACGCCTCGACCATGGGCTTCGTCGCGCGCTTCGTGCCCGATTCGCGGACAACGAGGTGCCGATGCGCACGCAGGTCCTGCAGCGTAACCGCGCGACCGAGCGCGTGCAGCGGATGGCCGGGACTCGCGACGAGCCGAAACCGCATCAACAACAAGGGCTCGGCAAGGAATCCCGGCGGCACGATGCCGGTGATCGCGAGGTCGGCGTGGCCTTCGACCAGCGCTTCGGGCGTTCCACCGAGGACCGAGTCGTAAATCTCGATGCGCGTGTGCGGCGAGAGCTGGCCAAAGCGATCGAGCGCGGCGAACAGGATCGCGGTCGGAAACGCGATCTCGACAGCAAGACGTATTTCCGCTTCCCATCCCGCCGAAAGCTTGCGCGCCGCCTGCTCGAGATCGCTCGCCTCATCGAGCAGCGCGCGCGCACGCCGGTACAGCAGCTGCCCAGTCGGCGTCAGCACCGCCTTGCGTCCATCGATCCTGAACGCCTTCACGCCGAGCTGCGACTCGACCTGCTGTACCGCGTACGTGACCGACGATTGGCTCTTGTGCAGCGATTTCGCCGCCTGTGCATAGCCGCCGGCATCGACGACGGCCGCGAGCGAGCGCCAATGGTCGAGCGAGATTTTGGGCGCCTGGGCCATCATCGGATCAGTCGATGGATAGGCACTAATAATTGCGCTTTTTTATCGGCTCGGTCAATAGTTAAATACAGGCATCGACCACGTTCCCAGGACACGACGATGCCCACGCTGCTCCAGATCAACAGCAGTCTTTTCTCGACCGGCGGCGAGTCGAGCCGGCTCGCCGACCGCTTCGTCGCGCAATGGCGCGAGCGCAACCCGGATGCCACGGTGATCCAGCGCGATCTCGCCGCGCAGCCCGTTCCGCACCTCGATGCGGCGCGTTTCATGGCGTTCCTCGCGAAGCCGCAGGAGCGCACGAGCGAGCAGCAGGCGGTGATCGCGTACTCGGATGCGCTGATCGACGAGTTGAGGCGCGCCGATGTCATCGTGCTCGGGCTGCCGATGTACAACTTCGGCGTGCCGTCCACACTGAAGGCGTACTTCGATCACATCGCGCGAGCCGGCGTCACGTTTCGCTACACCGACAAGGGCGCGGTCGGCATGCTGGGCGGCAAGAAGGCGTACGTGTTCGCAACGCGCGGCGGTCTGTATGCCGGCACGACGCGCGACACGCAGACCGCGTACGTGCGCGATTTCCTGAGCTTCGTCGGCATCGTCGACATCGAGTTCGTCTACGCGGAAGGGCTCGCGATGGGCGATGCGAGCAAGACCAGCGCGCTCGCGCACGCGCATCGCACGATCGAACGTCTGCACGCCGCGAAACCAGTGGCGGTCGCGGCGTAGGTACGGTTGTCATTCCCGCGAAGGCGGGAATCCAGTGTCTTGACGAACCGTTGTCATTCCCGCGAAGGCGGGAATGACAGTGTCTTGACGAATGGTCGTCATCCCCGCGAAGGCGGGAATCCAGTGTCTTGACGAACCGTTGTCATTCCCGCGAAGGCGGGAATCCAGAGTCTTGCGACGAACGCTGCTGGATCCCCGCCTTCGCGGGGATGACATGTCGTCAGCGGCCGGTGAACTTCGCCGGCCGCTTGGCGAGAAACGCGTCCATGCCTTCGCGCCGATCGTCGGTAGCCATCAGCAGTCCGAACACATCGGCTTCCATCGCGTTGGCGTTCGCGAGATCGAGATCCTGGCCGCGCTGCACGAGATGCTTCGCCATCTTCACGGCGAGCGGCGCTTTCGCCGCCGCCATGCGTGCGAGCTCGAGCCCCTTGTCGCGCAGCTGATCGGCGGGCACGACACTATTGGCGAGCCCGATGCGCAGCGCCTCGTCGGCGTTGATCTGGCGCCCGGTGCAGATCAGCTCGAGCGCCATCGCCTTGCCGACGAGACGTGCGAGGCGTTGCGTGCCGCCGAAGCCGGGGACGATGCCGAGATTGACTTCCGGCTGTCCGAACACCGCCTTGTCGGAGGCGACGATCCAGTCGCATGCGAGTGCGAGCTCGCATCCGCCGCCCAGCGCGAACCCGTTGACGAGCGCGATCACCGGAAACGGCGCGAGCTCGAGCGCGCGCAGCGCGGCATGCCCTTCAAGCGCGAACTCGCGCCCGTCCATTCCCGACATCGCATTCATTGCGCCGATGTCGGCGCCGGCGACGAACGCACGCTCGCCTGCGCCGGTGATGAGAAGCGCGCGCGTCTCGCCGTTGCCGTTCAGATGCACGATCGCGCGCGCGATCTCGCCCAGCACTTGCGGCGACAGCGCATTCAACTGCTTCGGCCGGTTGATCGTCAGCAGGAAAACACCGGGCTCGACCTTGTCGAGCGTGATCGTTTCGAAATCCATCGCCGCCTCAGGAATACGTGTAGAAGCCGCGACCCGTCTTGCGGCCGAGGTAGCCGGCCGCGACCATCTCCTTCAGCAGCGGCGCCGGCCGGTATTTCGGATCGTTGAAGTCGCGGTAGAACACTTCCATCACGGCGAGCAGCACGTCGAGGCCGATCATGTCGCACAGCGCGAGCGGGCCGATCGGATGATTGCAGCCGAGCTTCATGCCGTCGTCGATCTCGTTGGCGCTCGCGAGGCCCTCGGAAAGCGCGAACACCGCTTCGTTCAGCATCGGGCACAGCAGCCGGTTCACGACGAAGCCCGGCGCGTTCTTCACGACGATCGGCGTCTTGCCGAGCCGCTTCGCGAGCACGCTCGCCGCCTCGATCGTCTGCGCGCTCGTCTGCAAGCCGCGGACCAGCTCGACCAGCGCCATCATCGGCACGGGGTTGAAGAAATGCATGCCGATGAATCGATCGCCACGCCCCGTCGCGGCGGCGAGCTTGGTGATCGAGATCGATGATGTGTTCGAGGCGAGTATCGCGTCGGGCTTGGCGAGGTCGTCGGCCTGCTTCAGGATCCGAAGCTTCAGCGGCTCGTTCTCGGTCGCGGCTTCGATGATGAAATCGCAGCCCGCGAGCACACCGTAGTCGGTCGCGCCGCCGATGCGGCCGAGCGCGGCGTCCTTGTCGGCGGTAGTCAATTTTTCCTTCTTGACGAGGCGATCGAGGCTTGCCGACACGGCGCTGCGCCCGCGCGCGACCGCGGCGTCGTCGATGTCGATCATCGAAACGGAAAGACCGGCGAGCGCGCAGGCTTGCGCGATGCCGTTGCCCATCGTGCCGGCGCCGATGACGCCGATCGTCTGCGGAGAGCTCATGTCGAAGCGAACCTGGAGGAGACGGGAAAGGAAACGCTGGCCACCGCGCATACGCGGCGACACGTCATTATGCCTTCCGCGAGCCCCGCGCAGGAACTAACCGGACCTGCGTGCGGACGAACGTGCTGCGCCCCGGCGAACGGCACCCCGTTTGCGGGGCGGATGCGTGCGCAGACCCTCGAGCAGCAGGTCGATGATCGAGGGCGCCGCGCGCGCGAGATCGTACGCCGTCGGATCGATCACCCATTCGTGCATCAGCCCGATGACGCATCCGTGCAGCGCGTGAGCCGCGATCGCCGTGTCCGTATCGGCCGGCAGCTCGCGTTGCACGACGGCGCGGCGAAGCACCGCCTCGATTCGCTTGCGCGCGCCGGTCGATTCCCGCTCGTGACGGCACGCGAGCTGCTCCATTTCGCCGACGAGCTCGCTCTTGTGGAAGATGATTTCGAAGAATGCCTGCGCACGTGGCTCGGTCGCGAGGTGAGTGAGCGCATGCACGCACAGTTTGCGCAGCGTCGCGAGCGCGTCCGCACGCGCGTCCTCGGGCGCGCGTTCGAGCAGCGTCTGCATCGGGCTCGTCGCGCGCGCGCACATCGCGTCGAACAGATCGACCTTGTCGCGGAAATGCCAGTACACCGCGCCGCGCGTCACACCGGCTGCGGCCGCGATCTCGGCGAGCGACGTCCTCGTCACCCCGCGCTCGCGGAATATGCGCTCGGCCGCCTCGAGCAACTGCTCGCGCGTCGCCGCGGCGGCCTCCTTGGTCCGGCGCACCATGATCGAGCACCTTCCGCGAACGGACGCTGCCGCCGGAAAGACGGTAACGTCGAAGTGGTTGCAAACATACATGAATGTATGTAAAGTCGGCCGCTTCGTCAAGCATCTGCACAACATTAAGCATCTGCACAACATCAAGAGCCGCAACGGAGCCGCCATGTCCCTCGTTTCGCCATCGTTGCCGCGTTCGCGCGCGCGCATCGTCCTGATCGTTGCCGCCGCCGCGCTTGCGTCGGCGTGCGGTCCTTCGCAGCCGCCGGGTGGCGGCGGCATGCACTTGCCTCCGGCGCAAGTCGTCGTCGCGAACGCGCAGCCGCAATCGATTCCCGTGGTGTTCGAATACGTCGGGCAGAGCATCGGCTCGAAAGAAGTCGAGGTGCGCGCGCGTGTCGCCGGCATCCTCGAGCGCAGGCTCTTCGACGAAGGCTCGTGGGTGAAGGGCGGACAACCGCTGTTCGTCATCGATCCGAAGCCGCTCGAAGCCCAGACCGCGGCCGCGCAGGCCGACCTCGCTCGCGCGCAAGCGCAGAAGGCGTGGAACGATCGCGAGGCGGCGCGCTTGAAGCCTCTCGCCGAGCGTCACGCGATCGGCCAGAAGGAAGCCGACGACGCAGTGTCGCAAGCGGAGCTCGCGGCTGCCTCGGTCAAGTCGGCGCAGGCGAAGCTCGACGAGATCCGCTTGAGCCTGGGCTACACGCGCGTGATTGCGCCGGTGTCGGGGCTCACCAGCCGATCGGTCAAGTCCGAGGGCAGTCTCGTCGCCGCGAACGAGACGCTGCTCACGACGATCTCGCAGATCGATCCGATCTGGGTGCAGTTCAACGTGTCGGAGAACGAACAGCTGCGCCTGACGCGCGCCGCGTCTTCCGGTGCGCTCGTGCTGCCGAAGAACAACGCGTACGACGTCACCGTCTTGCTCTCCGACGGCACGACGTTCCCGCGCAAGGGGCGGATCAATTTCGCCGATCCGCGCATCAATCCATCGACGGGCACGTACGAGATGCGCGCCGAGCTGCCGAACGCCGACGGGTCGCTGCGCCCCGGCCAGTTCGTGCGCGTGCGTCTTGCCGGCGCAATGCGACAGAACGCAATCGCCGTGCTGCAGGCTGCCGTGCTCGAAGGGCCGCAGGGCAAGTTCGTCTACGTCGCGGCAAAGGACAAGGACGGCAAGGACGTCGCGGCGCCGCGACCGATCACCGTCGGCGATTGGGTCGAGTCGAACGGCAATCGCTGGATCGTCGAGTCCGGATTAAAAGCAGGCGATCCGGTGATCATCGATGGCGTGGCGCGCATCATGATGCCGAACCAACCGATCGTCATCGTGCCGCCGGGCGCGGCGGGCGCAGCGGCGGGCGCGCCGCCCGCCGGCGCACCCGCCGCTGCGCCTCCGGCAAAGAAGAGCTGACCGATGCTGTCGCGCTTCTTCATCGACCGGCCGATCTTCGCGGCCGTGCTGTCGATCGTCATCACGCTCTCGGGTCTCGCCGCGATGCGATCGTTGCCGATCGCCCAATATCCGGAGATCGCGCCGCCGGTCGTCACCGTGGCGGCGTTCTACCCGGGCGCATCCGCCGAGGTCGTCGAGCAGACCGTCGCCGCGCCGATCGAGAACCAGATCAACGGCGTGCCCGGCATGATCTACATGAGCTCGAACTCGGCGTCGAACGGGCAGCTGCAGATCCAGGTGACGTTCGACATCGGCACGCGGATCGAGGACGCCGCAATCGAAGTGCAGAACCGCGTGAAGCAGGTTGAACCACTCCTGCCGCAGGAAGTGCGCCGCCAGGGCGTCACCGTCGAGCGCGGCAGCTCGTCGTTCCTGCAGGTGATCGCGTTCTACTCGCCGGACGGCCGCCTTGACGATCTGTTCACGTCGAACTACGTCAAGCTGAACGTGCTCGATCCGCTGAAGCGGCTGCCCGGCACGACCAACGTCCAGATTTTTGGCGCGCACGACTACGCGATGCGCATCTGGCTCAAGCCCGATCGTCTCGCGCAACTGAAGCTCACGCCGGGCGACGTGTTCGCCGCGGTGAGCGAGCAGAACTCGCAGTTCGCCGCCGGAAAGATCGGCCAGAGCCCGATCGCGAACGGTCAGGATCTCGTCTACACGATCACGACGAAGGGACGGCTGTCGGACCCGAAGGAGTTCGAGGACATCATCGTGCGCGCGAACCCCGACGGCTCCGCGGTGCACGTCCGCGACATCGCGCGCGTCGAGCTCGGCTCGAAGGACTACGAGTTCCTCGGCCGCTACAACGGCAAGCCAGCCACGCTGATCGGCATCTTCCTCGCACCCGGCGCGAACGCGCTCGACGTCGGCAAGCGCGCCCGTGCGCAGGTCGCCGAGCTCGCCACGCGGTTCCCGCAGGGCCTCACGTACAGCGTCGCCTACGACACAACCCGCTTCGTCGAGGTGTCGATCCGCGAAGTGCTGAAGACGCTCGGCGAAGCGATGCTGCTCGTCTTTGTCGTCGTGTTCATGTTCCTGCAGAGCTGGCGCGCGACGCTGATCCCGTTCGCCGCCGTGCCGGTGTCGCTGATCGGCACGTTCGCCGGCCTGTACATGCTCGGCTACTCGATCAACACACTGACGCTGTTCGGCATGGTGCTCGCGATCGGCATCGTCGTCGACGACGCGATCGTCGTGCTGGAGAACGTCGAGCGGATCATGCGCGAGGAAGGCGCGACGCCGCGCGAGGCGGCGATCCAGGCGATGCACGAGGTGACGAGCCCGATCATCGCGATCGTGCTGACGCTCACCGCCGTATTCATCCCGATCGCATTCCTCGGCGGCCTGGCCGGCGAGCTCTACCGGCAGTTCGCGGTGACGATCACGATCGCCGTGATCATCTCCGGCATCGTCGCGCTGACATTCACGCCGGCGCTGTGCGTCGTGACGTTGAAGCACGGCCACCGTGAGCCGGGCCGCTTCTTCCGCGGGTTCAACCGCGGATTCGAGAGCGTGCGCTCGCACTACACGCACGGCGTGGCGTTCCTTATCCGCCGCGGCTTGATCGGTCTCGCGCTGTTCGGGCTGATGGTCGCGGTCGCGATCGGGCTGTGGCGCATCACGCCGGGAAGCCTCGTGCCCGACGAAGATCAGGGCTTCTACATCGCCGCGGTGATCCTGCCCGACGGCGCAACGCTCGAGCGCACGTTCAAGGTCGTCCAGCAGGTCGAGGCCGCGGTGCGCCAGAACCCAGCGAATCAGGACGTCGTGGCGTTCACCGGCTTCGACTTCATCGGCGGCGGCTTCCGCAACAACGCGGCGACGTTGTTCGTCACGCAGAAGCACTGGGACGAGCGCGAAGTCACGACGCAGCAGCTGGTCGGCGAGCTGTTCGGCCGCACGATGGGCATCAAGGAAGCGCTCGTGCTGGCCTTCAATCCGCCGGCGATTTTCGGCCTCGGCACTGCCGGCGGCTACGAGCTGCATCTGCAAAGCCGCGGCGAAGGCGGCGCGAAGCGTCTCGGCGAAATGCTGCCGGTGCTGCTCGGCAAGCTCAACGCCGATCCGATGCTCGGCGGCGCACAGACGCTGTGGCGCGCGAAGTCGCCGCAGCTCTACGTCGACATCGACCGCGAGAAGGCGAAGAAGCTCGGCGTGCCGATCGACCAGGCGTTCAACGCGCTCGCGGCGACACTGGGCAGCGCATACGTCAACGACTTCAACAAGTACGGGCGCACATGGCAGGTGTTGATGTCAGCCGAGCCGAGCTATCGCAACAGGCCCGACGACATCGGCGGCATTTACGTGCGCGGGTCGGGCGGCGAAATGATCCCGTTGTCCGCGCTGACGACGGTCCGCTATTCGGCGGGACCCGATTCTCTCGAGCGCTTCAACAACCTGCCGTCGGTGAAGATCATCGGCCAGGCCGCGCCCGGCGTGAGCTCGGGGCAGGCGATCGAGCGCGTCGAAGCAATCGCGCGCGAGACGCTGCCGTCCGACATGAGCTTCGACTGGGGCGGCACGTCGTACCAGGAAAAGAAGTCGGGCGGCGCGTCGACGTTCGCGCTGGCGTTCGCGGTCATCATGGTGTTCCTGATCCTCGCTGCGCAGTACGAGAAGTGGTCTTTGCCGTTGTCGGTGCTGCTTGCGCTGCCGTTCGGAACATTCGGCGCGCTCGCCGCGGTCCATCTGCGCGGACTCACGAACGACGTCTATTTCCAGATCGGGCTTGTTACGCTGCTCGGGCTCGCGGCGAAGAACGCGATCCTGATCGTCGAGTTCGCGGTTTATCGACGGCAGGAAGGCCTGTCGGCGCCGGCGGCGGCGCTCGAGGCCGCGCGGCTGCGGTTCCGACCGATCCTGATGACCTCGCTCGCGTTCATCCTCGGCGTGCTGCCGCTCGCGATCTCGACGGGCGCCGGCGCCGGCGCACGCCATTCGGTCGGCACCGGCGTCATGGGCGGCATGCTCGCGGCGACGTTCCTCGCGATCTTCTTCGTGCCGCTGTTCTTCCGCGTGATCACCGAGCGCCGCGTGCGAGAGACGCGAACGCGCGACGAGCTGTTCGCCGAGGTCGAGCATGCGCGCCACGCGACGCACCACACGCCGCCCACACCCGCGCATGTGCCGGGACATACACCGACGCCGGGACTCGAGTACGACGAAGTGCCGCCGCCGATCCAACCGGGACCGACCCGTGCCGACTGAATTGACATCCCGCATCGCCACGCGCGCACGCGCGCTCGCGCTGGCCGGCGTGATCGCCGTCGCCGGGTGCGCGGTTACACCGCCAACGCCGCCGGCTGCGATGAACGTTCCTCCGGGTGACGCCGCAAACATCGTCGCGCCCGATTGGTGGACAGCGTTCGGCGACCCGCAGCTTGATGCGCTCGTCGCAGAGGCGCTCGCGAACAACCTCGACCTGAAGCTCGCGATCGCACGCGTCGACGAAGCGCGCGGGCTCGCCGCCGTCGCACGCTCCGAGCTGTTTCCCACGTTGGACCTCAAAGCGGGCGCCGGGCGAAGCAGGATCAGCGGCGTCGGCTCGACACCGCTGCCGCCGGGAACGCCGCTGGTGGCGAACAGCTACAGTCTCGGCTTATCGGCGGCGTACGAGGTCGATCTGTGGGGCAAGGTCCGAAGCAGCGTGAGCGCCGCCGAGCAGGACCTGTTCGCGTCGCAGTTCGCGCGCGACACCGTGCGGATCACCGTCGCGGCCGAAACGACGCGCAACTATTTCACGCTGCGTGCGCTCGATGCGCAGTTGGTGCTGTTGCGCGAAACGATCGTCTCGCGCGACGAGACCGTCAAGCTGCAGCGCGACCGCTATCAGGCCGGCGTGATCGGCGAGCTCGATCTCAAGCAATCCGAAGCCGAGCGTGCGAGCGTGGCGGCCGACATCGCGACCACCGAACGCGCGCAACGCACGATCGAAGCCGCGCTCGCCGTGCTCGCGGGCCGCAGCCCGCGCGGCGTGTTCGCCACCGATGTCGCGCGCACCGAGGCGACGCCGCGCACCGTCGACACGCTGCCCGCGGTTCCGGCCGGCCTGCCGTCGGACCTCCTCGCACAGCGTCCCGATATTCGCGCCGCCGAAACGCGCCTCGCAGCCGCCGACTACCGCGTGAGCGAAGCGCGCGCAGCGTATTTCCCGTCGATCTCGTTGACCGGTAGTTACGGCGGCGCCTCCGCCGCGCTGGGCGATCTGCTGATCGCGCCGGCGCGCGTATGGTCGATCGCCGCCGCGCTGACGCAGCCCATTTTTCGCGCCGGACAGATCAGCGCTCTGGTCGACACGGCGCGCGCGCGCCGCGAGCAGGCGCTGATCGCGTATCAGCAGTCGGTGCTGACGGCGTTCCGCGAAGCGCACGATGCATTCTCGGCGCAGCGCACTTCACGCGATGCGCTCGCCGCGCAATCGGAGCGACGCGACAGCATCGCGCGCGCGCTCGAGCTCGCGCGGCTTCGCTACGAAGCCGGTTACTCGCCGTTCCTCGAAGTGCTCGACGCACAGCGCAACCTGCTCGCTGCCGAGCGCGCGCGCATCGACGCCGCACGCGACCTGCGCGCCGCGATGGTGGACGTGTACCGCTCGCTCGGCGGGGGATGGAAGCCGGAAGCGATCGCGCAATCGCGCTGAAAGCAGCTACTTCTTGTCCGGACGCCGCATCAGCGTCAGTGCGAGCAGCGCCGAGGCGACCATCAGGAACAGGCTCACCGCATTCAATACGGGACTCGCGCCTTCGCGCATCCGGCCGTACATCATGATCGTTAACGGCGCGTCGGAACCGACGAGCATCAGCGTCGTGTTGAAGTTCTCGAACGACATGAGGAAAGAGATCGCGGCGGCACCGACGAGCGCAGGCTCGAGATACGGCAGCGTCACTGTCCACAGCACGGCGACGCGCGACGCGCCGAGGTTGAACGCGGCCTCTTCCAGCGTCGTGTCGAAGCGCTTGAGCCGCGCCGCGATCGTCAGCGTGGCGATCGACACGATGTACGAAAACTGGCCCGCGACCACGAGCGGAAGCCCGGGTCGCAGAAAATCGAGCTCGAGTCCGAACGTGTCGTCGGCGAACTGTGCGAGTCGGCTCGCGAACGCGAGAATCGAAATGCCGAGGATAACGCCCGGGATGACGAGCGGCGCGAGCATCGCGAGCGACAGCGCCGACTTGCCGCGAAATCGCGCGCGCTCGAGCACGAATGCGTTCGCCGTACCGACGGCGACCGAAAGAACCGTCACCCACAACGCGACGACCGCACTCGTTCCGATGCTCGCGAGCAGGGGTCCGTCGGCGAACAGGCCGACGCGCCCCTTGCCGCCGACGAACCAGTCGAGCGTGAAGCCGCGCCACGGCGGCGCCGGATAGTTCGCATCGTTGAACGCGAACGTCGCGACGACCGCGAGCGGAAGGAACAGGAATACGAAGAACGCCCCGACGTAGAAGGCGGTCGACCATCGTTCGATTGCCGAGCGCGGCAGCGACGGGATCATGACCGGCGCATGACGTCGCCGAAGCGCTGGCCGGTGAGCTTCAATCCGAGCCAGACGATCAGCGTGGAGAGCACGAGCAGCAGGAATCCGAACGCGGCGCCCTGCTCCCAGTTGAAGCGCGTGATGAACTGCGTGTAGATCTGCTCGGTGAACCACAGCGAGTTCTTGCCGCCGAGCAGCGTGGGCGTGAGGTAATTGCCCAGCGTCAGCATGAACACGACAATCGATCCTGCGGCGATGCCCGGAGCGGCGTGCGGAATCACGATGTCGCGCAGAATCGACGGCGATGTCGCACCGAGGTCGTAGGCGGCTTCGATCAGCGAGTCGTCAAGCGTGTCGAGTGCGCTCACCAGCGGCACGACCATGAACAGCATCGACGTATAGACGAGGCCGACGAGGATCGTCGCGTCGTGATAGAGAAGCTCCGGCGGCGCTGCCGCGAGACCGACATCGACGAGCAGCCGCGGCAGCACGCCCGACTCGCGCAGCAGGATCATCCAGCCGAGCGTGCGCACCGTTTCGCTCACCCAGAACGGGATCAGGCACAAGACGAACAGCAGCGAGCGTGCGCGGCCGCGCGCGATCTTCGCGATGTACCACGCCGCGGGAAACGCGATCAGCAACGTCGCGACGGTGGCGAAGATCGACATCGTCGCCGTGCGCACGAACGTGTGCCAATAGAGCGGCTCTTCGACGAACGTCCGGTATTGCGCGAGCGAGAGCTCGTAGACGCGTGGCGCAACGCGCGCGCGCAGCGACAGGATCGCGAGCTCGACGTGCGGAAGCACGATCAGCCCGACGAGCCACACCAGCGCGGGCGCGAGCAGCAACAGCAGCGCGAGCCGGCTCATCGAAGAGTCGTCCCCGCGCAGGCGGGGACGCAGTGTCTTTCGTCCAACGACGCTGGATTCCCGCCTTCGCGGGAATGACGGCGCGGCGCTGCCTCCGGCGGGGTCAGTTTCCATGATCATGCCGGAAACACACCGCGCGCTGCGGCTCGAATCCGAATGCGACCGTCTCGCCGACGCGAAGATCGGTAAAGCGCCCCGTCTGCGGCAGCGCGATCCGGATTTGCACGCCGCTTTGCCGTTCGTTGACGAGCACCGCGGAGTTCGCACCGTCGAACAGCACGCTTGCGACCTCGCCGTCGAAGCGCTGCGCTGCCGGCGAAAGCTCGTGCGCGCTCATCGCGAGATCGATGACCTCGGGACGCACGAACGCGGCCACCATGTCTCCCGGCGCGATGGTCGGCTCGCTCGCGCGCGCGCGCACAACGAGACCGGTGTCGTCGGCGAGCTCGACCACGCCGCCCTCCACGCGCGACGCACGGCCTGCGAGCCGGTTGTTGGCGCCGACGAATCCTGCGACGAACGCCGTTCGCGGCTCGTAGTAGAGCTGCTGCGGCGTGCCGACCTGCTCGAATCGGCCGGCGTTCATGACCGCGACGTGATCGGACAGCACCAGCGCCTCGGACTGGTCGTGCGTGATGTAGACGAACGTCGTGCCGAACTCGGCCTGCAATTGCTTCAGCTCGATCTTCATGTGCTCGCGCAGCTTGAGATCGAGCGCGCCGAGCGGCTCGTCGAGCAACAGCAGCGTGGGCTCGAGCACGAGGCTGCGCGCAATCGCGACGCGCTGTTTCTGTCCGCCCGATAGCTGATCGATGCGCTTGGCCGACGCGCCGGGCAGACCGACGCGCGCGAGCATCGCATCGACGCGCTCGCCGATCCGCTCGCGCGCCATGCCGCGCCGCGCGAGGCCGTAGCCGACGTTCTCGCCGACGCTCATCATCGGGAAAAGCGCGAGGTGCTGGAACACCATGTTGACCGGCCGCCGGTTCGGCGCAACGCCGCGCATCGAGCGACCGCCGATGCGCACGTCGCCGTCGTCGGGCGCAAGGAAGCCGGCGATCATCCGCAACAGGGTCGTCTTGCCGCAGCCGGACGGTCCCAGGATCGAGAAAAAACTGCCGTGCGCGACCGCAAGCGACAGCGCCTCTACGGCGACGTGCTCGCCGAAGCGCTTCGTCACCCGGTCGACTTCGAGATCCGGCGGCGCGGAGGCGACGCGCGCACCGGGCGCCGGCGGCGCCTGCGCCTCGCCGGCGTTCGCATTCATGCTGCCGCCGCGCGCGTCAGCTCGCCTTCACCCGGTCGAGCACCTTGCCTTCGATGTCCTCGATTCCCGGCGGAACCGCCGGATACCACTTGACGTTCTTCAACGCGGATTCGGGGAAGCTCTTCGCGAACTGCGCTTTGAGCTTCGCGTCCATCAGCTGGTCGGCGCCCTTGGACGCCGTGAAATTTCCGGCGGAAGCGGCGACCTTCGCCGCGATCTCCGGCCGCATGTTGAAGTTGATCCACGCGTACGCGGCCGCATCGTTGCGTCCTTTCGCCGGCAACGCGAACGTGTCGATCCAGCCGAGCGCACCCGACTTCGGCGCGATGTACTGGATATCGGGATTCTCGCTGTTGAGCTTCCAGCCGCCGGTGTCCCACATCATCGCGCCGACGATCTCGCCGTTGCGCGCGCCGTTCAACAGCTGGTCCTTGTTGTCCCAGTAGAACTTGACGTTACCCTTGCATGCGGCGAGCGTCTTGCCGACATCGTCCATCAGCGCGGCGTACGCCTTCGGGTCCTTGTACAGCGCGAACGGATCCTTGCCGCTCGCGAACGCGAACGCGAGCAGCGTCGGCCGCTTCAGCCGCATGCTCGTCTTGCCCTTGTAGTCGGCCTTGCACAGGTCGGTGTAATCGCTCATCGACGCGAGCTTGGTGTTCACGACGAGGCCGTCGGTGCCCCAGATGTGCGGCAATCCGTACACCTTGCCGCCGAGCGTCGTGTTGCCCTTCGTCGCATCGAGCATCGACGGGATGAAGAGCTCCGTCTTGATCTTGCTCATGTCGATCGGCTTGTAGATGCCGAACTCCTGCTGCGGCCCGACGATGCGGTCCTGCGACGGCTGTGCGAGATCGAAGCCCGCGCCGCCGGTCGCCCGCAGCTTCGAGATCATCTCCTCGTTGTTCGAGAGTGTGATGTCGACATCGATGCCGGTCTCCTTCTTGAATTGCGCGACGACGTCGGCCGGCACGTAGTCGGCCCACGTGATCAGGCGCAGCTTGTTGTCCTGCGCGACGGCGGATGTGCCGGCCGCGAGCGCAACGGCGGAGGCGGCGATGGCGATGGCAATGTGGATGGACTTCATGGTGGCTCCCGGTGGCAGGTTCGACGTGCACCCCGTCGGCGCGGGGATCGGGAAAGCTTACCGCAAGACGGCGACGATAGCGTTACGGGACCAGGAGTATGGGGTTAAAGAGTATGGGGTCAGACTCGATACTTCCTGCATCGAGTGCCTCGGGCAATGCCGTATTGAAGTATCGAGTCTGACCCTATACTTTTTAGTATCGAGTCTGACCCTATACTTTTTTCTCCGTGCCCGAGCTTCCCGACGTCACCGTCTATTGCGAAGCGCTTGCCGCGCGCATCGTCGGCGCGAGGCTCGAGCGGACCGAACTCGCGAATCCCTTCCTGCTGCGAACGGCCGTGCCGCCGATCGCCGATGCGCAGGGCAAGCGCGTGCTCGCGGTGCGCCGTCAGGGCAAGCGCATCGTCATCTCGCTCGAAGGCGATCTGCACCTCGTGCTGCACTTGATGATCGCGGGGCGGCTGCGTTGGCTCGCCGCCGGCGAGAAATCGCCAGCGCGCATCACACTCGCGATGCTCACGTTCTCGACGGGACGGCTCGCGTTCACGGAAGCGGGGACGAAGCGGCGTGCAGCGTTGCATCTGGTCAAAGGCGACGAAGCGCTTGCCGCGCTCGACGCGGGCGGCATCGACGTCGAATCGAGCTCGCTCGACGCGTTCGCCGAGCGGCTCACGCGTGAGAATCACACGTTGAAGCGCGCACTGACCGATCCGAAGCTCTTCTCCGGCGTCGGCAACGCCTATTCCGACGAGATCCTGCATCGCGCGCGGCTCTCGCCGATCGCGCTGACGCAGAAGCTCTCGGCCGACGAGATCGGGCGTCTGCACACCGCCACCAAAATGGTGCTCCGCGAATGGACCGCGCGGTTGCGTGAGCAAGCCGGCGCCGAGTTTCCCGGGAAAGTGACGGCATTTCGTCCGGAGATGGCCGTTCACGGGCGATTCGGGCAACCTTGCCCCGTCTGCGGCGCCCCGGTGCAGCGGATCGTCTACGCCGAAAACGAGTGCAACTACTGCGCGCGCTGCCAGACCGGCGGCGTCGTGCTCGCCGACCGAGCGCTGTCGCGGTTGCTGCACAAGAGCTGGCCGCGCTCGATCGACGCACTGGAGTGAGCTACGGTGTCATTCCGAGGCGGACGTTTTTTGGCCGAGGAATCTGCTGTTCTCGCACAAACGCAGATCCCTCGCTGTGCTCGGGATGACAAGCAGGCTGTGCTCGGGATGACAAGCATCATGCGAGCGTCGACTTCAGGAACGTGACCGTGCGCGACCACGCGAGATCGGCGGCCGGCTTGTTGTAGCGGACCCCGGCCGTATCGTTGTTGAACCCGTGCTCGACGCCTTCGTACATGTAAATCCTGTAATCGACCCCCGCGCTCTTGAGCGCCGCCTCGTACTGCGGGATGCCGGCGTCGATGTTGCGGTCGTTGCCGGCGTAATGCAAAAGCAGCTTCGCCTTGATCTTCGCGGCCTCGGCGGCCGATGGCTGCTGCCCGTAGTACGCGACGTCGGCCGTGAGGTCGGGTGCCGCGGTCGCGAGCAGGTTCGCCATGCCGCCGCCAAAGCAGAACCCGATCGCTCCGACTTTGCCATTCGAATCGGGACGGCTCTTCAGGTAGGCGACGGCGGCCACGAGATCGTTCACCGCGACGGCGCGGTCAATCTTGGCAAACCGGTCGCGCGCCTGGTCCTCGTCGGTCGGCGTGCCGCCGAAAGGCGACAGCAGGTCGACGCCGAGCGCCGTGTAGCCTTCGAGCGCGACGCGGCGGGCCACATCCTCGATGTGAGGATTGACGCCCCGATTCTCGTGAATGACGATGACGCCTGCGCGTTTCGCCGGAGCCTGCTTCGGCACGACAAGATATGCGCGCACATCGCCGCTCGCGCCCTTGAACGTGATGTGTGATGAGTCGAGCCGCGGATCATCGGCGTTGACGGTCGCCGCATTCGCATAGTTGTTGTCCAGCAACGGCAGCAACGCCATCGCGGCCGCGCTGCCGCCGGCGAGCACGGCCAGCCGCTCGATGAACGTTCGGCGGGCCAGCGGACGATGCGTGTACTCGTCGTAGAGCTCGATGATCCTGCGATCCATTGTCGGGTCTCCTGAAGGCGGCGCCCGTCGCCGTTGTCAAATCGTGCCCGGGCTTTCCGACGTCGTCCGCTGCGATGGGTCGTTCGCGCTGCCATCAGCCAGCCGCTCGAGACACGAGCGCAGGAATGCCTGCCGATGCCGCTCCGGCGAGTTCGGTTCGTCGTACACCGCCGTGGCCCCGTCGGCGAGAAACGTCTCGTCGTCGGCATCCTTCACGAACCAGCGCAACGACGGCGGAAAGGCGCGAATCGCGACGAAGTCTTCCTGCAGCCTCGCGACGAACGCGGCGCGTTCCACGCCGTTGTCGCGCGAGCGGGCGGCGTTCGCGACGAAGTCGGATGCCTCCAGGCAATCGTTCATCGTCGGCACGCTCGCACCGGCGACTTGTACGACCGCGGCAATGGACGCGGCGAGCGCGACGTTGGCGAGACAAGCGTGCATGCGCATGCGTCACCTCCCGCCGCCATTGTGGCGCGCCTTTGCGCTTTCGCCATCTTGCAGTGCGACATGCCGCCTAGGGGCGCTCGACGAAGGCTGACAATGCCAAGGCGACGAACGCGGCGAAGTACAACGCTGCGTCGATCGCATGCGAGACCTCCCAGCGCCGGCGAAGGGCTTCCCAATCGCCGGGCAGCACGGTCCAGTTCGACGTCGCCTGGTTGATCGGGAACGTGATCGCGAAGAAGACGATCAGACTCGCGCCGATGCAGACGGCGGCCACGACGGCGAGGCCGAATGGCGTGCCGCTGCCGCGCCACATCACCGCAAGTGCCGCGCTTGCGATCAGCGCACCGACAATCGCTATCCCGATCCACTGCCAGCCGCGATAGATCTGCTGGACCACCAAGTACTGCTCGCGCGGAAGCGCGATCTTGTGCGGCAGCTCGAAGACATGCGCAAGTCCTGCGGCCAACGCGATCGCCGTCAGCAGCAGGCCGATGAATTGCAGCGTCTTCGCCGTCACGCCGTCAGGCACCGCGGCTCGCGTGTCGCTCGCGCTCGCGCAGCGCCGACGCAAGGATGTCGCGCGGCGCTTCCATCGTCACGTCCTTGTCGACGTCGAGCACGAGCTCGCGCTCAACGCCCTTGGTGAGCTTGTCGCGAAGAATGCCGAGGAACGCCGGTCCGGCCATGATCCACAGCTCGCCGAAGCGCTCGTGCGTGCGCGCCTGCTCGAGGTAATTGCGCAGCTCCTCGGCGAAGCGTTCCGCCTCATGCGCCGACACTTCGACCTCGGGCACTGCCGCGAACTGTCGCTCGCCTCTTCCGAAGAAACGGCCAGGCGTGTCGCTCAACAGGTCGCGGTCGTGCGTGCGGCCCGCCGGATGCACGAAATCGGCAATTTCGACGGGCTCATTGCCCTCCTCGGGAATCTCGAACAACCGTGCGCGACTGCGATTGGCAACCAGGAGCCATGTCGGGTTCATATTCACTCCGCTTTAACCGTCGCGGCGATCGGTGATCTGCGCGCCGGCTGCGAGCCCGAGCGCGAATGCGGCATAGACGAGCGCGAGCGCGCCGCGCGACAGCCGCTGCTCGTATCCCGGCATCAGCCGCCGCGGCGTCAGCCGGTAGTCGACGAAGCATGCGATCGCCGCGACGGCCGCGCCGTCGACCAGCGTCGCTGCCGCCGATTTGTCGCGGCGCAAGCCATGCAGCGCCTCGTAAAGCAGCGCCCAGAAGATCGATGCGCCGTAATGCGTCGCGAAGCCCGTCAGCGTGTATTTCGCCGTCGCGTCATCGCGGTGCGCCGCGCGATCGCCGAAAAACCAGTGGCTGACCGCGTTGATCGGCGCGAACGGCGATCCGGTCTCGCGGCGGCCGCTCAACACGAGCACGCCAAGCGATGCGAGCGCGCTCGTCGTCCCGCTGACGAACGCGTTGCGCAACAGCTCGGGCCATCGGATCATCGGATCTCGATCGTTGGCGAAACCGCACCTGCGGCCGGCGGTCCCACTGTGCGACACGTCGCCGAGCGCAGGGTTCCGCTCTCGCGGCGCAAGGCTGCGGCAGGACCATACGCGTGATCGTCCTCATCACCGGCGCAACGGGCTTCATCGGAGGGCGGCTTGCCCAGCGCCTCGCGGCGAGCGGCCATGCGATCGTCGCCGCCGTGCGCGACCGCGGCCGCCTGCACTTGCCGGCGGCGCAATTCCGCTATGTGCGCGCGGATTTCGTCCGCGACGTCACGCCCGATGCGTGGTCCGACCGAGTTCGAGGCGTCGATGCGGTCGTGAACGCAGTCGGCCTTTTCCACGAGCACGGAGCCCAGACGTTCGACGCCATTCACCGGCGTGCGCCGATCGCGCTGTTCGCGGCAGCCGCGCAAGAGGGCATCCGGCGAATCGTTCAGCTATCGGCGCTCGGCGCCGATGCCGCGGCAGCGACCGAGTTCCTGCGCAGCAAGCGTGACGCCGACGAGGCGCTGCTCGCGATGAGCCCGGATGCGCGCGTCGCGCAGCCGTCGCTCGTCTATGGAACCGGCGGCGCGAGCGCGGCGCTGCTCACGATGCTCGCGAGCCTGCCCGTCGTGCCGTTGCCCGGCGACGGCGCGCAACGCGTGCAGCCGATTCACATCGACGATCTGATTGCAGCGTTGCAGGCGCTGGTCGAACGCGACGACGTCCCCGGCGGCCGCTTCGCGCTCGTGGGCCCTGCACCGCTTTCGCTTCGCGATCTGCTCGCGACGCTGCGCGAGCGCATGGCGCTGCCGCCGGCGCGCTTCATGCCGATCGCGCGGCCGCTGGTGCGTGCGGCCGCGTCGATCGTGCCCGGCGGCTTGGTCGACCGTGACGCGCTCGAGATGCTCGATCGCGGCAACACGGCCGATCCGAGCCAGACGCTGCGTTTGCTCGGCACGCCGGCACGTCCGGTTTCGGCGTTCATCGGCACGAGCGATGCGGCGGCGGTCCGCACGCAAGCACGACTGCGATGGCTGCTGCCGCTGCTTCGCGCGTCGGTCGCCGCAGTGTTCATCGTCACCGGCATCGTGTCGTTCGGGCTCTATCCGCTCGCATCGAGCATCGAGCTCGTCGTGCGCACCGGGGCGCCGGCGCCGATCGCGCCCGCGCTCGTCTATATCGGCGCGGCGCTCGATCTTGCGCTTGGCGTGCTCGTGTTCGTGCTGCACGGAGCTCGCCGAATCTGGTTATGGCGCGCGCAGGCGGCGCTGATCGTCGTGTATTCGGCGATCATCGCGTGGCGGCTGCCCGAATTCTGGCTGCACCCGTACGGACCGATGCTGAAGAACCTGCCGCTGCTGGCGGCGATCGCGTTGCTGCACGAGCTCGAGGAGCGCGCATAAGCGCGGTGGGCGAAGCCAAGGCCCGCAGGACCCGTCAGCGCGCGATTGCGCGCGGCCGACGCTCTGTGTGCCATGCAGCGCTGGCCGTGAAGGAGGCCGCCCGGTGAACGACTATCTGGTCGTCAAATGGCTGCACGTGCTGTCCTCGACGCTGCTCTTCGGCACGGGCCTCGGCTCGGCCTTCTACGCGTACTTCGTCAGCCGCACCGGCGATGCGCGCACGATCGCCGTCATGCTGCGATTGCTCGTCGTCGCCGACTGGCTGTTCACGGCGACTGCGGTGGTGCTCCAGCCGGCGACCGGCTTCTATCTCGCGTGGCGCGCGGGATTTCCGCTTCACGCGCGCTGGCTCGCGTGGTCGATCGTGCTGTTCCTGCTCGCCGGCGCGTGCTGGTTGCCGGTCGTCTGGCTGCAGAGGCGCATGCGCGACCTCGCGATCGCGGCCGCCGCTGACGACGCGCCCCTTCCGGAACGATTCTCGTTCTACTTCCGCATCTGGACGATCCTCGGCGTGCCGGCGTTCGGCGCGCTGGTGATCGTCTTCTATCTGATGGTCGCAAAGCCGACATAAGCACGCGTTTGACATCATCCCTCGTACGAGATACGGTTCCGCCGCGCGCTCGAATCGAGTGCGCACCGTCTTGGGGGGAGGCAAGGATGATGGGATATTGGCGCGCTTGCGCAGCCGCGTTCGTCGCGGCCGCGCTCGGCTCGGCGACCGCGCATGCGGCGACGGTATTCAACTTCACGAACTTCAACAACTGCGCGCCGTTGCAACTGAACGGCAACGCCGCTTGCACCGGCGGCGTGCTGCGCGTCACGCCCGCGACGTTCGGCCAGTCCGGCTCGGCGTTCTCGACGACCCTCATCCCGCTGGGGCCCGGCGCGACGTTCAGCACGTTCTTCAGCTTCAACATCAACGCATCGGGCGGCGCGGCCGACGGCGACGGCCTCGGCGCCGACGGGCTGGTGTTCGTCGTGCAGCCGGTGTCATCGAGCGTCGGAGGCGCCGGCGGCGGCATCGGTTACGCAGGCATTCCGAACAGCCTCGGCGTCGAGTTCGACACGTGGAACAACGGCGCCGGTGCGGGCGATCCCGACGGCAATCACGTCGGCGTCGATCTCAACGGCTCGGTGTTCTCGGTCGTCACCGCGAGCATCCCCACACGGATGAACGACGCCACGACAAAGTACGCGTGGATCGATTACGACGGCACGACCATCTCGTTGCGCCTGTCGCAGACGCCGACGCGCCCGGCCGCGCCGACGCTGACTCACGTCGTCAACCTCGCGACCGTTCTCGGCACGACTTCGGCGTTCGTCGGCTTCACGTCGGGCACCGGCGCGGCGTTCGGCAACCATGACGTGCTGACGTGGCAATTCGACAACTCGTTCGCGCCGATCGGCGCGCCGGGTCCCTCCGCGGTCATTCCAACGCTGTCAGACGTTGCGCTGATCGTGCTCGGTCTTCTGGTCCTGGCTGCGGCCGCGTTCGCATTGCGCCGGCGCGCAACGTAGCGGCGATCGCAAGCCGCCGCGTCGCTACTGCAGCGGCGGCTTGCGCAGGAAATCCTCGCGGTCGGCCGAGCGCACGCTCACTTCGACGCGCCGTCCGTCACGCTCGAGCGTGAGCGGCACCGCGGTGCCGGCCGGACCGAGCGCCCAGATGCGGCGGAACAGCTCGGGCAACCGATCGACGCGCTCACCCGCGACTTCGATCACGCGATCGCCTGGCCGCACGCCCGCGCGCTGCGCGGGACCGCGCTGCGCGATGCCGTGAACGATCAGCCGATCGTCGGCCTGCGCCGTGTACATGCCGAGCCACGGGCGTACGGCGCCGCGTCGCCGGCCGCGCTGAACGAGATCGGTGAGGATCGACTCGATCAGATCGATCGGCACGAACATGTTGCCTTGCACGGTCTCTTCGCCGACCGACTCCTGCACGAGCAGCGATCCGACGCCGACGAGCCGTCCCGAGTCGTCGACCAGCGCTGCGCCGCTCCACTCGGGATGCGCGGGCATGCTCGCGCCCGCCGTGGCCGATCACGTAAACCTCGTCGCCGGATTCGACGGCGGCAATCGAGCCGCGCGGCAGTGCCGGCGCGTCGAGCTTGCCGACCGGCAGCACCAGCCCGAATCCGGTCGCGAAGTCGTACGCAAGCGGGTAGCCCTGCACGACGCTGCCGCGATTGCTCGTGAGCCAGATGGATTCCGCTTCGGTGATCAGGTAGCCGATCGTCAGCACGAGGCCGTCGGCGTTGAGCACGATGCCGTTGCCGGTCCGCTCGGTGCCGAGGATCGATGCCGTGAACGCGTCTTCGGGAACCTCTGCACGCAACGCGACGACGGCGTCGAGCACGGCGGGGAGCTCGAACGCGACTTCGTCGGCGGCGGGTTGCAACGAGGAAGGAAAGGCCCAGTGTTCGGTCGAAGCCATCGGGCGGCGCGTGTGCGGCGCACGTCCGCGGCGCCGAGTTGTCATCTTACGCCAACGACGCGGCTAACCGGCCCAGCCGAGGTGGCTCAGGAAGTCGCGCGTGCGTTCGGTCGTCGGCGCGTCGAAGATCTGCCGCGGTGGCCCTTGCTCGACGATGCGTCCGGCGTCGAACACCGCGACCCAGTCGCCGACACGGCGCGCGAATGTCATCTCGTGCGTGACGACGACCATCGTCATCCCTTCGTCGGCGAGCTTCTTCATCACCGAGAGCACTTCGCCGATCGTTTCCGGATCGAGCGCGGACGTCGGCTCGTCGAACAGCATCACATCGGGCTCCATTGCGAGCGCGCGCGCGATCGCGACGCGTTGCTGCTGGCCGCCCGAAAGCGCCGACGGATAGTTTGCCGCCTTGTCCGCAAGCCCGACCTTGTCGAGCATTGCGTCAGCTCGCCGCGCGGCGTCCGCGGCGCTCATCCGCAGCACGGTGCGCGGACCTTCCGCGACGTTGCCCTGCGCGGTCAGATGCGGGAAAAGCTCGAAGCTCTGGAACACCATCCCCATTCGCTGGCGCATCGCACGCAGCGTGCGCGCTTCGCGCGGAAGCGTCGTGCCCTCGAACTCGATTGCTCCGCCGTCGAGCATCTCGAGCCCGTTGGTGCAACGAAGCAGCGTCGACTTGCCCGAGCCCGACGGGCCGATCAGGCAGACGACTTCGCCGGCATGCACGTCGAGCGACACGCCGTCGAGCGCGGTGAACGTGCCGTAGCGCTTGACGACGTCGCAGTAGCGGATGATCGTCGCGCCGCCGCCTTTCGCGCGTGCCGGCGTCTCGTTCATTCGCGGCCTCCGGACGGGCTGTCCCACCGCAGCGCACCGCGCGGTCGACCGCGCGAAATCGCTCGCGGACGGGCCCTCCGGGCCTGCGCTTCGCGCCGTTCGCTCATTCGCTCACCGCGAAACGGCGCTGCATCCAGTCGACGAGCTTCGCCTGCGGATAGCCGAGCAGCCAGTAGATCGCGGCCATCGCCGTCAGCATCTCGAGCACGCGGAACGTCTGTGCGCGGATCTGCATTGCGACGTACGCGAGCTCGGTCACCGCAATGACGGACACGAGCGACGTGTCCTTGAACAGCGACACCCACGTGCTCGCGAGCACGGGAAGAATGCGGCGCAGCGCCTGAGGCACCACGACACGGCGAAGCGCCTGGATGCGCGTCATGCCGAGCGCCATCGCGGCCTCCACCTGTCCGCGCCGGATCGAGTTGATGCCGGCGCGAAACGTCTCGGCGTTGTATGCGGTCACGTTCAACGCGAGCGCCGCGAGCCCGGTCGCGAACGGCGACAGACCTTCGAGCCCCGTCAGGATCGGCAGCACGTAGAACGCCCAATAGACGACGAGGATCAGCGGCAGGTTGCGAAAGAACTCGACATATGCCGTGGCCGCTGCGCGCACCGGCGCCCACGCGTACAGCCGCAGCACCGCGATGACGATGCCGCACGGCACGGCGATCGCCATCGTCGCGACCGTCAGCAGGATCGTCATGCCCGTGGCGGCGACGAGCTCGTCGCGATGCGCAACCACGACGCTCCAGTCGAACGTCATCTTGGCTCAAGAGCGGCCCAGATGCGCGACGCGGCGGTAGAACATGTCGACGCCGCGCGTCACCGGGAACAGCAGCACGAAGTAGACGAGCATCGCGAACGTGAACACCTCGATCGGCTGGAAGCTCTGGCCGGCGACCGTTTCCGATTGACGCATCAGCTCCGGCACGGCGATCACCGAAGCGATCGCCGTGTCCTTGATCGTGATCGACAGCAGCGATCCGAACGCGGGCAGCATCCGCACGATTGCCTGCGGCAGCACGATGCGGCGAACGATCTGCGCGCGCGACATGCCGATCGCAAGCGCGGCGCGCGTCTGGCCCGGGCGCACTGACTCGACGCCGGCGCGCACGATCTCGGCCACGTAGGCGGCGAGATGGATCGTCAGCCCGATGAGCGCCGCGAAGAACGGCGGCATCGTGATCCCGCTCACGATCGGCAGCGCGAAGAAGGTCCACACAAGCACGACGAGCACCGGGATCGCGCGCATCGAGTCGATGTAGATGACAACCGCGGGTTTGAGCCAGCGCGGGCCGAACAGCCGCGCGAGCCCGATGACGAAGCCGAGCGCGATGCTCGTCAGGCCCGACACCACGGACAGCAGCAGCGTGATGCCGACGCCGTAGGCGAGGAAACGCCAGTGATCGGCGATGACGCCGAAGTCGAATTCCATGTGAACGGTTGTCGTCCCCGCGAAGGTGGGGACCCAGTGTCTTTGCCGGCGAACGACACTGGATTCCCGCCTGCGCGGGAATATGACGATCTACTTCATGTTTTCCACGACGCGCGCCTCGTCCTTCTTCAATTGCGGCTCGATTTCCTTCTCGACTGCCCGCGCCCACTGCAGGAACGCCGTCTGGTTCTTGTCGATCGCCATGCCGACCGGCGCGGCCTTCTCCTTGCTGTCCTGGCAGTTGTTCTCCTTCGGCAGCACGGCGAGCTGCTTCAGCTTGCGGCCCATCGCGACCCACGGCACGCGGTTGATCGGCGCGGCATCCGCGCGCTTCGCCATCACTTCCTCGACCGGCGCCGTTCCCGAGCCGGCGACACCGCGAAGCTGCGCCTTGGGGAAGCGTTCCTTGACCCAACCCTCCTCGCCGCCGCCGGTGTAGTACGCGACGGTGATCTGGGGCTTGTTCAAGTCGTCGACGCTTTTCGCGCCCGCAAACTTCGGATTCGACGCGAGCCCGAACATGCAGACGCTCGTCGTCGAGTAAATGACGAAGTCGACCACCTTCAGCCGCTCGGGCGTTTCGGCGAGCGGAGTCACCGAGATGTCGACCTGATTCGATGCGAGCACCGGCACCTTCGTCTCGTGGCTCACGGGCACCGCGTCGAGCTTCACGCCCAACCGCTTCGCGTATTCCTTCGCGAGCATCCAGGCGGGGCCGCTCCACGCCTCGCCCTGACCCGACGTGTTCTCGACGAGCCAGGGCGCATTGGCGAGAACGCCGACGCGCAGCACGCCGGCTTTCTTGATCGCATCGATGCGCGGGCTCGCACCGGGCGCGGGAACGGCGACATCGGCCGCCGCCGGCAAGGCGAGGGCAAGCGTGAGCAACGCGGCGGCACTTAGACGGCCTGGATTCATCGCTACTTCTCCTCGAATGCGTCGCTTAGAGGCGGGACGCAAAGCGGCATGATTGGCGAGCGGGCGGCGTGCTGTCAAACGGCCCGCTTCTCGCGACGCATGCCATTGTTGTGCTGCTCAAAGGTGGGCAGATACCGTTTTCGCGCCCGTGGCCTCAACGCAACGCAAACGTGCGGTGTCGCACCAAGCCCCGAGTCATTTTGGCCCGAGAGCCCGCGATTGGTGCACTATTTGCGCGAGGTAAGCATTACCGGCCGCCGCCTGCGGCCGACAGTCCAGCGCCGTTGTCGGCAGGACATGTGCCCGTCGATCGTCCGCATCGGAAATGGGCTGAAAAGAGGCTGGAGGGAAGACGTTGCGAGATGCACGAGCGGCCGCCGCAACCCTGCGGTGGCGGGACCGACTGCGGCTCGGCCGCGGCATCCCGGCGCTGCTGACGGCGCTCCTCGTCATCCCCTGCACGGCGTTCGCTTCGATCGGCGTCAACAAGACGTTCAGCCCGACCAATGTTTCGGCCGGGCAGTCTTCGACGCTGACCGTCATCCTGATCAACAACAATGCGGTCGCCGCGACCGGCACCGCGTTCACGGACACGCTGCCGGGAACGGTCGTCGTCGCCAATCCGGCGAACGCTTCGACCACGTGCGCCGGCGGCACGGTGACGGCGACGCCGGGCGCCGGGAGCTTCTCGCTCGCCGGCGGCACGATACCGGCCGCGTCGGCGAACCCCCCGACCCCCGGGCAGTGCACAGCGCAAGTGGACGTCGTATCCCCAACCTCGGGCGTGTTCATCAACACGATCCCCGTCGGCGGCGTCACGTCGTCGCAGGGCAGCAACCCGCAAGCGGCGCAGGCGACGTTGACCGTCGCTGCGCTCACCAACGTAACGGGGACGAAGACATTCGCGCCCGGCAACGTGCACGGCAATGGCAATCCGTCGACGGTGACGATCACGCTGACGAATCCCAACGGCGTGACGCTCACGAACGCCGCGTTCACCGACACGCTGCCGAATCCGATTGCGATCGCGCCCACACCGAACGCCTCGACGACGTGCGCCGGCGGCACGGTGAGCACCGGTGTGGGCTCGGCGAGTCTCGCCGGCGCGACGATTCCCGCGAACGCCAGCTGCATCGTTCGTTTCGACATCGTCGCAGCGAATCCGAACTCGGTGACCAACGCAAATGCGACGAACACCATCGCAGCGGGCGCGCTCACGACCGCGCAAGGCGTCACGAACTCCGCAATCTCCGGTGCAATCCGCGTGCAGAAAGGCGTTCAGGTTACCAAGGCGTTCGCGCCGTCGACGATCGCGAGCGGCGCCACATCGACACTGACCGTCACGATCAACGATTTCAATGCGTCGACGATCGGACCGATCGCGTTCACCGACAACCTGCCGGGAACGATGCGGATCGCGGCGACGCCGAACGCGACGACGACCTGCGCCGGCGCAACCATCACCGCCGTCGCCGCAGCGGCGACGTTCAGCGTTTCCGGCGGATCGCTCGCTGGTGTTGCGGCCAATGCGGGAATCAGCAACACGTCGTGCACCGTTTCGGTCAACGTCACTGCAACCAACGCCACCGCCAATCCAGTGACGCTCACGAACCAGATGCCAAACGGCAACTTCGGCGGCGCGACATACGAAGGGCCGTCCGCGCCGCTCATCGTGCAAGGCAGCTCGACGGTGACGGGTACGAAGACGTTCGCACCCGCCACCGTCCTGCAGGGCGGCACGACGACCGCTACGATCACGCTGACGAACTCCGCGGCGGTGGCGGCGACGATCACGGCCTTCACCGACAACCTCAATACGATGGGCACGGGGTTCACCAACGCCGGCGGCGCGACGACGACGTGCGGAGGTGCGATCACCGCCACGGCCGGCACGACATTGATTACGCTCGGTGCCGGCAACACGATTCCTGCGAGCGGCAGCTGCACGATCACCGCGCCGGTGCAGGTCGCCGCCAACGCGCAGACGGGCAACCGCACGAACACGATCGCGGTGGGCGCCCTGCAGACGGATCAGGGCAACAACCAGCTTGCGATCACGCGCATTCTGAGCGTCAGTGCGGTGCTGTCCGTGACGAAGGCGTTCGCGCCGACGACAGTGGCGGCCGGCACCGATTCGCGGTTGACGATCACGCTGACGCGCGCGGCGAATGCGACGAGCCTGTCGGGCATCACGTTCACCGATACGTTGCCGGCCGGACATGTCGTGTCGTCCAATCCGAATATCGTCAGCACCTGCGGCGGCGTGATCACCACGGGCGCCAACACGATCTCGCTGGCCGGCGGAGGTCTCGCCGGCGGGGTGTCGGCGACGAGCTGCACGATCGCCGTCAACATCACGACGCCCTCCAGCGCCGGAGCGGCGACGAACGCGATCGCCGCCGGCTCGGTGACGACGACCGAAGGGTTCGTCAATGCCGCAGCGGCCCAAGCGACGCTGACGAGGGCGATCACGAACGTCACGCTGAACAAGTCGTTCAGCCCGGCGACCGTCGCCATCGGCGGCACGTCGCAGCTGACGATCAACGTGCTGAACAACAACGCGAACGCAATCGCGCTCACGTCGGGAGCGCTCACGGACACGTTGCCGGCCGGCATGGTCGTCGCCACGCCGCCCGCTGCCACGAACACGTGCGGCGGCGCATTCAGCGCCGTCGCGGGCGCGAGCAGCGTCTCGCTGACGAATGCGAGCATCGCTGCCAATGCGACGTGCCGCGTGCAAGTCAATGTCGTCGCCAATCTCTCGGGTAACCTTATCAACACACTCGCAGCCGGCGCGTTCACGTCGGCGCAGCACGTGACCAACCCGCTGCCGGCGTCGGCGACGCTGACGGCGACCGGGAGCGCCGATCTGTCGATCACGAAGACCGACGGCACGACGACGGCGACACCCGGCGGCACGACGACGTACACGATCGTCGCCCGCAACAACGGCCCGAACGGCGTCGCCGGCGCGAGCGTCATCGACACGCCGCCCGCCGGCATGACGTTCACCGGCTGGACATGCAGCGCGAGCGCCGGCTCGTCCTGCACGGCGAGCGGCAGCGGCGCGATCAATGATCTCGTCACGTTGCTGAATGGCGGCACGGCGACGTATACGGTAACCGCCCAAATCGCCGCGGGCGCGAGCGGCTCGATCACGAACACGGCAAGCGTTGCGGCACCCGCGAGCGTCGTCGACTCCAATCCGGCGAACGACAGCGCGAGCGATACGGACACGCTCGCGCCGGTCGTTGCATTGGCGGTCGCCAAGACGGACGGCAGCCCGACGTACACGCCGGGCACGAACGCGACGTACACGGTGACGGTGACGAACGCCGGGCCTTCCGATGCGTCGAATGTGACCGTCGCCGACTCGATGCCCGCGGGCGTCACGCTCAGCGGCACCGTAACCTGTGTCGCGAGCGCCGGGTCGAGCTGCGGCACGGTGACCGGCACCGCCGGCCAGACGAGCTTCGGTTCGACCGGCGCATATATCACGGCAGGCGGTGGCAGCAGCCTTGTCTTCACCGTTCCGGTTTCATTCGCGCCGGCGCTCGCCACTAATCCACTGGTCAACACGGTGAGCGCGACCGATCTCGCGTCGGGCAACAGCGCGAACGGCTCGGACAGCGACACGCGCACCGCGGTGGCGAACGTCGCGCTCGTCAAGTCGGGGCCGGCCACGATCAATGCGGGCGCAACGATCACCTACACACTGACGATATCGAACGCGGGCCCGAGTGCGGCGAACGGCGCGACGTTCAGCGACAACGTACCGGCCGGAATCACGGGCATCACGGCGAGCTGCGGCAGCGCCAGCGGCGGCGCCGTGTGTCCTGCGTCGGTCGGGGTGGCCGGCAACGCAGTGAGCGGCAGCGTGCCGGTGTTGCCGCCGGGCGGCAGCGTCGTCATCACCATTTCGGGAACGGCGCCGGCGAGCGGTCCGCTGTCGAACACCGGCTCGGTGTCGCCGCCTGCCGGCACGTCGGATCCGAATCTCGCCGACAATTCGAGCACAGTCAACACGGCGATCACTCCCGTTGCCGACGTGTCGCTCGTCAAGGCCGGACCGGCGAACATCGACGCCGGATCGACGATCACGTACACGCTGACGATCGCGAACGCAGGTCCGAGCGCGGCGAACGGCGCGACGTTCAGCGACAACGTGCCCGCTGCCATCACGGGCGTCGGCGCGAGTTGCGGCGGCGCGAGCGGCGGCGCGGCATGCCCTGGCTCGATCTCGGTCGCGGGCAACAGCGTGAGCGGTGCCATTCCGACGCTGCCCGCGGGCGGCTCCGTCGTGATCACCATCACCGGCACCGCACCTGCGAGCGGAGTCCTGAGCAACACCGGCACGGTCAGCGCACCGACGGGTGTGCTCGATCCCAACGCCGGCAACAACTCGAGCACCGTCAGCGCGAACGTGACACTCGTGTCCGATCTCGCGATCACGAAACACGACGGCAGCGCGACGTACACGCCCGGCGGAACGGCGACGTATACGATCGTCGTGACCAACGCCGGTCCCTCGGACGCCTTGAACGTGACGGTAAGTGACCCGCTGCCGGCCGGCGTCACGCTATCCGCCGATGTCGCATGCGTCGCGAGCGGAAGCGCGAGCTGCGGCACGGTGACGGGAACGAGCGGTCAATCGGCGTTTGCCACCACGGGTGCGACCATCGCAGCAGGCGCCGGGAACAATCTGACGTTCACCGTACCGGTCGCGTTCACATCGGCGATGATCACCGATCCGCTCGTCAACACCGCCACGGCGAGCGACCCGGCGTCGCCGACACGCACTGCGTCGGACAGCGACACGCGACTCGTGCAGGTCGCGCTCACCGTGGCGAAGACCGACGGCAGCGCAACGTACACGCCCGGTGGCATTGCGACGTACACGGTCACGGTGACCAACGCGGGGCCGAGTGACGCCGCGGACGTGACGGTGACCGATACCCTCCCACCGGGCGTCACGCTGACCGCGCCGGTCGGCTGCGCCGCGATCGGAGCGGCGAATTGCGGCAGCGTGACCGGCGCGTCCGGCCACACGTCGTTCAGTGCCGCCGGCGCGAGCATCGCGGCCGGCGCCGCTCATTCGCTCGTCTTCACGGCGCCGGTCGCTTACGCGTCGAACCTCACGACCGATCCGCTCGTGAACACCGCCACCGCGACCGATGTCGCCACCGGCGCGAGCGCGAGCGGAAGCGACAGCGACTTGCGTCTTCTCAATGTCTCACTGGCGGTGGTGAAGACCGACGGCAGCACGAGCTACACGCCCGGCGGCAGCGCGACGTACACGGTCACGGTGGCCAATGGCGGCACGTCCGATGCGCTCGACGTCAGCGTTACCGATGCATTGCCGGCAGGCGTCACGTTGAGCGCGAACGCGACGTGCACGCCGAGCGGCAATGCAAATTGCGGCGCGGTCGTCGGTACGGCAGGCCAGTCGGCGTTCGGCGCGACCGCGGTGTTCATCGGCGCTGGCAGCGGCAACTCGATCACGCTCGTGGCGCCCGTCGTGTTCGGAGCGAGCCTGACGACCGACCCACTGGTCAATACCGCGAGCGCCGTCGACGCCGCGTCGGGCGCGAGCGGCAGCGGCACCGACAGCGACATCCGCGCGCCCAACGTGACGCTCGCGCTGACGAAGAACGACGGCAGCGCAACGTACACGCCGGGTGGCGTTGCGACCTACACGATCACGATTGCGAACACCGGTGCGTCCGACGCATTGAACGTGACGCTCGCCGATCCGCTGCCCGCCGGCGTCACGCTCAACGCAAACGCGATGTGTGTCGCGACCGGCAGCGCAAGTTGCGGCACCGTTGTTGGCAGCGCGGGCCAGACGAGCTTCGGCACGACCGGCGCGACGATCGCGCACGGCGCCGGCAACGTGCTGACGTTCACTGCACCGGTCGCGTTCGCCGCAAACCTCACCACCGATCCGCTGATCAACACGGCGACCGTGAACGACCTCGCGCGCGGCGCAACCGGCAGCGCGTCGGACAGTGATGCGCGATCGGCGTCGGTGAGCCTCGCCGTCACCCGATCCGCTGCCCGCCGGCGTCACGCTCAACGCAAACGCGACGTGCGTCGCGACCGGCAGCGCGAGTTGCGGCACCATCGTCGGCAGCGCGGGACAGACAAGCTTCGGCACGACCGGCGCGACAATCGCGCACGGCGCCGGCAACGTGCTTGCGTTCACTGCACCGGTCGCGTTCGCCGCAAACCTCACCACCGATCCGCTGATCAACACGGGTCGCGTTCGCCGCAAACCTCACCACCGATCCGCTGATCAACACGGTGACGGTGAACGATGTCGCGAGCGGCGTGACGGCCGCTGCGTCGGACAGCGATGCGCGCGCCGCAAGCGCTGACCTGTCGATCTACAAAAGCGGTCCGCCGACGGCAATCGCCGGCGTCGACATGACCTACACGCTGACCATCGCCAACGCAGGACCGAGTGCGGCGGACGGCGCGACGTACTCCGACACCCTTCCGGCCGTCATCAGCTCGATCTCTGCGAGTTGTGGCAGCGCAGCGGGCGGCGCGATCTGCGGCGCCGTTACCGTGACCGGAAACGAGGTGAGCGGCGTCGTCGCTGTCCTGCCCTTCGGCGGTTCGGTCGTGGTCACGATCACCGGCAAGCCGACCGCTGCCGGCATCATGACGAACAGCGCGCGCGTCATCGCGCCGCCGGGTGTCGGCGATCCGAACCCTGCGAATGACACGAGCACGGCGACGACGGCCGTTTCCGCACAGCTGCCGATCGCGAGCGTGCCCATCCCGGTATCGTCGCGGCCAATGCTCGCGCTGCTCGCGCTGCTGCTGCTTGGGCTTGCAGCCGCGCAATTACGCGCGCGGCGCTAGTCCTGCCAGTACACCTCGACCGCGTAGCCGTCGGGATCGCGGCAGCGGAACGACGCGAACGATTCGTCCTCGTACCACGGCTTGCCGATCGGCACGTTCGCCTGCTGCATCGACGTGTGCAGCAGACGCAGCGCGGCGAGCGACGGCACGCGGACGCCGAAGTGGAACCATGGCGGTGGCGGCGCGGCCGCGGGGTCGTGCATCAACGCGAGCAGGAAATCCTGCGATCCGCAAAGGAAGGTGATGTCGTCCTCTTCGCTGCGTGTCGCGAGGCCGAACCAGCGCCGGTAGAACTCCGCGGCGTGCGCGCGATCGCGAACGTGCAGGTGCAGGTGCGTGATGTCCATCTCGCCAGATGCTACGCCGAATCGCGCCGCCAGGCGTTGCAGCAGGTCGGATTCGATCGACCCACTTGTGATCGGCTGCCAACGGAGGCACGATGCCGGTCCGCAAGCCGCCCGCAGGAGAGCAACGAATGCACGTGGGAAGCGGGGGCGCCGTCAACGGCGGATACCAGGTGGCGCCTCGCTGCGCTCGGCGTGTTCGAGATGCTTCAGGCGGTCTTTGCGCGCGCGTTGCGAATCGTCTTGCGCATCACCGGCCGCGTCGGCTTGCGCCGGGCGACTTCGGTGAAGCCGGCGCGATCGAACATCGGCTTGCTGCCGAACCACAACGAATCGTCACGGACGCGCAGCGGCTTGTCGCACGGGTAAGCCTCGAGCAACGTGACGCCGTTCGAGCGCGCCCAGGCAATGGCGCCGCGGAGCAAGGCGTCGGCGACGCCGCGACGGCGTGCGTTTGCGTCGACGAAGAAGCATACGATGGACCAGACGGGCTTTGCATCGACGGGCTTCATCACCGGCGAGCGCTCGAGCTTCGCGTAGTCCTCGCGCGGACCGAGCGAGACCCAACCGACCGGCCGTCCGTCTTCGTAACCGAGAAGGCCCGGCACGATGCCGCGGTCGACCAACGCTTTCAGCTCGCGCTTGTTCGCCTCGGAGTAGCTGATGCCGGCGGGCAACTCGCGCTTGCCCGATCGCCGGTAGGCCATGCAGTAGCAGCCACGCGCGATCGACGCTCCCGGGCGATCGAAAAGCTCGACCAGGTCGTGCCAGCGCGCCGGGGTCAAGGGCTCGATGTCGATCTTCGGCGCGGGCCCAACGCGTGCGCTGCAGCTTTTCGCGGCCATCCAAGTGTCTAACCGCCGAGCGGCCTGGCATGAGCGACGGCGCCATAGTATTCCCAGGCGCGTTCGACGATGTGCGGCGTAACCTGGTCTCCGACGCGCTCGGCTTCCTCACGCGTATACGCGCGTATGCGCGCGGCGTCGCCGCCGGCCGCCGCGAGCATCCGCAGCTGCAAAGCAGCGCTCTCTTCGAGGAAGCATGCGGCGACGGTCGCCGTTCGCACGTCCGCGAACGCAGTCGTGATGCCGTGGCCGCGCATCATCACGGCAATGCCGGCGCCGAGGCAATGCGCCACGCGATCGCCCAGCTCGCGCGTGCGGATGAGCCCGATAGGCTCGTATTCGGGCACGCCGCCGACGAACGCGCAACCTTGGTTGTGAACGACGCGATGCGGCTCGCCGATCTGCGTCAGGCAAACGCACGCCGGCGGATGCGCGTGCACGACGCTGCCCACATCGGGGCGGGCGGCATAGGCCCGGGCGTGAATCCACAGCTCGCTGTTCGGCGAGCCTTCGCCCGCGAGCACGTTGCCATCGGTGTCGAGCACGAGCAGGCGGTTCTCGTCGGCGAATCCGGGCGAGCGCCGCGTCGGAAACAGGAACGTGTCGGTGCCGGGAATGCGCACGCTGACATGACCGAACGCGCCGGAAAGGCCGAGCCGCTCGATGATGCGGTTCGCTAGCGCGACGTCGTGGCGCAACTTCCGTTCGGCGTCCACCTTCGCAGACATCATTCGGGATAGAGCGCAGCGTTCATGCAAGCGAAATGCCGCGCGGCAACGGACCGGGAATCGGCTCGTCGCGCGCGCGGCGGTTGCAACGCTGAGGTGCTTACTTCAATTGACCGCGGATTTCGCCGCCGGGATTCGCGGCGCTGTGCACATTGAAGTACAGCTCGCCGGCCTGGAACGCCTTCATCTGGTCGGCGTTGAGCTTCGCACCCGCAGGCGCCTTGTATGTGTCGCCCTCCTTGGTGAACGGCACGATCACGGGCCCGTTCTTGCCGGCCGCCCCCGTGTGAATGTGCGCGGCGGTGCTCTGGATGCCCTTCGTGCTGACGCTGCCCGACACCGCGCCATCGTCGGCAATCGAGATCGTGCCGTCACCGGTGGCGGACGTCGTGACCGGCGGCACTTCGTTCGCGCCGGACAGCGTGACCTTGACGTCCTTCGCGAACGCGGCACCGCTGGCAACTGCGGCGGCCACCAGGGCGACCGCGAGCATCGATTTGTTGGTTCTGATCATTGCTTTCTCCTGAGTGAGGACCGGGTGTGGAACGCACCCCGACGGCGCGGGGAGCCGCCATGTTACGCGCGTCGCGGCAGGTGGTGAACAGGCAAATGGCTCGCGCCATTCCGCGCTGCGACTGGCTACATGCTTCTGCGGTACTGCCCGCCGACCTCGAACAGCGCGTTCGTGATCTGACCTAGCGAGCACACGCGCACCGTGTTCATCAGCTCGGCGAATACGTTGCCGTTGTCGATGACGACCTGCTTCAGCTTCGCGAGCGCTGCCGGGGCTTCGCTCGCATGGCGGGCGTGGAACTCGGCGAGCCGCGCGAGCTGCGACTCCTTCTCCTCGGTCGACGAGCGCGCAAGCTCGACCTTGTGCGGGACGGCATCGGCGTGCGGATTGCGGAACGTGTTGACGCCGATGATCGGGTAGCTGCCGTCGTGCTTGCGATGCTCGTAGTAGAGCGACTCCTCCTGGATCTTGCCGCGCTGATAGCCGGTCTCCATCGCGCCCAGCACACCGCCGCGCTCGGCGATCGCCTCGAACTCCTTCAGCACGGCTTGCTCGACGAGGTCGGTCAGCTCCTCGACGATGAAGCTGCCCTGATTCGGATTCTCGTTCTTCGCGAGACCCCATTCGCGGTTGATGATCATCTGGATTGCCACCGCGCGTCGCACGCTCTCCTCGGTTGGCGTCGTGATCGCCTCGTCGTACGCGTTCGTGTGCAGTGAATTGGCGTTGTCGTACGTCGCGATCAGCGCCTGCAGCGTCGTCCGGATGTCGTTGAACGCGATCTCCTGCGCGTGCAGGCTCCGCCCTGATGTCTGGCAATGGTATTTCAGCTTCTGGCTGCGCTCGTTCGCGCCGTAGCGGCCCTTCATCGCGAGCGCCCAGATCCGCCGCGCAACGCGGCCGAGCACCGCGTACTCGGGGTCCATGCCGTTACTGAAGAAGAACGACAGGTTGGGCGCGAAATCGTCGATGTGCATGCCGCGCGCGAGATACGCCTCGACGAACGTGAAGCCGTTCGCGAGCGTGAACGCAAGCTGGCTGATTGGATTGGCGCCCGCCTCGGCAATGTGATAGCCGCTGATCGACACCGAGTAGAAGTTGCGCACGTCGTGGTGGACGAAGAACTCCTGGATGTCGCCCATCACCTTGAGGCTGAATTCGGTCGAGAAGATGCACGTGTTCTGCCCCTGGTCCTCCTTCAGGATGTCGGCTTGCACGGTGCCGCGCACCGTCGAGAGCGTCCACGCGCGGATCTTTTCCGCTTCGTCGTCGGTCGGCTCGCGGCCGTTCTCGGCGCGGAACTTGTCGAGCTGCTGATCGATCGCCGCGTTCATGAACATCGCGAGGATCGTCGGCGCCGGGCCGTTGATCGTCATCGACACCGAATTGTTCGGCGCGGTCAGGTCGAAGCCCGAGTACAGCACCTTCAAGTCGTCGAGCGTGGCGATCGACACGCCGGAGTTGCCGACCTTGCCGTAGATGTCCGGCCGGCGGTCCGGGTCGTTGCCGTACAGCGTCACCGAGTCGAACGCGGTGGACAGCCGCTTCGCCAGCATGCCGTCGGCGAGCAGGTGGAACCGCTTGTTCGTGCGGAATGCATCGCCTTCGCCGGCGAACATCCGTGTCGGGTCTTCGTTTTCGCGCTTGAACGCGAACACGCCTCCGGTGAAGGGAAAGCTGCCCGGCACGTTCTCCTTCAGTTGCCAGCGCAGGATCTCGCCTTGATCGTCGAACTTCGGCAGCGCGACCTTCGGAATCTTCGTGCCCGACAGGCTCGTGCTCGTCAGCGCCGTGCGAATCTCGCGATCGCGGATCTTCACGACGTACTCGTCTCCGGAATACGCAGCCTTCGTCTTCGGCCACATGTCGAGGAGCTTCTTCGCGCGAGCATCAAGCTTCGCGTCGCGCTGGGCGGCGAGCGCATCGAGCGATTGCGCGACGTCATTCCCGCGAAGGCGGGAATCCAGCGGCTTTTCGTCGACGTCACTGGATCCCCGCGTTCGCGGGGATGACACTGGCTCCTGCGGTGCCTCGTCCAATAGCATCGCCTTCACCGCGCGCAGCTGCTGCCGCTCGCGTGCGAGCTTCGCTTGCGCGTCGGCCCAGTGATGGTAGTCGCGCACCGCCTGCGCGATATCGGCGAGGTAGCGCACGCGCGCCGGCGGCACGATGACGTTCTGGCCCGTCGAGTGGCGGCTCGCCACCTTTGGCAGCTTGCCTGCTTCGAGCTTCAGCCCCTCGCTCGCGAGCCGCACCGCGAGCGCCTGATAGAGGGCCGTCACGCCGTCGTCGTTGAAGCGCGCGGCGATAGTGCCGTAGACCGGCAGCTCGTCAGCCGGCGTCTTGAAGAGCTCGCGGTTGCGCTGGTACTGCTTGCGCACGTCGCGCAGCGCGTCCGCCGCACCCTTGCGGTCGTACTTGTTGATCGCGACGAAGTCGGCGAAGTCGAGCATGTCGATCTTCTCGAGCTGCGTCGCGGCGCCGAACTCGGGCGTCATCACGTACATCGACACGTCGACATGCGGCACGATCGCCGCGTCGCCTTGCCCGATGCCCGACGTCTCGACGATGACAAGGTCGAATCCTGCGACCTTGCAAGCGGCGATCGCGTCCGGCAGCGCGAGGCTGATCTCGCTCGCCGCCTCGCGTGTCGCAAGCGATCGCATGTAGACGCTCGGATGCGCGATCGCGTTCATCCGGATCCGATCACCGAGCAGCGCGCCGCCCGTCTTGCGCCGTGACGGGTCGATCGACACGATTGCGATCCGCAACCGGTCGTTCTGGTCGAGACGAAAGCGACGCACGATCTCGTCGGTGAGCGAGCTCTTGCCTGCGCCGCCCGTGCCGGTAATGCCGAGCGTGGGCGTCTTCACCTTGGCGGCCGCAGCGAGCAGCGCATCGCGAAGCTTCGCTGGCACTGTGCCCGCTTCGAGCGCGGTGATCATCCGAGCAAGCGCTCGCGTGCGTGTGTGTCGCTCGCCCGACGTCAACGCATCGAGCGAGGCAGGCAGTTCGTGCGCAAGATCGACGTCGCACGCGGCGACGATCTCGTTGATCATTCCCTGCAGCCCGAGCCGCTGCCCGTCCTCCGGCGAAAAGATCCGCGCGACACCGTAGTCGTGGAGGTCCTGAATCTCCGCCGGGACGATTACCCCGCCGCCGCCACCGAACACCTTGACGTGATCGCCGCCGCGCTCGCGCAGCAAGTCGATCATGTACTTGAAGAACTCGACATGCCCGCCCTGATACGACGAGATCGCGATGCCGTGCGCGTCTTCCTGCAGTGCGCAGTCGACGATCTCCTCGACGCCGCGATTGTGGCCGAGGTGGACTACCTCGCAGCCGCTCGCCTGCAGGATGCGCCGCATGATGTTGATCGACGCATCGTGACCGTCGAACAGGCTCGCCGCGGTGACGAAACGGACCTTGTTGACCGGCTTGTAGACGAGCGACGGGCGGCTCGTGTCGTTCATGGCGGACTCCGTTCGGGCAGCCTGTGCATGACCCGCGGCGAAACGGAGAGGTTACTCCTCGCCCCGCGGCCTCCAACGGTCAACGCTACATAACGTTTACGTAAACGTCAATATTGGCCGCTCGACGCCCCGACTCGCCATGTCCGCGTGCTAGGCTCGCCGCGATGACGCTTTACGACTTCGTCGAGCAGTACGGCTACTTCGCGGTGTTCTTCGGCTGCTTTCTCGAGGGCGAAACGGTGCTCGTGCTCGGCGGCTTCGCCGCATACCTCGGCTATCTCTCGCTGCCGGCGGTGCTCGCAACGGCCGCATGCGCTGGCTTTCTCGGCGACGAGACATGGTTCTTCGTCGGGCGCCGTTACGGCGACCGGATCTTTGCCCGATCTCCGGCGCTGAAGAAGGCACGCCCTTACGTGCAACAGAAGCTCGAACGCTACGGCACCTGGGTCGTGTTCTTCATTCGATTCGCCGTCGGATTACGCATCGCGTCGCCGATCATCATCGGCGCATCCGGCATGCGGCCGTCACGCTTCACGCCGCCCAACGCAGCGGGCGCGATCGTCTGGGCGCTCACGATCGGCGGCGCCGGCTATCTGTTCGGCACGGCGTTCACCGCGATGCTCGAGCACGCGAAACGTTACGAGAAGATCGCGTTCGTCGTCGTCGGCATCGGTGCGCTCGTCGTTGTCGCGGTGCGCGGCTGGTGGACCGCGCGGCTGGAAGCACGGGCGCGCGATCGCGCGCACGCCGAGGCGCTGGCCGATGCGTTAAAGTAGCGTCGCATCTTCGCCGAGACATCGTGACTCCGCCGCCCGTCGTCACCACCGTCGCAATGCCATCGCTCGCTTCCATCGGCGAGGCCGCGCGTCATCGCGGCGCTGCGGCGCTGATGCTCAACGTCGCGCATACGATCGATCACCTGATGCTGCTCGTGTTCGCGACTGCGGTGGGCGCGATCGCGGCCGACTTCGGCTTCGGCCGCTGGGAAGATCTGATGCCGTATACCGCCGGCGCGTTCGTGCTGTTCGGGATCGGCTCGCTTCCCGCCGGACGGCTTGGCGACCTGTGGGGACGACGCGCGATGATGCTGGTGTTCTTCTTCGGCATCGGCGCGTCCGCGCTCGTCATCGCGATCACGCAAAATGCGTGGCAAATCGCGGCGGCGCTGACATTGATGGGCGCGTTCTCGGCGATCTATCATCCCGTCGGCATTCCGATGCTCGTGCAGGGCGCCTCGCGGCCCGGCCTGGTGATCGGCGTCAACGGTCTCGCCGGCAACCTCGGCATCGCGATCGCGGCCCTTTCGACCGGACTGCTGGTGAAATATTTCGGATGGCGCGCGGCGTTCGCCGTTCCAGGCGCAGCCGCGATCGCATGCGGCATCGTGTTCGCACGCGTCGCACCTCGCGAGACGACGCCTCCGCACAAGCGCGCAGCTCGCCAGGTCGAGCTTCCGACCGGCATGCTCGCACGTGTTCTGCTCGTGGTGACGCTCACGTCGACATGCGCAAGCCTCGTGTTCAACTTCACGACCAACGGCAACGGCGAGCTGTTGCGCGAGCGCATGGCGCCCGTCACGTCGGATCCCGCGCTGATCGGCTCGCTGCTCGCGGCCGTCTACGTCGTCGCATCGTTCGCGCAGGTGATCGTCGGCCGCGCGATCGATCGGTATCCGCTGAAGCGTCTCTATCTCGCCATCGTTGCCGTTCAGATACCGCTGTTCGCGCTCGCCGTGCATGCCGACGGCTGGCCGCTGTACGCGCTGGCAATCGCATACATGGCGTTCGTGTTCGGTGCGATCCCGTTCACCGACGCCATGATCGTGCGCTACGTCGACGACCGAATGCGCTCGCGTGTGGCCGGCATCCGGCTCGCGATCGCATTCAGCGTGAGCTCGCTCGCCGTCTATCTGCTCGGCCCGATCGTCAAGGCGGCGGGCTTCGCGACGCTGCTCGCCACTCTCGCGATAATCTCCATCGGCACGGCTCTCGCCGTTTCGCTGTTGCCCGCCGAACGGCGCTGACGCGAGGTCTCAGATACCGGCCGCGGTGATTGTGCCGGTCACGTCGGAAGCGCCAAGAGTGGTGGCGAGCGCTTCCCGCTAGACGCCGCCGAACGTCGTGATCGTTCCCAGCACCTCGGTGCCGTCGTTGCTGTCGACGCGGTTGTCGCCGGCCGAACGGACGACGGCGTTCGGACCCGCGTAAACGCCGTTGTCGCCATTGCGCGTAATGACGTTGCGCGTCAGGACGGTCAAGCTTACGCCGCCGCCAGGGTTCTGGACGCTGAACCCGTCTGCACCGTTGTGATGAATGTGTGTATCGATGATTGACAGCCGGGCGGATCCGCTGCCGGCCGATGTGTTCATACTGACGCCGTTGTTGGTGTTCATCGCGATTTCGCTGTCGCGCAACGAAATCTCGGCGGTCACATTGGCGAGCGCGACGGTGAAGTCGAGCCCGGCCTCCGATTCGGCAGCCAGCACGCGAACGAAATCCACAATGGTGCGATTCGCAAGCAGCGCGAGATCCGGGTCGATGAATATCGCCTGGTTCGCCGCGCGCACGAAAGTGCTGTCGACGATCTGCGCGCGCACGGCGCCCTGGATATAGGCGGCGTACTGTCCGGCATCCTGCACATGAACGCCGCTGATGGTCACCTCGATCGGCGCGACATTGCCGCCTTTGAGGCGCACGCCGTAGAGGTTAGGCTTGCGAATCGTCGTGTTGCGGATCACGAGCCGAGCGCCGGGGGCGAAGCCGCGAATGCCCTCGGCGAATCCGGAGATCGTGCAATCCTCGACCGAGAGCTCGGCTCCGTCGATGAAATTGATGCCGTTCAGCGCGGTGCCGTTGAGCGTGAGGCCCTTCAGCGTGACAGTGATGCCGGATCCACTCACAGTGATGCCGTGGCCGCCGAAAACGGTGACGCCGGCATAGACGCCGGGCGGGGCGATGATGTTCACCGACTGACCGATCGTCACGCCGCCGTAGCCCGCGCTATCGAGAACGACGATGTCTCCGCCGGCGCTCGTCTGCGCGATCGCCGCGGTGAACGAGCGGCATGGCTGTACGAGCGTGCAGGGATTGGCGTCGCTGCCTGTCGACGCGACGAACGTGCGCTGAATCGCCGCAGACAACGGGAGCGATGCCACGAGCGCCGCCAATGCAATGGCGGACGCCGCCGATCGCACGTAGTGATGTCGCATCTCGATCCTCCGTGGAAGACCCGCCGGGCGGCGGAAGCGCGTAGCGTACTCTCGGCGGCAGAGGGTTCCAACGGAGTGAACGGCACTGTGTCCGCACTTTCAGGCGGACCCACGGTCGAAAGCCGATCCGCCACCGGTATACTCCGCGCCTCTTTCAGAGCCCCTATGCCTATGATCCGCGCCATCGCGTTCGTCCGCTTTGCTTTGCTGTTCACGCTCGCGCTCGTCGCGTTCGCCGCGCGAGCCGATCTTCCGGCCGGCATCACGAAGGGCCCGAGCGTCGAGGGCATCACCGAATACCGGCTCGCGAACGGCCTGACGGTGTTGCTGTTTCCCGATGCGACCAAACCGACGACGACGGTCAACGTCACGTACAAGGTCGGCTCGCGGCAGGAAAACTACGGCGAGACCGGCATGGCGCACCTGCTCGAGCACATGATGTTCAAGGGCACGCCGTCGATCGCGAACATCTTCCAGGAGCTCGGCCGCCGCGGCATGCGCTTCAACGGCACGACGTCGTTCGACCGCACGAATTACTTCGAGACGTTCCCGGCATCCGACGTCAACCTCGAATGGGCGCTCGCCATGGAGGCCGACCGGATGGTGAACGCGTTCGTCGCGCGCAAGGAGCTCGACACCGAGATGACCGTCGTGCGCAACGAGATGGAGATGGGCGAGAACGTGCCGCGCTCCGTGCTGCTGAAGCGGATGATGTCGACCGCGTTCGACTGGCACAACTACGGCAACCTGCCGATCGGCGCGCGCTCGGACGTCGAGAACGTCGACATCGGCCGTCTTCAGGCGTACTACCGGATGTATTACCAGCCCGACAACGCCGTACTGACGGTTGCCGGCGCATTCGATCCCGACAAGGTGCTCGCGCTGATCGCGAAGGACTTCGGCCCGATCCCGAAGCCGACGCGCTCGCTGCCTGTTCTGTACACGAAGGAGCCGGTGCAGGACGGTGAGCGGACGGTGGTGCTCCGGCGCAACGGCGATTCGCAATTCGTCGGCGCGCTGTACAAGACGATTCCTGGCGGGCATCCCGATCACGTCGCAATCGAGGCGCTCGGGGAGGTCCTCACCGTCGAGCCCGCCGGCCGACTGTACAAGGCGCTGGTCGAGACGAAGAAGGCCACCGCGATCGACGGCGGCGCCTGGGCGTTGCACGATCCCGGCGTGCTGATCTTTTTCGCGCAAGTGCCCGCGAGCGAGTCGCGCGAGCCCGCGCGCGCCGCGATGATGGAGACGCTCGAAGGCGTCCGGCAGCAGCCCGTCACCGCGGCGGAGGTCGAGCGCGTACGCGCGAAGGCGCTCAAGGCGCACGAAGATGCGATCAACAATCCGCAGCGGCTCGGCGTCGAGCTCTCCGAATCGATCGCGCTCGGTGACTGGCGACTGTTCTTCATCCGCCGCGACGACTGGCGCAAGCTCACCGCCGCCGACGTGCAGCGCGTCGCCGAAGCCTATCTGAAGCCGGCGAACCGCACGGTAGCCGAATTCATTCCGACGTCGTCGGCCAATCGTGCTCCCGATCCGCCCGACGTCGACGTGATGGCGCGCGTCAAGGACTACAAAGGTGACGCCGCGCTCGCTGCGGGCGAAACGTTCGATCCAACGCCGTCGAACCTCGAAGCGCGCACGCAGCGCATGACGCTCGCAAACGGCATGAAGGTCGGGCTGCTGCCGAAGAAGACGCGCGGGGGCACCGTCAATCTGCAGGTATGGCTGCATCAGGGCGACGAACGCTCGCTTGCCGGCAAATCGACCGCCGGCGCGCTCATGGCCGATATGTTGCCGCGCGGCACGACGAAGCACGACCGCCAGGCGTTCGAGGACGAGCTCGACAAGCTTCGCGCGAAGCTTCGCATCGACGGCAGCGCAACCGAGATCACCGCCAGCGGACAGACGGTGCGCGAGAACCTGCCCGCACTGCTGAGGCTTCTCGCCGAAGCCCTGCGCACGCCGGCGTTCTCCGCAGCCGAACTCGATACGCTCAAGCGCGAGCAGCGCGCGGAGCTCGAGCAGGAGCGCAGCGATCCGCAGGAGATCGTCGTGCGCGCCGTCGCGCGGCACGACAACCCGTATCCGCCCGATGACGTCCGCTACCAGCCGACGCTCGAAGAGGAGATCGCGCGGCTCGACGCGACGACATTGGAAGCGGTGAAGGATTTCTACACGCGCTTCATCGGCGGCGGGCACGGCGAGATCGCGATCGTCGGCGACTTCGATCCGGCGGAGGTTCGCGCGCTGCTCGAGCAGCTGTTCGGCGATTGGAAGAGCCCCTCTCCCTATGCGCGCGTTCCCAAGCCGTACCGGCCGACGACGCCGGCGGCCATGACGTTCGAGACGCCCGACAAGGCGAACGCGATGCTCTACGGGCGGCTGCAGGTGCCGATCACCGATCTCGCCGACGACTTCGCCGCGCTTTTCGTCGCGAACCAGGCGCTCGGCGCATCACCCGAGTCGCGCATTCCCGACCGCGTGCGCGAGCGCGAGGGCTTGAGCTACAGCGTCGGCAGCGGCCTGCAGCCCGCATACATCGACCCGAACAGCACCTTTGTCGTGTATGCGATCTTCGCGCCGGAGAATCTCGGCAAGGTGAAAGGCGCGCTCGGCGACGAGCTCGCGCGCGCGTTGAAGAGCGGTCTCACGCAGAAGGAGATCGACGACGCGAAGCGCGCGCTGATGCAGCAGCGGCGGATCGCGCGCACGCAGGACGGCACGATCGCGGGCTCGCTCGTCACGCAGGCCTACCTCGGCCGCACGTTCGCCGAGTCCGCGAAGCTCGATGCGGCGATCGAGGCGGTGAGCGTCGCGCAAGCGAACGCGGCGCTCGCGAAATACGTCGCGGCCGACCGCATCGCGTACGCGTATGGCGGCGATTTCGCGCGCGTGGCGAAGGCGGCCGCGGCGAAGTAAGGTGCCGATGTCATTCCGAGGCCGTCGATTTGCCGGCCGAGGAATCCGCTGTTGATGCGCCGCGCCATACGCAAACAACAGATTCCTCGCTGCGCTCGGAATGACAACGGAGAGCCGCATTGAGGCGCGCCCTATCCGCGCGCGATCTCGCCTGGATCCTGCTCGTCGTCGCGCTGTGGGGCTTCGCGTTCGTCCCGATCAAGTGGGCGCTCGCCGACTTGCCGCCGTTCGTGCTCGCGGCGCTGCGATTCCTGCTCGCGTCGGTGCCCGTCGCATTCTTTGTCGCGCGCCCGGCGATGCCGTCGCGCGATCTGGTGGCGTACGGCTTCGCGATCGGCGTCTGCCAATTCGGACTGCTCTTCCTCGGCATGAAGCTCGGCATGCCGGCCGGACTTTCGTCGCTCGTGATCCAGCTGCAGGTGTTCTTCACGATCGCGCTCGGTGTCGCGTTCCTCGGTGATCGGCTGTCGCGGATGAACGTGCTCGGCGCTGGGGTCGCCGGCGCCGGCGTCGCCGTGCTCGCATCGGCGAAGCTCGCCGCCGGCGCAAGCGTCACGCTCGTCGGATTCCTGCTGGTCGTCGCCGCGGCCGTCGCATGGGCGATCGGCAACATCATCGCAAAGCGCGCCGCCGGGCGCTATCGCGTCGACGGCTTTTCAGTCGTCGTGTGGTCGAGCCTCGTGCCGCCGTTGCCGCTCGCCGCACTGTCGTGGCTGTTCGAGGGCGGGCCGGCGATCATCGACTCAATCAAGAACGCGGGCGTCACCACATGGGCCAGCGTGCTCTTCCTCGCGTGGGGCGCAACGCTCTTCGGCTACGTGACGTGGAACCGCCTGCTGCACCGCTATCCAACGGCGCTGATCTCGCCGTTCGCGCTGCTGATTCCCGTGTCGGGGCTCGCGAGCGGCGCAATCTTTCTCGGCGAATCGCTCACACCGATGCAAGCGGCCGGCGCCGCGCTCGTGCTCGCAGGCCTTGCCGTCACCGTCTTCGGAAACAGGGTCGGCTACGGCCGGATGACCTCCCACGCCGAAAGCGTGACATCACGCTCTTCCGGACGCTGATCGGTCAACGCGAGCATCCTCAGCGCTGATCCGCTGCCGCGAGGCTTTCGAATTCCGCGGTTTTGTTCTGCCGCCACCAGAGGACCATTTCGTCGAAGTCGCCGCCGAACTTCGCCTCCTTCAGCTCGTCGGTCACCGCGGTGCACATCGCCACCGGCGTCGACTGCACGCCGCGCGTCGTCGCCGTGTAGTCGCAGGCCCAAAACGCCTTTTCGAGATTCGATACGTGCTGGGCTGTCTGCACAATCGACACTTGCTGCGAAGCAGGTGCTTGCTGGGCAAGCGCGCCGCCGCAATACGCGCCCGTTGCTGCGAATGCGAGCGCGCATGCGATCGCTTTCGCCAACGCCGAGAACCCGGTTCGATGCGGCACTTTCGCGTTCATGATGTCCTCTGCTCTCGTGGCAACGTCTGCGAGACGCATCGGGCGCCGTTCGCAGTGCGGCGCGATTGCGCCACGGGACCACTGTATGGGACAGCACGCTTACCGGCTAACGGCAATTCGGCGCGCGCAGACTCGAAAATTCACGCCGTCATGGCGATCGAGGAAGCAAAGCGACCGGTGTCGCGGTTCGCTCCGGGTTCGTGACGATCCTGCTCGGCGGACGGCTGTCCGCTAGCGAAACACGACGGTCTTCTGTCCGTTCAGGAACACACGGTGCTCGAGGTGGCACTTGACGGCGCGTGCGAGCGCGAGGCACTCGACATCGCGGCCGAGCGCAACGAGGTCCTCGGCTCGCATGTTGTACTCGACGCGCGCGACTTCCTGCTCGATGATCGGACCTTCGTCGAGCTCGCGCGTCACGTAATGCGCGGTCGCGCCGATCAGCTTCACGCCGCGCGCGTGCGCCTGGTGATAGGGCTTCGCGCCCTTGAACGACGGCAGCAGCCCGTGATGGATGTTGATCGCGCGGCCTTCGAGCTTCGAGACGAGCGGGCCGGACAGCACCTGCATGTAACGCGCGAGCACGACGAGCTCGGCGCCCGTTTCGTCGATCAGCGCCTCGAGCTTCGCCTCCTGCGCGACGCGGCTCGTCGGCGCAATCGGCAAATGGTGGAACGGCACGTCGTACGACGCGGCGAGCTTGTAGGTATCGCGGTGGTTCGACACGACCGCGACCGGCTCCATCGGCATTGCGCCAATCCGATATCGGTAGAGCAGATCGTTCAGACAATGATCCTGCTTCGAGACGAGGATCAGCACGCGCGGGTGCACGCCGGCGTCGTGGAGCTCCCACGTCATGTCGAACGATGCAGCAATCGCGGGAAACCCGCTGCCCAGCTCGGCAAGCGTGGCGCGCGCCTCGACCGGCTCGAACACGACGCGCATGAAAAAGCGGCCGGTGTCGATGTCGTCGAACTGTGCCGACTCGAGGATGTTGCAGCCTTGCGAAGCAAGGAACGTCGCGACCGCGGCAACGATGCCGGGCCGATCGGTGCAGGAAAGGGTCAGGATCGATCGAGTCGTCATCAGTCAGGCAAACGAAAAGCCCGCACCTCGAGCGAGATGCGGGCCATCGTCAAAGATTGGTAGGCCGTGTAGGGATCGAACCTACGACCAACGGATTAAGAGTCCGCTGCTCTACCAGCTGAGCTAACGGCCCGGATGATGAAACGACCGGCCGCCGGTGCCCCGAAGGGTGCGCGGACGTGCTCCGGAACGGGCGAATTATACGCAGGTCCCCGCGGCGGCGGAAGACCCGGCCCCACCGACGGTGTCAGTGGGCCGAGTTCTTGAACCAGTATGTGCGCCGGCGTGTCGGATCGACGGTGATCTTGGGTAGCGTTGGAGCCAACGGTCCTGTTGTGTTTGGGCAGCCGATGCACACGGGCACCGTGCGTGTGTCACCCGGGCCCGGCGGATCGTTCGGGCCGGGCGGCACGATAACGTCGACTTCTCCGATCACCGGGCTCGGCGGCAATCCGCCACCCGGAAATTCCAGCGATGCCGGCGTGCCGCAGAACATCGGAAGCGCGTAGCCCTTCGCGATACCAAGATTGGTGCAGCTCGTCGGCGAAGGCGGCGTCGGCCGGTTCGTGCTGAAGTACGTGTAGCCGCCGATCGACACTGCGGACGTGACGACCTTCTCGCCGCGCGTCTCGAGATTCAGGTAGCAGCCCGCCGAAGTACCAAGCGAGACGTCGGTTCCCTGCGGAACGAGACTTGCATTGGTGATCAGCGGCGCGCTCGGCGCTCCCTTGGTCACCTTGTAGTCGAACAGCGTGTAGAAGCGATCGCTGGAGCTCGTCAGAAGCGGCCGCTCGCGATTGCCGCTGCCGACAAAGATCGCGGTGAACGCACCGGTTTGCACGACATCGGGCTTGTACAAGAACTTGCGCGAGCTCGAACTGTCGTTGAGCGCGGCGATCTTGGTAATCGTCCACGATGCGGGCGACGTCGCGCCGGTGTTCGACTCCACGTCGACGCGGTAGACGTTCGCGCCGGCATCGACGGCATACAGCCGATCAGCGTAGTTGTCGAAGTCGACATCGATCACGGCCACCGCGGCCGGCACGCTGCGATCGGTCGGTAGCGAACGAACGAGCTCGCCGGTCAGCGCATCGACGATCAGCACGGCATTGCCCATTGTGACCGCGCCAGCCGGCAACGCGTCTTCGGCGGTGGCATCGTAACCGGCGCCGAACACGAGCACCGGATTCGCGTTGCCGCGAACCTTGACGAGGCGCGGCTCGGACCATGTCTGTCCAAGGCCGGGAATGTCGGCGCTCGACTTGCGCCACAGAAATTGCGGTTCGCTGGGGGTCGTTACATCGAACGCGTACAGTAGCCGCCCTCCGCGACGCATCGACACGAAGATCATTACCCGCTCGAGATCCCCGCTCGACGTGAACTTACGATAGGCGGTAATGGTGCCGTCGACGAAATAATCGCGCGGTGTCGCGTTGGCACCCGGCGGTGTCGTCGGGTATCGGATCTCGGGTAGATTGTCGCGCAACCGGTTCAGGCGACCGAAGAACTCCGACGGCACGAACGCCCATAGCTCGCTGCCGGCGCCGGTACCAGTTTGGTTCGCGTTCACGGCGTGCACCATGCCGTCGTTGCCGCCGTAGAACACGATCGTGCCGACACTGCCGCCGTAATCGAGCACGGCGGGTCGCGAGTGCAGGATGTCGCCGTGGATCGACGGCCGCACGGTAGTCGTGCCGTCGTTCGGTCCCTTCTCGTCACCGCGATTGTCGTTGCCGCGCACCCAGTTGATCAGCGTGTCACGCGCCGTCGCCGTGTCGACGCCGAGCATGGCCTGCGTGATTGCCGTGTTCGCGGTTTCGAACCGTTCCTCGGCGGCAACTGTCAGGGTGGTGCCGATCGGACAGGTAATGCATGTGTAGACCCTGCGCGTCGACTGGCTGGTCGCATAATCGATTCGAAGTCGCTGCGCGGCGCCGCCCTTCTCGACCACCTCGCCGTCGGGTTCGTCCGATGCGCTGGGTGGCGTGCCTTTCTTGTTGTTCATCCAGAATTGGCTTTGCTCTGTCCAGTAGCTGATGGCGTTGGGATTGAAGAATCCCGTTGCCGAGTTCAAGGCGAGATTGCCTTCCCGATCCGCGAGCGACAGCGAATCGGTAGTCGGGTCGTACGTGATCTTGTATTGCTTCAGGTTGCCGTACCAGCGCGGGCGCGCGAGCTCGTCAGGCCGGAACAGGCCCACGAAGACCTGGTTGTGAAAGGTTCCCTGCGCGCTGACGCTCACCGGCAGGCTGGTCGACGCGAATACGCTGTTCGCCGTCTGAACGCTGTTCAGAATATTGAGTAGCGCCTGTACGAGCTGCGTGACACTGCTCGCTGCGTAGTATTGGCCGCCGCCCTGGGTCGCGATCGCGTGGATGTAGTTCGGATAGAGCCCGTCGCTCGCCCCGCCGATCACCGCGACCGCATGCGTGGTGATGCCCTGCTGACCGTCCATCGGGCTCACATCGACGCCCGCCATCCAGCGCGCGAATTCGTCGGCCCAATCGGCCTGGTCGCTGTTGGTGATGCCGGTGGGCGCCGCGGTCGGATAAACGATCTGCGTGGTGTCGCCGCCATCGGCTTGCAGCACGCCACGCGCATCCGTGTTGTTCTCGTTGGGCGAGCCGTTGCTCACCCAGATGATGTGGTTCTTGCCGCAGCCGGTGCCGGGCGGGCCGACGTAGTGGCCACTCACCACGGCGCCGGCGTCCCACTTCACGCCGAGCGTGCCTCGATAGGGCACGGCTCGCGCAAACATCAGGTACGCCTCCTGCATCACTTGCGCGTACGGCGCGTTGTTCGCCTTGTCGGCGTTGATCGTGATGTTGCGGATCGTGTTCAGCAGCGTCGCCTTGTTCGCCGCAGTGAGCGGGACGAACTGCTTGCGCGGATAACCGCCCTGCGGGGCGTTCGACTCGTTGAACAGCATGAGTCCGATGTTGAAATTGGCGGTGCCGTCCGAATTGACCGGCAACGCGTAGATCACGTTGTAGATCGCGCACTTCTCGATCGCGAACTTGGTGCCTTGCTCCTTGTCCGGCGCGTTCGGCTTCGGACCGCCCGTGCCGTCGGCGTAGCTGCAGTTATCGCCCGCCATGTTCGCGCCCCAGTTGCTCGAGCTGTCCCAGATGATCAGCACGTTCGGCAGATCGTTCTGCGACTGGATCCCCGCGAAGATATCGATATCCTCCGCGAGCACCGGCATGGCGAGCGCGAGCAGCGCCAGCAGCGGCGCCATTCGGAAGATTCGTTGCAAGCGGTGTTTCATGGATCGCTCCGGTCGTATGTCACTTGCAGAAGCTCATCGCGTCGGACTTTTTCACACGGATCGCCACGCCCTGGCCCAACGCCACGCTGGCGCCCGATTGGGTGTCGGTCACTGTGGCCGAGACGTTCCATTCGCTGCTCGCGCAGTACGAGTTGCCGCTCGGTGAGGCCCCTCCCGGATGCTCGTCGTATTGATCGTTGCTGTCGGTCGACACGAGGCACTTCTTGTCCCCGTCGGACAGCGGCATCGGGAATTCGGACGTCTTGATCGGGCGCACGCGAAAGCATTTGGGCGCGGGGGTCAGCATGGCAACGAAGTCGTCATGGCCGTCGCCGTCGATGTCGGTGTGGATTGGAACGGCGGCGACCGCACCGGGATCTTTTGCAAACGCGTCCGACGAGAGGGTTTGCTCGATCGCACGTTGCGCAGCGGCTTCGGCCTGCACGCGCGCCTGGTCGTTGCCGACGATTTGCAGATGCTGGCCACTGATGCGAAACCCTGACAGCGCGAACCACGCCATCGCGACGAGGATGATCAACACCATGAAGAGCGCGGCTCCGCGCTGGCGGTCGAGTTCGGCGATCGGCTTCATGGCAGCTCCCGCGGTCCGGCTGCGTTGTTGATGCGAACGGTCGCGATTTGCACAATCCGCTTGCGGCCATCATCCGGCACGGTGACAAGGCCGAGCGGGCCGAGATCCACCCGACGCTCCGCGTTGTGATAGCCGGGCTCCACATCGGGCGATTGCAGCAGCACGTAGATGCGCGTTGCAACGACGTTCGACCAGTCGTTGTCGGGCGTTCCGGCGACTCCCGACAGGCCCGTGCGGAATACGTCGGCGTTGCCGTCACCGTTGGTGTCGAAGCCGTATTCGATCTGCAGGTTCTCGACGCCCTCGACCAGCGGCGTGATCACCACGCCCGCGGTCGTGAGCTCGGACATCTTGAGTGTCGGCGTGGTGTCCACGCCGCACTCGTTGCAGGCGCTGACGAAGTACGTGCGCACGATCGCCCGGCGCACTTCCGCCGGCGTAACGCAGTCGATCCGGCGAAAGATGAAATCGGCGGGCTGATCCGAGTACACCCATGTCGGATCCGCCACGGGCATGTCGGCGTTGCATTGGGATACCTGCAAGTACGGCACGCCGGTCGCGTTGGCAATCGGCGTGGTATCGACATCCAACCGCCGCAGCACGATCGCCGCGGTGCCGGGAATCCGGTGACCGGTGTCATCGATGCACGCCGGTGCTGCATCGGCGCCGCTATAGCCCGAGATGCCGACCGGCACGGTGAACGGCGCATGCGACCAGCCCTGGTTCGCGAGCAGCGCACTGCAGGGATTGGGCGCCTGCCAGGCGACGCCGGTGAACACCATTTCGCCGAAAAATCCGGCCAGCCGCATTTCATCGGTAAGCAGTCCCAGCGCGTAGCCCGTGTTTTCCGCGAGCCGGCTCGAGCGCTCGAGATCGCCGCGGTTGCGGCTCGTACCGGCGAACACCGTCGCGACGACGGCGACCACCAGCAGCGCGAGCGTCATCGCGATCATCAGCTCGACGAGCGACAACCCGTGCTGGAACGAACGGCGGCCGAATGGCGAGGTCATCATGTGCCGAGCGTCGCGATCTGAACGACGGTCGAGTAGACGCGCCGGTTCTTTTCGTCGTCGAACGCGCCCTGGCCGCAATCGCTGTCGGGCGCGTCCGTCTTCACTACGCCCTGCCACGCGATGGCGATCACGTAGATGTTGGCTGCAGTGCTCGTGATACAGGCGCGCGCTGCGAACGGCGCGCCGATGGTCTTCGCGCCTTCGTACGTCGTCGCGCCGCGAAGCAGATTTCGCAGCGAGCACTGATCGCGCTCGACCTGTGTCGTGAGGCCGGCGTCGGCGCAGTCCTCGACGGGACCGTACGTCACGTAGTCGCCGACGTACGCCGCGGCATTCTTGCGATTGAGGTTGACGCGATCGACGATGTCCTGCGCGATCGTCATCGCCTGTGCGCGTTGGACGGCCTCGAGCTCCCCCGCCGACGAGCGCGCGAGCACGCGCGCAAGCGATAGCAGCCCAAAGCCGAGCACGAACACGGCGATCAGCACCTCGATCAGCGTGAAGCCGCTTGACGGACGATTCGGGTGCCGTCGTCCCCGCGAAGGCCGGGACCCAGTGGCGTTGAAAGACGCTGGATTCCCGCCTGCGCGGGAATGACTTCGTTTGTCGTGTCGTGACATCGTCAGCATCCCGAGCTGGTGCCGAGACCGAGCGTGGGCAGCCCGCTCGGATCGATCACCAGACAGCGGCTTTGCGAGCGGGAATACGTGTCGGCGATTGTGATGCGCGTAACGCCCGCCACGCTGAGCCGCCCGTTGCCCTGGTACGTCATCGACGCCGGCGCTCCGGCGACGCTCACACGATTGCCAAGCGCGTTCTTGGCGTCGAACTGCTCGCCGGTCGCAACGGACGTCACGACCCAGCCGCTCGTCCAATCGGTGTCGGTCTTCGGCTGCACCTGAACCTGACCGTTGCGCTTGATCGCCTCGCTTCGCGCAAGCAGCAGCGACGACATGAGATCAGTGCCCGACGCGCGCAACCGCTGCGTCGTCAACGCGTCGGACATGCTCGGAAAGGCGATCGTCAGCATGATGCCGACGAGGACGAGCACCGTCATCAGCTCGATCAGCGTGAGGCCGCGCTGCGTGCGCGGTGCCGTCAGACGGGGCGCGTGTATCGTCATCACCAGCAATTCGGTGGATTCTTTTGACCGGTGTTGTCGAGCGTCAGCACCGACGCGTCGGCACCGGAGCACTTGTCGTACGCCTGGCGGCCAAGCGCGGTTGCGGTCACGCGATAAGTCGGCGGCGGGCCGTCGGTCACCGCGATCGTGAACGTGTACTTTGAAGCGAGACTCGCCGGTTCGCTCATTCCAAGCGCCGCGATCGAGGGCGCGTACGAGCGGCGGTCGATCATGTACTGCTGCTGGCGTGTCGCGATGTCGGTGACGAACGACTCCGCCTCCGCGCGAGCGGATGTGCGCAACTGCGCCTCATACGAGGGAAACGCGATCGCGGCGAGAATCGCGACGATCGCGACCACGATCACGAGCTCGATCAGCGAAAACCCGCGCGTCGCCCGTGTCGACGTCATCGAGTGGTGCCCCCGGTTGCCATTTGTTCACGCGAACTTGTCGTTGACAACCGACGCGAATTGCAAATGCGTCGGCGCACCGTACTCATGACGGCCAGACAATCGGTGCAATCGTTGTGCCCTGCAGACGAACGGCCGGCGATGTGCAGACAAATGCATGTTGTCGGCGACAAACGGTCGATGTCGGCGAACGACCGGCACTCGTTGCGACGCCCGTCGGACGGACGCTCCGGACCGCATACGGCAGCCGGTGCTGCATTGCGGCACATCGCGCGCGAGTCGCAGTCGTGGCGATGCGCAACCGAATCGTCGCGAGACGATTGATCGACGGTTGTGCGCTGACTCAGCAGGGGCCGATTCCACATCACGATGCCTCGTGTTACGTCTGAGGCGGTGACGCGGACGGCGCCGATCGTGGCGATCCATCCTGCTTTACGGCGGCCGATCCGCCGGCAACCCCGCTACCCGTTGGTTTTCACGGGCCGGAGGCTTTGCGTCACTGCCTTTCGACAGTTTTGCCAATCGCTGCTGTCACGCGCGCTCGCCTAAGAATGACGAATGCAGACACGCGTAACGTGAGAGCGACATGTTGTACTGCGCACGCTGCGCTGATCAAACGCAAGCGCGCGAAGCAGTGGTAGGCCGTGCTGGATTTGAACCAGCGACCAACGGATTAAAAGGTTGAAATTAAAGTTATTTTAACTGCGTTTGGGCCCGCCCTCATCCGTCAAGGCGCGCGGAGACTCGCCTGGTTTGTCACGTTTTTGTCACGTTGCGCCAAGGGTGCGTCGCGCTGCAGAACGATCGAGGCCTGACTTTTCTGCCGTCCTTCTTCGGACGCAGAAGTCGAACGCGCCGAAAGCCCGCTACACGTCCGTTAGCCGCCAAACGTCGGCGAAATGCGTAGCGAATTCAGTATGCTTCACCGTCGCTTCGCCCAAGGTGTCGCCGTCAGCATACTCAAAGGTCAAGAGCAGCATGCGATGGCGAAACGAAAAGTTGTAGACCTCTACATAGACTCGCTCGCCGGGAAGCTGCAGAGGGCTACGAACGTAACGGGTGACGAGCGCGTGAGCGCCATTGACGGTGCGTCGCTCAAGCGGGTACCACTGCACGAGCTTCGATGAAGCGATGCTCACTGCCAATTCGATACGCTGCCTCGCCGGCGTGTCCGCGTCGCGAAGCTCGGCTGGCGTGAGCGCCTCCGTCTCCTGTTGCGAGAGGACATCATCATCATCTTGAGTGAGGAGGCCCAGCATTGCATAGCGCTCGGAGCCCCTCGCGCGTACGTGAAGAAGCGGTGTGACACGAGGTACCCGCAGGCCTTTGGGCGCCACGAGGTCGGAGAGCTTCGACAACTTCGACGGTGCTGCGCCTTGAGGCGTCAGAGGCACCTGCGTCCAGCCGGCCGGCAAGTCGAGCGTTACTGTGTGTTGGAAGCGCATCTTCTTGAAGCGCTCTTCGCGACCGGGCCGTTCGGCAGCGGTGGCGAGCGTGAAGGCGAGGAGCGTGGCGAGCGCAACCCATCGCATCCGCGTCAGGCTTCGTTGCTGCTTCACTGCCAAAGCACGTTTCTCGTTCATTGCGGCGCTCGATGCGGAGTGACGTACTCACGATCGTGGTGCGCTGCGCGCCGCTTATGCATGCGCGTGCGGTGGCTCAGCAGCCGCCGACGTTGGTCGTCGTACCAAAGAACGTGTTGTCGGCTCCATTGTCGCGCAGGGTGTTGTTGCCGCGCGTCAGCAACGTCCCGGCGATGCCCGAGATGCCCGTTACGTTCTGCGCAATCGTGTTCGAATCCAAGAGAACCGTGCCACCGGCGTCAAGAAAAAGCAGACCCACGGCGTTGCGCGCGATCATATTTCGCGCCGCGGCGATGTCCACGACGCCACCGGACGACTGGTCGATCATTAGCCCCGTGCTGTTGCCGGTGATTTCGCTGTCGAGAACGTCAACGCGGGCGGCAACGCCGAATACGCTGGATACGGCTCTGATGGCGGTGCCATTATCGGACATCATGGACCTGGCGATCGATACGCCGATGTCGTAGCCGCTGCTTTGGGCGATCGCGTACACGCCCGTGCCGTTCCCGCTCACGACTGAATCGTGCACGAACACCTGCGCTTGCGGTTGGATCACAATGCCGTCGGTGTTTCCTTCCACACGAACGTGGTCGAGCTTCGCTTTGCCGGGACCGGCTGACGCAAGTCCGCTGCTGTTGCCGCGCGCGACCGTGTCGATCACATAAAGCGAGCCCCGATTATGGCGGATTCCCGTAAGCAGGTTCGAGATCACGCAAGCCTCGACATGTACGCTGTCTGCGTCGACAATCGTTATGCCATTCGTGCCGGCGAGTCCGTGGATCGTCAGTCCGCGTAGCGCGACAGTGATTCCCACACCATTTATGGTTATGCCGTCGCCGCCCGAGACGGTGATCCCCGCATACACACCAGCTGGCGACGCGATCGCGATTGACTTGTCGATCAGCGGGATCTTGCCGTAACCAGCCGAATCTAGGACAACGACCTCGCCATCATTGCTCGTCTGCACGATCGCAGCTGCGAAGCCGCGGCACGGCGACGCGAGCG